>ERZ651776.813-NODE-813-length-41076-cov-5.220664_pt1 | contig 41076 bp, 28 predicted proteins | sample MGYA00514761_ERZ651776 | MGnify/ENA metagenome assembly ERZ651776
GTGGAGGTGGAGGTGGGGGGGGAGGGGGGATGCCTCCACCTCCTTCGCGGGCTCCTGCCGCAGCGAGTGCACCTCAGCAAGTGCCAGTGCCGAAGAAAGCCGCACCAAAAACCGCTTCCCAACCTAAAAAGAGTCCCGCCCCGCCGAAGGCCGGAAAAGCGGGAGGTATGTCGATGGGGTTACTCGGCGACATTGCCGCCAGACGTATTGATTGACTTTCGTCGGCACAGAAGTAAATATATAGAACGAATGTGCATAAAGGAAAAAAAATTTGCAGCCGCCGAAACGAACCCTCATATCTTATAAGCGATTCATTATCATAGTGTCACACCTGGCTGTCGTTCGCAATTGTTGCCCCGCTTTTCTCTACTCCACCCTCGACTCTTCGCCGTCTTCTCTCATGGAATTCGGCAATTAAGCATGCAATGCTCCTCTTCCACCATTTTCTCTTCAGTTCCTCTTCCAACTCGATCTGACCACCGCAATAACACCCTTTTGCCATGCAAAAGTAACTTCCTAAGCCGCTTACACAGCTCTTCAAGGGACCCACGCAGCCGTCATTCTCATCCACGTTCAAGAATAAATCGGTATCAACTCTAATTTCTCTATGACAAACGTCAACTTTCCTGTAATGTTTCGTAAAATCCTCCAAGTCAATGTAAAAAAGACTGCGATTGTCGAAGTCAGGTTTGAGCTGCGCTTTCACATCCTTGTTCTCTTCCCATGCGCTATCATTGTTTGACCACTTTCCTTTCCATTCAAACTTCCCCCAGGGATTTCGCAGCTTAACAAGTTTATGATCGCCTACCTCATGCACTCCCACGATAGTGTAGGCGTGCCCCATGACTATACCATCCTCAGCATTCTCTGGATCGTCCCTACCCTGACCACTTGAGCAGCACATGATATACTTCTTCCCGAAAAACTCCTTAAGTAGACTCCAAAACTCCCCGTCATCAAAGCCCCCTTCATTGGACTCAAACTTGATTTTGCCCGGACACCGCGAGTCCGACCGATCAGGGCGAAGGCTGCAAGTAGTCCAAGTATGCTCGTTGGCAAACTTCACATAACTCTGAGTACCCCAACCAGTAAGTGTTGCTAGAGCCCAGGCTGGATACCCGCCGTCCAATTTTTCGTAGCTGCCTGCCCACTTCGCCAGCGCCTTCTCTATAAGGTGAGGCCAAATTTCACCGCCTGAGTTCATCTGCAGGTAAAGCGGAGAGGGGAACCCCCCATCAGCCGTGCAAGGAAGCAAGTCGTCAACTGTCACATTCACAAACCTCCCTTTCGCTGCACCACCGTCAGACTGAAGCGAAATGTCGTAAAGTCTCAGAGTGTATCGGCCCAGAGGAGAAATCTCTTTGGTCACAAATATTCTCTGAATCAATCCGGGAAATTCCAACAGAGCTGCAATTGCAGCAACAAGCCAGCAATCACCAAGATCGCCCTTTCCCAGGTCATCAGCTGTTATTCCGTCCGCAAAAAGCACAGAATGGTTGATGCCGCGAGATTTCGCTAGTTCATTCGCCCGAAACCATGCAAAGTGCTTGCCCTCTGGGTTTGTATGATTCACGCTCTTCGGAGTTGGAGGAAATCTGTAATCGATATACCTCAGATCAATGCACTTACAAACCCTACCGTTCACGCAGGAGAAAAATGAATTTATGCTACGATAGAAGTAAATCTTTGTGCACGCCAGAAAATAGATATTTACCGCCTTCCAGATGAAGCCAAAAGGAATCAGGAGAAATCGCAACAAAATGAACAGAAGAAAGGCAACATCAGAGACGAAATTTTGGACGGGGTTCCCTTGTGCAGGAGAGGAAGAAGATACGGACGAGGGTGTAGATGTCGCCGAAGTAGTTATCGAAGGCTGAGGACGAGATGAAGCAGAGGCTGAGCTAGGTCTCGCTACGACCATGTCCAACTATTCTCTTGGGATAGGGGTAGGGGTACGTAGTTTAAGAGACAATCAACACACGTTTATTGTTAGATGACAGGGAAATCCGAAAAAATGAAAAAAAACACGCAAAATAATGTAAGTTGGACAAGTTCTTGAAAATTTGGTGAAGCAGAGTGAAATTTGGGTGTTTGGATGAAAGTTTTCCAGAAAGTAAAAATTCGGACCAAAAATTCCAAACAAATTTTCGTGAATTGGTCTAATATTTAGAGAATAGCTGAAAATCAAAAAGTACAAGTGATCAACAAAAACTCCCAAAGCATAAGCCCACCGCACAAGAAGAAGAAGAGCAAGACAAGGAGAACGCTAATTTAAAAAAAAGGCTCTCTGCTGTTATTATTGTCTTTGCTTTTTGCATTATTTTTCAGTTCCGAGAAAAATTTACTTGAAGACCTTGGAGTCCTGAATTTTCTTCCCCTCGAGTTCCTCTTCGCTGCACCAGTAAGCAGCAACCTTGGCCTTGACCTCATCGGTGGGGGCAACATCACCCCCACAGAGCTTCTCCCAGTTGTACCAGTTGGCGTCGTCGTTAGCTTGGATCATGTGGTCAGCAGTCTGTCCACGGAAGAGCCACATGCCTACAATCTCTAGGGTGGTTTCCTCGGTTCCAACGACATCCATAACACCAAAAGCCCACTTCCTGATCTCGTCAGACCTCTGCTGGAATCCCCCGACAGCATTGGAGGTCATGAACGTTCTCTTATTCTCCTCGTTGAACTTGTAAGTCTGGTGCCAGAGACTCCATCCCTCCTGGTCATACATCTCCCAGAAAGCAGCCATGCCAGCCTCGTAGGTCGCGGCATTACTGTAAGCCTTCTTCCAGACGTCACCAATCATGGGCGAGGGAGCCTCACGGTCCAAAACCTTGAGGGGGTGTTCAGCCTTTTTGGCGGGGGCAGGGGGGGGGACGTCAGCACTCTTCTCCTTCTTATCACCTCCCTTCTTCTTCTTCTCCTCCTTCTTGGGGGCAGCCTTCTTGGGGGCGCCCTCAGCAGTGAGCTCCTCCTTGCACATCACAGTCTCTCCGATGACGCTCTTGAAGTTAGGCTGGTTGACGCAAGTCTGGAACCAGCGAACAACATTTCCGAAGGGCTTCAAGTAGGCCTTGTCGCAGACAAGTTTCATGGGGTACAAAAGGGCGGAGACGACGCAAATATCAGCAAGAGTAATCGCATCACCGACAAGGTAAGTCTTGTCCATGAGGTGATCATTGAGAATTTTCAAGGAGGCGGCAAGGTCTTTCTTAGCCTTCTCGTAGGCGGCAAGGTTGAAGGGCATGTAACCAACAACAGGGTAGTACCACATGGAGGCAGGCACTGAAGGGGATTAGTCGTGGGGAAAATTAGAAGAAGCGAGTTGTGTGAGTTGGCGGAAATTATTACAATGTTTGCACGCAATTGATTGCATCGCACGTCGCACATCGCAAGTCACAAGTCACAAGTCACAAGAAATAGCTAATTTATAGGCCAAACAAAACTCACATTCAACCTCATGGGCTCCGAAATCAACCCAACTGTCAACCTTTGCCTGGTCAACAAAAGTGACGCCAGAAAGCTCAGTGTCCCTCCTAGTCTTGGCAATGTAACGAGCGATGGCGTTCGACTCAAAGAGAACATCACCATTGGCAGTCTGCAGAACAGGGCACTTGCCAAGGGGGGAGAGGGCAGCAGCGGATTCATCAAAGTCGGCAACATTGACCTCGATTCCGTTGTACTCGGCGGCGATCAGCGCCTTAAAGGCACGAAAGTTGCCGGCTACGAAAAGAGGAAAAAGAATCGGTAAGTAAAAGCAGAGAGAAAAATGAAGCAATGACCACCGAGGAAGGAAGGAGTTAAGGCAATATAAAGCATGCACAGCGATCCCTCTCCCCTCGAAGGGACAATATCATTACAGAAGCACTTACGGAAAGTATAGAGGGTAGACATTACTGATTTGAAGTAATATTGAGGTTTGCATAATTGAGTGGCCTCCTTTTTTTCCTCTCCGAAGAACACTAATGCGACATAATAGAGGGTTAGGGTTCAAAAAACATTCCTATCTGACAGACAGCAAGAGTGAGATACCTCACTCAGCAAAAACTCGGAGAATTGATAGCAAATTACCTGCCTCTTTCTCTCCCCCTTCCCCCTCCCCTTCGTTCTTTCCCTTCCATGTCCCTCCCTCCCTTCCATGTCCCTCCCTCCCTTCCCCTGTCCCTCCCTCCTGTCCCAGGTTTATCGGAGTGAAGCTGTAACTAAAAAATCATAAAACAGGCAAACTGTGGCAGAACCATTTTATAACATCATTTGGACAGTTGTGATTTCACAATTGTCCAACCACCCAATCATGTTCACTACTCATGTTCACTACTCTTTCTGTATCGCTGCCAATCCAGCGTTACGACCACTCTCGAAGGCTCCGTTCAGGGTCGCTGTCGCCATGAAATCACCACTCACAAAAACACCTTCTGGCAATTTGACTTCATGGAAGTAACCACAGTTTCTCCCCCCGTTTTTATTGGCGGCAAACGTACTGTTATACTGTTGGGGCTGCGCGTTCTCCACCCGGAATACTCCAAGACATTGCCAATCGCGAATTCCCTCAATATCCTTAAATATCAACCCCAAATGATTGCGGCAACTCTTCTCCAGCCCTTTATCATCATTGTGAAACGCATCCATCTGTGCCTTTAAGACTGTCACTGAGCAGAGAGACAAGTTGTCGTCCATTGAATACCCTCTCGACACGGTCGTCGGAAAGCAGAGATTATTTATCGGCCGTGACACAGTCGGCTTCTCTCCATTCAAAATTAAAATAGGCTCGGTAACCGGGGGAATTCCACGGAAACTGAAATATAAATTCCCGACACTTCTTTGCTCATTAACCACAGATTCAGGCGATAGCAATTTTGCGCAGCTTCCTTCGTTGACGGCAACTACCACTCTATCGTACGAGGATGATCCGGAGGAGGTTGTAACTTTGATGACTCCGTCTTTCTGTTTCTGCACCGGGTGATGATTGGTTAGACAGGAAATGGGACACAATTAGTTCCCTCCACAAGCATGATGCAACTCCATGACATTTTCACTCACCTCAACATTGGTGACTTCAGAGTCAAATGCTATTTCGAAATTATTGGCGCTCTTGGCGAATTCTTTGACGGTGGATTCAAATAGAACTTCACCAACCTTCGCTATCCCCCCAAACTTGGGCAGCGTCGCGCTTCCTTGTGCGAACATCTTGAAGATAAATTGGAACATGCGGCTGCTCTGATCCGACAACTCAGACAAGTAAATACCTCCAAGGAAAGGGCGGTAAAATTCATCGATGAATTCCTCCGAGAATTGCCATCGATTACGCAATGCCTCAAGAGTTGAGGTCTCTTTCTCATCAAATATCTGATCCACAGAAGTGGTGAAACTAAACAGGAGCAACCTCGCTACTTTGAGTTTGTCAAGGAAACTTCCTATGGGACTCGTCAGCGCTGATAAGAGATCCCCGGGCCGACGAAGCGGGTCACAGACTTTGCTCAACTTGCCATTTTTATAGATGAGAGAACCGGGCTCAAAAATGGAGAGATCTAGCTGTCTGATCCCATCTGTTAAGCAAGAAGAAGGTAAGGTAAGGTCAGGAAAACAAAACGCGAAAGGGAGATACATCACACTGACTTACCCTCTCCCAGAATCTCCCTCACGACTGGGTAAGAGTCTATGAACACAGCGAACCCCCTATCAAGGGTGAAACCACCCCTCTCAAGAGATGCAACACGACCCCCAATGGAATTAGATCCCTCAAACATAGTGACTTCGTTATTCTTTGACTCCTTTGCAATCGTCTTGGCCGCAACAAGACCAGAGACACCACTACCCACAATAGCTATGCGTAAAGCTTCCGATGATTCCACCATCATCGTCAGTGCCAGCATCAGCACTGCAAGCCCGAAAGAGGATAAGAGCATTCTCTGATCGCGATAATTAAGAATTTGGGTCACAAGTGCATGCAATTTAGCCCCCCCCGTCGTTTCCCGTCTCTTTATAATACGTTGTGAGAGTTTTCACGAACCCCCCCCAATTCTTACAATTCACAACCAATTCGTACTCCCCCCCCCGAAAGAAACGAACAGGACTATCTAAACAGCACACTAAGTGCCCCATAGAGTACTATTATTCGCGCTGGTTCTTCCCTTTTCCTGTATTCGAGGCTCAATTGCAAGTGCTTTTCTCTGGAAGTCTCTTGCCTATTCTATGCTCTTTCCTCTTGTTCTCGTCCCGGTGTTACTGCGTTGTTCAACAGCCTTCCCAATGACACCACCGGCAGCGGTGAATTCACCGGTCATGACGACAACCACAATTAATGAGATTGACTTTTGCCTTTCCAACCTGGATTCCTCATTGTCTCTTGCTGCATCTGATCGACCATCCATGACTTCTTTCCTGAACGTGGCCACAAACCGTGCGCTACGAAGAATAATTCTTGCCCGTAGCTGGCCCTCGGAGGAAAAGCTGTCTGAGCTTTTGAATAGTGATGAAGATGGTGACGAACAGGCTGCAGGTGGGAAAAGTGGAAAGAAATGCCCAGTCCCGCGGCCTATTCTCAAGCTAATTATGCTTGGTCGTTCCTCCCCCCCTCCTCCCCAGGAATCTTGTAACCAGCAAATAATTTCTAGACTGCTCCCTTCCGACAATCTTCCCATTGCAGCTCAGCTAAATTCCTTTGAAGAAATATACAATGGACTGCCAAATTTTAAATCAGCGAGGGCTTATTATGAGACTGTCCTCTCGCTAAGCCACGAGAAGACCTTCTCAGACGTGGATTTCTCTCCTCTTCTCGTAGAATCTTTTAGGGATGATCCTATTTTCTCAAAGTCATATGATAAATTTGTTCGAGTACTTGCTGATGCTGGAGTGTCATTTGCCGTAGGCGACCCTTCGTCCTTGTCTCCCCGCCTGTTTGAGAAAGATTTCTGTCTGTCGCTCTTCGATAAAATCAATTTCGAGCGAGAACAGCGCCTGGAGAGGGAGAGCGAACTGGCACAGAAGCGGGTGGGTGTTTTCGGTGGTATTGCGGGGTTGGAGGACAGCCTACAGATTGAAGATAGTCCCAGCAAGCTCGACAGAGAAAAGAACGATGACGTCGGCGATGTTTTGCTCTCAACTGCTCGCTCCTCCGCGACGGCCGCCCTAAACACCCTGTCAAACGTCGTATACCGCTCGGTCCTTTTTGGGGGTAGAGGGGAACTCATCTTGCTGAGAGAAACGCTTTTGGAGGAGATGCCTATGTTTCGCTCTCGATGGAAGAACGAGGATGCGTTCCAATATCTGTCTGCTTTAGCGATGCTTTTGGAGACATGCATCGAGGAAGAAGTGGTTACCTCCCTTCAGCCTCCCGTAAAGCTCTCCGTTGGCTTCACAAATTCTTACGACCGTTTGCTGAAATTGCTTTTGGAAAACGGAAGCGGATATGTCCGACCCTTGATGGACGATGACAATAGTGGATTTTTGGAGTCATTCTCATCGTTTCCTTCACCCAAAACACCCACAGAGGAGCTCGATCGTTTTACTTACTGGGAGTCGCGTCTCCGGAACAAAAACAACAAGAACAACAACGCTTACCCAAATGAACTTGTCGGTGAATGGTTGGTGGAGGACGAGGTTGCTGGGGCAACGCTCGGAGTTACGAGTGTCACGTTCGAAGCTGGGGGGGATGTGAAAATTAAGAACGACGGCCGGGCGAACGGCCGGGTAGAGGGACTCAGATGGAGGCTTGACGCTGGGCCAACTCATATGGACACGGCAACCTTTCAGGTGCGTGGGTCTGACGGATTAGTGTTCATGTACAAAGGCTTTTTAGACCGGGGGGCACGACTAGAGTCAAGAATAAGCGGTCGATCAATATCTATCAAGGGAACAGTTTCTTGGCAGCTCCCAAAGGGGTACCGGGAGAATTTCTATACGAGCGATTACAACAACGACATTCGGCCTCTAGTCGCGGAGGAGACTATGTATACGAGATTTATTATGAGGAAACAACAAAAAACAGCAGAGCAATGAACAGGCGATGAACAGGCGATGAATGTAGAAAATGAAACACATTTGGCACGCAAAGTCACTCTTTCATGGTTTCTATTTCTTCACATCAAAGAACTATCGAACAAAACTCTCTCGCCATCTTCGCAGCTGCTATTGCTAGCATTATCGTCTTCATCAAGCAAGCTACTTGTATCTTTGATTTCATTTCCCGTGCCAACCTTAAGTGGATTTATTTTTTCTTGTGGTCGTGGGAATGCCCCCTCATGAGAGAATTGTTTTTTGGAGGAGATTTTTTTAGCTTTCTGATCAAGGGCAATCTCGCTCGCTCTAGGAAATTTTACATCACTCTTCCCTGGTTTTGCCTTGTTGCTCAATTTATCTAAGGCTATTTCGTTTGTATTTACACTGTCGTCAACAAAGGATTTGCCTTCAGCCTTTTCAGGACTATTTCCAGGCGATTCTTGACCAAGTAGAGATGGGTGATTACTACTGGAGTTGCCGATCAAATCATCGAATCCTTGCTGTATTTTTTTTACCTCCACGCTGAGTTTTTTCTGCAGCTCACTCCTAATGCCAGCAACAGAATTGTCGCTGTTCTTTCTTGACGATCGTCTGCTGCTCACGTTTGAAAGATTCTCTGTTTCATATTCATCGTCACGACTGTTATCGTTTGCATTATTGAAGAAATCAACATTCCGTCGTTGAAACACCCCCGTCAACCAGCTATTGTCATTAGAGGAGTTCATTTTAACTCCACCCTCGCCACCGCCACCGCCACCGCCACCGCCACCGCCACTGCCACTGCCACTGCCACCGCCACCGAAAACCCCCCCGAATGAAGTTCTCCTCTTTCTTTTGTCACCATCTTTATCACTATTTTCCCACCCAGGTGTACTTACGATTGTCTCTTCCCTGACCTCCCCAAGCAATTCCGCTAAATTACCTGGGTCGACATTCCTCTCATTTAACCTATCAACAAGTGACTGGCAAGGCTCGTTCAGGCTCATAACTTGATTGCCTATCTCCGAAAAGAATGTAAGTTGAAATCTTAGGTATTTGAAGAACCACGCATCCAGAGCATCAGGCTGCGATGCCAAGAAAGACGTTAAGCTCTCCTCACACTCATTGCAAGAATGTCTGAGATTGATTTCATGCATGTCAAGTATACTCCCAGGCTTCTTACTCATGCTTTTCTTTTCATATTCTCGTTTGTCTCTTTGATATTTCCTGTATTTGACTTGGTTGTCTAAAAAGTGCAGCATGATTAGATCCAAATCGCCCATCAGACTCTGCTCGAATCGTGGCATGATCCTCGCTGGGAGTGAGAGACCAACATAATTGTGCACTTCATTGTGCTTGCTTGCTACTCTATGGCTCGTTGTATTCTTCGAATTTGGAGGTAATAAATCGCTGATATCTACCGACACGCGGTGAAAGTCATCCAGCACTCTCTGAATGCTGCCCTGCAGCGCTGTCATGTCATTGTGCAATTTCTTGGTCCTAATCTCAAGGGGAAAAGCCTGATCTTTTAGCTCTCGAATCCTCTCGTGAATGGCGTTCAGTGAATAAAAATCATCTGACTGAGACTTTTCATCTTGTTTACGAGGGGGAGTAGAATCTGGAGGGAGGGGAAGATTGCTTGAGGGAACATTTGAAGCAGGAAGGGTGCAATCATCATCAAAAGATGCTCTCAAACTCTCTTTTGACTTCCCCTGGAACATTGTGTGTGAGAAACCAGAACGCAAGAATAAATTCAGTCAAAGGGAACTGTCCAACAGGGAACTTTTTGGTTCCCTTTGCTTTTTCCTTTCTTTTTTTCCCCCGGACTCCCCCCCCCCCAAAATTGAACGCCCTCCACGTGCAAGTAAGGTAACGTCAATCATGATTTATCTTTCCTTAGCATAGCTCACACACTGCAAGACGATCTAAATATAATGATGTATTTGTTCGAATTCACCGAGACTAACCGGCGATCATCAAAACCCGGCGATCATCAAAACCATGATGTCAATTTCTGCAAGGGTAGGTTGTCAGTTGCTATTGACTTCGCATCATGCTTCATGGATTTCATTAACGCAAATGAGGTAGGCTAAGTGAACTTGGCCTTTGATGCACCCCTCGGGATTTTTTTAATAATAAACAGCGGCAATTATAGTATTTCACCAAGAAACAACTTCCCCTAACCCTTCCTTATATTTCATAACACAGCCTCTGTGCCGTATTCGTCAATTTTATTCGGTAATGCATTAGTTTGCCTCCTCAACAGCAGCCGCACCTTCTCCATCCACGGGTGTTTCTACAGCGTCGGTCTCTCCCTGTACTGTCCCAACAAGTGTCTCCCGAAGAACCTTTTTTTTCTCGGCGCTTAAAAAATTAGGGAACAGTATTTTGAATCGGATGATAAGATCACCCCTCTCCCCTCCCTTCTTTGGCATACCTTCCCCGACGATAACCTTCTCGTAGCCAGGACTGACAACTTCTGGACATGGTAGGCTAAGCTTCCTTCCATCGAGGGTCTCCACACCAATTGCACACTCTGTGAGTGCATCACTCAGTGATATGCTCGCTGTGTACACCAAGTTTCCACCTTCTCTGGTGAGTGATTTGTGAGGAATCTCAGTGAGGACGAACACAACATCGCTAGGGATGGTATCAGGTCCTTCATCTCCCTCGTTGGGAAAGGTAATCTTGGTACCCTTTTTCCACCCGGGTTTAATGCTGACTGTCAGTACCTTAGATTCTGTCACAAGTTCAGACCTGTGTGCGCGTGGGAGCGAAAGCGTACGAGAACACGTTGTGTGAGTAGTAAAACAAAAAACATAAAGTCAATTCGATGTACACCCTCACCTATCAGAGTTGAATCTCTTCCGAGTTATCTTCAACTTCTTAATGCACCCGTTGAATAGCTCCTCGAGCTCGCATCCCAACTCCTGCACAACTGGCTCCCCCTTCTTTGGGCCACTCTTCTTCAGCCTACTGGTGAACGGCGTCGCTTCACCAAAACCGAAGTCTGCGAAGGGATTCTCTGTGCCGAAAAAGTTGCTGAAAATCTCAAAACCATTGTTGGCATATTTGTAGCCATTTCGGTCTCCTTTCTCATCGGCTACACCGTCACGAAGACCCTCGTACCCGAATTGATCATACACGGCACGCTTTTCGGCGTCGGAAAGAACGTCGTATGCCTCGGCAATCGCCTGGAACTCCAAAGCAGCCGCATCCAGGTTGTCACTGTTTTTGTCAGGGTGCCAACGCATCGCAAGTTTGCGGTAAGCACGTTTGATGTCAGCAGACGAGGCCCCCTTTTGAAGGCCAAGACTGCTATAGTAGTCTGGAGTAGGCTGTTCAGACATGTTGAATGGGTATTTCTCTGTTCAATAGGGTAGTGGAAGAGGTGTTTAAGGTGTTGAGGAGTGAATCAGCTTGGATTGCACTGGCAAGAATACTAGAAGCAAATGAGGATGCAACCAAGATCTGCGAAAGGAGCGAGCGAATTTAGTGAGTATTGGATGATTCACAAGGGTGTTAGGAACACACAACGGGTAACACAAAAATGAAGTTGGTGATAAAAATTAAATGGAGCAGGGGAATTAGAGAGGGTTAAACTTTTCCCACCAGCGTGAAAAAATACGACAGTGCTAACAGACTTCGAAGAATTCCCACTTCTTTCTTTCTCTCACCTCTAATTTTGTGAAAAGCCCAACAACTCCTTTGTTTTCGTTTTTCGCTCGTCGGTGCCCAATTCCAAGTTAATTCCTCAACTGCTACAAAAGTGCTGGCAGAAAACTACTTCTTTGTTCTCTGTTTAGCCATAGACACACCTCAATTGACCATGAGCGACGGTGACCTTTCCAAACAAGATAAATACTTGGAATCGGATGCAGAGACTTCCAGCGAATATGAAGAAGCTGACGGTAATGAAAGACATAGTGGACCGTGGACAGAGTATTACGACGAATCGAGTGGCAAATATTACTACGAGAATAGTGACACTGGCAAAGTTCAGTGGAGTATGCCTGAAGAATTTGATCCGAGCAGTGATGAGGAGGAGAGGGGACAAGATGGAGGTTTGGAGGCAGGGAGGGAAGAAGACGAGAATGTACACGCAGGGAACGGGGCAGAGACGGAGGGCGTAGATTATAATGGCGCTACAGATTTTGTTGACGTCGATGGGGATGCTGACCTTCCATTGGGCTGGAGTGCTTATGTAACTGATGAGGGCAGGGAGTATTTTTACAATGAGGAGACTGAAGAAACCGCGTGGGAAAGGCCCTCTTCGTACATAGAGCAGATAAATAATCGAGAAAAAAGGCGGGTTTCTTTCAGGGATGAGTTTGATCGCGAAGAAGAGGCTGACATTGTCGCAAAAGGAGACCTTGGCAGCACAGAGGATCATGAGCTGGAGGCGCCTGACAACAGTCACTTGCCTCCGAATTGGGAAGAGTATACGCATAATAATGGCAAGCCATACTATTACAACACACTCACGGGGGAAACAATATGGAATATGCCCACAATTGCCAGTGATGGAAACGATGTCAACCCGAATCCTCTTTCGTCATCAACGTTGTCCACGGCGACGGCAACAACCACTTTTGGCGACTCAGTTACCTCTTTCGTAAAGATAGAGAACGAAGTAAACCAAACTATGACAGATGATAGGGAAGAGGCCTCGGAGGAAAAGTTTCTTGAGCTCATGCTTGCCAAGGAGCGCGGTGAGAATAAATCTCCTTCCCCAACCCCGCTTGTTTCAAATACGAAATTGAGCAGTCTGACGACTGAAAATTCAAGCGAGAAGGAAAGTGCAAGTGTCAGTAGCGGTAACAACGAGGATTCTGAACTGACGAGCTCAGTAAAGGATATGATGGCAAAGTTTCAGAAGAAAAAACCATTGATCTCGTCGACGACACAGCCGACTTCAGTGTCCCCGACGTCAAAGGGTCCGGTGATCTCGGCAGCAACTAATAAAATCACCACACAAGAGGAGAAGAAAGAAGAGAAAGAGGAGAGGCGACCTTCTCCACGATTACCATCTCCACAAGTGAAGCAACGACAGCACTCTCCTCAGCCCCAGCCGCAGCTCCAACAAAGTACGCAGGCAAAAAACCTCCCCGAAATTGCCGCTAAGCTTGGAATCGATGTTGAGCACGTCGCGAACATCCAAAATCTTCAAAACACGATGCTCGGTTACCTCGCTTTCCTTAAAGGCGAAACGAAGTCACCTCCCTTTACCTTCAACCACTACCACGACCAGAACATCGCCAACAACGAAATTGATAAGAAAATGACGATCGAAAACAAATACGGTTTGTACCCCCACAATTTAAATACGCTGGAGCTCGAGCTTGCGAATAGACTGCGTGTGATGCAAAATGAGCACATAGAAATGAAACGTCTCCTCACTCTCCACAAACCACGGCATGATTACCGCGACCTCCAGAATAGCAAGGATCCTAACCATTGGATCAATGCAATAAATGATTTAATCAGAGACCGGGGCGGGGATAATCATATCATCGGGAACCTTGTCAATAACCGCAATGCCCTTCTTTGCACCCCCAAAGTGAGCATCGCCAAAATCACCCGTAATATCAACGATCTCACAAGTAAGGCCGTCACGAGCATTGAACAGATCGAGATGCGAAAGAGACAGGCCAAGAACAGTGATTTAGAAGTCGCGAAATTGAGACAAGCAAATTTGGACCTGAGGACCAAGCTTGAGATAATTACTTATGATCTAGCTGAGTTTGACGAGCTTTCCCTAGAAACCCAAATGCTCCGGGAAAGCAACTACCGAAGTGAGGGGCAGATAGAGAGTCTCAAGGAGGAAATAAATAATTTAAGAACGAGGGAGAACGATATGGAGAAAAAACTGCACGAGACGAAGCAGAATTGCGTAGCGGAGGTTGAAAAGATGCAAGCGCAGTCCCTGCGTCAAGTCGTCGACGACGGGGGAAAAGATTTGATAATTGCAGCCTTGAAGGAGAAAATCATCGATTTGGACGAGGCCCTGTCTGTGAAAAGCGGAGAGGCCCAGCATGGTAGAGAGATGCTCGCCGGCGCTATGGCTGATCTGGCAAAGCAGAGGCTTGAGTATGAAGACCTGACAGAAAAAAGCACAACTGTCATGAGGGACAACGAAGAGCTGGTCAGCGAATTGCAACTAGTGAAGGGGAGCAAGGACGAGATTGACGGCATCAAAGCAGAGCTGGCGGAGACAAGGGTAAAGAGCCTGTACTTGACGCAGCAGATGCAGGCTGTTAGCAGCGAAAATGAGCTACTGAGGAAGGAGAAAGGGGCTCTAATTGAGGAGAAAAACAACTACAGGAAGCAGGCTCGCACTTGTGAGCTGGAGCTTCAAAATTGTAGAGGAGATCTTCAGAATTATAGAGAAGTGGTGACTGGAGAGATGGTCGAGGAACAGAGAAGAGAGGCAATAGCTTCGAGGGGCGAGGTCGAGGAGCTCAAGGGGAAGTTGAGAGAAGCGGAGGGAATGGAAGCCGAACATAGAAAAACCGTCTTGGAACTAAAGCGCTGTCGGGCTAAGCTCATGAAGCTAAGTACGGAAGAAGACCAGAAGAAAATCAGGAATCTACAGAGCGAAGTGAGCTATCTGAACGGCATAGTAGCTTCTTTAGAGAGTGAGAGCATCGAAGAAATGGGGGCTAGAATCCACATTAGCGGGGTAGGAGGAGTCAGATACAATAGGGGTGCTGTAGACGGTTTACAGGGTGTGACAGGAGGAAGCCCTGCGAAGGGGAGCAAGACAGTTGGTATTATGGCCTACGATACCCTGAAAAGTGAGAAAATCAAACTGGAAAATGAACGTAATACGCACTTAAGCGAGATTAGACAGCTCAAAAGCGACTACGCCGAGCTTGAGGAAAAAATGGAAGAGGGCAACGAGATGAAGAAAGAGCTGCAAGCCGAGTTGGGAGAGATGTTTGGCAAATTGTTCTCGACCCAGGAAGAGCTCAAGACGGAGAAGCGAGAGAGGCAGAAACTTCAAGAGGCTGCATTGCGCGCAATCCATGGGGATTCAAACCAGCTGCTTAGCTTAACATCTGGAAAGGACCAAGGGCAGTAGTGGTTGTACTGTTTGTGTGAATAAATGATCGAATGCGGCTATTTAAACAACATTTCTCTTCCATATTAATTATTTTCGACAAGAACCTTGCCCCCATCGCCTTTTTTTGCCTGCTTTTTGACGACTTCCTTCACTTCTACTACCTCATCATCTGAAAATTCGTCGTCGCTGTCATCGCTGTCATCACCACTGGAATATTTTGCTTTGCGAGCAACAATCATCGCCTTGATGTCGCTAAAACTCACGAACAGCGTGTAGAGAACAAACCAGATCGGAATGGATCCAACCAAAATAATCGCCAGCGTGAAGCTATTGCCAGCGTAGCCATCTTCATCAGGCACGTGCATGCGGCTAAGCATACCCAAAAACAAGACGAAAAATGACACGACCTGTCCGACGATCATGTTGAGCGAGTCACTAGATCTCCTGTACACCTGGAAATAACTGTACAAAACCATGTAGAGAACCAAAGCTCCCAGGCCGATGCTGATCTGTGTCACCGTTCCTTGCATAATAATACTGCACAGGCCCGTTACTAAGACTTTTCTACTGCACTCAACAATTTCCCAGTAGTAGAACTCCGGTTTGTATTGCTTGAAGAGGAAGTTCAGGTGCTTCACCTTGGGGTTCTTCACCCTACTATCATTTGCCCTCCCTCCTTTATCACCTGGAATAAGGTCCACCAACATAAGATCTCCCCTAAGGGGGTATAGGAAAGCAAAAAACAACAGGGGTACCCCTACTGGATACAGAACGATAAATAATCCAGCCAAAGTCTCCATAGACTTATGTTCATCACCGTCGCAGTCAATGCTATAGTCTTGGCTTAGAACTCTGCTCGGACTGTTCTCAGGGAACTCATCACATGTGAAAGTCTTGAAGATCATGGAACAGGTAGTCGGGTAGATGATAAAAAGAAAGTAGGTCAGAAGTCGGATGCACAAGTTTCTTCTCTCGAAGTATTTTCCTTCCACACCCCAGTCGTCTGTAGGGCTCAGGTTTGTGTCCCTGGAGTTTTTGTCCTTAATCTGTGAGTCGTAGTAGAAAGCTACCGAGAACAAGCAAAACGCGACAGGAATTGGCCAAAGACAGGTGATCAGAAGAGCATCGTGGAAATTGAAATTTGTGTACATGCATCCGAAGGGAATAAGCGAGGGGATGTCAAAACTCAAAAAGCGCATCGAGCTGAGGAAATTGGACACTTCGTCAGGGAACGGAATGCCAAAACCTTGAAAATTGCCCATAACGCCCATGTTACCCACCCCGATCTTAACTGCCCCGCCACTTTCTGCCAAAGCTTCGCTCGCCGATTCGCTCGCCGATTCGCTCGCCGATTGCTCCCGAATAGTGCTTGCCGTCATCTGATACTCCTGAGCAACTCCATCCCCCCCCATCCCCTTCCCCATTTTGCCCAAACCTTTAATCCTTTCCTGTCCGTCCACACCATTAACAGATTCGACTTGTGCTGTACTGTCACGGCGGGATACGAGTTGTGCTGCCCCGTCGGCGGCCATATTTACCTCTACACCTGCTCTAAGGACCTTCTCCCCGGCGTTTGCCCCCTCAGTATCGATAGAATCTCCGTCAGGCCTATACTTCTCGGCGGCCTTCCGCCTTTTCACTTGTTTCTTCTCTTGCCTCTTCTTCTTCCTTTCTTTCCTTTTCTCGTCTTCGACCATTTTTTCTTCTTTTTGGGCTTCCATCGCCTTAAACTTCTTATGCCCGAAGTATCCAAGCAGGCCAAAAAAGGCCATCATGGGCGCAAAAACATACCAAGGGGATATAAGCTTCCCCCCTGGACACGCCCGACAGGCTCCTCCGCCCCCGATGCCTTTATAACTATTCGGACCACACACGGCACAGAGCGGACCAATATGGTTCTCTGCGCACAAACCCCAGGCTTCTGTTGAGTTCGCCGATCCCAGGCAAGCCGCTGGATTTTTACACTCATACAGATTTGTGCTGTTCAAATGACTCCTCCAGTTGCCCTTGAGGACCTCAATACTCTTCGCTAAAGTGCCAAATGAATCACACTTCCCCCCTTCCGGGCAATCACTACACTCTCCCATGTTTTCATACGGTTCAAAAGACCCCTTTTCAGATATGTGGTGATGAAAAAATGTCATGTGAAAGGCAGGAGTGCACAAACAATCTTGAACACTGGCTATTCCGGGAATGAGTGTTGTGCTACCCTCGACGTAATCATCGCACTTCTTACAGCTGGCTAGCCCTGTCATCCCTGAGAACTCATTAAAGTGGCCAATTGGACACTCAATGCACTTTCTCGTGCCGACATCAAGGTACTCTCCAGAACCACAAACACAAGTCAGACCATCATCACTGAGCAAGAAGTCGGCAGTACAACTAACATTGAACCTATATTCACCATCGTTGCTGACATCATCACCAGTCACGGCGTTATTGTCAAGATCAACTGTCAAAATAAATTCACCTGCCTCAAAGTCCGGAAGCAAGCAGTCCGCCTCATAATAATCATCGCTAGTATAGTACACGTCACAGATGATGTCATCCTCGTTACTTCCGCTCACTCTAGTGCCGCTTGGCCTGACGCTTGCTCCAAAGAGTTCGCTACCACCGCGCCTAATCCAGGTTGCGTCGGTAGAGATTGGCTTAACACGGGCAAAAAAATGCTCCCCCGCGAGCGCCACGTTCGTATAGTTCTGCTTGAGCACATCAAACGATACGACAGACTGTTGCGTGTTGCTGTGAGCCTTAATGTAGCTAGTGGAGGATATGTCAATGCTTTGGTTGAAGACGCTGTTGCTGGTCAAGGTGAAAGAGGTATTAAAGTCGTAGTGCGCCTCCAGCATGTGCGGGGACAATGAAAACGTTATCTTCCCAAGAGTACAGCTCCCAAGTGCACCGGAAGATGGTGTTATATCCCAACTGAGATTATCGGGGTTATCATCAATCGAAATGCTCCAATTAAGTGTCTCGTCTCCCTCATTCGTGAGAAAAAGAGTGTTTATCAGCGAGTCTGGCTTGGTCGTGATGCCGTCGAAGTGAACGACAGGAACGAATATCATAGGCGGGTTCAAGCAGCCGTCTTTGATCGGATCGTTGACGCCCCAGTATGTCACACATTCGCAAACGATCCCAAGAGCAACATCAGAGCAGTAGTCAGCGGGACATTTAATGTCGATACTATCGCTATCTGCATCGTCACAGGTTGCCAAGACAACAGAGTCGTCAATGTCACCGGAGACCAAAGTCGGGGAATTTCTTACCACCATCTTGTCGTTACTAAAAATGTCAGTCGCTGTGTTGTCTTTAAATGTGCACGTGTCCACGATAAACTCAACCGGGTCGTTCGCGTAGACTACATACGCTTTTAAATTGCCTGCCGTGTCATCAGAGTCCGTATGGTTGGTGAAGGAGGTTTCATCGAGAGTTAATGAAGATGTGTCTGAGTAGACTGAAGAGCCTGCCATCTTATCGTCAACTCCTCCAGTGTTATTGAAGAAGTGAGATTTTGACACGTCTAGTGTCGAGTCCATTACAGCGATACCTCCAGCAAATCTTTTCGCAAAGTTGTCGCTAATAACTGAAGACAAGACATTTACAGTGGAACCGTCATCAGCATAAAGTGCTCCACCGAAGCCGTACGGCCCAGGGCACACGTTATCCTTGATGGTGACATCTGCGAGTTGCACGTCAGACTGCTTTATAGCCATCGAACCTCCCTTAACGTTACCCTGATTGTGCTGGAGGGTGACAAATGAAATGATCATCTCACCCTGATAACCGTAGATGGCACCACCGCTTGTCGCCCCGGTATTGCCGAGAAAGTGAGAGTTGGATAGAGTCAAGGGGTGGCGGCCTTCAAAATTTCCGGTCACATGGATGGCGCCGCCCTCCGCAGCAGTGTTGGACCTAAACATGGAGTTGACAACCGTGATGGTACCGCCGTTAGCTGACCGAATTGCTCCGCCGTTCTCGTTAGCCCCATTTCCTAGAAACCAACAATGGTCGACAAAAACTTCACCACCTGCATTGTTATCGATGGCGCCGCCGTTCGGGTTAAATCCCTGGGTCAGAGTGAGGGATGACAAATCGATCGTGCTAAGTGGAGAAAGAGTGAAGAGATTTGTCGCGTTGTTTCCGCTGATTTCGACTACCGGCTTGTGCAGTGGCGCATTGGTATTTCCAATCATCTTTCGTCGGCGACCACTTCCACCGTCACCAGTTAATGAAACTTTGGCCTTGTATTCTATCCTGATCGGTGCAATAAGAACGACATTTTCGGAAACTGTGAGAATCTCATTTCCCTCCTTTTCCATGGCAGCAATACCCGTCTCGAGGGAAGAATCGCCACAGGTTGCGTACCCAACACTGAAGTAATGTGTCTGGTCGTTGGAAATGAAAGCACCACCATTGAACGAAGTTTCTGCGAATATGTCATCCGTTGCCACCTTCATGTCCCAAGAAATGGCAGTTGAAGACCCCGCGCCAGTAAAAGATACCGAGTAGCAGCCATCAACCCAACAAGACGCGATTTCCTGGCTGTAAGCAGGCCCGGCGATCGTATTGACGACTGCGCCTGCATTGTCTCTGATCTCCATTACAGCTCCATCCCAACTTCCAGAAATAACATTCAGCATGTAAGTCGTCTCGCAGCAGGTGTCGTCAACCATAGCATAACAACCCCTGGGACCTACACTTTCGCAGGGTGCTATCTCGGGGCAAAAATCAGCGGTTGGCGCGGGCGAGATCGAGGGAGTTTCAGAAGGCTGGGGAGTATTTGTGGGAGAGCTCGTTGTCGGGGCATTGGTGGTATCTTGCGAAGGAGAAGCAGATGGGGCACTAGTTTGAGGATTGCACGGACAGGTACAATCACTCCAATCAGGGTCATCAAATATATCCTGAACGGTAAACTTGTCCTCGTACCATCCATAATCTGTTGTATAATAGTCGCCCTGGGTCAGATCGAGCCATTCCTCGCAAGTGTAACCAGCACAACTACCAGAAATTTCCCCGCAGCTTCCACAACCAGTGCCATCAGTCTGGTAGAAAGAAGGACAGGAAGATAAAACCATCGGCAAAACGAGGACATAGGCCAGCAAATACATAACGCCTGTGCGTAGCATTTTTTTCTTTTCTTTCCTTTATTTCCGACTGATGACAGCTTTTAGGTTTTGAAGGGGTGGGTTTGTCTAACTTAAAGTTTTACCTCTAAGGAAAAGACCTCTATCAAGCAATCGTGCGATAAGACAAATAAGATAGTTGAAGAGAAGGTGGTGGGCGAAATAAGAAAAATCCCTCAAGGATTTGGAGGAGAAATCAAGGTTATGTTGTTTTTCGAGTTAGAGATGTTGAGTTTGCGATGTTGCGAGGCTGTGAGGTTGTGTTTCGAAATAATAAAAAATTGAAAGGGGCTAAAAGGTTTCGAGGAAGAATAGTTTAGTAAACATGGTACGCAACTCACAAGAAACGATCAAGGGTGCAATTAACCTTTAGAATAGCAAGTTACATAATGTCTACTTGATGGCAGCTTGAGAGAAGGGAGAGGTGATTTATTTGTTAGAAACATTTCTCAAATCAACCTACCGAAAGTATAAACACCAGATCATCATGGGCGCTGGATCTTCAGCTCAAACTGGTCCTTCTGACTCTCTATCTAAGTCAGTTTCCAATGGTGGCAATACCCCTGCCAAAGCACCCTCAACCCCCCCACGCAGCCTCTCTCGAAAGCACTCCTCAACATCTAAGAGCAAGAGCTCCGCGATGAACGAGCTTGTTCGGGTTCGTGAAGAGAGAGAAAGAAAGACGCGAGTGGAAATACTCAAGGCCGAGAAGAGGGAGGAGAGAGGGGACAAGAGGAGGAAAAAGGCATCAGAGAATAATTCAGATCTATCCGAGCAAGATAACAACCCATACACCAGAAATAGGTCCAAAAGTACAAGCAAATTGTCGGCAAAGTCCACTCCGCCAGAATTCCTGAGGGTGCAAAAAACAAAAGGTGATTCAGGGGCAGGGCCAGGTCCAGGGGCGGTGTTAGGGGGAAGAAAAAATAGCTTCTCCTCTAAAGGGAATTCTAGTGGCATCTCTGCGACAAGCATAAGAAAGAGGAGCAGCGTTTCCAGCAAGGCTGCCAGTAGATACAGGGAAGGGGGGGACTCTAACGCTGCTGTTGGAAGTGATGCTTATGGTGACCTCAATAAATACGTCGTTGGAAAGTCTTCATATAACGATGATGACTATAATAACGATAGTGGCGATTACAGTGATCTTGACGGAAGAAAAGGAGAAGGAGGAAATTGGAACAGTTATATGGACATGGTAGAAATGAGGAAAGCTGGAGGAACTGCCCCCCTCATTCGGAAACATTCCGGAGTAATGACTCAGAAGAGGAACGTTTTGCCACCGAAAATAGAGATAAGCAGCAGCGACTCTGAAGATGACGACGATGATGGTAGCGGTGGCGGAATTGACACTCCTAATAGTAGCCGGGAAAGTCAAAGTCAGATAGATCCCGCCGCTCATCGGCGAATAACCGAAAACATCCGGAAGACGATTCTCGAGAAGAAGCTCGCGGCGCAAACTAAGAAACTGAAGGAAGAAAAAGAAAGGGCAGAAAAGCAAAGGGCGAGCGAAAAAGCTCGTGCAGATAATGCAGAGGGCGAGTTGAGGAAGTTAAGGGCACAAATGAAAAGGGAAGAAATTAAGACGAAAAGGTCGACGACAAATTCCAGCCTTACTGCTGAGATCAGCAGCGACGAGGAAGATGACGGGGACCAAGTATTTTCAAGTAGCCCGAGTAAAAAGAAGTTGGTGGGGGGAAGACCGGCACCAAACAGCAACGGTACTGCTGGAATGAACAGTATGGAACAGAAATTGAAGGATCATTTGGTCTTGAGCAGTGACGAAGAAGACGACGAGAACTACGACAGCAGCCTCCAGCAGAAGAAGCAGCAGCAGCAACAATTACAACAACAGAAACACCGAGTTAAGCCCCCTCTATCTGTTCAGAAACCGCAGCCTCCTTCTACACCCAAACCATCCAACGACACGCTAGAATCTCCACTCAATAGCACCGGAAATTCTAAAAGCTCAAGAAGGGCAAGCCAACAGAATGCGATTCCCAATGGAATGAAGTTTAAACCTCCACCACCCTCCACACCGAAAGCAACCCTCACCCTCGGTGCTAAGAAATCGAGTGCATCAAATACGAAAGTTTTGAAGCCGCCGCCTTCGACTCCTTCAACCCCTTCGACGAATTCGATTCCAAAGCCAGTACAAAATTCCCAGAACCCTCAGCAGAGCGCAGAAGTAAAAAAAATGCTGGCGGACAGCGATAGTGACGAAGATGAGAGCGAGGAGGAAGTGGAGGAGTTCGGTGTCGAAGAGGATGGAGACGGAGTATACGATTGGTTTGCATTTGATACGGCCGCCGGATTGGACGATGCTGCAAAAAAGAAGGCAGCCGAAGAGAGCGAAAGTAGCGAAAAAGAAAAACCGCCGACCATCAAAGAGGACAAGGAGCTGACGCCTGCAAAAATGACGCACAAGACTGTAACACCAAAGCCCTCACCAGCACCAGCACCAGCACCAGCACCAGCACCAGCACCAGCACCAGCATCAGCACCAGCACCAGCACCAGCACCAGCACCATCACAAAAAATTCCCCAAATTTCTGCTCCATCCACGCCGGTTGTGGCACCTGCGGCCACAACAAACACGAGCGTGGACGCACCCGCAACCCCCAAACCCAAGTTTCCGCCCAGACAGCCCGCAGGCCCTCCTCCCGCTTCATCTGTGATTCGAACTCCTTTGCCAAACAAGCAGTCGTCTGTAGGAGGTGCTGAGGGTAATACAATGAAAATAAATACTCAAAACAGCGGAAACCCAACAACACCGAAGATTAAGGGGGCAATAGCGCCTTCTCCCCGAACTCCCGCACAGCCTCCTCCCCCCTCGACTCCAACTCCCACCAACGCCCCTTCAACACCCTCCACTCCTCTCCCGAACATAGCTACGGGAAGTCCTGGCGGCGAAATCCAATCTAATGTGAAGGAGACGGGTAAAGTGAAGCGCAAAAAGGCTTCCCTACCGACGAATATGCCCTCAATTATGAAGGGATCTTTCCTGACGAACCGGTATATCGTAAACAACTATATCTTATTGGATCCTCTTGGACAAGGGAGCTATGCGGAGGTGAGGTTGTGCAAGGAAAAGAATCATAACCAGCTCTATGCAATCAAGATAATGAACAAAGATCTGCTCAAGAAGAAGAGTGTGGGAAGTAGCAACACATTCATGGACGATGTGAAGAGAGAGATCGCCATCATGAAAAAACTCCGGCACGAACATATTCTCCAACTCTATGAGGTCATGGACGACCCTAAAGTTAACAAATTATACTTAGTCTTAGAGTACATGAAAAACGGAGATTTGATGCAAATGACGAAAGGAAACGCGCGCACAAATACCTGCGAGCCGTTGAGTGACCTGAAGACATGGTATGTGACGAGACAAGTGTTACTGGGCTTAAAATACCTTCATGACAATGATATTGTGCACGGCGACATTAAGCCTCAAAATTTATTGGTCAGTGACGCGGGTGTCGTAAAGATTGCCGATTTTGGTATCAGCAAGATGATGGAGAAAACAAGTGACGGGGAAAGCGAAAAGCTACTAGAGACTGCAGGAACGCCAGCTTTTATGTCGCCTGAGCTCTGCAGCGGCGTTGCGTACGACGGACAACTTGCGGATGTGTATGCCGTCGGTGCGACGGTGTATATGCTAAGGTGCGGGCACCCTCCTTTCATGGCCAACAAATTGATTCAACTCTACCACAAAATCCAGAAGGAGGTAGTTACTTTTCACATTGCCGTGGACCCTCCTTTGAAAAAGCTCATCATTGGCATGATGGAAAAGGTCCCAGAGCAAAGATTTAGTCTGAGAAGAGTGATGACAGATCCTTGGTTCGCCAAAAAGCCCGACGGAAGTGGCATAGCGCCTGCTGAGGAGATGAAAAATTTAATGAAGAGCAAAGTTGTCGAAGTAAGTGGCGAGGATATGATGCAGAGCGTCCACCAAGTCTTTGATGAGAAAATGAAGGCCGGCAGCGGTGGCGGTGGTAGTAGTAGTGGAGGGATTGGGAGTAAACAGCCACCCCCCCCCAAAACGAAGAAAGTGCAAAATGGCGAAGAAAAGACAATGGAAGACGATGAACAAAAACGAAGGATGCTCGCCTTTAAGAAAAAAGCCAGCATAAGGCAGCGCAGCTTCGAGAAGCTGGGAGATCTTGTGGAGAACAAAAAAACTGGTTCAGGCAATTCGGATGGCGAAAGCGATATCGACGAGGAAGACGATATGGCTGACATGGGAAGGGTTAGTAGGTTAGACAGCGTTGAATTTAACAGTGTGATGGACACGTTGGCTCATCACCCAATCAAAGAGGAGAAAAAAACCCACCTCCCATTAAAAGGTGTCACAGTGGGAAAGGTTATCGACGGATTGAACAATGCGGCATTACAGATTCGTGCTCTGTACCACAGCGAACAGAATAGAAGAAATCATCAAGAGGACCGTGTAACTGTAATCATGGATTTGAGCTCCTTGGGGGAGGCCATTGACCGACCCTATCTGTTCCAAAAGTTCGCCTTTTTTGGCGTTTACGACGGACACAGCGGTACAGAGAGCTCCCACAAGCTGCAACACAGTATGCACCTGGAGATGTGCAAAGATGATCAGTTTTTTAATGACATAGGCAAAGCAATGGTGGATAGCTGCAAGAGGATAGATAAAAATATTTGTGCAAAGTTAAGGGCTGAAGAAGATGTCAGTGGATCTACGGCAATTTTTGTGGTCATGGACGGACGGAGCAAGGAATATTTTATCGCTAATGTCGGGGACAGCAGAGCAGTGCTCAGTCGAGGGGGGATGGCAGTTGATCTTTCAGTTGACCACACCTTGAAGCGGAAGGATGAATTAGAGAGAGTGATTGCTGCTGGATGCAAAGTCAAGGACAACAGGGTCAATGGAGTGTTGGCTGTAACTAGGAGCTTCGGCGACACACAGCATAAAGAGGAGGAGGAAGAGGGAAGTGGTGTTCTTGCTATTCCAGAAATTACACGAGAGAAGATTGAAAAAATGGACGAATTTCTGATTTTGGCCACTGATGGCCTTTGGGATGTCATGAGCAGCCAGCAAGCAATAAACTTCGTCAGGCTGAGCCTAAACAAGTACCACAGTGTTAAGAGGGTCAGCAAAGATCTTGCCAAGGAGGCAATTAAATTGGGCAGCATGGACAACATCAGCTTGATTGTCATTGTTTTCAACCAAAAGCCTGCTGCTCCACCAACTCCAATAAAAAATAGTAAAGAGCTTTAGATATTATAGGAACAATTTTTTCTGTTTAACTGCTGCTTAAAAAAAGGAAGACCTAGGCGTGTCTGGACTGGCCATTTAATCGCTAGAGGGGGGAGAAATTTCTTTAAACCTGAGAAAGTGGAAAGTGGGCAAGTGGGCGGGGCACGTCCGGGCACGGTGCGGGGGGGGAGGAGAAGCAACAAAAGCAAATTCAACTCAATGGTTAAGTAAATCGGAAACCACCCATTTTTTTATCCGTTCTGCCTGCTTCGCTGTCAAAGTGGAGTAACACTCCGTGGGAAGCAGAAAAAACTCTCGCTCTTGGAGGTTTCCTTTCACCTGAGTCTGAGCAAATTTACAAATTTACACCTTTTTGTTTGCATATGATGTTTTCTCATGTGGAACGTAGTGTGTCATCACCACAATCACCGTCATTTTTATCTATGCCAATGAACTTTGACAGCCACTCCACCGACCAATCAAGACAACACCCTCTTGCAGATAACATTTTGACCGCTTTGATGGAGAGCAAGTTTTTTCACAGGGCTAAGAGGGAGGTGAAAGGAAAGAGCGTTGATTTTTTTTTGTCCAAACGGAAAGGAGGAGGAGGTGGAACTGGTAGTCGAGGGGCGGGAGAAAAAAATAAGCGCCCATCGACAGCAAGCAGCGTATCCTCAAGCAGCAAGAGGGGCAATATCATTAGCAGTAGCAACAACTACAGCAGCAACGATAACATGAACTCTGCCCTCCTTTCCTCTCTGAACACTCTTGGTTTTAGGAGGGAGATGAGGGAACTGATTTACAAACTGGGAGAAGAACTTTGCGGTGTTAAGTCGCGGAACAGAATAGGGTCAACATCAACAACAACAGGTAAAACCACTGAAGCTATTTCTGGTGCGAATACTGTCACAGTTACTGTAACTACCGCGAAACCACCCCAAGGCACGGGCCGTTATTACAAAGACCCTATACCCTCCGTAGAAATGGCCAAAATTAATTGGTGGGATAGCATCAATGGAGAGCTAGAGGCTGTGGGGAAGGAGAGGGGCGAGCTCATTTTCCGTCGTTTTGTTGATAAGTCCGAGGGTATTGATGATAGCGATGGTGGTGGCACTAGTGGTGGCAGCAGTGGTGGTGGCAGTACGATTGATGCTGGAGCCAATAGCAGCAGCAGCACCAATCGTACTAAACCACAGCAACAGCAAAAACAGAAGAAGATCCGTTTCATTTTCGATTCCTCTGACCTCCTCGACTGCCTCACCAGCATTCCATCCTCTTCTACAAATAATGCCTCTAGTTCAGCTCCTAGGCAGCCCTACAAATCGATGATCGCCCTTCATCTCCCCACGCCCTCCCTACAATCGCTTCGAAAGACATTCAAGGAGCTGCACCCAACATACAGGCACATTGGGCTGGATGATTCTCTCCTCGATTCTGAGCGATTCATTCGCCACAGGCATGATCTCGGGGAAAAAGTTGCTCGGGAAGGATATGGGATAGTTACGAGGCAGTATTTAAAGTTCGGGGTTGGAGGGGGAAGTAGAGGGAAGCTTTGGGGTGTCTGGAGAGGTGGAAGTGGGAATTTCGGTGTTGAAGATAGAAGTGGAGCTGGCGAGGGAGGCACGAACACCAGCACCAGCAGCAACAGCAACAGCAACAGCAAAAGAAACTGCAACAACAACTCAAGAAAGGAAGAGCTATACTACGCTAACCTGACCCGGCTATCGAAAAATTTATCTTACCCTGTATGCGACGAGCTCTTTCGAATGGACTGTTTGAACATGTCAAACGACTTCCAATTCTTTCCTTTTGTAGAGGTGCTGGAGGGAGTTGTGACGTGTTTTTCCCGGGACAAGTGGGTTCTCAACAATTCCTCGGTCGGAACGCACAAGCAAATTATCGCGAGGGACGAGAGGCTGTCCGGTTCGTCTAAGTCCGGAAGGGGGACTGTTGGGGTTCCAGAGAGCGGTGTTCACCCATTCAAGAGGATGGTCAATTATGTGGCCCCCTTGGCCTTTGTGTACGAGAAAGAGGAACCGATTTACTTTGTTTTTCGATCTTTGTGGGCGAGGTGAGGGAAAAATTTTCAGCGAATATTTTTGTGCGATTTTTAAAGTCAATTCATGTTCTAAACACGCAAGAAAACAAAATTCACAGACATTTCTGCAAGCTAAATTCAATCGACTCTCGGCCCGGCTTCCTTCTTTCCCTCTGTAAAACATTCGAATGCCTACTTTTTTCATCTTCCCCTCCCCTCTTCGCTCATATGACGAAGTTGGGCGTACGTCCTCTGGAGATAGTCTTCCCATGGATACATTTTGCTTTCAGTACTTTCTTGGACGTTGAGCAGGTGCTCCTTCTGTGGGACAGAATAATCGGATTTGACACTCTGGAAATTGTACCTGTTCTAGCTGTGGCAGTGTTGATCTTCAAAAGTGAAATGATCATGTGTTGCAAGAGCGAAGAGGAGATAAAGGATGTATTGGAGGACGGTAAGAGGCTGAAGGTTGTGCCGCTACTGCAGGCATTTTTGTTTCAGAATGAGTTGAGGACCTGATTCTTGTCGTTGGTCGAGTAGAGTAATATAGGACAAGACGAAATAAAAAGCTTTTCGTTAAGCAACTTTGCATAATTAGTACAGTTTATTTCCAACAGCAAAAAAATTCAGATGGACCTTGCCAGACCTCCTCATTCCACCCTCACATTACGACGCATTTGCTTCTTGCCTTAAACTGTTTCACCTTGGTCTTAAAGGCAATATACTATGTGCATATTATAGTCAATGACGCGAGTTTAATGTTGTGAGTTCACTGTAAGCTTATGAGCAGTCTTGGTCAGGCTTGTTCTCCTTCTTTAACTCACCTTGGCAGGTCTAATGTCCTCGAGGTTTTTTATTTCATCCCCAATCGACGTCATTTTATCCTTGAGCCTGAGCCGCTGCACACACATAATATGAGAACCACGTCGCGTGAGCCAATTTTTGACAAAGAATGAAATCCTGCTCCTCATTTCATCCATTTTCTTTCTCAACTCAATCTCACCTGTTCTTCACTCTCCCGAGCTTTCCCCTCAAGCTCTTCATAGTGCTCAACTTTCACTCCGATCTTCGATTCATGGTCTCTGTGAAGTTTTAGAGCCCAGATGACCATGTCCGAGGATGTCCTCATATCATCAGGTACCATTTTCAGGTCCTTGTTTCCATTGCAGTGGATCTCTTCTATTGTTGGTATTCTTGCTATGGAAGGGGGAAGGAACTCAAGCTTATTGTTCTGTAATTCTAAGATTCGGAGTGCCAAAACGTTACCGAAAGACTCGGGGAGAGTTTTTATGTAATTATTTTGAATTTGGAAGACCTCAAGGAGGATGCACTTTCCCATTTCTGATGGGACAGCATCAATCTTGTTCCCGTTCAGGTTAAGAAATCTGTAATACATTTTCGGTTAACGAGACACACGAGAGCATTAGTGACTGAAAACACACGATCATACTCCCCCACATGGCAAAGTTACACGCAAAAATTAACCGTTCTCACCTCAACCTGATGCACTCCCCCAATCTCGGACTTATCCTTGAAATCATGTTGCTCTCCAGGTTCAGTTTGCTGAGCAAAGTTAGCTGACCAAAATCTGGTTCCACCTCGACGAGTTTATTGTGACTCAGATTAAGACTGAGTAGCCGGTTAGAGAAATTGAAGAGCTGGTCGGGGAGCTCACTCCAAGCCGAATGAGAGAGGTCAATCTCTCCAGACTCGTCGGGACCAGCAGAGAGCTCATCGTATTCTTCCATCCTTTTAAATCCCCTCCGTCAAACTAAATGACCGCAACAAGCCGGTGAGGTAGAAATTAAAAAAAACTGTGCATTTTTGTTTTTCAGATTTCGAGTTCGTCGTTAAATTTAACATGCTTTACCAACTTTGTTTTCTCCTCTTTCTTGTGGATTTGAAATCGAGACGCGTACCCCCAGTCTCAAAACATCTTCACTGCCTGATACTACTACTTTTATTCCGAAAATCAATTTGCTGCACCTCTCAAGCATCCCTCTTCGAAAGCTTATTGTCACTTCCCACTTCTTCACATCCTCAACTTCTCAACTTTTCCCCCTTTTCTATATCTCCCTCACCGCCCCCCTCAAAGTCAACAATGACGACTGAGCAAAAAGCAAACGATCTGGAGCTGCTCCAGCGGGAATACAGGCACATGGAGCAAAACCGGAAAGCCTATGCTGAGGAGTCTCAGCAGGTCCTCCGAAAGCAGCAGCAAACCATCGACAAGCTTCGCCGCGACAACGACTCACTAAAAACTGAGATCGCGATGCAAATGCGAACTACACTCAAGCCTGCAAATTCATTCCAACAGTCAATGATATCTAAGCTCTCTTCTCAGATGGATAAATATAGCTCTCAGATTGAGAGTGAAAAGAATGCAATCAGCGTAATGGATGAACAGATCGCCGTTTTAAGGGATAAGATCTTGCACCAGAGGAAGATGATGGGTGGTGTCAATGCCGCGAGAGATAACCAGCACATGATCCAGAAGCAGGTGGGTTGCTGGAATGCATTTGTATTTTGTGTGTGTAACTTTGCTATTAATTTTCTTATCTCATGCCTTCTCCCCAACCCTCTTCCCTCTCTGCTTAACCCTAGATTCGTATTCTTGAGAACCGACTCGATAAAGCCTTGGTAAAATTTAACCAGTCACTAGCTTCCAACAGAAAGCTGCGTGAGCAGATTGACGACCTTCGACGGGAGCGGGTTGTGTTTGACAATATCTACAAGAAGCTGGAGAAGGAGCTGCACGAAAAAAAGAGGCAGATGGCGAATGTGATTGAGCTTTCGAACATGACCTATGAGCAGCGTGACAACTGTCAGATGGAGATTACCGCAATTGACCAAGCCAACCGGAAGGAGCAAGAAGATTTTGAGGAGCAGATGATTGAGCTTGGCAGAATGTTGGAGCAGGACTTCAAGCTGCAATCGAGCAAGTCTGCCCCCACTTTGAAAACGAAAAATAGTCTCAACAGTTCTGGCGGAAAGGGGGACAAAATGAACAGAAAAGAGGCGTTGACTAAGTCGCAGCAAGAGGCGCAGTCATCAATTGAGCGTGTACAGAATTTCGAAGAGGCCTTCAACAAAATCACTGCTGCTACTGGCATCAAGGATATAGAGGAACTTGTAAAAACGTTCATCAAGAATGAAGACCAGAATTTTTCGTTGTTCAATTACGTGAACGAGCAGACGAACGAAATTGAAAAGCTAGAGGAGACTGTCCTGAACCTGCGGAAGGAAGAATCCAAGTATATGCAGCTTGATGGTGACGAGGCTAGCAATCACAAAACCAAGCTCAAGGAGCTCGAGAAGAAGCTTCAACAGTCCGAGACTATGGCGGAGAAGTACGAGCAGAAGTGCAATACCTCGCAAACTACTATCGAGTCTCTCAAGAAGGGGATTAAGACTATGTTCGAAAAGATTGCTTGCAAGTCCGAGATGCTACAGGATGCGTCTGTTACGGAGGCGAACATGCTGCAGTTCCTTGGTATCATAGAGCAGCGCACAAACGAAATACTAGCGGTGTACCACAACATTAAAGCGAAAGAGAGGCAGAGGTATGCCGAGAAGGACAGCACCAAGGGCGCCGCCACACCTAATGTTTTGGGGATCGGTCCCACAATCCCCATGGGCCAGGATCTCATACACATCAACCCTCCTAAATTGGAAGAGTTTAGCAGTGACGAGGAGGGTAGCGATGCAGAGGACGAAGGAACCAAACCGCTCACTAGAGATGAACTTAAGACGAAGACCTTTGCGCGAATTGGAAAGGGCAGTAAGAAGCGTAAGGAATCCTCAACGAGGAATTCGTCGAAGAGGTAATATAAAATTATTGACCGACCATGACAACGATGACAACGCTGTCATCAAAGGGGCGACAAAGATGACGATAATAGAAACTGCCGACGGTGATACAGAGTTGGTACTTTGTAATGTATAATATTGTTTGATTTTGCCACACTGAAAGAGCCAACACGCGAAAAACCCCCACAAATTATAATCCTTTTACGACAGGCTCTTCCCTCTTCCACTTGGTTACGCTCTGGCCTGGTTGTACGACAGTGACCTTCCCACTACGAGGGTCAACCCGCATTCCGGGGGTGGTTTTGCGCTCGTTGGTGTAAGTAACTCTCGAACCCTGAGAAACTACATAAGGTGTGCCTGAGGCTCCAACCTTTGTGCCTCCTCCCAATCCGGAGAGGGCAACTGGCTGAGGCGCGCCAGCGACTCCTTCGACATCAAAATGTTTCGTTTTGGGAGGAGGGATAGGAGGGATCTTCGCCTCAAAATATGTGTTGTTATTGGCGTTGGCAGCTTCTAGCACGCTCACACGTCTCCCGGAGCCAGCCCCAGTTTCCACTTTATTGTGCTCTGCGCCTCCGATCTTGTTGACAGGAACCTCGACTCTCCCCCAACCCCCGTTGCTATTTCGCCTGTGCACATTGTTGTACCCTCCCCCGCTCGTTGCAATCTGCACATTCGAATTTGCCTTCACCTCCAAACACTCGAGAGGACACAAGCCTGTGGCTCCACTCCTGGCATTCACCCCCACAGCCCAACCTTCTCCCTTGCTGTTGCCTCCTTGCAAAAAAACCTCGTCGCCAACAAAAACGTCCATTTCGTTCCGGTTGGCGGCGCGATATTCTTTAACCACAATCATCATTCCGCTGCCTTCCGGTCCACGGAAGTTATCTACACTTGCGTTCTTGGGTGTGCTGACGGTGCGCAATTCTTTAACCCCAATTTTTGTTTTGACGAGAATACTTACACCCAAATCCACTTGTGTGACAGTTGCGACGGAGACAGTCTCGCCGGGTGCAGCAACAACCGCAACCTTCATCTCTCTTGTACCGACTACTTGCACATTCGAGCTCCCAGCAAAATCCATAGAAAACTCGTAGTCGTGTTTCTTTTGGTTTTCAAAAGAATACTGATAACCCAAGGGTGAAGAGATTTTCTGCTTGTAGAGGAAAATTCCAGGAGCTAGCTGTTTCTTCTCTGCATCCCCAACTCCAATGCTCGCGGCTCTGGTTTTCCTTGTCGTCGCTTCACGCTTCTGTCCGCTGATCTCTGGCATTGTTCCTCGCGAAGACGACTGACTAACGCCACAACTCATCCGGAGCGTACAAGCCGAGTTCGAGCACTGCTGAATGTGAGCCACCACAATCTTTTCGTTACTCGGCACTTGGACGCACACCTTCATGCTCCCGCTTGGGAGCGTAGGCTCCAATAGATCTATACCAGTGCTCCCCGTGAAATCGAGAGTGATTGTCACTGGCTCAAAATTTTCGTTTTGTATGTGATAAATAATGTCGATGCGATTGTCAAGGCTCTTCATGGAGAACATAGAGACCCCAGGAGCCAGAACTGATACTGTTTCTTGTCTCTGCAGGGCAAAATTTTTATTTCTCATAGTCTTAACAGTCCCCTTCGCAATGCCAGTTTGCTCCATATTCTCCTGATGCAATGACAGTGAACTTACCGGTCGATCATTATCCTGGATGCTCCGGTCTTCATTGACGTCGACGTTGCCCCTGTAGAGATTAGAAGCAGTGTTTCCTGTTACTCTCAGTCCGAGGTTGTTGGTTAGCTCCCTTGAGATGGGACGATTCGAGACATTCGCTTTTGAGGCAAGTTCATCACTAATATTGCTGTTTTGCATAATGTCATCGCGCTCATTGTCGTTTAGGGCCCAACTTGGCAAATGCTCGTCTCCTGCCTTGTTTCGGCCACCAGCTGTTTTCAAACCTAGCTCGTTTTCTTCCTGCTGATTCTGACTTCCAGGGTTGACGTAAGTGTGTTGTTTCTTTGGGGCTGGCGCAGGGGCCGGCGCATGGGCTGGCGCAGGGGCTGGCGCATGGGCTGGCGCAGGGGCTGGCGCAGGGGCTGGCGCAAGAGCAACCTTAGGAGGAGGTGGGGGCGGAGACGAGCGCGGCGGCGAAATAGCGGCTTCTTCCTCGCTGTTAAGAGGACTCACAACCACAAATGAATCTGTGCTGGTGCTGCTTCCTGTCTGCGGTCTTGCTTCCTTTGGTTCTATATTTAGGGGTTTGGCAGTTGTCAGTGGTTCTGGCTTTTTTTCTCTAGGAGGAGGGGGTGGAGGCTTTTCCTTGCGCTTCGGAACAACAGTACTGAAAAGGTCTGGGATATCCTTCAAAGGCGTCCAGTTATCCATATCTTCCATCCACATTAGAGAATCAATAGTAACCCCTTTGCCGAACAAGTTCTGGAGGTCAGCAACAGAGCATGGGCCCTGTTGTTCCTCTTCAGCGTCAGCATAGTACCACTCCACCGAATTATCCATGAGGGAGAGGCGTTTTTATAATAATCAATTCACAATACAACTTATATATGACATTGAGAAGCCATCCGATGTTTTGTCAAAAAAGCAGGAAAGCAGGGAGGAGGAAGCAGGAGTTGGTTTTGGGTCTTCTGAGTTTATAGATGTTGGTTTAAGACTCAGAATTAATGATGATAAAAGTATTTTAGACCTTCACTCACTTGATACACCGTGACTGCCCCTCGGAACAAAAAAATGTCACCAACTCCTGAATCGGGGCCTTCTGTGGGTACAAAAGAGGGCTGGTCCAATGCAACAACCGGGGTGTCAAATGCACTCAAAAAATATGAAAGCGAGAGTGTAGGTCTAGCGTATGACGATTTACCCCCCGAATTATGCGAGGGTACAGATTTAAAGCTCAGCAAGTGGTCGTTGGTAGTGACAGACAACAGTCTAAAAATGATAGCTGACCTGACAAAACTTCGAGTCCAACGTGCTATTAATAAGAAGCTTGAGCGGAGTTTTAGACCCAACGACAGTCAGATGAGCGGATTAACGTTAGAAGAAGAAATGGAACAGCTAAAAGAGATGGAGCTCAACAGTGTGGTCAGCAAGCCCCGGAACCAGTCAAAGAGGAAAACTCGTCTGGAAATGTCCCTTGACTCAATCACAGGCAGCAAGGACGGTCCTTCCGCCGAGGAACAGAATATCGAAGAAGAGAACTATGCTAAACAAGAAGAAGCAAAGAAGAAGGTGATGTGGGAGGAAGAAATGAAGAAGTCAGGGTTACTTTCACTTGACATTTCTGGGAGTGAGAGGATCACAGATAGGGGGATTAAGGCAATCGCGGACATTTGTATTACTTTGAAAGAACTCAGCATATCTGGTAGCTATCAAGTGACCGACGTCGGATTAAGGAGCGTCAGTTTGGGCTGCCCGCATCTGCGTTCATTAAATTTGAGTGGCTGCATGGGTGTTGCTGGACCGGGTTTTGCTGTTGTTGGACAGTGCTGTCGTAATCTGAACGAGCTCAAACTGTCCGGTTGCCGGCAGATTCCCACATGGGTTATGCTGAATATTTTTGACGGTTGTCGTCTTCTCGAAAATTTGGATTTGAGCTATTGCAATAAACTGGGAGACCATGAGGTCAAGCAGATGGCCGAGAAGTGTAATGTCATCAAGGATTTGAACCTTAGGGAGTGCAAGCAGGTTTCTGATGTAGGAGTTTTGGCAGTAAGCCAGGGCTGTAGCAACCTCGAGACAATAGATTTGAGTAGGAGTGAGTTACAGGTGAGTTTTCTTTTGAGTCGGGGGAATGAAACACCAGAAAAAGTCAGGCGACACAAAGCAACGCTAACCATCGCCAAACCACCTCAACGTATTCAAACTACTTCAAAAATAGTTCAAAATAACCGACGTTGCTCTGCTTGCATTAGGCGAGAGATCCCCAGTGTTGAAGAAACTTAACTTGAATGGGTGCGAGATGATAACAGACGCGGGTTTAAGTTGGCTGGCTAAGGGATGCCGTGGTCTTGAGTGGCTGGATATGACGAACTGCAGCAAAGTGACAAATGGTGGAATGCGTTGCCTCGGAGAAGGTTGCCCAAACCTGAAATACTGTCAATTCGTCAACATGAAAAAGGTGACTGACGTGGGCATTAGGTTTCTCGCTCAGGGCTGCAACCATCTCGAGACTCTCAACGCTACAGGAATTTTCCTTTTGTCTGACGGAATGAAGAGGGACTTTGGTTTTGAAGGCTTGCAGGCGCTAGGGCGGGCCGATTGTGCGAAGACGATAAAAAACCTGAACCTGACCGGCTGTTTTCAGGTATCAACGAGTGCTCTCAAAGCGCTCGCTCTGCTTACCAACTGTGAGCAATTAACCCTATCAGGCTGCGTCAACTTAACAACCCAGGGCATGGTACCACTGAGCGAAAACATGAGGAACGTAAAGTCCGCCAATTTTGCTTTTTGTGGAGAGTGCGCGAGCGATCTAATGATGAGCAAAGTGTTGAAGAACTGGTCAAGGCTGAAGTCAATTAACTTTACCGACTGCGAAAACATAGGTGCAGGTACCATGAAATCGCTCAGTAAGTGCAAGAACATCAAGCGTGTAGATCTCAGCGGTTGCACGGGCCTTGACGACTTGGCGTTAATACCTTTCTGCGAAGAAGCCTATTGGCCAGGTATTGGTGCGCTTTACCTCACTGGCTGTAGCAACATAGGCGACACGGGACTTAGCTGGATAGCGGATGGTTTGAGGAACACTGTAAACGAGGTTACACTTGTTACATTGTCGCTCAAGGGAACCCGCTGTAGTCACTCTGCGCTCAAGGCGGTAAGAGACAGATATAAATTCAGCGAACTACGGCGAAATGATACATTCTTTGGCTTGTGGCCCCTCTCTCGCGCGACGGAGCGAATCGTTATCAATGACTATGGCACGCTATTTCGTGCGTGCACCAAGATACAATCGCTCTACAGGGCGAGGAAGGATCGCCAGAGAACCATGGTAAAAAAAGAGGCGTACTGCAAAGCCAAGGCTGCGCTCAAGCTACAGGCACGGTGGCGGGGACGAAAAGATCGCGAGAGGGTAAAGATGTTGCGGTGGGAGAAGAACATGAGGGGCGAGGCCGCAATACGGATCCAGAATATGTACAAAGCTTGGGTGGGGCGAAAATGGCTCCGCGCAAAACGCCATGCTAAGTGGTTGATCGGAGCAAACAAGGCGGCGACTGATATCCAGCGAAGATTTCGAGGAATGTGCGGCAGAGCAAAGTTCGAAATAATTCGGACCCAACGCCTCTACATTCTTGAGCTTCAGTCGCGTAACAGCATTGTGATCCAGACATGTTGCCGAAAGTGCCTTGCACGAATGGAATACTGGCGGCGCTTCCATGCCAAAGTCGCACTGGAGAAGAAAATGCAAGCTGACTGCTGGAAAATCCAGTGTTGTTGGCGCCAGAAGAGCGCGACGATGAAGGTATCAAAGCAGGCAAGGAGGCTGAAGAAGCTCGCCAAAAAGAAGCGCAAAAATGCGACAAAAATTCAGAATCGCTACCGCGCCTACAGGTGCAGAAGCGTGCTCAGAGAGGGCATAAAAGAAAAGAAACTTATGCATAAGGCCGCAACTTATGTTCAGTGCGTGTGGAGGAGCCGGCAGGCTTGGCTTGAGGTGGAGACGAAAAGACAAATTTGGATTGCCGAGCAAGAAAGCAAGAGTGCCATTAAGCTACAGCAGGCATGGAGGAGGCGAAGCGCGCAGAAGATGGTAGAAGCAATAAAGGAAGAGCGAAAACGTCTTGCTGCGCTAAGAGTTGAAATGGCAAGTCTCGTGGAGAGGTGGTGGAGAGGGATTCTGGCAAGGCGAGAAGCGGCAGAGCTCAAGAAACAATACCTAGCGCAGCTTAGGCGCATGGCGGAGCTAGAGAACTGGGGCGCAACGATTATTGCGGGTGGCTGGAGAGGGAAGAAAGGGCGCGATCTGTCGAGGGCAAGACTTTGGGAGAGGAAGGCCAGGTGGAAGGAGATGTGGAGCGACGAGGAGCAGCGAAAGTTTTACTACAACCAAATTAGCGGCGAGATTCGGTGGAGAAAACCGCAGGACTTATTGGATCTCATGAGGAGACCAATATGCAGTAACTGTGAGTTTTACGAGGCCAGGATGGAATGCGGCGATTGCAAGGAATTTTTCTGCGTACAGTGCTGGAATTCCGTCCACTTCGGTGGAAAGCGGGCCAAACATGTTTTCCGACAGCTGTACGACTATTACGAGAAACGTGTAGACTATGGCGACGGTGAATTCCCTTCTAGGTGGCCGAGCGAAATTGAACAGGACGAATTTAGTGGTTGGCGCTTGCGAGTTTACCCCGCTAGGAAGCCCTACAAGAAATTCGGCGACTGGGAGATTTACACGGATAAGGAGGGTAGCCGATTCTTTTACCATAATCGCATGAAACACTTGAGTCAGTACGAGAAACCTGACGAGTTGAGGGATATCTTCGACGATGACTGGGCTGGGTTGGAGGAGGGGTTTGACGAAGATGACGGTGTTGGGGATGGTTTGGGAGGAGATAGTGCCATTCGAGAGGATGCAATGGTTGCCGATGAGAAGAAGAACGAGGATGATGTGGTCGAGTCTGCACCAATCCCGGCGGAAGGCGCGAAAGTCGAGGAGGTCATGCAAGAGGGATGGGGAAAATACTTTGATGACATCTCCGGAGACTTCTACTACTTCAATGTCGAGACCGGCGAGTCTACATATGATCGCCCAGACAATTTTGAGACACTGAATAATCCTTTCCAGGAGTTCCACGACTGAATCTGCGCGTGCAACTTAATAATTGTTTTGAAATAGTTGATGTTGCGTTAAGCTAGCGAAACAAGATGCCAAAAAGAAAACAGTTTAGCCAAAAACCAACCTCCTCGCTTAGCGTGGGTTATCGTTAGGTGCATTTTGTTACGAGCCTCCTCAGATCAGATCATTCAGTTTCACTGCCTGCTTAACAGCTTGGGTGAAACCTTTGTGGTAAGAGTACTTCATTACTTCGTCGAGCGAGGCACCACTTCCGCTGTGTGCTTTTTTGGCAGCCTTCTTCCCGCTTGAGGTTTGCTTAAATCCGACAGACGCCGCCCGACGAGCTTTGGCGGACGCCTTGGCTTTGGCCGCGTTCAATCCCAAGAAGGTGAGCTTGGGTGGCGGAGAACCTAGAGGATTGTCCACAGCAGCGCGTTTTCTGGAGTCCTTCGGAGTTACTATAGCACTCCCAGGCGTCACTTTGCCATCCTTGGGGACATCCCCGCCAACTTTGTCATTTATCTTATCGACTTCCATTTCATCCCGAGAAGCTCTCTCTCGCGCAGATGCCAGTTTCTTAGGGGTAACAACGATGGATGTTCCCACTCCCAATTCACGGTCTCTCATCTCTTCCAGCCTCGCCTCGTGGGCTAGCATCTCCTTCATCTCAAAAGTCAAAGCCGGGCGGGGTACAGCGACGTTGATATCAACATTATACTGGACTAAGCTGTCAATGTTAGGCTCGAGTACAAGCTCGTCTGCAACTACTGCAAAGTCACTTGCATCTAACCCGACGCTCGAACCAACACCACCATTTTTGTCCTTCCTCTTGTACGTTAAACCTAGCGTGCGAAGCATTTTAACATGATAATTGAAATTAAGTTTCTCCTCGTCATTGAGCATTTGTACGGAGTTAACTCTGCGGTGAAGGGTGTTTGGGATCATTGGGTTCCCTCCGCTCAGCACCCAGAGCACAAAGGGGACCACATCAACGGCGCAGGTTTTCGATGTGACGCCAGAACGCATCATTGGTGACAGGCCATCGACAAAACGGTTGAGCAGGGAAGAGTTGGCCTCAGCACTGAATCTGTTCTCGCTGAGCTCCCTGACGCTAAAGATCAGGTCAGAATTCCTGTCTACACGGCAAAGGGCATGGACCGCCGCCGCGCAGACGGGAATCTGGCGGTTTTGTAGCCCGTGCTGCGCACCTGGGTTGTTCTGTGCAAGGGATGTCTTCTGCGAGCGGAAGACATCAGCAAACGAAAGCCAGTCGTGGGCAATTTGATTCCTCTCGAAAGTCGGGTCCACAAACTTGACGCGGGGGAGGTTAACAAACAGTCCGTCCAACAAACGGCTGTTTTCACCGAAGGAGTCGCTGATTTCCAATACACCCATGCACTTGTCTTTCCCCCTCGACTTCTTACCCCCCTTTCCATTTCCACAGCTCTTGTTGAAGCTAGAGGAAGCTTTCCTCCCCCGGTGAAATACTGCTGTCATCACAGTGCCGAGGTCGCAACGCTGGTCCTTCATCGACTCCTTCAGATCACCGAACATAGTCAGGTCAAGGTGGCGGCTCAAATCCTTGCTCTCATTCTCTTTGATGCTATTTTTAGAGGAAGTGAGGTTGAGGCGGTTTTTGGAGGAGATAAACTGCAGCGTGTGCAAGCAGCTTCGAATGTCACCGCTTGAGGAATTGACGAGATTGGTCAGGGAATTGCTCTGAATAGTGAGTAGCTCAGAGGAGCAGATGGATGCCAGCCGAGACACAATCTTCGGTGACGGAGGAGGAAGCAGATCAAATATGACTGCGTATTGAAGGAGGGGTTTAAGTACTGCATTAAACCTGTGGTTGCAGATGAATATAATCGGTCGTTGAAGATAGGTTTCCTGCTTCCCGCTGCTGTTGCTGCTGCCATCGTCAACAGTAGACCTTGACTTCTTCTTGGGAAGCGGCGCCTTGATGATGTCGACGATGGGATTGATTGCCCCCTTGGCGTCTGCGCCATCCACTTCGTCCAGAATGATACAGTTCGGGAGCATAGAGTCCTCGTCCGCGAACGAAAGCGTCTGCGACTCCATAGCGGACGTTACCCTGTCCCTCAACACTGAGCCACTTCGTTCGTCAGAAGCGTTTATCTCCATGGGGCGGTAGCCAGCCTGCCTGGCTACAATGTGAGCTAGGGTCGTCTTTCCGACACCTGGGGGACCACAAAGCAGAATAACCCTTTTATTAACATCAGGCCTCTTGTCCAATCTTTGGCTGTCATCGCGTTCATCATCTCTCTCGTCTTTCTTGGGTCTCATATTGTTGCTGCTGCTATTTCCAGCCTTTTGATACTTCGACATGTATTCCGGAAGCGCAGGTCTGGCAGGCGGCTTCTTCTTGAAAACAAACGGATCCCAGGCTCTGATCGCTCGTAGCACCTCGCGATTTGTACGCTCATCCGATAGCAAGTCTGAGAAAGTCTTGGGTCCGTATTTGTCTACCCAAAGATGAGTCGAATTATCATCCGCGTCACTGACAATACCATGAGTTTTATTTCTTTCGTCCTCCTGAAAGGTGACCACTCGCTCCTCCTGTTTGAGGCAGTATGCGTGATAAGCGTACGGGCGACCGTGAGCGTCTTGACAGGAGAGCAAAAAAGCCTTGCGGCAAAGAAAAGTTTGAAAAAGATAGCCGAAAAATTCTCACCTTGCGAGCGCGGGATTCCTTCTTTCCTTCGAGGGCAGCTTTCTTGCGTTCCGCACGCAAGTTTGCCTCGTCAGCCTGCCTGGTAAGCTTCGCCATCGATTGAGAGAGCAGGTTTCGCACTTTCGGATCTTTTCTTTTCTTCGTTTCGGTTGTTGGGTTAGTACTGTTCTGATTATTGGTGTCATTATTGCCACCGTTGCCGTCGACAAGAGGGTCCTTCAGGACGTACACCATGTCTCCATTAAGTAGAGCGATGCTGAAAGAGTCAGCATTCATAATTGGCTTAGAATAAAGCTTATCATTGTCGTTGTCGTTGTCGTTGTCGTTGTCGTTGTCGTTGTCGTTGTCGTTGTCGTTGTCGTTGTCGTTGTCGTTG
>ERZ651776.814-NODE-814-length-41056-cov-14.709095_pt1 | contig 41056 bp, 27 predicted proteins | sample MGYA00514761_ERZ651776 | MGnify/ENA metagenome assembly ERZ651776
CATTCGGGGTGCCTTGGGCCTTGGTTGTGTTCCAAACGCTACCGGTGATGAGCATGCATGCCCAAATCGTTCCTCTGAACCATGTCATTGGGATTTCGCTGTTGATGAATGGCAAACATACCACCGTTGGACAAGTGGTTTCGAATCGTGTTCAATTTTTATCCCAGAGGGCGCCTTTTCATCGTTTGTTAGGGGTCACTCGCAATCGTACCCGTAGCTCTCGAACATGAGCAAGAGGTCAAAGACGTCCACGTAACCATCGCCATCCAAATCACTCATGCAGATTTGTGAATAGACGCAAGCTCCGGGAACGTTGGCTGTGGGATCGAAGTCCATTCCGACTGGATCCATGCATCCAAGGAGTAAGCAGCTTCCATCTTCCATTGCAGCCATCGGGTCATAATTGAGTGCTGCTGCATTGGTGCATCCAGCGAACACGCAAGTATCATCATCATAGGTCGCGTCAGGATTGTAATTCGCCGCATTGATGTATGCACAACCGCCGATAATGCAGCTGCCGTCATCCGTTAACGATTCCGGGTCGTAGTTGTCTGCGGCAGGATTGGTGCATCCGGGAAATTCTGCACAATCGCACACACCGTTGGCATTGGTGTCCAAGCACTGGCCCTCACAGTCTTCACAATCTTCGGGGTAAATGCATTCGTCCAATGCACCTGGTTCGGCCGATGGGTCGTAATTGCAAGCTTCTGGGTCTCCGCAGCCCGCTTCAATAAGAATGGGCATCGCCAAAACTTGCATGCTCTGATTTTGGAATCCATCAACAAACATTTGAACGTTGATGCTTCCGGTCAGCTCTCCGGCTGTGGTGAGCTGTGCAATCAGGATGCGCAAGTCCTCCCCTGCGGCAGCATTTTCATCCCCAAACAGGGTAAAGACAGATCCACCGATGATATCGTCTACGATAAAGTCTCCTCCGGAGTTGAAGCTGTCTAAACCTGCATCGAGACCAATGGATCCCGCCAAAGTTGGAGTCTCGCTATCGGAGACTCCGATCGTGAACCACGAGTCGTAGCTTACTTCTGGAAAGAAGGCTAAGATGGAAGCGTTAATGCCCCAACCGAAATCTGCACCAAATGGATTTTGATAAAACGGTTCTGTTGAAGCGATACTTAATGGGGTGACATTGTCTCCGAAGAATGCTGAAATTTCATCTCCTGGTTGGGTCATTTCTACGAAAACGTGATAGGTTTTCATTCCTTCCAATTCTGCGAGGCCAGATTCACCGTGATCAGCAATCAATTCCGCGTGAATCCCAGTGACTTGGCCGAGGGCGAGCCCGCTTGCAAGAATGCAAGCCAGCAGGAGGACAACATGTTTCATAAAAAAAAGCTTCGTGTTCCTTATGAAGATAATATAAAACATTGGTAATTCAAATTATTAGTTTGGTCGAAATTATACATCGGAAAGCAAGGAAGAGTGGAGCACATGTTTTCGAGTGTCCGATGAAAATTTCTACTATCTTCCGACGCATATAACGTATTCACAATGCGACTTTCTCAAAGATATGGGGTGTTAGGGGTGACGATTCTGGGTGCAATGGCGTGCTCGAGCCCCGCTGAAAAGCAGATTAATTCAAGTGCTGGTGATGACTCCTCATCGGCTTATGCGATGACTTTTACCCAAGAAGAGCAATCCATTCGCGAGGCGAAATGGGCAGAGGCAGGAGCCCGAAGGGTTGAGCTGAGCAATGGCTACAGCGTCTTTACACAGACATTCGGTGAAAGCAGTGATGCCTGCATTCTGACCCTGCATGGAGGCCCGGCAGCGACGCACGAGTACTTGTTATCAGTGGCCTACGATTTGCCTGTGCAAAATGGATTTGAAGTGGTCATGTATGACCAACTGGGGAGTTTCTTTAGCGACCAACCTACCGAGGATATTTGGAACATTGATCGGTGGGTCGAGGAAGTGGAAGAAGTTCGCATCGCTTTGGGGTATGACGCATCAAACTTCTACCTCTTAGGCAACAGTTGGGGGGGGATCTTGGCGATGGAGTATGCGCTCCGCTACCAGGAAAACCTCAAGGGCTTAATTGTGTGCAACATGGTATCGAGTATTCCCGAGTACGCCGCTTACAATCAAAACGTCTTGCGTCCGCAAATGCGTCCGGGCCTCCTCGATACGTTGGATGCCTATGAAGCTGCGGGGGATTTCCAAAACCCCGAATACGTCGCCTTGGTCGAAGCAGAATTTTACAACGAACACATCTGCCGTTTGGAAGAGTGGCCTTCAGAAGTTGTTGAGTCCTTTGGCCGCATGAATTATCCGTTGTACGATCTCATGCAAGGCCCCAGTGAATTCAAAGTCGGGGGGCGTCTAATCGACTGGGACATTACGCAGCGGTTGGGTGAAATTACGGTTCCGACGCTGATGGTAGGAGCAACACACGACACCATGGACCCGGCGGCGATGAAACGGCAATCAAAACTTGTCCAGAACGGTCAATTTTTACTTTGCTCGAACGGCTCTCACCTCTGCATGTGGGATGACCGCAAAACCTTCATGGACGGCGTTGCTGACTTTGTCGCATCCATCGAATAGCTTTCAGAAATCAGCGGCATCCCTGCTCACCAACTCAAACACGGGTTCTTTGGAGGTGCCGTAGCAACGGACCACGCGATCGACGGTGTCGGCTAGAATGGCGTATTGTCGGTAAGCGCCAGTAGAAACGGCACTCAGGTCGCAAACAATGCCTTGAAGTTCGCCCGATGCGGAATGATTCTGGCCTTTCCAAATCCCCGCAAAGGTGGATACACGTCCGTCGTCTTGGGACTGAATCATCTCCACTTTTCCATCCGGTTGAATGTCGAAGGAGAACTGGCTGCCGCCAACTTTGGCTTCTTTTCCCCGGATGACAATGACTTCACCCTCGGCATTGGTCAGCGGGTAATCAGGTTGTGTGCCTTCCCAAATGGTAAACCAATTGGGCACCTTAAACGGCCTCTCGGGCTGAGAGATGTCGGGAGAAGAAGCGCAGGAAACTAAAAACACCAAGGCCAGTGACCAGGCAACGCAGGAACGTGCTTTAGAGGTCTGCATCATGGTTCACACGTTTCAGCGAATTGACTGAGCAGCAGCAATAGGTCAGCCACGGTGGTGAGGTCGTCGCCATTGATGTCCCCCAAGCACAATGGAACTACGCAGCCGTAGTCCGAAAGAAACAGCAGCACATCCGTCACAGCGACCATTCCATCGTCATCTAAATCTCCCACGCAATAACCGCAGTCATACGTGCAGGATTCATCCTCGATGGTGGCTGCAGGATCATAATTACAGGCTTCCAAATCGGTGCAGCCGGTGCAGGTATAGAATTCACAGGTCCCATCGTCAATGAGTGCGGTCAAATCAAAATTGCACGCTTGAGGATTCGTGCATCCCTGGCATGAAATAGACTCACACGAGCCGTCGTCTTCAGTCGCACCCGGCGTGTAATTGCAGGCTGACGCATCGGTGCATCCATAACACGAGACAAAGTCACACGACCCGTTGTCAACCGTTGCGGCAGGATTGTAATTGCATCCAGCAGGGTCCGTGCATCCTGGGGGGTCCACATCAAAGCACAGGTTCCAAATGGAAATATCGGCTGAAAAGGACGCGCCTTCTGAACCGGACCACCCATTGCCGATGCGGATAAACCACGTGCCAATTCCTTCAGGAGCGCCTGGGATGGTCGCCGCACCCACGTATTCACCACTCTGCGTAGATTGCCAAGCCGTCGGCCAAAATCCGGTCGTAGGGCATCCAAAATCCACATCGAATCCTCCAATTTGTCGGCACTCACCATTGGGGGCTTCGATAATGACAGTGAGGTCACTGGCCCGCGATTCGTCCAAGTTGATGTTTTCAAAATTCAGAAAGACCGTAACTGCAGCGACGTAGCCGAAACCGCTCACGGCTGTTGAAACTGTTTCACCTGGGCCCAGGGTGCCTGCGAGTGAAATTACAGCTTCACAGTCACACGCCCCTCCATTGGGGGAGTAAAAACAACTGCCATCGTCGATAATGAATGCTTCCTCGTAATTGCAAGCGACGGGGTCCGTGCATCCCTCGCAGGAGGTGCCGTCCCCTCCGCACTCACCGCACACATCTTCGGTAGCGCAAGAGCCGTCGTTGATGACCGCCTCGGGATCATAATTGCAAGCGGTCGGAAAGGTGCAGCCGTAATAGGCGCAGCTGGTGGAAAATTCATCGCAAGTGCCAAAACATGACCCTTGGCCATTGATGGAGGGAATGAGGGCCACGCTTTCAACCGTGGGGTGGAATTCCAGGTTGACTGAACCACCAGAGACAGCATGGCAATAACTCATGATGGTGCCTACTTGGGGAGCAGGGGAATTGGTGCAGCCTCCCTCGGCTGTGTAACAATCGTCGATGGGGCCACCCGGCCATCCGCACCAGTGGGTGTGATTGGACCCGAAGTTGTGGCCCAATTCGTGGGCGACGACGTTCAAATTCCAACTGTAATTGTTCAGGTTGTACGAGGTGGAAGGACTGAGGTAGGCACTGAACCCAGCCGCATATGCGTTGTTGCAAATGACGTTTAAGTAAGCAATTCCACCCGTTCCCGTATCCGGTCTGCGAGTCAACAAATGCACCAGGTCGCGAGGACGGTCAACGAGGTCGGGGTTGGTGAGCCACTCCTGCCGAAAAGCGTCGAGCATCGCTCCTGCATTGCCCACGAAGGCAGCATACGGATCCGTGGTTTCCCATACATTGATGTACGACGCAGCGAGGTAGACCAGGTCGTTCAATTCCGTTTCATAGATTTCACTGACTCCCGTGAGCAGAGCCAGCGCCCATTCCACAGAGGTGTTGCAGTCGTTGCCAAACGTACCATAGGTGTAATGGTCGATGTCCAAGGCGACTTCGATACAACTTGTGATGGACGACCTTGGTGATGGAGGCGGGGCTCCTTCGCCATGGGGGGCGTGCACATGCTCGCTTACCGTTTCCACGCCGCAGTTAAAGGCAGGGGGATTCACGGCGTCCGATATAGCATAAAGAACAAATTGTCCGGTGGGTGCTCCATCGCACTCGAGTCCGCCCAATTCGTACTGGACCCCCGCGTGTCTCACTGCCCCGACGATTTGTTCGTCCAGAAAGATCACCGTACCGTGAAATGCAGCCGTTCCGATCCGATAGCTGAGGAGCCGGGGGATGTACCGTTCGGCGCGCACGCCTGATTCCGTCATGTGTCCAATTTCCAAGTCGTCTGTGTACGCTTTGACTTTGTGCAGCTCCAGAACTTCATGTGTCCCATCCGGCAAAGTCAAAGGGAGCTCCCAAAAATCTGGACGTTCTTCTTGTAAGCGCTGCCAAACCTTGGGCTGTGCGTTTAATACCACGCTAGAAGAAGCGCGGTTTGTCGGAATGCAGCTCGGAGAAGTGTCGGAGACATTGAAAAGAGCTGCTGCTGCCTGCCACGTCACGCAACCGTTGGAATGCGCGGACTGGCTGAGTCCCGAGAGCGCGAGGCACATCCCAAGAAATAGAGGGAGAAGTCGGTTTGGCATCAGAAGCGATAAATGGCCTCTCAAGGTACGTGATTTTTCTTGAGCTCACTTTTTTCTACCTCAAACGTAACTCTGAACAGAGGTGCGACGTATGTGGAGGCAGTATTCGTACCCCAACACCGGAAAAATGATTCAAAATCAGTGGTCTCAAAGCGAAAATAAATCGATTAATTATCGAATTGTGTTGTTTAATTCGCTATATTTAAGTAGGAATTGGATTATATCGGCGATGAATTACTCTAAAATCACAACAACATGGAAGCGGCTTTCGCTGTTTTCATTCTCCACCTTTCTGCTGTCTGCAGTGGGGTTTTCTCAGTTCACTGGGTTGGAGAGCGAGGTATATGCTACCTCAGAATTTGGCACCACCTACCGCATTTATGCGGAGTTTGCATCTCCAACGGATGAATGCATCGCGGTGTATTCCATCGGTTCGGCTGAAAGTAACTCGGTAACGCTCGAGACCAGCGTAACGACGGCTTTCTACCAGAACGGAGGGGGCGCCAACCTGGGGTCGGGTATTAATGCCTTCTTCTTGACGCTTCTTCCGGATCTTGCTTACGACAGTTGGTTCACAATTGGTTCAGAGACGAGTGACGATCCAACCGTGAGTGCGATAGGCATGTCGGGAGCTTTTACAGAGTTCAATGCAGGAAACGGATTCATCTTGGATGGCGAAGTTGGAGGAAGTTGGTACGTGACGCCAGAATCGAATGCGCTCGCGCTAGCGGGAGATGACGGACAGGTTCTTTTGGGACAATTCACCGTTGAAGATGATGTGGATGGCAATCCGGGACACATGACCTGTGATTGGAATATCCAATGGCAAGACGCTGGAGATGCATCCTACAATGAAGTTGGACAGACCCATAATACAGCGGACAATTTACCGGACGTGATGGGCTGCACAGATGCCTCTGCGTGCAATTACAATGCTGCAGCTACCGCAGATGATGGATCTTGTGAATACCTAGATGCTTGCGGCGTTTGCGGTGGAGATGGTATTGCAGAAGGTGCGTGTGATTGCGATGGTAACGAGCCTTCAGTGGGGTACGATTGTGATGGGGTTTGTTTGGTGGATACCGATGAAGATGGTATTTGCGACGCCAATGAGATCGAGGGATGCACAGACGAATCCGCTTGTAATTTTGAAGTTTCCGCAACGGATGATGACGGCTCTTGCGCTGTTTTGGACGAATGTGGCGTGTGCGGTGGTGATGGTATTGCCGACGGCGCTTGTGATTGCGATGGCAATGTGGAAGACGAATGTGGTACGTGCGGTGGTAGCGGAATCGCTGAAGGAACATGCGACTGCGAAGGCACGCTGCCTGCAGCAGGATATGATTGCACAGGCGCTTGCTTGAACGACGCAGATGAGGATGGAATTTGCGACGAATTTGAGACGGCAGGTTGCACCAATCAAGATGCGAGCAATTACAATGGAAGTGCTACAGATGATGATGGTTCATGCTTGTTCTCTACGACCTTGAATGTTGACATGTCGTGTGTCGAATTCTCTTTTTCCACGGTTCATGTAACTGGGCCGTTTTGCGGTTGGTGCGGATCTGATGGATGGAACGACTTGATGGACTCCGATGAAGACGGGATTTATACCGTCGTGCTCGAACTTCCTGCTGGTGAGGTTGAATACAAGTACATGGTTGATAACTGGGCTGGACAAGAGGACTTGGTCGACGACATGGCCGGTGGAGCTTCTTGCGCACCCGTGACAGATTACAGCACGTATGCGAACCGTTTGACCGACGCGGGTTCTACGACCAATGATACCTATGGTTCATGTGTGGCTTGCAGCGAGCAACAGTTTTATGAGACGGTTACGTTTGAAATCGACATGAATAATTCCCCATACCCGAACGGGGAGTATGACAATGTGGTAATAAATGGAAGTTGGAATGGCTGGAATGGCTGGGGAGTTACTCTTTCAGACGAGAATGGTGATGGAATTTATTCGGGCTCTGCCGATTTCGAAGAGAATACATCCTTCGAATTTGTAATTGCAGTTACCGGACCGGCTGATGGTTGGTCAGGATGGGGGCAAATAATCAACGCTCCTGCAGAATGCAGCACTGCTCCTGAGCTCCCAGTGGGCTCCGGAGGTGGAAATTATGGAGTTTCCGTTGGCGATGCTCCTTCGACTATTGCTTATTGCGCCGGAGAATGCACGGCCGTGTGCATTCCGATGATTCCAGGGTGCATGGATGCTGAAGCTTGCAACTATGACGCTGAGGCGAATACGGACGATGGTTCATGCCTTGAACTGGACGTCTGCGGCGAATGCGGCGGAGAGGGCATCGCAGAAGGATTTTGCGATTGCGAAGGAGGTCTTCCTGCAGAGGGGTATGATTGCGATGGTGCCTGCCTCAGTGATTCGGATGATGACGGCGTGTGTGACGCATTTGAAACGATGGGATGCACAAACGAATTGTCACCCAATTACAATGAAGAGGCAACAGACGACGATGGATCGTGCCTCATCTTGGATTATCCATTCTTGCACACTGAAGTGCATGCAGAAACTGATTTGGGAACGACTTACCGGGTTTACGCTCAGTTTGAAAATGCTGGAGATGAGTGCACTGCTCTCTTTGCGGTAGGTGATCAAGAGTTGAATCCAGTCGATCTAGAATTGGAGGTTACTACCTCCTTTTGGCAGCATCCTGCGGGAGCTGATTTGGGAAGCGATTTGAATGCGGCTTTCTATGCAATTGATTCAACCCTGTTATACGATAGTTGGTTAACGATTGGATCTTCGAGCACGTTGGATGCGGATGTAAGTTCCATCGCTATGGCGAGTGCATTTGAGGCCTTCAATGAAGGCAACGGATTTGTCCTGAACGGCGCTGCTGGTGGAAGCTGGTATGTAACGCCGAATTCCAATTCCTTGGCTTCAGCGGGAGATGACTTGCGGGTCCTTGTGGCTCAGTTCACAGTTACCGATGATGCGGAAGGTGAGCCCGGCGAAGTTTCCGGACTATGGAACATGCAATGGCGCACAGAAGAAGGGGTAACCACGGAAAACCGCGAATTGTACTTCACTACAGGGACGTATATGCCTCCTTTGGATGGCTGCACAGATCCTTCTGCATGCAACTACAATGCGATGGCCACCGATGATGATGGTTCTTGTCTTGCTTTAGATGAATGTGGAGTTTGCGGTGGTGATGGCATCGCGGAAGGAGCTTGTGACTGCGATGGCAACGGCCCTGAAGCAGGATATGACTGCGATGGTATTTGCCTCAATGACGAGGACGGCGATGGAACATGCGATGAATTTGAAGTGCTTGGATGCACGGATGCATCTGCTTGCAACTATGATGAAGCAGCTACAGAGGAAGATGATTCATGTACCGTCTTTGATGAGTGCGGGGTGTGTGGTGGCGACGGTCTCGCCCCCGGCACGTGTGATTGCGACGGTACGTTACCTGAGCTGGGTTATACCTGCGAAGGCGAGTGCATCGCGGATAGTGATGGAGATGGCATATGCGATGTCTTTGAAATCGCGGGTTGCACAGATGCTGCAGCCTGTAATTTCGATGCAGCAGCCACAGATGAGGACGGTTCATGTGACTTTCCGGCACCGGGTGAAAATTGCGCAGGTGATTGCCTTGCGGACCACGATGGAGACGGTGTGTGCAACGATGCCGAAGTGGCAGGTTGCTCCTCGAGCTCGGCTTTGAACTACGATGTGAATGCGACGGATGATGATGGTTCGTGTGAATGGCCAGAAGGCTTATTCACAGGATTGAGCTACGAGTTGGTTGGACATGACTTGATCGAAGGAACGTCGACGTACCGTGTTTATGCCAATTTTGACGCCGATACCGCCATTCAGGTCGTGGCATCATACGGAACAAATGCGGACGTCTGGAGCATTGGTTCAACAGAGCCCTTCCACCAGGTGGCGACCGGTGCCTTGTTGGCCCACAGTATTAACCCGGCGATGTTCCCATTCGCACCGGATCTCGAGTATGATACGTGGATTGCCTTAGGAGGCGGCCCGGGTTCTCCTGTCGAACTGCAAACCATTGGACTTTCGAATTTCTTTACGGACTTTGAAGAGTCAGGTGCTGACGTAAATGTGAATACAGCCGTAGGTGCAAGTTTGTACTACATTCCCGGTTCAAACGGTAGTGCACTTTCATTTGTCCAAGACGGCCAAATGTTGTTGGGTCAATTCACGACCAGCGGTGTGGTATCGGTGAAGTATAATTTACAGTTCCGGGACGCAACCAGTGCGACTCACTATGCTACCGACCTGAACTTGGTGTTCCCAACCTTTGGTGTCGGATGTACGGATGAAAGTGCGTGCAACTACGATCTGGAAGCCACCGACGATGACGGCACGTGCTACTACAGCACCGAACATGTGGATTGCGACGGAAACTGTTATTCTGACGTGGACGGCGATGGCATCTGCGATGGTCAAGAAGTGCCGGGTTGTACCGACGCTGCGGCCTACAACTTCAACGAAGATGCAACCGACGAAGACGGCAGCTGCCTCGAGGCGGGATGTTTTGACGAGTTGGCTTGTAACTATGATCCCACAGCAGATGTTAGCGTACCTGAGATTTGTGAATACGCAGGGGCTTATTCGAATTGCGACGGCACCTGCAATGGAGATTACGAGGGTGATGGAGTAGACGAATGCGATGAGGTTTGGGGCTGCGCCTCGAACTCAGCGAACAACTACGACCCCGCTGCAACCAACGATGACGGTTCATGTGTTTGGGGCGACGATGTATTCCAAGGGTTGACCTATGAGTTGGTTGGCGAAAGCACTGTGGATGGCGATGCGACTTACCGCGTCTATGCCCAGTTCGCTCCAGAAGCGACGGTGGATATGACAGCCCTTTACGGAGATGCGACGGCACCTTGGTGGACGACGACGACCGGTTCATTCTACCAGCATCCGTTTGGAGCTGATTTTGGTGGAAACATCAATCCCGGATTCTTTGCATTGTTCCCAGAGCTCGAATTTGATTCGTGGTTGACCATTGGTGCAGCTCCGGGGGACTACAATGCCCTGGCACAGGAAAACATGTACCTCCACTTACCTGCATTCAATGCGGGGGAGAATATGATCATTGACACACCCGAGGGAGCACAAATCTTCCTCAATCCAGGTGCCTCGGACACCCAAGGTGTTCCCGATGCAGATGGACGATTGTTGGTGGGACAATTCACGACGAATGGTGTGGTGTTCTTGCGATACAACATCCAGTTTCAGGGTGAAGGCGATGTGCTTTACCAATTTCCAGATGTTGAGCTCACCTTCCCTCAGATTGCGGGTGGTTGCACCGATCCTGGCGCAGCGAACTTTGACCCTTCAGCGAATTTCGATGACCTCGGATGTATTTACACAGGTTGCACCGATACAACGGCTGACAATTACAACCCTTCATCGAACCTCAATGATGGCTCGTGTCTGTACACCGGTTGTATGAACGCAGAGGCTGACAACTACGATGCGGGAGCCAACACAGGCGATCAAGATGCCGTGTGTTTGTTCACGGGTTGCTATGATGTCGCTGCTGACAACTATGACGATCAAGCCAATACAGGCGACCAAGAAGCGCTTTGTGAGTACCTCGGTTGCATGGATTTAGCAGCGGACAACTACGATGCTGGAGCCAACGTGGAGGACGGATCTTGTCTGTATACAGGCTGCTATGACCCTGCTGCAGATAACTACGATGATCAGGCAAACACAGGAGACCAAGGGGCTCTGTGTGAGTATTTCGGATGTACGGACGCCACAGCGGACAACTACGATGCTGGAGCCAACGTGGACGACGGAACGTGCTTGTTCACCGGTTGTATGGATGCAGAAGCAGACAACTACAATGCGATGGCCAATACGGGTGATCAGGCATTACTCTGCTTGTATACAGGATGCTACGACGAGTTGGCATCGAACTATGATGGACAAGCGAACACAGGAGATCAAGAGAGCCTGTGTGAGTACAACGGATGCACGAATTCAGCTGCGGATAACTTCGACCCTGGAGCAAACGTGGATGACGGGTCTTGTATCGTTGCGGGTTGCATGTATCTAGCTGCCTCGAACTACAGCGAATCAGCGACGTATGATGACATGTCGTGTGAATTCGAGGATCAGGGTTGCACGGATCCTATGGCCTCCAATTATGATGAAAATGCAGGTACGGAAAACGGCTCTTGCCTCTATCCGGGTTGCACAAGCGTGGATGCCACCAACTACAATGCTAATGCGTTCGGCGATGACGGATCTTGTGAGTTTGCGGGTTGCATGGACGCAACGGCTTGCAACTACGACGCCGAAGCCACTTCCGATGACGGTTCCTGCCTCCTTGTGGGTTGCATGGATCCCGATGGATTGAATTTCGATGCCGGTGCAAACTATCCCGGAGGGTGTGATTATCCGGACCCTTGTCCTGGAGACATCAACGGGGACCAATTTGTCGACGTAAGCGACTTGCTGACATTCTTCCAATACTATGGAACTGCTTGTCCTTGACCTGACCGGAATAGAGAAAATTGATTGAAACCAACGATTTGGACCAACCTTCCAAATTCACTTGAAAACGTGAGAGCCACCCCTTCTGGGTGGCTCTTTCTTTTTCATGGCAGTCAACGCGTATTTTTGGGGATGCTTAAATCTGTGGTCCGGTTCTTTCTGCTTTTACATCTGGCTTTTTCTCTTTCTCCCGTTGCGGCTCAGCACGTGCCGCAAACCCCTTATCGCGCAGCCAATGATGCGCCCCAGTGGGTGCGCATGATGTACAGCGCTGAAGCATCTCCGGAGTTGGTCAGGGAGGCGTACGAAGCACATTACGCTGTATTTCCGTTCGAAAAAAATAAGGACACCCAGTATTACAAGCGCTGGATGCGCAATGCTGAATTGCCAGCGCCGTCAGTGAGCCGCGCTTATGTGGCGATGCATGCCGAATCCGCGCAGCGAATGACAGGGCAATGGGAAGAGCTCGGCCCCTGGAGTTATGACCCGGAAGTTGCCATGGAATTTCAAGTACAAAGCCCGGGGGCTTGCCATGTCTATACGGTGGAGCAAGCGGCATCGAATCACGAGGTGGTGTGGTGCGGTACAGCAACGGCGGGTGCTTGGAAAAGCTCAGACCACGGTGTGCACTGGGAATTGATGACCCGGGATTTGCCCGTAACCAGCATCTACAGTATTGCCGTTCATCCCCTCGATGAAAACCGGGTGTGGATCGGGGCAGGTTCTGGCCAGCTTTGGCGGTCGGAAAATGGCGGTTTGACGTGGGAAGTATGCGGGAATTCTACGTTTCAAGGTGCGGACCGATGGTACCGAGATGTGATTTTCTCTCCCGCGGCGGAAGGCACCGAACCGCAGTTGTTTGCTGCGACCAATTTTGGTTTGTTTCGAAGCGAGGATGGAGGTGAAACCATGGTTCAGGTCATGTCGGGCGAGTACATGGAATTGGCTTTTCACCCTGCCGATCCCGCCATTTGCTATACCGTCCAATTACTGGGTGAAAGCACGGTGTTCAAGCGTTCAACAGACGGAGGATTGACCTTCGTTTCCGGTGCAACGGGCTGGCCATCGGTAGGGCCAGATGACGGTCAACGACGGTGTGAAATCGCCGTGACGCCAGCCGATCCAGATCGCGTGGTCGTGCTCGCTTCGGGGAGCACGACCGACGGTGGGGGGCTCTATGGTATCTACCAGAGTTCAGACGCGGGAGCATCGTTCGAGTTTATGTGCTGCGGAGACGGACCAGGTGGTCCTTGGTCCGAGGGAACGAACCCCAATATTTTGGGTTGGAGCGGGGATGGCACCGGAGACGGGGGGCAATATTATTATGACTTAGCGCTTGACGTCAGCCCCACGGATGCGGACAGGCAGTTTGCCGCTGGTATCAGCGTCTGGAGATCGGAGAATGGCGGGGTAGACTGGTCGCTCAATGCCCATTGGGTCACGTGGGCGGGCGAATTCACCCATGACCGCTATACGCATGCCGATGTGCATGACATCCAGTTCTTCACCCGAACGGATGGAACCGTTGACCTGTGGGTCGCCTCCGATGGAGGATTGTTTTATTCCGCAGACCAGGGAGATCACATCGAACCGCGCATGTACGGATTGCACGGAACCGATTTTTGGGGATGGCAAGCGGGTTGGAGAGGGCCGGAGGTCATGGTGGGCGGAACGTACCACAACGGGACCTTGATCCGCAACGGAGAACTGTACCATTGGGGCAAAGACAGTGACAGCTCGGGCGGCTGGTTGGCGGAATTGGCCGGAGATAATTTCAGGGGATTTATCAACCCGGGTGATGCGCATTTGGGCTACCACGATGGAGGGGCCTTTCGCTTCACCGAAGACCGGTTTGATCGAATTGATCCACGGCCATTTGATGGATCCAAAAAACCCAATACAGGCTATTGGTTTGGCGAATATGGAAACCTCGAGTGGGATCCGACCTGCTACAATTGCATGTATTCCCCGGTCGGATCTGAGCTTTGGTATTCGGAGGATGGCGGGGCTTCATGGGCCTTGGTCCATGACTTTGGAGGAGATAAAATCATTTCGGTGAAAGTGAGTCCCCGTGACCGCAGCCGCATTTACGTGTCGCACAAACAGAGCGGTTCGGTTTGGCGGGTGCACCGATCAATGGACGCTGGACAAACCTGGGAACTTGCTTCACCCACGCCCGGTGAAAACGGAAACAACAGCAATCAACCGATGTACCTTGATGTGGATGGAACGAACCCTGATCAACTCTGGTGCGTTTTGACCGGGAACCAAAACGGCCACAAGATTTTGGCCTCTTCCGATGCAGGCGAAACATGGCAGGATTGGAGCACGGAGACGATTGCGGGTGAACGCGTTGTGAGCCTGGCGCATCAGCGGGGATCCAATAGCGGTGTCTACATCGGAACGACTCAAGCGGTTTATTATCGGGATGCCGAATTGGAAGACTGGGTGCTGTACAACTCAGGACTTCCGATGATCACGGTTGGTACATTTTTGCAAGCAGATTATTGCGGCGGGCACATCCGTGTCGCCGGAACCCGCGGGGTGCATCAAGCGGATTTTTTCGCGCCTTCTGATGTGCTCTCTGGATTCATGGCCGACCGTACGCACTTGAATTTGGCGAGCCCGTGTCAAGTTTCTCCCGTGCATTTTTCAGCCGTATCTGTGGTGAACTGTGCGGGTGCAACGTACGAATGGGACTTCGGGTCGGGAACGCTGCTTGAAACCACTGGTCCGGAGGCCTGGGTTGTTTTTGATGAAGTCGGAACGTATGCCATAACACTTACAGTGACCGATGCAGAAGGCAATGCAGATACGTGGACCTGGGACGAAATGATTCAGGTTGTCAATGAACCGGTAGTAGCGGCAACAGGATTTGTGGAGGGGTTTGACGGCGATCAATTTCCGCCCCCACACTGGCGCATGGAAGTCAACGGCCACGCCTGGGAGCACGCTTGGGACTTGACGGATTCTGAAAACGGGGTGGCCCAATTCCCCAACTACTGGGTGGATACGCAGGGTATGGCAGATTTATTGATTACTCCCGCCTTCAATCCTACGGGCATGAATCAAGTTTCCTTTGACGTGGCCCACCAAGTTTACGCATCGGCTATCGATGGCTTAGAGGTTTGGGGCCGTCCTGGTGGAACAGAAGATTGGACCGTATTGTGGACGGCGTATGGCAATGAACTGGCCGTAGACGGATGTTACACCTGGTTTTGGTACGATTTGGGCGGAACAATTCAATGGGAAAATCACAGCATTGATCTACCAGTTGATTGGACAGATGGAGAGGTCTCGTGCTTAGAAATGGCCTTTGTCAACGTCGGGGGCTATGGAAACCACATTTGGATTGACAATGTGAACCTGAATACCCCGAATTCGATATCAGAATTGCTTGACCAATCGCGGATTCAGTTGTACCCTAACCCCAGTAGCGGTCAATGCACGGTGGTGGTGCCAAGCCATGCTGTCGGAAAACCAGTTCGTATTTTCGACAGCGCGGGCCGGATGGTGCGAATGGACCGAATAGGCGGGGAGCGGGAAGTTTGGCAGGTGGACTTGCCTGCCGGCCTGTATTCAGTTCAAATTCCAGGGGTGCAAACCTTGCACTGGGCTGTGCAATGAAGGAGCCTGAGCAACAGCGGGAAGTCGGCCCATGGATCTTCGATGATGCACATGTAATCTTGGACACGCGATCGCCTGGAGAGTTCGAGAATGGCCACATCTCTGGAGCGACATGTTTTCCACTTTTTGAAAACGATGAACGCGCCGTCATCGGGACGCTTTACAAGCAGCAAGGCAAAGACATTGCCGTGGAAAAAGGATTGGAGTTTGTAGGCCCTAAAATGGCTGAGTTTGTTCGGCAGGCCAAGCAATTATTTGAAGAGCAGCCAACCCAAAACCCTTTGGTGGTGCATTGCTGGCGTGGAGGAATGCGATCAGGTGCCGTTGCTTGGTTGCTTGAAACCTCGGGGGTGCCCGTTGTCAAGTTAATTGGAGGATACAAGGCCTACCGTGCGTGGGCCAGGAGCGACTTCAAGCAACTGACCAACCTGCACGTGTTGGGTGGGATGACCGGTGTGGGGAAGACCCGAATTCTTCATGCAATGCACGCCCAAGGAGCGCAGGTGGTGGACTTGGAGGGCATTGCGGGCCACCTGGGCTCAGCCTTTGGCAACTTGGAACGCATTCCACAACCTAGCTCTGAGCAGTTTAGCAATGCCTGTCACCGTGCAATTCAAGAATGCGACTGGAACCGTCCAATTTGGATGGAAAATGAAAGCCGCGTCATTGGAAAAGTATACTTGCCCGAAGATTTATTCGATACGCTGCGGGTGGCTCCGGTCTGGGCTGTTGAACGCACGGAAGAAGAGCGGCTGGACGAGCTCTGCTTGGTTTACGGAGATGCCAAGCTAGAGGCGTTAAAAGACGCCTTTGGGCGCATCCGAGAAAAGCTGGGTGGCGCTCTGTGTCGAGACGCGATCCAAGCACTGGACCAGGGCGATTTGCGAGCGGCCGCCGCCATTGGCTTGGTGTATTACGATAAGCTATACAAGCATACCCAGGAGCGTTATGCCAGAGCAACCCTAACGCCGGTAGATGGCCGGGGGATCAGTTTGGATGATATCGCTCACCGGTTGATTGCCGATACGCAATCCGCTTGAGGAAGTTCGTAAACTTGCAGATTCAATCAAATTCTCTCCGATCATGGATCCCATTCGACTGACTCAATTTTCGCATGGCGCCGGATGCGGTTGCAAATTGTCTCCTGCGGTGCTGCACGATATTTTATCCGGTGTGGATCGAAGCGAGGTGTTTCCGCATCTGCTTATTGGAAATGACACCAAAGACGACGCGGCGGTCATGGATTTGGGCGATGGAACGGGCATTATTTCAACGACGGATTTTTTCATGCCGATTGTGGATGACCCGCGCACGTTTGGGCGCATTGCGGCGGCGAATGCCATCAGCGATGTGTATGCAATGGGAGGGACTCCGTTGATGGCCATTGCCATATTGGGGTGGCCATTGGGCAAGATTCCTGAAGCAGTAGCGAGCGAGGTGGTTGATGGCGGTCGAGCGATATGCTCAGAAGCGGGTATTCCGCTGGCGGGTGGACACAGCATAGACAGTCCAGAGCCTATTTTTGGGTTGGCCGTGACAGGCCGCGTTCCGCTCAATCGCTTGAAGGCCAATGCATCCGCAAAGCCTGGAGATCACCTGTATTTGACCAAAGGCCTTGGCGTAGGCATACTGACCACCGCGCAGAAGAAAGGCCTTGTCGAATCGGCTGATTTGGAGCTCGCCGTGGCATCCATGCAAGAACTTAATCGCGTTGGTGCGGAGTTGGCGGCTATTGAAGGGGTTCATGCCATGACGGATGTGACCGGATTTGGCTTGTTGGGACATTTGGTGGAAATGTGCGAAGGTTCGGATTGGCAAGCCATCGTTGATGCGTCAGCTCTTCCCGCTTTGGCGGAGGCGCGCTTGAAGGTTTACCACGCTGCGGGTTGTGTTCCGGGAGGCAGCAAACGCAATTGGGCCAGTTACGGTCACCGCGTAGACAGCATCGAAGGATTTCAGCGTGACTTGCTGTGTGACCCCCAAACGAGTGGAGGGTTATTGGTGTCAGTGTCTCCTGAGAGTACAGCACAGGTGGAGCAAGTCTTGAGCACAGCGGGCTTGCCTTCGCGTTGCATAGGCAGCATGACCGATCATCCGGCAGCTGATAGTGCGGCGGTTCGCTTCAAATGAGAATGTAGAGGGCCAAAGCTCATCTCAGGCAGAAAAATATGGCGCATAAAAAAACCGCCGGCCACGATGGCCGGCGGTTCGCTTTTTCAGGACGTTTATTGAGTTCGAATCAGTCTTTGCTCACAGCCAAGCTGTAAATGACCAATCCGAAACCGATTTTGTTGATCGCATCACCGATGTTGTAGACAACATCCATGTTCAGTCCGATTCCGTCAACGAAATCGTACCAACCGTCGGTACCAATCATGTAACCGAGTGGGTAGATACCCCAACCGATCAAGACAAACTTGCACAGGATGTTGTGCGCACGCTGGACGGAAGCAGAAGATTTATCGGCCAACGCCTTCGCTTCTCCGAACATGATGAGATAAACAATGTAGAAGTAGGCAATACCGGAGAACAATCCCCAGACTGCTGGTCCATTGCCTGTTGTGTAGACGGCCTCACCGAGGTATCCTGTAACAAGCATCACAACGGATGCCCAAATGAGTTTCCACAACAGTCCTGTCTTCGCACCAGCCGCTTTCAGGATGAGGTAGAATTCAACGCACATCAATGGAACGGTCAGGGTCCAGTCGACATACCGAAAGAAGGTAGGTGACTCATGCAGTTCTGCCCAGTAATCGCGCATGTAGTAGTAGTGCACGGCGGCGATGAATGTGATCAATCCGCTTATTAACAAGGAAGTTTTCCATTTTCCCTCCACCATGTTGATGGAGAAGAAAAAGAAAGCCGATGCAGCCATCATGGCCATGCAACCGACAAAGAATGTGAAGCCTACATAGTCGTCGGCTGGCATCGCTTTAATAGCAGCGAAAATAAAAGAAGTCATGTGTTTGGGTTTTGGTTACTTTGAAATATCGTGTCCTGAAAACAAGCATTTAACATCTGCTAACATATTTTGTTCAACGCAATCTATCAAAGGTTCACCAAGAAGCCAGTGTAAGTTGTCAAACTTTTGGCTTTAAGTTGTTTATAAGTTGAAATAAAAGATGCGTTGGCATTCCCATGACGGTAAAATAGGAGCCTTTCATTTCGCTAACACCGGCAAAACCGATTAAGTCTTGTACTCCATACGCACCTGCCTTGTCGAACGGTTGGTAACCATCGAGGTAGTGGTCGATTAGTTTGGGTTCGAGTGGGTGGAAAGTGACTTCGGTTGTGTCGACTTTCGCTTGAATACCGCTGATCTTGGTGGTGACGGCTATTCCAGACGCAACGGTATGCGTCTTGCCGCTCAAAGCCTCAAGCATACCCTTCGCTTCCTCGCGTGAGGTGGGTTTTTGCAGCACTTCGTTCCCGAGCAGCACCACGGTGTCTCCTGTGATGAGCACATCATTTTCTTCAAGGTCTTCCCAATAAGCTTGGGCCTTGAGCCTTGTTACATACAGTGCGATCTCTGGCCCGGAAATTTCAGCGGGGAAACTTTCGTCTACTTCTTTGAGCCACGTGATGGGGTTCAATTCGAGGCCACGAACCAATTCCAATCGGCGAGGGGATTGGCTCGCTAAGATGACCCTGCGACCGTTTAAATGTGGGTATAGCATGGTGCAAAAATACCGGTTCCAAAGTCAGGGGCACCCAACGGCGCGAACTACCTTTGAAGCTCACAATTCAAGCCATGCAGCACGAACGTATTCTGATTCTCGATTTTGGTTCCCAATACACCCAGTTGATTGCTCGCCGTGTTAGGGAATTGAATGTTTACTCAGATATCATACCCTGGAGTCATTTTGATGAGGTGCCATCCGATGTGAAAGGTGTGATTCTCAGCGGTTCGCCGCATAGTGTTCGAGATTCGAATGCACCAAGACCTCACCTCGATGCCATGCTGGGGCAGGTGCCCGTGTTGGGAGTCTGCTATGGCGCACAGTATCTAGCACAAACTCATGGTGGTTCGGTGGAGGCTTCCGATTCCCGTGAATACGGCCGGGCGAATTTGGTCGAAGTCAACAGCAAGGATCCGCTCCTGCAAGGGGTTCCTATCGAATCCCAGGTGTGGATGAGCCACGGCGATACGATTTTATCGCTCGGTGACCAATTCGAACCAATCTGCAGCACGCACGATGTGAAGTTCGCCGGATTTCGCGATGTAAAAAGACCCGTGTGGGGGATTCAGTTCCATCCAGAAGTCTGGCATAGCAAGGACGGACCTTTGCTGCTGAAGAATTTTGTTCATGGTATTTGCGGGTGTTCAGGAGATTGGACTCCAGCGAGCTTTGCAGACGAAACCGTTGCCAACCTGCGAAGTCAGATTGGCGAGGATCAGGTGATTTTAGGATTGAGCGGCGGCGTAGATTCCACGGTCGCGGCCGCCTTGCTTCACCGCGCCATTGGTTCCCAGCTCCACTGCATTTTTGTAGATAACGGTTTGTTGCGAAAGAATGAGTTTGAGGAAGTGTTGGAGAGCTATGAAGACATGGGGCTTCAGGTCAAGGGTGTCCGAGCTGCAGATCGGTTTTTAGAGGCGTTGGCAGGAGAGTCGGACCCTGAAACCAAGCGCAAGGCAATCGGCAAGGTGTTCGTGGATGTTTTTGACGATGCGTCGAAGAAAGTAGAGGGTGCTCATTGGTTGGCCCAGGGCACCATTTATCCCGATGTCATCGAAAGCGTCAGTGCAACCGGAGGACCTTCCGCTACGATTAAGAGTCATCACAATGTCGGTGGATTACCAGATTACATGAAGTTGAAAGTAGTCGAACCCTTGCGTCTGTTGTTCAAAGACGAAGTGCGGAGAGTGGGCAAGGAAATCGGGGTGAAGCAATCGATCTTAGGCCGCCATCCTTTCCCCGGGCCGGGCTTGGCGATTCGCATCCTCGGCGATATCACAGCCGAAAAGGTTCAGATATTGCAGGAGGTCGATCACATTTGGATTCAAGGTCTCAAGGATGCTGACTTGTATGACGAGGTATGGCAGGCGGGTGCAATTTTATTGCCGGTGCAGAGTGTCGGCGTCATGGGGGATGAGCGCACCTATGAGCAGGCTGTGGCGCTGAGAGCCGTGACTTCGACAGATGGGATGACGGCGGATTGGTGTCACTTGCCCTATCCATTCTTGGCCAAAGTCTCAAATGACATTATCAATAAGGTTCGCGGCGTCAACCGAGTCGTCTATGACATCAGTTCCAAGCCCCCTGCGACCATTGAATGGGAATGAGATGATTTGCATTCCTGTCGAAATACCCCGAGAATTGTGTGAAATTGATGACGAATTAAAAGCCATCTACCACAGCAATAATTCCGTGTGTATTTGGGTTTTTAACTCAACTGAAGACCGCAACAGCTTCGTAAGCCGTTCCATTGGTATGAATAAACATGAACGCTCTGCCTTGTATGATGAATCATTTCGATAACGGCAGCCTCAACTTGGCGGAGATGAGGCGGAGATTCCTTGTGGAATCGTTGGTCCGCGGCTTCTTTGTTGCTGGACTGCTGGTTTTTGCATTGCTGGTTTCTGGACTTTTTGGGACGGGATTGGCTCAAACGACTTACACTGTTTTGCCAGGGGATACGTTTTCCCGCATCGCCCGTGCACATGATGTGTCACTGACCGAATTGCAGGAGGCGAATGGAGGTCGGCGTGAGGATTTATCCCCTGGGGATCAGATTCAAATTCCTACTCCCGTTGTGCTGGCTCCTGTGATATTACCGGGAGCTTCCCCTGCATCGGCCATTGACGTCAGGCATACGGTTATCGCAGGGGAAACACTTTACGGCATCAGCCAGCGGTATGGCACAGCAGTGAGCGAATTGGAACGTCTGAACCCCGCTGCGCTGAATGGATTGGAAATTGGAGATGTGTTGGTGATTCGTGCGGTTCCAACTGATAATGGACGGGCTTCAGCTCCAGCTTCTTCTTTCGTTTCCTTGTCTGATTCGATCGGGGGGTGGCCGGCTTTGAGAACCGACACTTTACGTGCGTTGGTGATGTTGCCTTTTATGCTGGAATCAGATACAGTTAAAGGAGGAGGGTACGACGCAAAAACAACGCGTTTACGGGACATTTCTTTGGAGTTTTTACACGGTGCAAGATGGGCTGCTGAAATGTTGCGGGACTCTGGGTACACCGTGGCGCTGAAAGTGGTCGATACAGAGCCGGATAGCGTGGGGGTGCATGCTTGGACCGATGCAGATTTGTACTGGGCTGATGTGGTCCTTGGGCCGCTCAGAAAGGCTCCGTTGGATTCTGTGAATGAAAAGCTGCGGTTGTCTGTGATCCCGCAGTGGGTTTTGACTCCGCAAAAGCCAGAGGTTTGGCACAAACATCCTTGGGCCTTTTCATTGGAAGCTCAGCCAGAAGTAGGGATGGAACAACTGGGGGCATTTGCCGCTCTTCAACATGCGGGGGACACGGTCTTGCTCCTAGAAACGAGGGGAGCAGGCGCTTCTATGGAAGCCGCATTCCGAGCGGGCTTTGAAAAAGCGAAGGCCGATTCGACTTTTCTTCAATCCATACCGGCCAACGCTCAATTTTGCGAAGGATTGATTGCCGCATTGGATACGAGTAAATTAAATGTCATCGCGGTCCCTGCAGGCCGATCAGCACAGTCCCTTGTCGCATACGTTCAAACCGAGTTGCAATCGGCCGATTCATTTCCCGTTCAACTTTATGGGCATCCTGAATCACGAAGTTTTGAGTTTCTGGAGCGTCCATTTCTAGAACGCTCCCATTGGACTTCACCGGTGTCGGCACAAACGCTCTGGAGCGATGTTGATGTGGCAAAGCAGGTGCAAACTTTTCGGGACCTGTTTCAGACTGACCCGTCTTTGTATGCATTCATCACATGTGAAGCTTTGCGCGAGACAGCACGGTGGCAAGGAAAACCGTGGCCTATCCCGGCCTCGGTATACCAACAAACGCGATGGGAGTGGGATGGGAATTTAGGTCGCTGGATGAACCGCTATTGGACCATCGAGTCTTTCACCAACGACGGCTGGTTCGATTCACTGAATCTGGAAGATTAAATCCGGTTATCGACCAAATTCACACCGGGAAATTTAGCGGGATCAAACCGAAATGTGCCCGCAGGAATTTTTGCCTGTGGCTTGAACGTCAGCACGTCATAGGTAACATCGGTGCCTTCGCGCCCTTTGACGATAGCCCGTTTCAGTTCCAATGCGTCCTCGTCGATAAAAAGCTGGATCGTGTGAAAGGGCTTTTCGTCTGCCTGCAAGGGGTAGAGGTTAATCTGAACAAGCGATGTCCCATTCACTTCTTGTTGACCTTTCCATTCTGTTTTGAAGTCATCCTCCCATATGGTGAATAGCTTGGCTGGATCCATGCCTTCTTCGGCCATGACATCTGCATCGTCAACGTAACAGTCATTCACCGCAGGTTCGTATGTCCAAATAGTCACTCCATCTGAAATGATGATGTAATCCCCGATGTCCAAACTGTATTTATCTCCTTCCACGTATATGGTGCCCGATTGTGCAGCTTCAAAGTCGCTGACCCGATCTTCCATCTTGGAGGTGTAGGTCGCTTCGATGGACCCATACGATTTAGCTTCCTCACTGAGTTTGTCCAGCAGCACTGTGGCATCTTGCGCCCAAGCAGAGGCTCCGACAAACAAGGTCAATCCAAAAGCTGTCAAAAATTTCATGGTGCGAAGATGCTTCATGCTTCTCCCATCTGCAACATCTGTTCCAAACTTGCTTCGTCAGGAACGAGCACCTTGCGCGCTTTGGACCCTTCGAAATGTCCTATGATTCCTGCATCCTCGAGTTGGTCAATAATTCTCCCGGCGCGGTTGTAGCCAATTTTTAATTTGCGTTGAAGCAGAGAAGTGGACCCTTGTTGGTGCATGACGATCAAGTGTGCAGCCTCTGCGAACATGTCATCGCGTTCATCATCGCTGATGTTACCTGTTTCTCCGCTTCCTCCTTCTTCTGTGTATTCGGGCAGTATGAAGGCGTCCGGATATCCTTGTTGACTGCCAATGAACTCGCAAATGGCCTCTACCTCGGGCGTGTCTACAAACCCACATTGTATGCGGATCAGGTCGTTGCCGTTGCTCAGGAGCATGTCTCCGCGGCCAATTAATTGATCAGCACCGCCTGCATCAAGAATGGTTCGGGAATCAATTTTGGACGTAACACGAAAGGCAATTCGTGCGGGAAAATTGGCCTTGATCGTGCCCGTAATGATATTTACTGAAGGTCGTTGAGTTGCGATGATGAGGTGGATCCCAATGGCCCTTGCCAATTGAGCAAGTCGCGCAATGGGGGTTTCGACTTCCTTGCCCGCGGTCATAATGAGATCGGCGAACTCGTCCACGACCAAAACGATGTATGGCAAGTAGCGATGTCCTTCCTCTGGATTCAGCCTTCTGCGTACGAATTTGGCGTTGTATTCTGCGAGGTTTCGGCATTGTGCATCTTTGAGCAAGTCATACCGCTGATCCATCTCAATGCACAAGGAATTCAAGGTTGCTACCACTTTGGAGGTGTCCGTGATGATCGCATCTTCTGAGTCAGGAAGCTTGGCGAGGTAGTGCCTTTCGATATGATTAAAAAGGGTCAGTTCCACCTTTTTGGGGTCGACCAAGACAAACTTCAATTGCGAGGGGTGCTTCCGGTAGAGCAAGCTTACAAGCATGGCATTCAATCCTACGGATTTTCCTTGCCCTGTTGCACCGGCCATGAGGAGGTGGGGCATTTTTGCCAAGTCAAAGACAAACGTCTCGTTGGAGATGGTCTTGCCAATGGCTATTGGCAGTGCAGCATTGGATTTGTTGAATTTATCCGAAGCAATCAACGTCCGCATGGAGACGATGTCTGGATTCGAATTGGGGACTTCGATGCCGATGGTGCCCCTTCCAGGGATGGGGGCGATGATGCGGATGCCCAAAGCTGCGAGACTCAGGGCTATGTCGTCCTCCAGGTTTTTTATTTTAGAAATCCGGATACCAGGGGCTGGCACAATTTCATACAAGGTGACCGTTGGGCCGACCTGTGCCGTGATGCTGGAGACTTCGATGCTGAAATTTTTCAGGGTCCGAAGGATGCTGTTTTTTTTGTCCTCTAGTTCCTTTTCGCTGACTCGAACCTTTCCATCGCCGTGTTCCATGAGCAAATCGAGGTTGGGCAATTCGAACCGACTTAAGTCCAGTTTGGGGTCGTATTCCCCAAATTCCTGAACTTTTTTGTCAATTTCAACTTCGGTTAGTTGTGCTTCGTCGTCCGCCAATTTGACCTGGAATGTTACGTCTTCATCAAGAGATTCGGGAATAGATTCGGGTTCGGGGGCAGGTTCAGGGGCAGGTGGAGCAACGGATTCAGCCTTTGGCGACAGTTGTGGCACGGTTGGGTTTCCTTCTTCTTCGCTTGTTTCCACCTCCAAATCACCTTCCAGGATTTCATCCAAGGCACTGTCGGAAGCTTCGTCCCATCCAGGGGTTGCCTCATCGGATTCCTTCACAGGAAAGTCTTCCATGTCAGACGGTGCAGCCTCCGAATCTTCCGGGTTATTCCAAACGTCTGATTCACCGTCTTCTGAAACAAACCATTTTTTGATGCCTTGCAAAGAGAAACGGGGAAATTGGTCGATTCTAGGTTGAAGGTAGAACATGGCCACCGAAGCAATGATTCCAAAAATGACCATGCCACTTCCCAGCATGCCCAAATAAAGGAGTCCCATGTCCGTGCTGTATCGGCCAGTTGCCCCAACCCAGTGGTCCCAACTGCTGTGTCCCCAATGATCGGTAAGGGTAGCTAAGTAGCCACCAATCCATGGCGTGAAGAGCATCCATGCAAGGGAAAACCGAAACCATTTACCTCGATTCAAAATTGGGCGTTGCGTGATCAGGGGCCAAGCGACTAAGGAGAGCAGGACGGGCCACGCCAAGGCTCCGATGCCAAATCCTTGCCGACCAATCCAAAACGCGAAATATGCACCTCCAGCCCCAAGCCAATTCCGGAACGGCTCACGGGTGGATTCTAACCCTTCTGGTGTCAGCCCTTCCGAAACCAGCGCGTAGTCTGCAGATCCTGTGAACAGTCCAGCGATTAGGGAGACGGCTAAAAAAAGAGCCCCTGCCAGCAAAAGGGTTCCCCCGGCTGCTTGCAACCTTGCATTCTTTAAAGTCTTTTTTAATGCTGCCCATCGAGGGCCGGGAGTCCGAGGGGGCTTCTTGCCCCCTTTTTTCTCAGCCACGGGCTTCGTGTCCCGTTTGAGACGATTTTTTGGTTTTTGGCTGGGTTTGGATTTGAACATCGTTGGGTTGCCTTGGCAGTGGATAAAGCTAAACGTTGAAAGCCGCGTGAAACGTATCTTTCCACTGGTTTTTCCACGTGGGATTGTTGGGTTTACAAAAAGGCCTTGTTACCTCACGCCGATTAGCTATATTTGCATCCCAATTCTCGAAAGATGGCCAAGAAAGGCAACCGTATACAAGTAATTTTGGAGTGCACTGAGCACAAGACTTCTGGCATGCCCGGAACGTCCCGATACATCACGACCAAAAACCGGAAGAATTCTCCGGATCGAATTGAATTGAAAAAGTACAACCCGGTGTTGCGCAAGAATACCGTCCACAAAGAGATTAAATAAGCTGAGTCATGGCAAAGAAAACAGTAGCATCGTTGCAGACAGGCGGCGGTAAGCAGCACACGAAAGTGATTAAGATGGTCCGCAACACAAAGTCTGGTGCTTATTCTTTTCGCGAAGAGGTTGTGCACAACGACGATGTCAAGGACTGGTTAGCACGCGACTAAAATCGCTGGACCTGCCACAAACGATTTGGGCCGAACTCCAGCGGAGGCGGCCCTTTTTTTGTCACATTATTTTCGAAATCGATGAGTTTTTTTAAACGCATTTTTTCAGGGAAGCAGAAGGAAAGCCTCGACAGCGGACTTGCAAAGTCACGCACGAACGTATTCCAAAAACTGACCAAGGTGTTTACCGGCCGTCGCCGGGTCGATGAGGATTTGATGGAGGAGCTGGAAGAGGCGCTCATTACTGCTGATGTGGGGGTGGAGACGACCATGAAGATTTTAGATCGGTTGCGGAAGCGTGCGCGGTTTGAGGCCTATGCGGAAGTGGAGGAGCTGTACACGATGCTGCGGGAAGAGATTGCGGGCTTGTTCGAAGGAAACGACTCAGGTCCCGTGAAGGACATGGCTTCTCCCCATGTGGTGATGGTGGTGGGGGTGAATGGAGTGGGTAAGACCACGTCGATTGGGAAATTAGCTTGGCGATACAAGCAAGCGGGAAAGCGAGTTTTACTGGGAGCGGCAGACACGTTCAGAGCGGCAGCAATCGATCAACTTACAGTTTGGTCTGAGCGAGCGGGTGTGGAGATTGTCGCCCAGCATATGGGGGCTGATCCAGCCGCCGTGGCATACGACACCTTGGAGGCTGCCATGGCTAGAAATTCTGAGGTCGTGATTATTGATACCGCTGGACGGCTGCACAACAAGCGGGGATTGATGGAGGAACTAACCAAAGTGCGCCGAATTATGGATCGAATCGTCCCTGGTGCGCCGCACGAAGTGCTGTTGGTTTTGGATGGTTCTACAGGCCAAAATGCGGTGGAGCAAGCCAAGCAATTTACCTCTGCAACCGAAGTGACGGGGCTTGTGCTCACGAAGTTGGATGGCACAGCCAAAGGCGGTGTGGTCCTCGCTATCTCTGACCAACTCAACATTCCCGTTCGGTATGTTGGCATCGGAGAAAAAATGGAGGACCTGCAAGATTTTGAAATGATTGAATTCATCGACAGCTTACTCCCAGAGAATTGGGAGGACGCTGCCCAAGCCGCCCAATCCTAACCCACACTTCATGAGAACTCGGACTACCCGCGCCCGCAAGGTCAATGTTATCACCTTAGGGTGTGCCAAAAACATTTACGATTCAGAGGTGCTCATGGGCCAACTTCGGGCCAACTCGTATGAGGTTGAGCACGAAAGTAAAAAGGACGATGCCGGCATCGTGATTGTCAATACGTGTGGTTTTATTGAGAGTGCGAAGCAAGAGAGCATCGACACAATTTTGCAATTTTCTGAGGCGAAAAAAGCCGGCCTTGTGGACCGCGTCTATGTCACAGGATGTTTGTCTGAACGCTACAAGGATGAATTGAGTGACGGCATTCCAGAAGTGGATGCATGGTTCGGAACGCGTGATTTACCCAGGCTTTTAAAAACATTGAAGGCTGACTACAAGAAGGAACTGGTGGGCGAGCGATTGCTCACGACGCCTGCGCACTATGCGTATTTGAAAATCGCCGAAGGATGCGACCGACCCTGCGCGTTTTGTGCGATTCCCTTGATGAGAGGCAAGCACGTTTCTACCCCCATGGAGGATCTGGTAAAACAAGCTGAGATGCTGGTAGCCAATGGCACACGGGAGCTCATTCTGATTGCCCAGGATTTGACTTATTACGGTTTGGACATCTACAAAAAACGCGAGCTAGCGACCTTGGTGGATCGATTGAGTGATGTGGAAGGACTGGACTGGATTCGCTTGCATTACGCGTTCCCCACTGGTTTCCCGATGGACGTGCTTGACGTGATGGCAGCGAAGCCCAACGTTTGCAATTACCTGGATATGCCATTGCAGCACGCTTCGGACGAGATGCTCAAGTCAATGCGACGAGGAATCACGCAGGAAAAGATGGACCGGTTGATCGGGGATATTCGCAACCGCGTTCCGGAAATTGCTTTGCGAACGACCCTTATCTGTGGATTCCCGGGTGAAACGGAGGCTCACCATCAAGACATGCTCAATTGGACGGAGCGCATGCGCTTTGACCGCGTTGGTTGTTTTACGTATTCGCATGAGGAAAACACCCATGCCTATAGTCTGCAAGATGATGTGCCTGAGGAAATTAAGAAGAAGCGAGTGGATGAAATCATGACCCAACAAGCGGGCATTTCATTCGAACTCAATCAAAAATTTGTCGGCACGCAGCAACGCGTTCTAATCGATCGATTGGAGGACGGACAATGGATAGGACGGACCGAGTGGGATTCACCTGACGTGGATAATGAAGTGCGCATTACTGCACCCGATGATGTACACCTGAGAATCGGTGACTTTGCTATGGCACACATCGATTCGGCTACTGAATTTGACTTGCATGGGCGACTGGCGTGACGTGAATTACCCGGTAATGGAACGGTTTTTTACCGTTCAAGGTGAAGGTGCTTATACTGGAGCCTCGGCTTGGTTCATCCGGTTGGGTGGGTGTGACGTCGGATGTGCTTGGTGCGATGTGAAAGAAAGTTGGGACGCCGAAGTACATCCGAAGGTAGATGCGGGAACGTTGGTGGACGAAGCGGTTCAATCCGGGGCCCCCATTTGTGTGATCACGGGGGGAGAGCCTGCGATGCACGACCTGACATCCTTGACGTTAGGCCTTCAATCCGCGGGATTGCGCACGCACATTGAAACGTCTGGAACGCACCCGATGACGGGGACATGGGATTGGGTGACATTTTCTCCCAAGCGATTTAAATCCCCGCTAGACGCCATTTATGGCGCTTCGCATGAACTCAAGATTGTGGTCGTCAATCGGCATGATTTGCAATGGGGAGAGGAACATGCGATGAAGATGCCTCCGGCTGCCTCTTGTTACTTCCAGCCTGAATGGGATCGCCGAGACAAAGTACTTCCATACATCATGAAGCACTTGCGAACGAGTCCGAGCTGGCGCATCAGCTTGCAAACGCACAAATATCTGGGGTTGCCTTGACGGCTCCTTGATTCAAATTCAATTGACCAGCCGTAGCTTGAGGGTAGGGGAAAGAGGTTGAGCTCTGCAGCAAAGAACCATGCCTTGGGCTTTTTCTCCTTCGGTCAACCCGCTGATTCCCTCGCGTTGCACCTGTCCTTCCACAATTTGTGCTTGACACGATAAGCAAATTCCGCCGCGACAACTGCTGGGAACATCGATGCCTGCCTGATGAGCCGCTTTGAGAATGGACTGTCCTGATCCGTGCATCCGGAAGGAACGAACACCGTTGTCTTGTTCAATTTCTACGTCGCAATGCGGCCTTAAGGTGCCGAGCTGGTTCAGAAGAGGAGCTTCCGTCTCGTGGCTCAAAGGTCGGTCCGTGAAGTACTCCGTATGTCGCCGGGACATGGGAATACCGAGCGCATCCAATCCCCGGTGCACCTCTTCCATCATGCCGTGCGGGCCGCTAATTAAATACGTCGCATCCTGAATCCCTGGTTTGTTGCGCAGCCAGCGGGCGACTTGATCTCGCTTGATTCTATTTGCACCAAGTGAGTCGTTGTTGTTGCTGTCTGTGCAGAGGAAGTACGTCGCCATTCGGTCATGCGCTTGAAACGGCAGGAGATCATTTTTTAGTAACCGCCGGCGTTCAGAAGGGCTGGAGTGGTAGAGTGTAAATCGATGGGGTAGTTCACTTGTCATTGCCTGCTGCATGCAGCTGAAAACCGGCGAAATCCCTATGCCTCCTGAGAATGCGATGAAATCTTGCGGAAGTGTATTCCATTCAGGTTGCCAGAGGTGATTGCCTCGATTGACAACTTCCAATGTCATTCCGGCCTTGGCCTCCGTGTGGAAAAATCGGCTAGCTTGACCTCCCCGGAGGTTTTTGACCAAGAATTCGAGTTCTCTTGATTCAGCCGGAGAAATAACAGAATAACTTCGATGCAGTCTTGGTTCTGTGGGAAGATGAAAGGAGATATACGCCCCGCCCCATTCAAAGGCATCGTTTTTGACTGCAAATGCGGTTGATGACTCACTGGGCGGTGCGATACGAACCCGCACGGCCTCAGGTCCTTCCCGAAGGATGGACGTTATTTTCCAATGACCGAGTGCATCGTTTGCCATACTTTTCCAACCCATTGAAAAGGTGAAAAGTTCTCGCAGCCGCTCTGCTCATCCAATTCGATGCTTGGCCCGAACTTCGTTGAACGAAAGTTTTATCGCGAAATAATGATTCTGTGCTACTCAGAATGAGAGTCTAATCGGGAGAGCAAAGCGGCCAGTGTCATCTTGTCGACAGGTTCATAGCCGAGGGGCATGGTAAAGTGATCTTCCTCCCATTGGGAAGGTGCAATGGTCTCTTGCGATTCCATGATCAAGCGGTATGCAGCAGGACCATCGGTAAGCTCGATTTCTCTCGGTAAAGCGCCGACCGACCAGGCGCAGGGGGCCAGACCAAGATCGAAGGACTCAGGATCATCCGTTTTGTCCAACGGCGGCGGGCACGTCTCCAAAAGTTCCACGGCATGGCCCAAGAAATGGAAAAGAACATGGTAGGTGTTCGAATCAAATTGTCCGTACCACAGACGTTCAAAACTGGTTCCTTTCTCAACCAAACGCCAATGGCCCCCATTGGTTTCCCAGACGACTTGCTTGGGCAGGTAATCCCATTTTTCCATCGCCCCAGGGGACGTCTCTGGCACAGCTTGTGCTGAAGGCACCGCTCGGTATTGAACGCGGCCACTCCAAGTGGGAGGCGACTGCGTCCATGCCACGGAAGCGCAAAGCAGCAAAAGTCCAGCAATCAATGTACGTTGCGTCATTAAAATGCGAGGGTTTCGTCGAGGCATGATCGAACTTTCTCGGAATTGACAAGCACAAACCGTTCCAAGGATTCATTCAAAGGAATGGCCGGTGTTTCCATGGACCCGACCACTTGAACGGGCGCATCCAAATGCTCGAAAAGCTCTGCACTGATTCGGCCAGCAAGTGCCTGTGCAAAGCTGTTTTGGACAGGTTCTTCTGTAACGATCAAGGCGCGGTGTGTTTCCTTCACCCGATGTGCAATGAGGTCAAAGTCGATCGGACTGATCGACCTCAAATCGAGGATTTCGGTGCGTTCCTCCAATCCGTTGGTCGCTTCTTTAGTCCAATAAACTCCGCGTCCATACGTGATGATGGTGCAGGTACTTTCATCGTTGGTTCCTGTGTGCGTCAAGCTGCGAACCATTCGGCCTTGCCCAATCGGAACCCGATAATCGGCATCGGGCTCGATGACTTTGGCCTCTTCCGTGCCGGGGATTTTGGACCAATAGAGTCCTTTGTGCTCCAATACAATGACGGGATTGGGGTCGTAATAAGCAGATTTGAGCAAGCCTTTGAGATCGGCTCCGTTGGATGGGTACACGACTTTGATGCCGCGAATATTGGCCAATATGGATTCGATGCTAGAACTGTGGTACGGACCTCCAGATCCATAAGCCCCGATGGGTACTCGAATTACGCTGTGCACAGGCCATTGCCCGTTGGAGAGAAAGTAACTTCTGCTCAGCTCCGTGAACAATTGATTCAGTCCGGGCCATAAGTAATCGGCGAACTGTACTTCCACAATAGGGCGCAACCCCACAGCTGACATGCCTGCCGTAGAGCCAATGATGAATGCTTCTTGGATGGGCGTGTTGAAGACCCTGGAATCCCCAAATTTTTGTGCGAGTGTCGCCGCCTCTCGAAATACCCCGCCCAAACGTCCTCCTACATCTTGTCCGTACAAAAGGGCCTCTGGATGGGCTTCTAGGATTTCTTGCATCGCGTGCAGAGCGCAATCGACCATCAGGGTCGTTTCATCTCCGGACCCGACGCGCTGCCCCGTCTCTTCTATAATTTCGGTTGGTGCCAAAACATGGGCAGCCAACTTATTCGGATCGGGTTCGTCGTGCTGCTGGGCTCGATCGAATGCGGCTTGCACCTCGTTCGCTGCGTCGCTCTGGATTTGATCCAATTCTTTCTCGTCTATGCCGAGTTGAATCAAGCGGTTGCGCAAGGCGGTCAGGGGGTCACGCTTTTCATGTTCTTCCAGATCGTCGCGGTACCACTCTTTGCGGACTCCACTGGTGTGGTGTCCGAGAAGCGGAACATGCGCGTGCACCAGCACCGGCGCACGCTGTGTTCGAACGTGCTCGAACGCAGCGTTCATCGCAACCATGCTTTCTTCCGTATTGGCACCATCGACCTCGATCAATTTAATCTGGGGAAACGCTTTGGCCAAGGTTGAAGCGTCATGGGAACGAATCTCGGAGGCGTGGGCGGAAATATCCCATTCGTTGTCCTGTACCAACCAAATAATGGGAAGTTTGCGCAAGTCACTCATGTGCAGGGCCTCACTCACTTCCCCCTCCGTCATGGCTGCATCACCGATGGAGCAGACGACCACAGGTGGGGCGCCTTCTCGGTCGTGGGGGATGCCCTGAATTTCTTTGTACTGCAAGCCCAATGCCACTCCAGCTGCGGGAATGGCCTGCATTCCGGTGGCACTGCTTTGGTGGGGAATTCGCGGTAAATCAGGCCGGTTTAAGGAGGGGTGGCTGTAATACGTCCGTCCACCGCTAAAGGGATCATCTCCTTTGGCCAGCAATTGGAGCATCAGATCTTCCGGTTCCATGCCCATCGTCAACAGCAAACAATCATCCCGGTAATAGGCGCTCAGGTAATCCTGGTTTTCGAGAAGCCGGCCTGCGGCCCACTGAATGGCTTCATGGCCTCGAGCACACGCGTGCACGTATTTGGAGGTCAATCGCGCATTGGCTTCGTACAGGTCGCTCATGGCTCGGGCAGTGCTCATGGTGCGAAATGCCTGAATCAATGCTTTGACGCCGGATTTGATGGTGGAAGCTTCCTTCATTTTTCGTCTTCGTCGTAAAGATAGAGCAGTCCGGATGGGCTACCTTCGCCGAGATGCACTTCAATTGCTGGAAATGGGAAGGGACGGGCAATGATTTTGTCCTATTTGACCGACGCGATTGGCCGGAATTGCCTGATGCCGGCGAAATTCATCGGCTTTGCGATCGAGACGGACCGGTGGGAGCGGATGGGGTCATCTTTTTTCGACCGATGGTCGAACTGCGGGCCGAAGGGATGGCAACAGATTGGGAAATGGACTACATCAATGCAGATGGTTCGAGGTCTTTTTGTGGCAATGGAAGCCGTGCGCTCTTCTCTTTCCTGCGAGAAAAAGGATGGATGCCTCAGAAGGGAGGAGTCTTGCATGCCTGCGACGGTGCCCATGCGGTATGCTGGAATGCGGCCCTTGGCGAGCCCGGAGTCGAAATGCGTTCAGTGGCTCCACCTCGTGTGGCTCCAAGTTTTTTGGGGGGCGATCGAGCGCATTTTGTGGATACGGGGTCGCCTCATCACATTGAGTGGGTGGACGAGGTGAGGCAATTGGATGTGATTCAACAGGGTCGAGCGATTCGAAATGCGTCAGAATATGCGCCCGATGGGACCAATGTGGATTTCGTTCGGGTCGCAGGAGACGGCTTGCTGGAGATGCGCACCTTCGAACGCGGAGTCGAAAATGAAACGAAAGCCTGCGGAACTGGAGCAGCTGCAGCTGCCATTGCGGATTACTCGGAGCGGGGAGGAAGCCTCGAACGCCACATGGCCATGCCAGGTGGGAGGCTCACCGTGCAGGTGCAGCCCCCCGATGCAAAGACGGGACAATTTGATGGAGTCTGGTTATTTGGAGCGGCAAGGCAAGAAATGGAAGGAATTTGGGATGCAGCCAAAGGCCGATTGATTGCGGCGATGGTGGCGATGTTGGCTATATCTGCGGTCTCGGCTCCACTGAATACAATAAAAGCGGCGCCTTGGACAGACCAAGTCCGTGTCTCGGTGCTGACCGGCTCGCCGGGTCCTGAGCTCTACAGTGCTTGGGGACATACCGCCATTCGGGTGCTTGACATGGGGCAGGTGCCACCTGTTGATTTGACATACAACTATGGAACCTTTGAATTCAGCGAAGGATTCTACCTGCGGTTCTTGAAAGGAGAATTAAATTACCGACTCGCGCGCTCTTCTTTTTCAGCATTCCAGCTCGAATACATGCGGGAAGGACGGGCGGTTTTGGAGCAGCCCCTCGCTTTGGAGCCTGATGATGCCCGGGCGCTTGTGGCTTATTTGGAATGGAACCACTTGCCTGAAAATCGCGTCTATGCATACAAGTTCTTTGAAGACAATTGTTCTTCCCGCGTCCTGAATCTCCTGAATGCTGTTTTTGGTGAACGCTGGGATAGCGGCTGCGCCGGCGATGTCGCATCCGGGGTAACTTACCGCCAAGCGATTCGCCCCTACATCGTTGGAGATGCCTGGACCGAGGCGGGAATTGATTTTATTTTGGGGCCGCACGCCGATGAGGTCATGCCACCCTGTGGTTCCAGTTTTTTGCCGGACGGTTTGATGGTCCAATTGCTCCAAGGAAGCTTGGACGGTCGCACGGTTGCTCAGCAGCCATCTGAACTCTTGCCTCCTGAGCGCTCGTGGTACCGAGGTGTGGCATCGAACCCCATTTCCTCTCCTCGTTTTTGGGCGTGGATGCTGTTGCTGTGGTCCTTCATTTGGTCTATTCGGCGATTGGTGCAGCACAGAGCGGGAGTCGCAGTCCCCCGATGGGAACGAAGGCTTGGGAAGGGAGTTCAACTTCTTGCGGGGACATTGGGTGTGCTGTTGGCGTTGATGTGGATGTTCACGGATCATACGGACACTTGGGCCAATTGGAATTTAATCTGGGCCTCACCTGCATTGATATTGCTCATTCGGAGAGGAGGCAGGTTAAAGCCTTGGCAGGATCGCACCCGATGGGGGCTCTCCGTTGCGATTTTGCTGTTCTTGTTGGCTTTACCGTTTGTTCCGCAATTCGTATCTTTCCTCTGTGCATTGGTCGCCTGGTCTGTTTGGTTGAGTTTGGATCCGTGGGATGTGCCTGGCGGATGGCCGATGCGAACTAAAAAATGAACGACGTGCGTCCATTGACTCGAGGAAAGGTGCTGGTGCTGATTGGATGTGCAATCATGGTGCTTGGCGGTTGCAATCGGCAACCCATTACGTGGGAGACCAACATTGCATTGCCCTTGGTTGACCAGGTTTGGACATGGTCGGAGGTGATTCAAGGTGCTTCGGATGATTCTACGCTTGCGGTTGATGTTGGGTCACCGGGAACGATTGTGTTCAGCGGTCCCGTCGCTGAATGGGGCATCGAATCCCTGACGCAGTTACCAGACACCATTGTGTCGCAAGAATTAACCCCGGATTTTGACGGTGGACCCTTTGCTGTTCCTCCAGGAGCCGTTTTGTTGGACACGGAAGAGGACATCGTTTTTCAAGGAATCGACCAAGCTTTTACAGGGATTGTCTTAGAATCAGGTCGAATCGAATATTTCGTGGAAAGCTCAACGAATGGGTACGTAGAGCTCTTCTATGCATTCCCGAGCGTCACCATTTTTGGACAACCGGTGGAATTGCAGGTGGTCTTGCCGCCAAGCGATGGCGTTGCTTTTGAGACCCGCGAAGGCACCATTGACCTCAGTGGAGCGGTGATTGATTTGACCGGCGTTTCAGGGAATGAAATCAATCGAATTGCGAGCCAATTAATCATCGGAACGCCGAGCAACATCAATGACACCGCGCAGGTGTATGGGTCCGATAGCATCCGAGTGCAAATGCATTTTCAGGAATTGCTCGTCCGTGAAGTGTCTGGTTACTTTGGGCAAGAGACCATAGGTTTTGATGTGGAGCAGCAGGTGTTTGATCCCGTTGATTTCCCTTCCGGATTCGTGGAAATAAATCCAACACGGGCCACCTTGCAATTTCGAAATACCATTGCGGCTGACCTTCGTTTGCAGTTGGATGCCATGTCGGTGGACGGTTTGCAAGTAACGCATCCTTCCTTGGGCCTTCCTCAATTGATTTCGCGGGCCGCCTGGGAAGATGGAGCGCTGGAGCCGGCTATCTGGGAGATGGACTTATTGGAAACAGCACCATCTATTTTTGAATTGTTGAGCTATTTGCCGCAATGGGTTCAGGTCGTTGGAGAGGGTCTTTTGAACCCGCTGGGCGATGTGTCGGGCGGTCATGATTATTTCGATACACGTGTCCCACCTGCCTTGTACTTGGATTTGGAGTGGCCGTTGGTGGGGACAATTGAAGACTTTCAAATAGCGCGTTCGCTGGAACTGTCCCCCACCGATTTGCCGGGTTTTAACGGGGATTTATTGGTTCGATTGACCAATGGATTTCCTGTGGAATGGACCTTCAACGCGGTCTGGCGGTTTCCGGGCACCGGGATCGACCCCGTGTTCATAGAAGGATTGGTGCCCGCCTTCCCAGGAGGTGAAATGCTCGAGTTGCGTATTCCCGTGGATGAACAGCGATTGGCGACCGCTGGGGTGATTGACGTGGTTGCATCCATGCGATCCGAAGGGCCGGTGGAATTTACCGGTCGAGAACGCATGAGATTGGAGTTGGGCGTCGAAGGAATGTATCAAGTCGAAGTCCCATGAATATCCGAATTCTACTGCTCATTGGATGGCTTATGGCGCCAATGTGGGTTGCCGCCCAGTTGGACAGCATTCCATGGACGCTCACAGTTTGGGGGCAACAGCGATCCAATTCGTTGGACCGGGATATGGGACAAAAACTCTTTCGAGGTGGACACATCACTCCCGAAATGGTGGCTTCTTCCAGCGCAGCTCAAGGTCAGGATATGGGAGCACTGGGCTTCACAACGGGGGTGGATTGGCGGTGGACTTCTCTTAAAGCGTGGAAGAATTCGAATGCTCGGATCTGCGGATCTATTCAGGGGAAATGGGTGGGCGATTCGAGGTGGACACCGGAGCTGTTAGATTTGGTTTTTTCAGGCAACGCTGGGCATTTGGGACGATGGGATGTCTTGGACGGTTCCCGCGTTCGGACTGCGGCTTGGATGAATGCTGCCATAGGCCTCGAAGGACAAAATCAAAACCGCATTGAGATTGGGCTGGTGTACCTGCCAGCGTACACCGGAGTGCACATTCGCAACGGATATTTCCATGTGGACGAAGACATCGACTCTTTGCAGGCTTATATGCGAGCTGATGCGGAAGTGAGTCAGCGGGCTGCCTGGGGCAGTGCCATCAATGCCGAATGGCATTTTTTGCGCGAAGAAGCGCCTTTCGCTTTTCATTTGAGGATTCAAAATCTCGGATGGGCGGTTGTGCCAAAAATGACGCAGTGGAAAGTGGACACCTTGATCGAGACCACAGGGTTGACGTTTCAGGGACCGGAATGGTCATTGGAGGCAGTTCAGCAGGAAGGGTGGGGAGCAGGTTTTGCTTCGGTTGATTCGAATAAGACAGTCGTGCGCATGCTTCCTGCCCGGCTCGACGCATCTTTTGAATACCCGCTTGGCCCACGTTCTGGATGGGATGTGCAAGTGCAGTTGGGAGAATGGATGCCCTTGCCTCGAGCGATCACGGGATACCGAAGGGCCATTGGAAAGCAGTGGCAAGCCGGGATCCAAATGATTGCAGGTGGCTGGGGACGGCTGCGTCCAGCGGCTTGGGCCCGCTGGCGTGTACCCGGTGAGCACGCCATCGTTATTTACCTCGAAGATCCATTTGGATGGGGAACTCATTCTGCCTTCGGTAGAGGCATCACCCTTCAATTCCAGAACATGTAATGCGAACGAGTTGCGGAACTTGGTTTTTCATACCCACCTTTGTGGCTGGAATGTGAACGCTGAGGTACAGCATCATGTCAAGATCAAAAATGGAGAATACATCGAATTTGAAGGATGCCGGCTGGACCGCTGGTGACCGGTTGCAGATCATAGCTGGGCCGTGCGCCATTGAAGGCGAAGACATCGCCATGCGTGTCGCCGAAGGAGTGATTGCAACATGCGCCAAATTGGACTTGCCTGTGATTTTCAAAGGATCCTACCGAAAGGCGAACCGGTCTCGGCTCGATAGCTTTACGGGCATTGGAGACGAAAAGGCCCTGGGTATTTTAGCCAAGGTCGGGGAAGCATTTGGAGTGCAGACGACCACAGATGTTCACGCAGCCGAAGAGGCGTCCTTGGCAGCTGCCTACACGGATGTGCTTCAAATCCCCGCATTTTTGTGTCGGCAAACAGATTTATTGGTCGCTGCAGCACAAACAGGCAAGGTGGTCAACGTCAAAAAAGGCCAATTCCTCGCCCCTGAGTCCATGGAGCACGCCGTCCGAAAGATTCACGATTCGGGCAACCCAAAAGCTTGGTTGACTGAACGCGGAACGATGTTGGGATACCAGGACATGGTGGTGGATATGCGCGGCTTTCCTGTGATGCGTCAATACGGTCCTGTCATCGCTGATATTACCCATAGCTTGCAGCAGCCCAACCAACAATCCGGCGTTACCGGGGGGCGTCCAGAACTTATTGCGACGATAGGCCGAGCAGCGGTAGCGGCGGGTGCCAACGGTGTTTTCATCGAAACCCATCCCGAGCCATCGCAGGCGCTTTCTGACGGAGCCAACATGCTGCCGCTGGACCAATTGGAGGGATTGCTTGCGCAGTTAAAACGGGTGCACGAAGCGGTGCAGCATGGATAGAATACGGGCCTTTGCATGCCTTGCGTTGACATGCTTTATGGCATGGGTCAGCGTGACCTCTGCGCAAACGGACACCCTCGAAGTGCGCGTATTGGGTGGACAACAGGATGACCGGGGTCAGCAATTGGTCGAATTGGCCAACGGAGATGTCCTCTCGATCAGCTCCACCAATAGCACAACGGATGACGAACCGCGGGGCTGGTTGCATCGCTTTGATTCGGCTGCGCACGTTATTTGGGAGGCGACAATCGAAGATGCGCCTTTGCTGCAGCCAGTCGATGCTATGGAACACGGCGATGGGCTCCTTACGGTATTCGGAATGCGATTTGGTGGCGTTGGCAATGCGTACGACTGGGGATGGTACACCTTAGATGCGAACGGTGCTTTTTTGACGCAAACTACTTGGGGCACGGACGCATGGGATTTGCCCACACGGATCATGTTCCACAACGATACGATGTGGTCGGTGGGCACCTCTTACATTTCGGGCAACGGCGATGTTTGGGCAACGGGCCACATTTGGATGGACGGTGCTTGGATGCTGGTGCATGAGGGCAATGTGGCTTCGATGCCCGAAGAGGAAGTAGCGGTAGATGCAGCATTTCAGGGTGATACCCTGCTCGTTTTGAGCTCGCTGGTCGAGGAAAGTGCTGCACGCTGGCAGGGGGTGAATGCGGCATCGGGTGAGGTGCATTGGTCGCACCAAAGCAGCTGGGTAGATCCAACGGCTGCTGTAGCCATCGATGTGAATAGCACAAATGCAGTAGCGCTGATGAATGTGTCGACGGCGGATGGAATGCGGCTTGCATTTGCAGTGGTAGATTCCGCGGGGAATCTGGTCCTTGAGCAATTGCCTGGTTCCGGTGTGGACATCGCCGGATGCGATGTGCAGTGGTATAGCCCCACGGATTTTGCCACAGTCTCAGTCACCAATGAATTGGGGCTGGGAGGAGAAGAAATCCTGTTCTCACGTTGGTCTGCGGTGAGTGGCGCCTGGCAAGGTGGCCCATCCATCGGTACGCCTTGGGATGAGGTGCCCAGCGCCATGCTGCACGATGAAGATGGACGATTGTGGGTGCTGGGATCGACGAATGGATATTCCAATGGCCGCGATGATGTGTATTTGGTTCAAATTCCGAATGCCTCCATTTCAGATTATACCAACAACGTAGAAACGAACATTTTGGACACCTCCTTGTCCATGGAAGAGCCCGTGTTTGAAGCTGGATTTTCTGTCTATCCAAATCCAGCGACGGACTCCTTCACTTTAGAAGGGGTGGACTCGGCTGGGTTTTGGAAGATCTTCAATGGAACAGGCCAACCGGTGAGGTCGGGGAGGGGATCTCAAGGATGGGTTAGCGGCTTACCGCCCGGATCGTATTGGCTCGTTGTGGGCAATGAACGCGGCGGAAGCATGGATGCTGTGCCGCTTTGGATTCGCTAAAGAAGGCGAGGTAAAATCGAATGGTAGCGTTTGGAACGCTTTTTGAAAAGGTTGTAAAATGAATGAACCCATGAAACGACGAAATCTATTGCGCGTCCGTGCAGGGGCCATTGCGGCTTTTGTGGTGACCTTGGTTTGGACAGGTTGCCAACCCACGCTCCACACGATCGGAACGCGCACATGCGAAGAATCCAAGTGGACGCCACAATCCTATTCAATCCAGGACATTCTGCCGGGTGTAGAAAGCAATTTGCAGGCGCAGCGGACCTACGTTGTTTCAAGAAAGGATGGGGCGGACGGGGGTGCTGCCGAGTCGGCATCGTGGTTTCTTGCGACGGATTCGGTGCTCCTTCCAATGCGTTTTCGATTGGACAGCGAAGGAGCTGCTCAATGGTCGGGTACGCGCAATTTTTATGGAGAAGTTCGCCCAGGCGTTCCGACATTGGCAGAAGTGTTCCCGTCTCTTTCGGGAGCTTCTCTGACTGACACGGCTTGGCTAATTCGAGAGTCG
>ERZ651776.815-NODE-815-length-41020-cov-7.042254_pt1 | contig 41020 bp, 30 predicted proteins | sample MGYA00514761_ERZ651776 | MGnify/ENA metagenome assembly ERZ651776
CTCCCGTTTCGCCGCTGCGTATGACCGCAATTTGTCGATGATCATGATGCGCAGCACCGATACTTTTCGCTTTAAAAGCGTTCGCATTAAGTGTTTGGCCGCAGCCCTATTTCGATATCTTTGGACCAAAACGTCCAGAACAAAACCGTCCTGATCAACCGCACGCCAGAGCTAATGCTTCTTGCCCCGCATCGTGATCACTACTTCGTCGGGATGCCATTTATCAGCAAACTGACCTGCCGATCTGCAGCGAATGTCGGCGGCAAAATGGTGTCAACACTTCTCAACCCATGTTCTAATTGTTTGATGCGACACGGTGATGCGGCGCTAAGCCAACTGATCCTAGATCATCCGCAAATTGATCGGAAACCGGAAATACAGCCAGACCGTCCGGGCGATCATACCCCGCGAAAATCGGTGACAGTGATAGAGGGGCAAAACATTCGTATTGATCATGTGCCGCCATCCCACATCAACGCAGCCGGCGCATCAACTTTACGGTGCCTTGTGATCTACAGTGCACCCAAGAACTCACATTAGATACGCGCCTGAATCTGATCTGTTCAGAACTGCAGTCTCGATCAAATTAAATGCCACGCACATCGCTTTGCCACCTTCCCAGAAAGCGCCTGCATCGCGTTAGACTATCAATTCTTTCCAGCGGTGGCAGGCCACCTGATGTTCCATTCCTGCGTTTTCCAATACCGGTTCTTCGACCCGGCAGCGTTCAATCGCATTGGGGCAACGGGTTTGAAATTTGCATCCGGGCGGCGGATTGGTGGGCGAGGGAATCTCACCCTCAAGCTTTTGCGCTTTGCCACGGTCATCAGGGTCCAAAGACGGGATCGCTGACAGCAATGCCTTGGTATATGGATGACGCGGTCCAGAAAACAACGTGCGCGTAGGCGCAGTTTCAACAAGGCGCCCCAGATACATAACGGCCACATGATCACAAACATGCGCGACAACGCTTAGGTCATGGCTGATGAACAAAAATGTCAGCCCCATGTCCTGCTGAATGGCCTTCAGAAGGTTCAGCACGTCCGCTTGGATGGACACATCCAGTGCCGCGACGCTTTCGTCTGCCACGATGAATTTAGGGCCCGACACCAAGGCACGCGCAATGGAAATACGCTGCCGTTGTCCCCCCGAAAACGCATGCGGAAAGCGGCGTAGGTGTTCCACGTTCAGCCGGCATTTCGCCGCGATTTCACGCACACGTTCATCCGTCTCGGCGCGTGATTTGGTTAGGCCCATCACCTCAAGAGGTTCGGCGATGATGTCGCGTACCGTCATGCGGGGGCTTAGGGCGGCATAGGGATCCTGAAAGATCAACTGTGCGCGTTTGCGGTAATCCTTCAGCTCTTTCTTGCCAAGGGCCTTGAGGGAATATGCGACCTCACCGTCGTCAAATTGCACATCCCCTTTGCTGATTGGCGCGGCCCTCAGCATGGCGCGACCAAGGGTGGTTTTGCCGGAACCAGATTCTCCGACCAATCCAAAAAAACTGCCGGGGGCAATTTCAAGGCTGACATCATTCACCGCCCGCACATAGGGCGCAGGGCCAATCAATCTGCCGCGCAGAGGATAATGGACCGACAGGTTTTTTGCCGTGATCAAAGGTTTTTGCGTCATTCGGTGCCCCCTGCCGGATCATAGATATGGCACGCGGCGGCATGGTCGTCGTCCACCTGTAAAAAAGCTGGCACTTGGGCCGCGCAACGCGGGCCGACGACCTCTTGGCAGCGCGTGTGATAAACACATCCCGAGGGCCGTTCCAGCGGCGATGGAATATCGCCGGGGATGGGGGTTAACGGCGCATCAATATCGTCAAGCGTTGGCAACGCCGCCAGCAGCCCACGGGTGTAGGGATGCGCCGGTTTACGGATCACATCGCGCACTGTGCCCTGTTCGACCAAACGGCCCAGATACATCACGGCGACCTTGTCCGCGGTCTGCGCAATCACCCCCAGATCATGGGTGATAAAAATAATCCCCATGCCGAATTCGGACACGAGGTCCTTCATCAGATCGATTACCTGCGCCTGAATGGTCACATCCAGTGCAGTCGTCGGTTCATCAGCGATCAACAGCTTGGGCTTGGTCGACAGCGCCATCGCAATCATCGCGCGTTGGCGCATCCCGCCAGACAATTCGAACGCATATTGGCCAAAGCGTGTGCCAGGGTCCGAAATACCGACGCGATCCAGCATTTCGATCGACAGCTCTTTGGCCTGCGCTTTGGAAAAGCTGGTGTGGATCAACAACTGTTCCACCATCTGGTCACCAATAGAAATCGCAGGCGCAAAGCTGGCCATCGGTTCTTGGAAGATCAATGAAATCGACCCGCCGCGCACGATTTTCATCTCTCGATCGGTTTGCAGTGACAAAACATCAACAGGGCCGTCTTCAAGATGCAAGGTGATCTTGCTGTCGGGGCCATAGACCGCATTGCCGGGATTCAGCTTCATCAAGGACTTGGCAGTCACTGATTTTCCCGACCCGCTCTCACCGACCAGCCCCATGACCTCGCCTGCCTCAAGGCTAAAGGATACGTTGTCGACGGCAGTGACACGGCCTTCGTCGGTGTCGAATTGAAGGGTCAGGTTTTCAACGTCGATCAGGCGGCTCATTTTTTGGTATCCCCATAAGGATCGGCCGCGTCGCGCAGACCGTCCCCGACAAACACGAATGCCATGACAAGCACGATGAAAAAGATCACCGGAATGAAATACCATTGATAATTCAGCAAAACATCCGCGCTGGTCACGTTTTGCAACATGACCCCAAGCGAATTCACCGGATCCTTGAGGCCAAGCCCGATAAAGCTGAGCGCGGTTTCAGACAGCACCATATAAGGGAAGGAAATCACCAGATCGACGATAATATAGCTGGTGAAGCTGGGCAGCAGATGCTTGCGAATAACATGTCCGCTTGAGGCACCGCAAAGCTGGGCGGCCAGCACGTATTCCTGATTTCGTTCGGTCAGAAGATGCGTGCGCACCCGTCGCGCCAACGTGGGCCAACCGATGAAGCCCAATATAATCGAGATGAAGAAAAACCTTTCCTCTGCGCTCCAGGTATCTGGAATAAACGCGGCCAGCGCCATAAAAAGCGGGATGGCGGGGATCGTGCGCACCGCATCCGTCACCATCTGGATAAAGCTGTCGATCCAGCCCCCATAGAACCCGGATATGCCCCCGATAATCAAGGCAAGCACGAAAGAGATGAACACCCCGATCGTCCCCACAGCAAGCGAAGTATTGATCGCATGGAAGGTACGCGAAAAGATATCCTTGCCAGTGGAATCGGTACCAAACAGGTGGATGTATCCGCCGTCGATTCCGAAAAGATGGGTGTCGAACGTCATCCCAAAGTATTTATACTCTGACCCTTTGACGAAGAATTGAACATATTGCCGTTTTTCGGTATTCACCGTGGTGACCCACCTGAAATTGGTCTTGGCCGACCGTTCACGTTCCAGCGCATAGATAAAGGGGCGCAGCGAACAGCCATTGTCGTCGCAAAAGCTCGGGATGGTGGGCGCGCCGTTCAAGTAATCTTTGTCGCGGCCGGCAATGGTCGGGTCGTAGGGGGTCAAAAAAGGCGCAAACATGCCGGACAGGATCAGGATCACCAGCACCCACGCCCCGACCATCGCCGCCTTTTGTTTCTTGAATCGGGTCCAGATCAGCTGGCCTTGGGACGCTGTGAAATAAGCGTCCTTGGCGGTTTGATCCACGGCGGCGTCATAGAAATTGGGTTCAGCCATATCATTTACCCCAATATGCTGCGACGAATGCGCGGATCGACCAGTGCCAGCGCGATGTCGGTGATAAAGTTGATCGCGACGATACTGCCCGTCAGGAAAAAGATGATGGCCCCCGCAAGCTGTTGATCGTTTGACCGGGCCAAGGCTTCGATCAACAGCGATCCCGCTTCGGTCAGGGTCAGGATCAGTGCGACGATAGGCAGTTCATTGAAGATACGGTTCAAGTCAAAGCCAAGCGAATTGATGATAGGACTAAGCGCATGGCGCGCTGGATAGCGCATCAACAGCCGCCGCCCTGACACACCGCGTGCGGCGGCGGCAGTCACGTAAAGTTTGCTGATTTCATCCGACATCAAGGCGCGCACTGTCTGGATCGCAAAGGCGGTTGCCGACCAGCCAAGGATGAAGACAGGCAGCCAGACATGGCCAAGGAAATCTTTTACTTTGGCCCAATCCCATGCCGCGTCCCTGAATTCAGGCGAGAATAACCCCGTTAGACTGTTCCCGAACATCACCGTGGAAAACAGCATGATCATCAACGCCAGCAGAAAATTCGGCAACGCCAGACCCAGATAGCTGACCAGACGCAGACCATTGTTCAGGAAAGGATTGCGCGATGTGGCAGCAATGATGCCTACCGGAATGGCGATAAGATACGCCAAGAACAGCGAGCCAAGGCAAATGCCGATGCTCAGCCAGACTTTTTGGCCCAAAAGTTGATTGATGTTGAGGCGCAGGATGCAACTGTCGCCGAATTCGCCCTGAAAGGCGTTGAAGATCCAGCTTGTCCAACGTTCAAGATAGGGGCGGTCAAGGCCAAGGCGGACGCGCTCGGCTTCGATATCAGCGATGGAAATCTGCGCGCCTTGGCTGTTTTTGAAGGCAAGATAACGTTCGGCACAATCACCCGGCACCAGCTCCATCAATGAAAAGACAATGAATGACACAAGGCACAGCGTGAAAAGGGCAAGTGCGGCGCGGATTAACGCAAACCGAAGAAACTGTACCATTAGATGTGCGCCCCGTGAAAGAATACGACCCGTTTGGGTTCGCTTTTATGTCGTGAATTGCGGGCCACCTGCGCGGCCCGCAACAAAAGGTCACTCAGGGTTTATTCTTCAAGAAACCACTGCGATGGACGGTAGGGATATGTCCTGTAATAGGCGTAAGATGCTGTTTTGAACGGTGTGACGTTTTTCAAAGCTGCCGAAAAATAAAGCGGCTTTTGCTCCTTCACCGTACCGATAAACAGCAAATTACCGGTCATGTTTTCGACCAGTTTCAACCCCAAAGCGTCGGATTCAGGGGTACCGACTTGCGTGGCCTGAAACGCTTTGACGTCCTCCATCATCTCTTTGGCATAGGCGGGCGGTTCCACACCAGAAGCGCCATCAGAGTCGACATATTCCCCCCAAAGCATTGCGGTCCGCATGTTGAAGTAGTTGTCATATGGCGGAATAAAGATTTCCCCATTGCCCAGAACAACGGCCAAAGGCACGCTTTTCTCGAACATCGTCACGTCCAACTGGTTTGACGATTGCGACGACCGGTATTCGTCGGTCGTGACTTCTTTCACCGTGTTGTTGATGCCCACTTCGCGCCAGCTTTGACCGACAAGTTCGACGATCTTGATCGAAATACCTTGTGTGGCAACCTGTAGGTTCAGCGTCAGCGGATCACCATTTGGCAATTCGCGCATGCCGTCGCCGTCTGTATCGACAACGCCGATTTCATCCAGCAATGACTTGGCCATTTCAGGGTCGAACTGCGCGTAATGCTGTTCCCATTCCGGTGTCACAAACGAAGGCGTTGGCGAAAAGCCGATATATTGCTGGGGCGTGCCCAGACCGAACATCGCAACCTCGTTGATTTCGTCACGGTTCATCGCGACGGACATCGCTTGGCGGAACTTTAGATCACCAAAGACTTTGCGCTTTTCCAGATCTTCGGATGTTACGTTAAACGCAAACGTCGGCATCGTGATGTCAGGTTTCAGATCAACGACAAAGCTGCCTTTTTCCTGGCTTTCCATCAGCAGCGGTACATAGTCGATTTGCAAGGCTTGCGCTTTGTAATCCACTTCGCCGTTGACCAGTTTCAGCAGACGCACTTCGCTTTCACCGACAAAAATTTCGTCCATTTCGTTGATGTAGGGCAGCTGGTGGCCCGCAGTATCGACCATGTAGAAATAGGGGTTGGCGACAAATTGGCGCCCCTCGGTAGTTTCCGAGATAACGATGTGGCTTTCCAGCGTCGGTGCCGCATCAAGGGGTAGATTGGCGACCTTGTCCGGGTGGGCCAGCATCGGTGTTGGCGTGTCCATCCAGTCAGAGCTGCCATAATAGGCTTTGATCAGGTCATAACCATTTTCGAACCCCAAAGATTGCGCCAATGTGTCGGCATCGGGGTTGATCGCAGGATGATACTGGCCAAGGAAATGCTTGGGCTGGAAACCTTGGGCATAGTGGTTGGCGAAATGCGCAAGGAAACCGGGCTTGGGCGACGGCATGTTGAACCGCACGGTCTGCGCGTCGATGACATCGACAGTCATCGCCTCGCCACCAGCCAAGACATAATCCTTGGGGCTTTCGATTACATTTGGATCAAGGGCAAGGTTCTCGTACCAGAACTCTACATCCTCGGCACCAAAGGGCTGGCCATCAGACCATTTATGGCCTTCACGCAGTACAAATGTCAGCTGCGTATAGTCGTCATTCCACGACCAGCTTTTCGCGACATTGGGCACGATAGTGGTCAAATCATCCGCATAGCGCACCAGATTGACGTGACGCACAGACATGAAATCGGATGTGCCCGCCTCGGTTGCGTTGGACAGCGCGTTGAACGTGCCGCCATAGCTGCCGATCTTGTCATAGGGGGCGACCACCAGCGGCTCGGACGGCATGCGATCGGCCAAAGCAGGCATTTCAGGGTTGCCGCGAATGCGCCCGTTCAGCGCTGCAATGGTAGGGTTTTCGGACATCCCGAGGGTACAGTTTGCAAGGGTCTGAAATTCCGATAGTTCGTATTGCTGCGGGAACGCCCCGGCATCAACGCCCATCGGATCCGCGATGGTAACAGCCGGGCAGGATGCCATCGCGGCCCCTGACATCGCCATCAGCGCGGCACTGGATAAGAGTATTTTCTTCATAAAGAACTTCCTTGTTGGGTTTTCGCCGTGTGCCGGCAATTATTTTTGGGCTTTATGCCGTTGTTGGTTTTTAAAAAGACTACTCGCAAAACTGAATTTGGCGACAAACGTTAACTAATTGATGGCACTCAAAATGCGCGGTGCCCTCTTTTTATGCACTCGGGCGCTGCCGGTATCGCTGATAGGCTCAACGATGCGCATGCAAAACCGTGACCCTTGGGCAAACGGCCCAGTGATCCCATCAAAGCCGGGATAGATAGCGTAACTGCCGCACGTACCACGGCAATTCTTGTTCCCGAGGGTCGCTGAAAAAGCTGGTTAAGCATAGATAATTTTTCCCCAGACGAGGAAACTTAGGAATAAAGTTCTCAACAAGTCAACAAAATCTGTTTTTTGCATTATCGTTACGACAAGCGCCTTAATGGCGCTTGGGCCCGCATTGCTGGGCAACCGTTCTGAATAAAATCGTTTTGGCTACAGGCAACGCAGCCCGTCAAATACAGCCCAAGGATATCAATCGTGAGTTACAAAGTTCTCAGCGCCGAGATTATCCACGAGACAAACACCTTTAATATTCACCCCACGACGCTGCAAGAATTTGAAGATCGGTTTTTGTTGGACGGACCGCAGGCGATTGCAGCACGCGGGGATCAAAACACGGAACTGGCGGGGTTGCTGGACGTCGGCCGCGACTATGGTTGGGACATCACCCACACCATTAGCGCAGCAGCAGGCCCGGGCGGCGTTGTGACGCGTGATGCATTCGATACGCTGACTTTGCCGTTGATTACGGCAGCCAAGAGCGACTGGGATGGTATATTCCTGATGCTGCACGGGGCCATGGTTACCGATTTCCACGACGATGGCGAAGCCGAGATTTTGGGCCGTGTCCGTGCTGTCGTAGGCGCTGATATGCCCATTGCCGTCACGCTGGACCCGCATGCGAATGTCACTCAAGCCATGTGCGATCTGGCGCAGATCCTGATTTCATATACGACCTATCCTCATGTTGATATCCGCGCCACGGGCCGACGCACCGCAGAGGTGTTGCACCGCACCATGTCCGGTGACATCCACCCCGTAACACTGCGCGCCCACCGTCCGATGCTCGAGGAGGCCAATGGCGGCAGGACGGACCTTGGCCCGATGATAGAACGACACGCGCTTGCGCGGGCGTTCGAGGCACGAAAAGGTGTCTATACAATCAGTATCAACGGCGCCTTTCCCTGCGCCGATATTACCGACGTCGGACCAACGGTCCTGATCACTTGCGACGGCGACACGCGGCCACATCGCCAAATTGCCGAAACGCTTGCCGATGATATCTGGGCCCACCGTCACGACGCACTGAACACCTATCTTAGCAGTGTCGAGGCCGCCGACATCGCAAAGACATGGGCCGTCGGCGCAGGGCCTCTGGTCATTGCTGATTACGCCGACAATCCGGGGGCAGGGGCCTATGGGGACGGCACAAATCTTTTGGCGGCGTTGATCGACGCGGGGGTACAGAACGCCTGCTTTGGTCCAATGATTGACCCAGACGCCGCTGCATTTTTGAATAACCAGACGATAGGGGCAAAAGTGACGCTTGATATCGGCGGGGCCACCGCACCGGATATCGGCGGCGGGCCGTTGCGCGTCACGGGGACAGTCAAATGGACAGGCGATGGCCGCGTCGTTGGCAGCGGCCCGATGATGCAGGGGCTGACGCGTGACTTCGGCGCGACCGCTGTTCTTGATGTTGACGGTATCGAAATCTTGATCGTCACGCTTCCGCATCAGATGCTGGATCTGAATCAGTTTGAGACCTTCGGAATTGATCCAGCGCTGAAATCTGTCGTCGCATTAAAGTCCATGCAGCATTTTCGCGCCGCTTTCACCCCCATCGCGGGGCGTATTATCGTTTGCGACAGCGGAGCGCTGTGCACGCTCGACTACGGGTCGCTGGGGTATAAAAATGTCCGACGCCCGATGTTTCCCTTGGATTAGGCTGCGCCTTACCGTGCCATGCGCCGCGGCTTTTGGCGCGGGCCATCGTCCGTAATCGAATACAGCGACAATGTGTGGTCCATATTCTTCATCCGGTGTCGCAGCATCAAGCGGGTAAGCCTGTTCAGATCGGCCTGATACTCTGGTGCGCTGGCGACATTCAACGCTTCGCCCGCCGCGTTATGATCATACAGGATCGGCGGCAGGTCCGCGGCGAATTCAACAAGCGTGAACTGCCCCTCGCGCAGGATCGAAAGCGATGAATCGCTGGGACCGGTGCCAAGTTCCTGTTCCCAAATCGTCGGTGCCTCTGGTTCGGAAAAATCGAATTCCGAAAAGGAGTATTTGCGCCAGTCCTGCGGCACCTCGCCTTGCAGCAAAGGCAGCAACGACATGCCGTCCATCGAATTGGGGATTTCCTGACCGACCCAGTCAAGGATCGTTGGCGTGATATCAATCGTCTCGACGGGTTCCATCACGACGGTCCCTGCACGCGCGCCATTGCCCGGCTGCCGAATGATCAGCGGCGTATGATAGGCGGCATCATGGACCGTAAACTTGCCCCAACTGTGCCGGTCGCCCAACATTTCACCGTGATCCGCCGTGACCACGATCAAGGTATCTTCGTATTGGTCGGTCTTTTTCAAGAAATCAATCACGCGGCCAATATGCAAATCTACCTCGGTGATCAGACCGAAATACAGCGCACGCAGGGTTTGGGTGTTCTCGTCCGTTGCCTCAAGATCTGGAAAGCCTGCGACATTCCCCACCAGAGTTTTGCTGGCCAACGTCGGGCCAAAAAACGGGTGATTTGCGATCTCGTCGGCGGGGTCATCAAGGCGGGTCGGCATCGGGATTTGCGCGGGATCATACATGCTGTTGAAAGGTGCAGGTGCCACCAACGGGGGATGCGGCCGGATGTACGTCAGATGGGCGAACCAATCGGTGCCCTTGTAGGACGGCATCGTCGCCAGAAAGCGGTCCGTCAGAAATGCTGTGTCGCTGTCTTTGGCGCGGTACAGCGCAGGGTCGTTGATCTTTGGCGCATCCCCTGTGGGGGAAACAGGATGATAAACGCTTGAATAGCTTTCAAACTCATAACCTTGGTCCATCAGATGCGACCGCCACGGGTATGACATTTCAAACCGCATTTCGACGACTTCCTGAAAGCCGTTCATATGATGTTCATAGGTCCGCACCGCCGGGTCGTTTTCATGATAGGCGCGCGGATCTTGTGATGTGTCGGTATAGCCGAACAGCATCGGTGTATAACCCGATTTGCGCATTTCAGTTGCGATATTGGGGGTGTCATGGCGCAGCGGCGTGCCGTTGCGCACTGACCGGTGGTTCATCGAATATTGCCCGGTCAACAGCGACGCGCGGGATGGGCCGCAAGGGTTCACCACAGAATAGTGCCGCTGAAACGTGACGGCATCGGCCATCAAGGCGCGCAGATTGGGCAGGTCTATGTGGTCAGCCAAATCGCCGAAAACGCAATCCGCCCTAAGCTGGTCTGTCACAATAAACAGAACGTTCTTGGGGCTGCTCATGACACGAATCCTTTTCAATCAATGGGTTTGAATAACGCTTAAAATGCGCCGTCTGAAAAGAGAGTTCTCGGCCTCAAGGGACAAAAAGCAACCGACATCAAGCAAATACTCCGAAATTTACTTGCGCATCCGGTCAAATATGTGGAGGTTTGTGGAAAATATGTGGATATTCGAGCCGAAAATTATGGAAAAGACCGCAAAACACTCCCATCGCGAACTTGAGCTTCTTGATGCGCTGCACCGCTTGGGCGGGTCTGCGCGCAGTGCCGAACTGGCGAAAACCCTAGATGTATCAGAGGAAACCGTACGCCGGACGATCAAGGCGCTGTCAAAATCGGGCGTCTTGGAACGGATGTATGGTGGTGCCTATTTGACCGGCCCGCGCGAGGCCCCCAGTTTCGTGCGCCGCATTGCCAAGCATTCAAAAGAGAAACGCGCCATTGCAACGACGGTTGCCCAAAAGGTGCGCGACGGGATGAGCCTGTTTCTAGATGTAGGGTCAACCACCGCTTTTGTCGCCGAAAAGTTACGTGATCACTTTCGACTGACGATCGCCACGAATTCCATTGGCGTTGCACAGGTTCTGGCCAACCATAATGGCAATCACGTGCATTTGCTGGGCGGCGAAATGCAGACTGACGAACGGGGCACCTTTGGGTTTGTGACTGAACAGCAGTGTCGCAGGTATGCCTTTGATCTGGCAATCCTCAGCACCGATGCCTTGCAGGCGCGCCACGGATTTTTGAACCTGAACGCCGCCGAGGCGAATTTGGCAGGGGTTGTCGCCGATTGCGCCGAACGGGTGCTGGTGGCGCTGGATCATCATAAATTCAACCAGACCGCCCCGCATTCCGGACTGAAACCACGCGCTGTGGATATGATCGTCACCGATCAACAACCAGACCCAGAACTCGCGCAGGCGATATCGAACTGGGGCATTGAAATGCGCCTCGCAACCGGAGGCAACGATGCAGCCCAAGACTAACGCCGACCATGCCCTCACGATTGCCCGATTTGCAGCCAAAGCAGCCATGGGATATTTCCGCGGGCCTTTGGGGACCCAGTTCAAGGATGACGCCAGCCCGGTCACCCAAGCGGACAGGGGCGTTGAAACGCTGGTGCGAGACTATTTGACGCAGCATTTTCCAGACCACGGCATCTTTGGCGAAGAACACGGGATTGAAGGTGCGGGCAACCGCGAGATGTGGATCATCGACCCCATCGACGGAACCCGATCATTTCTGTCTGGTCATCCTCTTTTCGGGTTCCTGCTGGGGCATCTGATCGATGGCATTCCGCAGATCGGGGTGATCGGGATGCCCGCGCTGGACGAAATATTCTTGGGCGTCAAAGGCGACGGTGCTGCGTTGAATGGTGCGCCAATCCGCTGCTCGACCCAGACGGACCTTGATCAGGCAATCTTGTACATCAACGAGGGTGAAAAGATCTACGCCGCACATCCGCAAATCTTTGCAGCGCTCACGCAGGCCGGACAAACCCGCCGGTTTTCTTATGATTGCTATCCACATGCTTTGCTCGCGGCGGGCCATGTGGATGCGGTCGTGGATTATGATCTACAACCCTATGATTACTTGCCCCTGATGGTCGTGATCCAAGAAGCCGGCGGCATCATCACCGACTGGGAGGGCAAGCCCCTGACACTGGATTCGGACGGAAAAGTGCTGTCTGCGGCGACGCCCCAAATACACGCACAGCTGTTGGCGATGGTCGGGCGCTAGACGTGGTAATTGTCAAATTTCTAATCAGTATCGCCGGTGCAACCATGCTGTTGCTATTTGCCGTGGGCCTTGTACGCACCGGGATTGAACGCAGCTATGGCGCGTCTTTCCAACGTGTCATGACGGGCCAGCGCGGTCCTTTGCAATCAAGTCTTGTGGGGATGATACTGGCGCTTGTGCTGCAAAGTTCGGCTGCTGTTGCCGTTTTAACAGCGGGTTTTGCGGCAAGCGGCTTGCTGGCCTTCGGCACCGGGCTGGCGATTGTTCTGGGCGGTGATTTGGGATCGGCTCTGATCGTTCAAGTGCTTTCGGCCGATTTAACATGGCTGGTGCCGGTCCTGCTGGCCGTCGGGGGCTGGCTATACCTGAAAACGGAATCCAAAAAATTGCGGCAGGCGGGGCGCATCGCCTTGGGCATCGCCTTGATCCTGATTTCGCTGCAGTTCCTGCGTGACGCGATGGAGCCCATCCGCGACAGCGCCTTTCTCCCTGCAGTGTCTGATTACCTTGCGCGCGACTATGTCACCGCCTTTCTGGTGGGCGGCACACTGGCATTTTTGATGCACAGTTCGGTTGCTGCAATTTTGATGTGCGTCACCTTGGTTCAGGTCGGCGCAATCCCGTTTTCCGCAGGCCTGTCACTGGTGTTCGGGGCCAATCTGGGCAGCGCGTTTATCCCGGTTTGGCTGACCCGTGGGATGGATCTACCTGCGCGACGGATCGTCTTTGCCAACCTGATGTTGCGCGGGGTCTGGGCCGTGATCTGCCTGTTTGCGGTCAACATTGCGTTGGATGTGACTGTGGTCGGGGCAGACTCCAGCAGCCAGATGCTGGTGATTGCGCATGTTGCCTTCAATACGTCCGTCTTGGTGCTGGCGTTACCGTTTTGCAAATGGCTGCAAGCGCCGCTTGAACGGATCTGGCCCGACCCGACACAAAGCCAAGCGTTTCACCTCCCGTCCCGTCCGGAAACCGCGCTTGATCCTGCCAACGTAGGATCGCCCACCCAAGCGGTGGCGTCGCTCAAGCGCGAATTACTGCGCATGACAGAGCTGGTCGAGGCGATGTTCCTACCCGTTATGGATCTGTACCGTTCTGGTGAAAAGTCGCATATCAAAGCCGTTCAATCCCTGGACCAAGAGGTCAACGCCTGCCTGACCCGGATACGGGCCTTTACGGCTGGCCTTTCGGTCAAGATGATGGACCCCGAAAATGGCCGTGCTGCCCGCGAAATGCTGGAGTATGCCGTACGTCTTGAGACAGCTGGCGATGTCGTCGCCGAACGGCTGACAGTGCTGGCTGGAAAACTGGGCAAAGCGGGCAGCGCGTTTTCCGATGACGGCTGGTCAGAGCTGCAGCATCTGCACGAGAATATCCTCGCCAATATGAAGCTCGCGTCGAATGTCCTGATCTCGGACGATCTGGAAAGCGCGCGTTTGCTGAATATGGAAAAGACCGAGATTAAACGGGCGGAACGTGACAGCAGGAAAAAGCATTTCAGACGTCTGCAGGCAGGCGATCCCAAAAGCTTTGCCACCAGCGATATTCATCTGGAAACCCTGCGCGCCTTCCGCGACTTCAACAGCAATATCGCGGCGGTCGCGACGCCAATCCTTTATGCAAACGGTCAGCTTCTTGAAACGCGGCTGATCGAAGAAATGCCCGACCGCCAGACCACCTCGTAATACCCAACCAAGGCTTGTCGCCATGTCCCTGTCGATCATCGCCATCATCCTTACCGCAGCGCTTTTGCACGCTGTGTGGAATGCAATCGTCAAGACCGCAATCGACCGCACGACAACGTTGGGGCTGGTTGCTTTTGGGCATGTCTTGCCCGGTGCCGTTATGGTCTTGATCCTGCCGCTGCCAAGCGCGGAAAGCTTTGTCTATATCGGGCTGTCGACGGTGGTTCACTTTGGCTATTTCTATTTGCTCGGCCGCGCGTATCAACATGGCGACCTTAGCGTCGTCTATCCTATCGCCCGTGGCATTGTCCCGGCACTTGTGTCGTTATGGGCATGGCTGCTGTTGGGCGAAGTCCTGCCGCCTCCGGTCTGGATCGGCATTGGATTGATTGTCGCTGGCATATTGCTAAGCAGTTGGAAATCACTGCGCAGCGGCGTGGGAAAATCAGCCCTGATCTTGTCCTTGGGGACAGGCTTTTGTATCTCTATCTATTCATTGGTCGACGGGGTCGGCGTGCGTCTGTCGGGTGGCACGCTTGGCTATTGGGCATGGGGTGCCTTTTTACACCTCTTCATCGCAAGCTTTGCCGGATGGCGGCGCCGCGATACTTTGATGCAGCTGCCAATCCGTATTTGGGTCACAGGGATTGCAGGCGGGATGGTGTCGATGACCGCCTATGGCCTTGTGCTGTACGCAAAGAATTTTGCGCCTTTAGGGGCCGTTTCGGCGCTGCGCGAGACATCCGTTATCTTTGCCACTCTGATCGGCTTTTTCATCCTCAAGGAAGGGAACTGGCAGCGCCGTTTGGGGGCTGCTGTTTTGATGGTCTTCGGGGTTGCGGTGATCGGTCTTTATGCCTGAAGAACAAACTGCACCGCCGGTGCACCACTACACACCTTAGGGAATACGCACCCAGAATGACGACTTGTGCCGGTGCACCTCGCGCAGGCGGGCGACATAGGCATCATGGGACAAGAACCGGCCGTAATCCGCAATCTCGGCGTCCGCCGCTGCGCAGTCCATCAAATGATCCGCTGCATGTGCATAGCGGGTTGACCGGCCATCCCAAAGCGCGTGATCAATCATCGACCGCCATACCAAAACCGCAGCAAAGGGGTGCCTATTGCGCAATGCCTCGGCGGCGGGGGTCAAAACCTGATAGAGGTCGCCGTTCAATTCGGCAGCGCGGTCTTCGATCAGGCGCGCGGCAAATGGCAAATCGGGCCATTCCAAAAAGAAGCGCAGCGCGGCTGTCATATCATCAAACTTTGCCGCATGGGCTTTGGCGGCATCCTCGAATTCGATATCCTCGAAATCGGGCAGCACCTTCAGATAATCTCGCAGCGCCTGCACATCCAGCGTGTCGCAGAACACTTCCCAACGGTGGCTTTGTGCCTCGGGTACACGGTCCAGCGCCAACAGGCTGGCGATATAGGCCGCGTCCCATTCGGCATCCCGACCGCCAACATCTGCACCGACCAACACGTCCAGCGCGTCCTGCGGGCGCGCGGCATCGGACAAGATTTGCGCAACCTCGGCAGCGATGCGCGGGCGGGTCAAGTCCTGCGCGGAATATTGTGCGATATAGCCGTCAATATCACCCTGCGCGGCTGCAATGTCTTGCAGGCACATTTTCACCAGCCGCGTCTTTTGATCCGCAGCGAAATTCCCACCCGAACTGCGCAGATCACGCAAGAACTGAAGCGCGGCATGGTCTTGGGCATCTTGCGCCGGCGCGCCTTGATGGGCGATCACCAAGGTCTTGAGGTGTTCAAGACCTTGGTCCCCCAAAGCAGGGGCCAGCAGACCGATGATCCCGTCAAATTCGCCATACCCATTGTCGCGTACTGCGTCCCACACGCGCACTGCCAAATTCTGCGGCTCCAGCCCGGCCTTTGGTGCGATTTGCGAAAATTCGGTCAAAGCCGCGCGAAACACATCACCCACGTCGCCCCTGCTGTCATCAACACGCTCGTAAACGGACGGGGCGATCTCAATGAACTGCCACAACAATTCAAACGCCTCTGCGGGGGCTTCGGGGGCGATCTTGTCGGTGATCATTTCGGCTTGGGTCGTCAGATCCTTGACCAATGTCTTGCGCTTGCGCCACCCGACAAAGCTGGTCGACCTGCGGATCGACACCAAGCGCTTGCGCACGTCGCGTGCCAGCTCTTCCGGGCCAAGATTGTGGCTTAGCTCAAGCCGCAACCGGCGTTTGATATCGGCGCTACCGACACTGACCTCGATCAGCAGATCGGCAAGGCGGTCGGCACCAAGGGCTGCCAAATTGGCTTGGTTCAGGGTTTTCTTTGACATGGGTTATGTTTCGCACCTGTTCTGCCCAATGAAAAGACCGCCGATGCCCAAGGCCTGCCCTCACCTGTCGGTCTTTGACGCGGACAACATCAATTCTATTGTTTCGGATTCTCGCAAAGCCCCTCCGCCACAATGTTTTTGTTTCTTGCCCCATTCCTACCGCATTCGACCAATAATTAAGGTTAACGAAAGCTCAAGGCAGGGAAACGCCCAAGCTTTCCAGAGGACGAAGTCGGCATCAGTTCGGCGCGCCTTGAGGGTAACGAGTTGAGGGTAAGCAGATGGTAGATTTTACAACACTTCGGGAAATAGCAGGATCGGACCGCGTTCTGACAACTTCGGGAAAGGAGCATTCGAATGGCTGATCGTTTTAACGTTTTCTATCTCGGGAATGTCGCTTCGATCGACCCGACCGAAGGGAATTCAATCACTGAAAACGCAGCTTCGCTGCAAACCCAAAGCTTTGGATCCTCTACCGACCCACTTTATGATAACATCCAATCGATGTCGCCGGGCACGGACGGTTATGGCAACTCGTCAACCGGTGCATACAACTCCAACAACAGCGCGTTTGGGGGCCCGGATAATTTCAGGATCAACGACGGCGCGGACCAAACATTCGATGCGATCGCGACCTATAACGCAACGATCACCTATGCAAATGGTATGCCTCCGCAAACCATCGTTGCGATTGTGTTTCAAGACACCAATGGCAATCTCTATCTTGCGCCCGCCTCTTCGGCCAACCCGAACACCCCCTATCAGGCTGCGCTTGAGGCAAGCCCGATCCAATCCATAACTTTCGGATCACCGGTTTCCACCAATACCAACATGGGCGGAAGTCGTGTCGATGCCGATTATGTTCAGCCCGACGGCTGGTTTGACGGGTCTGCCGGTGCCGACGTATTGAACTCTGGCAGTTTCGATAGCGAAGCGGACCAAGTCAGCAATTCTGCAAATGCCGTTGATGCCGCGGGCGGAAACGATACCGTCAATGCCGGTGGCGGAAATGATACCGTATTTGGCGGGGCAGGCGATGATGTCCTGAACGGCGGCACTGGCGACGACTTGCTGCGTGGCGATTCTGCGATAGGGAATGAAACAACCTTTTCGTGGGCTGCGCAGGGCATCGGCGACGGGGTCAGTGTCACCTCTGGCGTGACAGGCAACACCGTGTCCGGCGACATTCAGGTCGCAATGACCGTCGCACAAGAAGCGAACTTCCAGTCCGCCACCATGGAAACCGGCGACCCGTTGTATGATTACAATGGTGTCAGCGACACATCATCGATTTCTGTATTTGGCGGGGCGATCGGTGTCGACCCCAACACCGCAACCGTATCAATCAACTTTACCGCGCAGAACGCGAATGTTTCGAACGAAGTCACCAAAGTTACGTTCGGGATTTTTGACGTCGACACTGCAAACGGGTTCAACGACGAAATTTTCGTCCGGGCCTATGATGCCAACAACAATCGCGTGGCGGTCAATCTGACAGCTGGCAACAGCACGACCCTTAGCGTGAATGATACAACCGGTCAGGCGCTGTCCACAGGGGCGGGCCTGGGTGCCACGGATTCGATGACCGGCTTTGTCAAAGTCGAAATTGCGGGTCCCGTTGCGCGGATCGAGATTGATTATAACAACCCCAACCCCGGTGACACGACACATGCGATGCGCATCGGTGACCTGACCCTGTCGCCAATCGTTACGAATGCCGCGGGCAACGACACCATCTCGGGCGGCGATGGCAACGACACGATCTTTGGTGAGGCCGGAAACGATTCCCTTGTGGGCGGTGCGGACAATGACAGCATCAGCGGCGGCACCGGCAACGACACAATCCTTGGTGGCACCGGCAACGACACACTTTCTGGCGGTGACGGTGCTGATCTGTTTGTCATGCAAGACGGGTATGGCGTTGATGTCATCACCGGTGGCGAGGGCGGCACAGACAACGATACGTTGGATTTCAGCGCCCTGACCAGCGCCGTATCGGTAAACTATACAGGGATCGAAGCGGGTTCGATAACCAACGGTGCCAACAGCGTCAGTTTCTCTCAGGTTGAAAACCTGATCCTCAGCAATTTTGCCGAGAACGTCGATGCAAGCCTGTTTGATGTGGCGCTTGATACCGGCGGCGGCAATGATACGATTTCGGTCGGGTCTGGCACCTATTCCATTGATGCGGGCGACGGCAATGACCGGATCATCCGCACAGAGGTCACCAATTCAACCGAAGCCGGGTCGGTCATTGACGGCGGGTCAGGTGTCGACACCTATGTGGCCGGCGGCTCTCTTGGTATCAGCACAATCAACCTTGAGGCCAGCCAGCTTGAATTTCTAGGGGCGAGCCGCGGCAGCCTGCTGAACTTTGAAAATGTCGAACTGGACAATATCGCCGCCTCTGTCGTGGGGAATGATGGTGCCAACGTCATCACGGCGACGGGCGATTTTGACAATCTGTTGTCGGGTGGCGGCGGCGATGACCTGATTAGTGCGGGCGGTGGCAACGACACCATCGACGGGGGCATTGGTAACGACACAATCGATGGCGGCACCGGGAATGACACGCTTGACGGCGGGGCAGGGAATGATCGCCTTACCGGTGGTGCAGGCAATGACGTTTTCGTCTATTCGGGCGGCAATGATGTCATCACCGACTTCAACGCGGGCAACACAGGCACGCTGACTGATCAAGACGCGACCAACAATGATTTCATTGATCTCAGCGACTACTACGGCAAAGTTTTTGATCTGAAAGCGGACTTAGCGGACAACGGCATACTGGATCAATCCAACTTTGCGACTGTTGACTACACTGGCAAAACGCTCTTTTCCGGCGGATCGCTTGAATTTTTGGGGGCAACACCATCAAGCTTTACCGTCGAAAATACCGGCGTCGTGTGCTTTGGTAAAGGCACTGCCATCCGCACCCCGGATGGTGATGTGCTGGTCGAAGACCTGAAGGTCGGCGATCTTGTCACCACGATGGACAACGGACCCCAACCCATCCGCTGGATCAACAGCCGCAGCTACGGACCCAAGCAGATGGCAGCCGCCACGCATATCCATCCTGTTCTAATCAAGCGCGGTCTTTTCGGTGCCGAGCGTGATTTGTGGGTTTCACAGCAGCACGGTATTTTGCTTGGAAGTAACGGCGACCAGTTCGCACGCGCCAAACATCTGGCCGAAAGCACAGAAGGCGTCCGCATTGCCCGTGGCAAAAAATCGGTGACATACATTCATCTGATGTTCGACGCGCATCAGGTTATCTTTGCTGAAAACGTCGCATCAGAAAGTTTCTATCCCGGTCCGATGGCCCTGAAAACCATGACAGCGCAAGACCGCTTTGACTTTGCCAGTGTCTTGCCAGCGCTTGGTCTGGGCACGGTAGAACGGGAGACCGTGGTCAAAGTCTTTGGCGACACGGCCCGGACGTTCATCAAGCGCAAGGACGTGATCAAAGGGACTGGCACCAATGGCCGCCGCGACAAACTGACATGGTCGAGAATGAAAACACCTTCACCCAAAACTCTTTTGGAAAGCGCCAATTTGGCGCAGTCGCAAGCCGCGCAAAAATCGCCAAATCGTCGCAGATTTGGGCAACTGCCGATTGCCTGCTGAAGAATGTCGCTTTCGCTGTTGTAACTCGGGGGGCGAGTTGCGAAAAATAGGGTATGAATTCTACTCCTCCGCTACCGCTTTTGGTTTTTTCCGATCTGGACGGCACGCTGATCGATCACCAAACTTATAGCGCCGCCGCCGCCGACCCCGCGTTGAAGGCGCTTAAATCTTGCGGTGCCGGGCTGGTCATGGCCAGCAGTAAAACCGGACCAGAGATATCCAGAATACGCGATGCGCTTGGCTGGTCTGACTGGCCAGCAATTATTGAAAACGGGGCAGGGGTTTTACCCCCCAAGGATGCAGGGCTGAAGGATAGCGCGCAATACGATCAGCTGCGCGATCATTTGAACACGGTGCCACAGCACCTGCGCAGCCTGTTTCGCGGCTTTGGCGATATGGACGCCGCCGACGTGGCCAAGACAACTGGACTGCCGGTCGATGCTGCCAGACTTGCGAAAACCCGCGCTTTTTCTGAACCCGGTTTGTGGGACGGCACGGTGGCACAGCGCGCGGCCTTTCTGGATCACCTTGCAGGGCAGGGCGTTACATGCCGCGAGGGAGGCCGGTTTCTGACACTCTCCTTTGGCCAGACCAAGGCTGACAGGATGGCCGAAATGATCAACCAATACCGCCCCGACCACACAATCGCCTTGGGCGACGCGCCAAACGACATCGAGATGCTGGAAACCGCCGATATCGGCGTGATCATCGCCAACCCGCATCGCGCACCTTTGCCCCCGCTCAAGGGCGAAACTGATGGCCGGATAACGCGCACCCGCCTTGCAGGGCCGCAGGGTTGGAACCAGTCAATTCTGGCCCTGCTTGATACCTTACAGCTTATCTAGGAACGATTTATGTCAGATTTTCATCAAAACGGTAACATCGCGACGCTGCACAATCTGCGCACCGGGTCGTTAGAAGAAATGACCTACGAGCTTGAGACCTTTGCCCAGAACCGGAAAATGGCATTGATCCTGCCGTGCCTGTATTCAGAGCTTGAGACCGACGCGATGCCCAACATTCTGGCAGAACTGTCCAAGGTCACGTATCTGCACCGCATCATCATCGGTCTTGACCGTGCCGACGAGGCGCAATTCCGCCACGCCAAGGAATTTTTCAAAGGCCTGAACCAAAAGCATATTGTGATCTGGAACGACAGCCCCCGGATGCTGGAGCTTGGCGCCCGGCTTGATGCCTTGGGGTTGGCCCCGTCCGAGCAAGGCAAGGGCAAGAATGTCTGGACGGCACTGGGATATTTGATGTCCTGTGAGGACAGTGCGGTGATGGCCCTGCATGATTGCGATATCGTGACCTATACCAACGAACTGCTGGCGCGGCTGATCTATCCCGTGGCCAATCCGAACTTTCCCTATCAGGTCGCCAAAGGCTATTACGCGCGCGTCGGCAGCGACAAGCTGAACGGACGCGTGACGCGCCTTTTGGTCAGCCCGCTTTTGATTGCCCTGAAAAAGGTCGTCGGTGACAGGGACTATATCGAATATCTGCGCAGTTTCCGCTATCCGCTGTCGGGCGAATTTGCCATGCGCACCGGCATTCTGCCTGATCTGCGTATCCCGTCCGATTGGGGTTTGGAAATCGGCGTATTATCCGAGGCTTGGCGCAATCTGGCGCCCAAGGCGGTTTGTCAGGTCGAAATTTGCGACAATTACGATCACAAACACCAAGACCTGTCACCAGAAGACGCCACCGCAGGCCTAAGCCGGATGTCGACCGACATTTGCAAAGCGATCTTTCGCAAGCTGGCGGCGGATGGCACGATCTTTACCAACAACATCTTCCGCACTCTCAAGGCGACCTATTACCGGACCGCGCTGGATCTGCTTGAGGCATATCATGCGGATGCCGTCATGAACGGGCTGACCATCGACAGGCACAAAGAAGAACAAGCGATCGAGCTTTTTGCCGAAAACATCATGCGTGCCGGTAATTTCTTTATCGAGAACCCGCACGAAACGCCGTTTATTCCGACATGGAACCGCGTCCATTCGGCTGATCCGGATTTTCTGGCTGACCTGCACGCCGCCGCTGCGGCAGACGAGGCTGAATTCGTCTAGGACCGGTTGGTGATCCAGCGGCACTGATACGGCGCAAGGGTGACCGTTTCGGCGCTTGCCAAGATCGTTTCGCCCGACAGCAGATCAACCCAGTTTTCGTCTTCGATCATGTTGACCGAATTTGTCGGCACAGTAATTTCTTGGTCGCTGACATTGTGCAACGCAAAGATTGACTGACGCCGGTCAATGCTTTGACGCCACACGCCAAACACGCGCGGGTCTTCTAGATTGACGGTAAATTGCGTGGCGTTCGGATGAAACGCTATCTGCGCGCCGCGCAGTTTCAACCGCCCGGTCAGTGCCTCAAGTACCCGCGCTTGATCGGTGGCGGGATCAGCCAGCAGCGCTTGCAACGTAGGATAATCCCAGCGGTGCCGGTTGATCGCGCGGTTCATGCCACGAAATTCGACCTGCGCGTGGTCATTGGGCGTCGCCAGCAGCGAATGAATGTAAAATGCGGGTATCCCCTCAAGCGACATGACGATGGTTTGCGAACAAATAAAGCGGTCGAAATGGTGGGCATCTTCGCCCTTGAAGGTGCTTTTCATGGCCTCAAAAAAGGTGATGTTCAGCTCGTAGGGGGATTGCCCCCCGTCGGGCAGCGCCCGCATCGACACCAGCCCACCAGCCTTGCGCACCGTGTCGATCACCTTGTCTTTTTCTGCCTCGGGCAGCACCCCTTCGGCGGGGCGCATCCCGATCCCGTCATGGCTGGCGGTGAAATTCAGATAGGCGCACCCCATCGGTGCCGGGGGCATCGCGCGTTGCCACTTGTGCAGATACGTCGCCGACCCCGACATCATCGCATGCAGGATCAACGGCGGCAGAGGGAAGTTATAGATCGCATGCGCTTGGTCACCCGCGCCAAAATAGCTTAGATTTTCAGCCTTGGGCACATTGGTTTCCGTCAGCAGAATGATCTTTTCAGACGCGTAATCGCACAGCAGCCGCATCAACTTGATCACAGCATGAGTCTGGGGCAGGTGGATCGACGGGCTCCCCGCCACCTTCCACAAAAAAGCCACAGCATCGAGCCGGATAATCTGAACGCCGTTGTCCACGTGCAACCGGATAATGCGCAAGAACTCAAGCAGCACCTCCGGATTGCGGAAATCCAGATCAATCTGGTCGTGGCTGAAAGTACACCAAACATGACGCGGACCATTCGGTGTATCGACCTCTTGCAACAAGGGCGTCGTGCGGGGCCTTACAACCATGCTCAGATCATCGTCGGGCGAGGCTTCGAAAAAGAATTTATCATAGGGTGCTTGGCCTTGGCGGTAAGCGTTGAACCAGTTGCCCTGGCTCGACACATGGTTCAGCACCAGATCCGACATCAATGTGAAATCACCCGCAATCCGGTTGATATCGGGCCAATCCCCCAATTGCGGGTTCACCGCCCGAAAGTCAGAAACGGCAAAGCCATCGTCGGATGTATAAGGAAAGAAGGGCAGAATATGGACCGAGTTTATCGCGCCCTTAAGGTGCCGGAGTAAAAAATCATGCAGCAAATCCAGTGGCTTGTAGGCCCCGTCAATGATCGAGTTTCCATAGCTGATAATCAGCGCGTCGCGCTGCGACCAAAGCGCGTTGCCCGGCACACGCCCGCGTTTGCGCCGTGGCATTTCATCTGGCCAGAATGCGTCGATAATGTGGCTTGTCAGAATGTCTGGATCAAGCTCCGGATAGACCTGTTGCACAAGCTGCGCAATCTTGACGCTAATCGAGGGGGATTTCTCTGCCATGAAAGCACTGCCTGTATAATTTTTCGATCAGATTGGACCAACCATACAAAAAAGCAAAGGTCTTCAACAGCATCGCACGTTGCCTGCGCCTCAACACGGGCACGTCATTGCCTAAGGATTGTGCAGATTAATTAACATAACTATCATTACAAGAAACTTATTGCCACGCCCAAGCTGAGCGTGGCATGCATTGGCTGCCCTACATTCCGGGCAGCCAAAGTGCGAGTTGCGGGAACAGGATCAGCAATGCCACCAACAGCATGGAACAGCCCATGTACGGGAAGGCGGACAGGTATATTTCGCGCATGGTGGTGTCTTTGGGCGCGACCCCCTTCATCACGAATAATAACAGTCCAAAGGGCGGCGTCGTAAAGCTGATCTCGAGCGCCAAAAGGATGATCAGGCCGAACCAGATCGGATCAAACCCAAGGCTGGCTGCCAAGGGAAAGAAGATTGGCACGGTCAGTAACATCATCGAGATTTGTTCCATGAACATCCCCAACAGCAAGAGGACACCGAACATCACCAAAAGCATCGCGACCGGGGCCAGATCAAACGATGTCGCCCAACGGATCAACCCCGATGACGCCCCCGAGAACGCCAGCAACTGGCTGAACGTCGCAGAGCCGAACACGATCAGATAGGCCATCAACGTCACACGCAACGCGCCGATGACGGATTTCTTTATCGACTCCCACGTTAGGCATCGAAACAGAACCGCCAAGATCAACACACCAAGCGCACCGAATGCTGCCGCCTCGGATGGGGTGATCAAACCGCCGACCATGCCAATCACGATCAATACCATGACCGACAGCATCGGCATCACGTCGCCAAACAGCAGGCGCATCTTTTGGCCCAAGCTTAGCGTTTCGACGTCATAGGCCGGTGCCGCAGACGGATCGATCTTGGTCTGGATGTAAATTGTCGCAATATAAAAGCTGGCAAGGATCAGGCCGGGAATGATCCCCGCGATCAGCAGTGCGCCAACGTCGATCCGCGCCAGCGTCGCCAGTAGAACAGCCAAAGCCGACGGCGGGATGATGATCGCCAAACCGCCTGTGCCAAGGATCGGGCCGATGGACATGTGCTTTTTATATCCGCGTGTTGTCATCTCGGGCACCATCAAACTGCCCAGCAAGGCGGTTGAGCCCATGGATGACCCAGACAAAGTCGAAAACGCGGTGCCCCCCAGAACCGTCACATAAGACAGACGCCCCGGCAGCTTGCCCAACAACCGGTCAATTGCGTTGAACATCCGCGCGCCCAAACCGGTGTGGAAAAAGATTTCGCCCATCAGCAAGAACAGCGGGATCGGGACAAGCGCATAATTCGTCAGCCCGCCAAATCCGTTGTTCAGCAACAAGGTGATGCCCTTTGCACCGCCCATAAAGAACCACGCACCAACGATATTGGCCGCCAAAAACGCCAATGCAACCGGCATGCCAATCGCCATCAAAACAAGAATCGACCCCAGCAATAGAGCCAGCGATTCAAACCATTCCATTATTCGTGTATCCCTGCTTCGCCGGAATGCATCAGGTCATCACCAAAAACAAAACGGGAAAATTCAATTGCCATCAGGCCAAAGCTGACCGGAAAGGCGATGGTGAGTATCCATTTAGGAAAGTAGTAGGCGCGCACATCCAGATCGTTGCGCGCGATATTGCCAAGGAACAGTTCCGCCCCTTTCCATGCAAGGATCAGCGACACCAGAACGCAAAGCGCTGCCACCAGACGGCTGACGACCCGCCGCACCCGCGTGGGCAGCGCCGCCGTGACCAGTTCAATGTGAACATGCCCCTTTTCGCGCACCAGCCACGGCGCGCCCAGCATGGTCATGTACAGAATTGCATATTCGGATGAGGTGAAAAGCCACGCAAAGGGCTGCAATCCGCTGTTGCGCATCACCACCGACATGATGACGGAAATCATCAGCCAGACCAGCATGATGCCCGCAATTCCAGCCATGGCATACAGGAACCCCCTATATAGCTTGCCGACCGTTTCCATATGCTGCCCCTCGTTCAAAAAAATACGGCGCGCCAGAAATCCGGCACGCCGCGTTGGTTTTTACTTCTTGTAGAAAAGCTCGATCAGCTTGTCATAGTTGCCATCACCTTGGGGGCTTTCGGCCATCAGGCCCTTCATGCGGTCCCATGTGTTCTGGGTCGCAGCTGCCAGATAGGCTTCGGCGGCATCGCCTTCCAACGTGATAACCTCCATGCCTGCTTCTTCCAGCTTGGCGAAATCTTCATCACGCACGGCACCCAGTTTGGCAGAGCTTTCGGCCTCGTGCGCGATGGCGACATCTTGCAAGATTGTACGGGATTCCTCGGACAGGGAATTCCACTTTTCAAGGTTCACAATCGTGCCAAGGTCGGTCGAGAAAAAGCACGGCTCGATCCGGTAGTTCAGGAACTCGTTCCATTTCAGATCGATCAGGCCGATCTGTGTCCAACCCGTCGCGTCCACCACGCCACGTTCAAGCGCGGAATAAACTTCGGTGGTGGGCAGATCGATAACCTGCGCGCCAAGGTAGTCGGTGAAAAACGCATTATAGACCGCATTGCCGCGCAGTTTCAGGCCCGACACATCAAGGTTGCCGTCAGCGTCCAGAGTAGGCTCGTTGCGGGTCCACAGGTTGTAGCAAACACCGGAATCGAACCAGCCCAGATATTTGACGCCCATCTTCTCTTGGTGAATCTGGTCGATCAGTTCGATCCCGCCGTTGGCGCGCACTTCGGCCCCGGTCATGTTCGATGTGACCAACGCGTCTTTTTCAGGCAATGCACCGGCATAGAAACTGCCCGGCGTATAGACCATGTCGACCACGCCAGACCGCACAGCGTCAGGCTGCTGGAACATGCCGATGGCCTCTGGACCGCCGCGCACTTCGATCTGGATCACGCCTTCGCCAGCGGCATTCACCTTGTCCACGAACTCAAGGAAAGACTTGGTATAGATCAGCGATTCAGGAAAGGCGTGAACGGCTGTAATCGTGTCTTGTGCAAAGGCTGCCGATGTCAGCGCCGTTGTGGCAAGGATGCTGCCAAAAATCGTATGTTTCATAGTGTCGTACTCCCGTTGATGGGGTGCTTTTTGCGCCCCGTTTTATTTTGACCCTCGCCCCTTTTGGGCAAAGGCCCCCTTACGTCGCAGGCAAAGCCCACGGATGCGCCGCAAAGCGTGCTGCGCGAAACTTGGTAATCTGATCATTGTGCTGGGCGGTCAGGTCGATATCGTCCCAACCATTCACGAGTTTTTGCTGCCAGACCGGATCCAGATCGAAAGACACCGTTTGGCCGCCGATCTTTGCGGTACCGCTGGACAGATCGACAATGGCAGGCGCGTCGTCTTGGCCAAGGGCTTCGATCAAGGCTTCGATCTCGTCCTCACTCAGACGTGCGGGCAGCAAGCCGTTATTCACCGCGTTGCTGGCAAAGATGTCGCCAAAACTGGGGGCAAACACCGCCTTGATCCCGAAATCGACCAACGCATAGACCGCCGCCTCGCGGCTGGAACCGCTGCCGAAATTGCGCCGTGTGACCAGAACATCGGCGTGGCTGTACCTGTTCAGCACATGATCTGCCTGATCCTGCCGCACATCATGCAGCAAAAACGGTCCATAGCCATCGCTACGCGGTGCCGACATGAACCGCGCAGGGATCAGTTGATCGGTGTCGACGTTCGCCTGTGGCAAGGCGACAGCGCGCCCTTCAATCTTGGTCCAACCGCTCATGTGCGTCCCTCCAGCAAGGGGCGCACATCGGCGAGATGGCCCGTGACTGCCGCTGCGGCAACCATGGCCGGGCTCATCAAATGGGTGCGTGCACCACGGCCCTGACGGCCCTTAAAGTTCCGGTTGGTAGACGACGCACAGCGCTTGCCCGCATCAACGCGGTCGCCATTCATCCCGACGCACATCGAACATCCTGAATCGGCCCATTCCAGACCCGCTTCGGTAAATATCTGCGCCAACCCTTCGGCCTCGGCTTGCGCCTTGACCAAGGTCGATCCGGGCGACACCAGTCCCGGCACTTTGGACTTGCGCCCTGCCAATACCTTGGCCGCAAGTCGCAAATCTTCGATCCGGCCATTCGTACAGGATCCGATGAATACCTGATCAACGGCAATGCTTTGCAACGGCATGCCCGCATGCAGGCCCATGTAATCCAACGCTGCGACCACCTGTTCCCGCTTGGCACCGGACAGTGTTGACGGGTCAGGCACATGTGCTGTGATTGGCAAGGCATCCTCTGGCGATGTGCCCCATGTCAGCGTGGGTGCGATGTCGGCTGCATCAATCATAACCTCGCGGTCAAAACTGGCATTCTGATCCGTCTTCAGCTCTTGCCAATCGGCAACAGCCTTATCCCAATCCGCCCCTTTGGGCGCGAAATTGCGGCCCTTGATGTAATCGAACGTCACCTGATCGGGTGCGATCAAACCCAGACGTGCCCCGCCTTCGATGCTCAGGTTGCAAAGCGTCAGGCGCCCTTCCATGGTCAGCGCCTCAACAGCCCACCCTGCATATTCAATCGCATGGCCGCGTGCGCCATCGGCACCCAATTGTGCGATCCAGTGCAAGGCAAGGTCCTTGGCAGAGACACCTGCCCCCAAGGTGCCGTTTACGGTGATCCGCATGGTTTGGGGGCGCTTTTGCCATATCGTCTGCGTTGCCAGAATATGCGCAACCTCGGTCGCCCCCACACCAAACGCCAGCGCCCCAAAGGCCCCGTGGGTCGACGTATGGCTATCGCCACAGTTGATCAGCAAACCCGGCAAGGTTAGACCCTGTTCCGGCCCGATGACGTGAACAATCCCCTGCCCCGGATCGCGCAGATCAAACAAGCGCACCCCATGCGCCCTTGCATTGCGTCCAAGCGTATCAATCATACGCAGAATATCAGCGGCAACTTCGCCCGCGCGGGTGGGCGCGTAGTGATCCACAACGCCAAACGTCAGACCGGGCGCGGCAACCGTCATGCCGCGACTGTCAAGCTTGGCAAAAGCGTGGTGCGACCCCTCGTGGACCAAATGCCGGTCCACCCAAAGCAACGATGTGCCATCCTCGCGCTGCATGACCTGATGCGCGGCCCAAAGTTTGGCGAACAGGGTCTGTGGCGCAGTCATTCAGCGGCCTCTTTGCGGGCGGGGTTAATCACTGGTTCCCAGTGGCGGGCCTTGCCATCGCCCACACGGGTCAATGCCATCTCAAGCTTGAACATATCGGGTCGGTACAGCGCCGACAGGTATTCGACACCGCGCCCTTCGGCGTCTTTCACAACACGGTCCAGCGACAACAAAGGCGCACCAACGCTAACACCTAACACCTCGGCCACATCGGGGGATGCAAGCGTCGCACTGACTGTCTGATGTGCGGCATCCACCTTGACGCCCGACCGCTCAAGCAAACGGAACAGTGGCGTCGTGGCCAGCTCGGCTTCGGTATAATTCTGCGCGATTTCCTCTGGCACCCATGTGGTCAGGTGGGAAAACGGTTCCCCCTCAACTAAACGCAAACGCACGGCAGCTTGAACGCGGGTCTGACCCTCCAGCCCCAACGCCGCTGCAACGCCACCGGGAGCCGCGCCATAGCTGAACGACAGCAGGCGCGCAGTCGTGTTCTGCCCCATCTCAACCAGTTGCGGCATCAATGAATTAAAATCTGCCGCCATCGACGGGTAAACCTTTGGCGCACAAACCGTTGTTCCGGACCCCGCGCGCCGTTCAATCAGGCCATCACCCTCTAGCGCGTCAAGCGCACGGCGCACCGTAACCCGCGAAACATCCAGCGTTACGGCCAGCTTCTGTTCGCCCGGCAGTACGGCACCAGCGGCATAAACCCCGCGCATAATTTCCTCGTGCAGGTGCAAATACACGCGCCGCGCCTTGCCCCCTTCGGGAAGCCCCCTGCCCTTCAGAGATGTAATACCTTGCGCCATCGTGACCCCTTCAATTCCTTCCAACCCTAGCGGCTGATTTTTCAAACGCAAGAAATCTATCTGCCAAAAGACAAAATATTTGACCTATGCATATGAATTAATCTGTATTACAAAAAATACAGCTTGTGAAAATAAGGAGCCCCCATGCCAGTCATCGAACTGCACGTGATGCAAGGGTATAGTGACACCGAAAAATCCCGCCTCTGCGAGGCTTTGACCCACGCTGTGCGCATCGTGGTCCCCGCCCCACCCGAGGCCGTGACCGTGATGATCCATGATCTTGCGCCGGCAGGCTATATGCGCGGCGGCATGCACCGCACGCCTGCCCCCGCCCTGCCCGACCCCGTTACGGTCGTCCGTGATTACCTGACCGCGATGGAAGCCCGCGAGATCGACAAGGCCAGCGATATGCTGGGGGCCGGCTTTACCATGACTTTCCCCGGCACCGCCCCCATGACGCAATTGCAGCAGCTGATCGACTGGGCCAAACCGCGCTATAAATACGTCACCAAAACCTATTCCGGCTTTGAGGCACTGCAAACACCGGGTGACGCGACCGTCGTATATTGTCGCGGAACGCTGTCGGGCGAATGGCCTGACGGCACCGCATTCGACGGCATCCGATTTATCGACCGGTTCGAGGTCACAGATGGCCATCTAACCCGCCAAGATGTCTGGAACGACATTGCTGAAACAAGGGCTAACCAATGACCGATACTATTGACCCGATCACGCTTGCCGTTCTGGCCGGGCGGATGGAACAGATTGCAGACGAAATGGACGCGACCCTGTTTCGCGCGGCTTTCAATCCCATCATCGCCGAGGCGCACGATGCGTCGCATGGTCTGTATCATGCGCTGTCTGGCGACACGCTGGTACAGGGAAAATCCGGTTTGCCGATCTTTGTCGGGGTGATGTCGTTTGCCGTTAAGGCCGTGATCGACAAAGCTGCCGAAAATGGTGATCTGGAAGACGGAGATATCTATATCTTCAACGACGCCCATCTTGGCGGCACGCATCTTAGCGATATGCGCCTTGTTAGACCCTATTTCCATGACGGAAAGCTGTTTTGCTATCTCGCCTCGGTAGGGCATTGGCATGATGTGGGCGGCGCTGTGCCCGGCAACTATAACCCTGCCGCCACGGATGCGTTTCAGGAGGCCTTCGTGCTGCCCCCGGTCCGTTTGGCCAAGGCTGGTACAATCCAGACCGACATCATCGACATCCTGATGCGTAACACCCGCTTGCCGCAGTCTGCACAGGGCGATCTGAACGGTCAACTTGGCGCGCTGGACCTTGGGGTAAAGCGTCTGGACGAACTGCTGACAGAATACGGCGCTGAAACGGTACGCGCCGCGCTGGATGCGCTTGGCAACCGGGCCGAAGTGCTGATGCGGTCCGAATTGACCGACCTGCCCGATGGCCGTTGGGAGGCAGAGGATTTTCTGGATAACGATGGCATCACCGACGTACCGTTGAAGATTAAAGTCGCGCTCGAGATTAAAGGCGACACCATGACGCTTGATTTTGCCGGCACGGCAGATCGCTGCGCCGGTCCCGTCAATATCGCGCTGCCCACGGCCGTTGCCACGGCATATGTCGCGATCAAGCACATCTTTCCCGGCCTGCCCGCCAACGCCGGTGTCATGCGCCCGATTGATGTTAAGATTCCTGAGGGGTCATTGCTGTCGGCCCCCTTCCCTGCCCCCGTTGGCGGCTATACAGAGACTATTTTACGCATGATCGACGTGATCTTTGCCGCCGCGTCGCAAGCAGCGCCTGACCGCGTGGTAGCTAACGCTTATGGCACGATCAACGCGCTTTCCATCTCGGGGAAACGCGCGAACGGACAGCCTTGGGTGATGTTCAGCTTTTATGGCGGCGGTCATGGCGGGTCGATTGAAACTGACGGCCTGAACCACGGCAACGCACCTATTTCCACTGCTACCATCCCCCCGATGGAGATCCTTGAGGCCGCCTATCCTGTAATGTTCAAACAATGGGCCTTGCGACCTGACAGCGCCGGTGCAGGCATGCACCGCGGCGGTATGGGCGCGACCTATGAAATCGAGGTTCTTGAGGAATCCGCAACGGCATTTCTGTTTGGTGAGCGCGGGCGTTTTGCCCCCAAAGGTGCCGCTGGTGGTAGCGATGCTGCCATGAACGTATTTGCCTATGAACAGGCCGACGGATGGCACACCCCGCCGATGGCGTCCAAAATGGTCGGGATCAAGCTGCAACGCGGACAGTCCGTGCGGCTTGATACCCCAGGCGGCGGTGGATATGGCCCCGCAGCAGACCGCGCCGCATCGGATGTCGCAAAAGACGTCGCAGGCGGGTTGCTGACGCCTGAACATGCGACCCTAACTTACGGAAATGCGTGGAAAGAGGTGACGCAATGACCAGTTCAAACCGGATGATCGGCGTTGATGTCGGCGGAACTTTTACAGACATTTTCGTACTGGACGAGGCGACAGGCACGGCGCAAGTCGCCAAAGTCCCCACCTCGAGGCCCGATCAATCGGGCGGCTTCCTATCGGGGATCAGCGCGCGGGTTGATGACCTGTCGACCGTTTCGGTCGTCGTGCACGGCACCACGGCTGGCACCAACGCGCTACTTGAACGAAAAGGGGCCAAGATCGGCGTGATCACGACGATGGGTCTGCGCGATGTGCTGGAAATGCGCCGCCGTGACCGGCCCCGCACGTGGGGGCTGCGCGGTGATTTCTCCCCTGTGGTGGACCGGGCCCTACGGCTTGAAGTGGCCGAGCGTACGCTGGCCGACGGCAAAATCCGCACGCCCGTCGATCTGGAAGCCGTGCGTGCTGCGGCCCAAACGCTTATCGAACGCGACTGCCTTGCTGTCGCTATTCTCTTCGCGAACTCTTACGCCAACGCCGAAAATGAACGTCTAGCTGTCGAAGCCGTGCGTGCCATGTGGCCTAATGCACATGTTTCCGCGTCATCAGAAATTCTGCCGGAAATCCGCGAATTCGAACGCTTTTCCACCACCGCCCTGAACGCCTATCTGCAACCCGAAGTTTCGGGCTATTTAGCCAGGTTAGAGACTGCTTTGAAAGAAGGTGGCTTTGCCGGGGAATTCATGATCGTCCAGTCAAATGGCGGCGTGATGGATGTAGATACGGCCGCGAAACTGCCCGTGCGCACCGCCCTTTCGGGCCCCGCCGCGGGTGTGATTGCAGCCGGGTATATTGCCCAAGCTGCAGGATACCCCGATGTCATCACCGGCGACATGGGCGGTACGTCATTCGACGTCAGCCTGATCGCCAAGGGCCAGTCGATGCTTTCACCACAGACGTCAATTGATTTTGGCATGGTTGTCCGGTCACCAATGATCGAGATTACCACCATCGGTGCCGGCGGCGGGTCTATTGCGTGGGTGGACAAGGGCGGCCTGCTGAACATCGGACCAGAAAGCGCGGGATCTACGCCCGGTCCTGTCTCCTACGGCCAAGGCAATACGCGCCCTACCGTAACGGATGCCAATGTCGTTTTGGGCCGTATCGACCCCGACAACCCCATTGGCGGCAAACTGGACCGCTTGGATGTAGATGCCGCCAAGGCAGCTATTCTTGAACATGTCGGCAAACCTTTGAACCTTGATGCACTTCAAGCAGCCGAGGCAATCTTGAGGGTTGCAAACAGCCGCATGGCCGGTGCGCTGCGATTAGTCTCTATTGAAAGGGGTTTCGACCCTAAACGGTTTGCGTTCATGCCCTTCGGCGGCGGCGGTGCCTTGCATTCCGGTGCCATGATGGACGAAGTCGGGCTGGCCCGCTCCATTGTCCCGCGGTATCCTGGTGTAACTTCGGCGATGGGCTGCGTGATCGCTGACATGCGGCAAGATTTCGTGCAAACGATCAACGCGGCGCTGACCGGCATCGACCTTTCTGCACTGACAAGTTTCATGCAAACCCATGTCGACAGCGGTCTTGCCACACTTGATGCATCGCGGACCCATTTCGAAGGGCGCGATACCGAATTTACCCTCGACATGGCCTATCTGGGGCAAACACATACCGTTTCCGTACCCCTGCCCGTGACCGTCACCAACGGCAGGGTCACGCCACCGACCGAAGACGAGATCGCAACAGCCTTTGACACGGCATATCGTGCCACCTACGGGCGTCTTTTGGACAACGGCACGCGGCGTGTGATCAATCTGCGCTCTGCTATCACGGGGCGGCGTCCACGTTTTGACCTTGCGACCCTCGCCCCCCAAGGCGGGACCATCGAAGCCGCATTCAAAGGCACCCGCGGCGTGCATTTCGCGGGCGCGTGGCACGAGACCAAGCTTTATCGCCGTCTTGAATTGCCCGTCGGTGCAGAAATCCCCGGCCCCACGATCCTTGAGCAACCGGACACCACCGTCTTGATCGAACCGGGCCTTGTGGGCAAAGTCGACGCCTACGGAAACACTCTGATCGAAAGGGCAACAACATGATCCCGTCTTCGACTGCTTTACTGACAATCGATCTGCAGAACGACTTTTTGCACCCAGAAGGGGCGTATGGTCGTGCTGGTCAAGGTGCTGACAGTATCCTTGCCCTCCCCGACCGGATTGCACCCTTGAAACAGGCTCTAATAAGGGCCGGCGGCACTTATATCTCGGCGCAGTTCACGCTTGTACCGGGCCGGAACGGTGAACCTTTAATCGCGGAGCACTTGAAAAAACTACGGCCCTTCCTGACCAAGGGCGATTTCGCGCCCGGCAGCTTTGGCCATGCCCTGACTGACACGCTGGCACCGGCCGACTTCACGATTGAGAAGGTCGCTTACTCCGCCTTTTACCAAACGAGGCTGGAGTATGTATTGCGCAAAATGCAAATCGACACGTTGATTATTGGTGGAATCGTGACAAATGGCGGCGTGGCAAGCACAGTTCGCGATGCGCATCTGCGCGACATTCACACCATTCTGTTGTCCGATGGCTGCGCGGCATTCAATGATGATATCCACGATGCTACGCTTAAATCCCTTCGGTCCGTGACTGAAGCCATGACCTGTTCAGCAGCGACAGCGCTGCTTGGGGGTGCCCCATGACCCTGCGTAGCCGCCTGACCCAACCTGAAATTCTAGTAGCTCCCGGCGTCTATGACGGGCTGACCGCAGCACTGGCCAGCGCTGCCGGGTTCGAGGTTCTGTATCTTTCCGGAGCCGCCGTCGCCTATACGCGCCTTGGTCGGCCCGATATCGGCCTTAGTACTGCCTCCGAAATGGCAGATACCATGGCGCTGATTGCGGACCGCACCGATTTGCCCGTCATCATGGATGCCGATACCGGATTTGGCAATGCGCTGAACGCGCGCCGGACGATGCAAAGCTATGAACGCGCCGGTGCTGCCGCCTTGCAAGTTGAAGACCAGACGTACCCGAAAAAATGCGGCCATCTATCGGATAAGTCATTGATTTCAAGCGGTGAAATGGCTGGAAAGATTGCAGCCATGGCCGATGCAAGACGCCATGATACGCTGATTATCGCGCGAACCGATGCCATTGCCGTTGAAGGGTTTGACGCCGCTATCGACCGCGCAGGCCGCTATATTGAGGCAGGTGCCGATGTGCTGTTTGTCGAAGCCCCTCGCGACAGTGGCGAACTGGCCAAAATTGCCGATACGTTCAAAGGCCGTGTGCCGTTGCTGGCCAATATGGTCGAAGGTGGTGCCACGCCGATTTCATCTGCAAACACCCTGCAAGACATGGGTTTCGATATCGTGATCTTTCCCGGTGGGATTGTTCGCGCTCTGGCAAAAACTGCGCAAGAATACTATACAAGCCTAAGAGATGCAGGCTCTAACAAGCCATTTTCTGACCGCATGCACGATTTCGACGGTCTGAATGCTGCCATTGGGACCCCAGAAATGCTTGACCTTGGAAAGCGTTTTGATGGGAAATCCTGACGTCACCCAAACCCCTGATACATTCGATCTTGAGGTCGAAACTCTGATCATCGGCGCTGGCGCTTGTGGCATGGTCGCTGCCCTCGCAGCACATGAGGCGGGCCAAGACGTGTTGTTGATTGAAGCGGACCCCATGCCCAGTGGTTCTACTGCGCTCAGCGCGGGGCTTGTGCCCGCTGCGGGCACGCGGTTTCAATCGGCGGCAGGCATCGACGATAGCGCGGCCCGTTTCGCCGGCGATATCCAAGCCAAAGCCCATGATGAAAATGATCTAGATCTGGTGATGACGATGGCCGAAACCGCCGGGTCAGTGATTGAATGGTTGGCGGACAGCCATGGCCTACCCTTTTCGCTCGTCACTGATTTTGATTACCCCGGACATAGCCGCAGACGAATGCATGGTTTGCCTACCCGTTCCGGTCAGGAATTGATCGACACTTTACGCGCACAGGTCGAAGCACTGGACATTCCCTTGATCTGCAATCGGCGTGCGAATAGGCTCTATTCAGGAGGAATTCGGATTTTTGGCGCGCAACTGACCCTTCCGGATGGTAGCACCGAAACAGTCGGCTGTGATCGTCTGATACTTGCCTGTAATGGATTTGGCGGCAACCGCGCGATGGTGTCCGAATACATGGCTGAAATCGACAACGCTGTCTGGTTTGGCCATGATGGCAACAGGGGCGAGGCGATCCATTGGGGGCACGCGCTTGGGGCCAAAACACGACATCTGGGCGCGTATCAAGGGCACGGCAACGTCGCACATCCTCATGGGATTTTGATCACCTGGGCGACGATTACCGAAGGCGGCGTTCAGGTTAATACACAAGGCCAGCGATTCTGGAACGAATCCCAAGGCTATTCCGAAGCCGCCCGCGCCGTGCTTGCCCAACCTGACGGGGTGGCGTGGGTTGTTTTCGATAGCCGAATTGCTGACATTGCCCGACAGTTCGAGGATTTCAAACAAGCCGAAAAGCAGGGCGCTGTGATGACAGCGGAAACGCTAGAAGAACTGGCCGCCAAAGCGGGGCTGCCAAGCGATGAATTATCGCAGACTATTACAGAAATCCCGATGGACGGCGTTGACCTATTCGGGCGGACATGGGGCAGTACACCGCTGGCACCACCATTTTGCGCGGTGAAGGTCACGGGCGCATTGTTCCATACACAGGGCGGCCTTGAAATAGATCCGCTGACGGCGAAAGTACGGCGTGCCACGCAGGGCACGTTTGACAATCTCTATGCCGCTGGCGGTGCTGCCTGCGGCGTGTCGGGGGCTGGCGACAGCGGCTATCTATCCGGAAACGGGCTTCTTGCCGCAATGACTTTGGGATACATCGCCGGACGCGGTTAACTGTTTTCCAGCTTGTCGCGAATGTCGATCATGATCGTTTCGATCATCTGCGCCGACAGCCCCTTGCCTGTAAGCCGGATCGCGAAGCCGTCAGAGTCGGCTTCGCGCCGTATGGTCACCCCTGTCGAGGTAGTTAGAGTATCGGCACCGGTCCAATGCGTATCTGGTCTGGCTTTGGGGCGTCCACCCCGACTGCGATCCAGAGGTGTCGCGGACTGCTCCAGCAGAACCCCTTCTATCAGCGTCCATTCGGTTTTAGCGTCGGTCCCCTGCCCTGCCCCCAAGACCTCGCGCAGACGCGCTTCGCTACCGTTACGCAGCGCAGCTGCCAAGCGCAGCCCATCCTTTTCTCGCATCCCTTCGGGGAATTCCAGCATGTCACCTAGTTCTTCAAAGATCATCGCAAAGGACCGTATCTTGCTGCGCTTGGCCTTGGATGCAGCGGCAAACATCTGGGCGACGGCATCTTCGGTGCTGGCAAATGCCCCTTGTTGGGCCGCGATGACTGCAATGCGACCGCGCTCGTAATGGCTTAGGTCCTGGCGAATTTCGTTCTCTTCGACCATCGCTACAAAGGCACCGCCCATTTGGTCTGGATCGCGTAAAACCGCCTTAATGGTTTTGAATTTGCCGTTCCCGGACCGTGCATAAAGGTTTTGTTGCGCGATCAAGCGGCGATACCCGGATAACAAACCGTATTGTTTGCCAGTGGCGGACCCTTTCAACAAATAGACCTCGATCGGCATGCGCAAGCCGTTGGCATTGATCGAAAACTCCAATTCCTCCATCGCGTCTTTGTCGATCACAGTCCGGTCGCGCTGCATGGACAAAGGTTCTATCGCGTCGGTCGGGATTTCAAAGATCAACAAGCCAGCGGCATCAGCATCGCGGAATTTCTGCGCTTCGGCGCTGTCACGGGCACGGGCAGTCCGTTCCTCAGTGCTGCCGCTTTCGTAGGCTTCAGCAGTGTCGGCGGCGACTTGCGCGATAGGGGCAGCAGCCGAGCGGGCAGGGGTTTCGCGGCGAAACTCCTCCTCATACTTGCTCATGTCAGCGGCTGAAGGGGCTTCGAGCTTTCTACGCTTCGCCATTTCCACTCTCCTCTTGTTTCAGCATTTGCAGGTCACGCCACCATGTGCCCAGCACGACCTCTTTGACCTCGGCCCACGTCCGGTCGAATGTTTCGCGGCCGCGGACATAGGTGTCGCGGTTGAATTCACGGTAATCTGCCTCGTATATGCCATTCACTTGCTCGCCCGCTTGGCCAACCATGGCGGTGACTTCCTGTCTGTAGGTGGTCATGAAGTCGCCGAAATAGGCTTGGATGACATTCGCCAAATCCGTTTGCTGGCCCGCATCAAAACGGGTGATCAGGGCGCGCACGGCATCCCATTCGAACTTCATCTCGGGCAGGCCATCCTGCCGCCTGATGCGATTTTCACCTTCTTCGATACTGGCAAAGGTCGAATAAAGCATATCAAAAAACCGGCCCGTTGAATCAAACTCAAGAAACGATGCGCCAAGCGGCACCAACAAAATGTCAGCCGCGGCCAAAGCGTTGATCGTCAAATAGCCAAGGGCAGGGGGGGTATCGATGAAAATCAGGTCGTAGTCGTCAAGGATCCCTTCGGAGGATAGCGCATTGGTCAATGCGTCCCAAAGCGGCCATGACCGTACCTGCATGCGCCAGACCGGCACCTGAAATTCGGCCCAGTACAGGTTCAGTTGCGCACCAATCAGGTCGATATTGGGCCAGTGCGTCGCTTGGATCAGGTTTCGCGGCGAAACCCCAAGACTTTCCGTCAGGGTTTCGTCAAGCGGCAGTTCGGGTGCCCCGCGCGCTTTGCGCACCGCGTTTTCGTCCTGCAAATGTCGGGCAAAATCTTTTGCGAGCATCGGAAAGGCCGTCGACCATTCATCCGCAACCTCGCCCCCCATAATCGAGGTCAGCGAACCCTGGCTGTCAAGATCGATCACCAGAACGCGGTACCCGTCCAGTGCCGCAGACATGGCCAGATGCGCGCAGGTCGACGTCTTGCCGACACCGCCCTTAAAATTCGCGACTGAAATAATCTTGGCGGGCAGCCCTTCGGGGCGCCAAGATTTGTACTGCTTGTTTGACGCACCCTCGGTTGCGAAATGCTCGCGAAGTTTTAACACTTCTTCCAGAGTGAACCACTTTGATCCAGCTTCACCACTGCCTTGTGGAAGGTCGGGATGCGCCTTCAGAACGCGGCGCAAATGCGCGGGGGCCACATCAAGTAGATACCGGCATACTTCCCAAGTTGAAAACTTACGAAGGCGTTTCTTACCATCCGGCGCATACCCGCGTCGTGCCAGGTCATCGCGGCCCTTTGATGCGAAGGCTGCGGCTTTCGCGAATCGCGCTGTATCGATAGGATCGGACAAGCGTGCTGCTGCGGCTTCGGGATCAATGTTGAAATAAGAAGGTGTCGGGGCTTTGGGCGTTGATGACATAAGTCCTCGGGGATGTATGCGAAACGGATGCGTATCACGCAATCTATCGCACATCCCATGCCGATTGTGAATTTGAATTGTAGATCCCCTTCGTCATATGAAATTTGGAGATAAGCACAGCCAATATAAGTGTAGAGTCTTTAGTCTCTTTATAAGGTTTACCCCAAATAAGGTGTAATAAAGACAGTTACTTAAGGTCTCTCTGGTGTCTGGATACAGGATAAAGGGTATCCATTCGCAGGGCCAAGGGTGCCCGTTTGCGGGTGATGAGGCACCGATTCTCGGGAAGAGAGGGGCCAATTTGCAGTAACAGGCTAATCAGACTCTGATTTTGCTATATTAGGCTCTGTCGGTTGACTCTGCCGGAACCGCCATCCCGTAGACTGGTCCCTTTGGCCCGACTCAGTCATGTCATCACCGTCAAATTATCGTTCGCGAAAGGAACCCGTACCAGTCTTGCTCTTGGGTGCCTTTTTCCGCTAACTAGGCATAGGGCAACAGGTCGGACACATAACCGGTCGCCAAAGGGCAAAGCGATGAAGCGGCAGGATACCGAGATACCAAAGGACAAGCTGACCGGCGCGCTGCGGCGGGGGTCGGTTAAAAAGCATGTGGCGGCGATCCATGTCTCCGGCAAGCTGACGCTGCTTCAACGCAAGTTGTCGAATGTCTTGCTGCTGAATGCATATGACACGCTTACCAGTCAACAGGTCCACATGATCGACGCGCGCACGCTGTGTTTGATGATCGGATATAATTCGAACGATATGGACACGTTGAAACAATCGCTGCGCGGCTTGGCCGAGACCGTTGCAGAGTGGGATATGCTGGATGAAAAGGGCCAGCAAGAATGGGGCGTCTCAAGCTTGCTGAGCTATGCGCGGCTGAAGGGTGGGGTGTGTGAATACGCGTATTCCCCCGCATTAGCGTCTAAACTGAATGACCCTAAGGTATTTGCCTTGATCAATCTTAATATCCAGCGACGGTTCACGTCGGGCCATGCGCTGGCGCTGTATGAGAACTGCTATCGGTTTGTACGCACCGGCAGCACCGGCTGGTGGTCGCTGGATCTGTTCCGGCGGCTGATGGGGGTCGAGGACAGCGCATATTATTCGGTCTACAAGCAGCTGAACGCAAAGATCATCAAACCGGCTGTGAGCGAGGTAAACAAAACCTCGAATATTGTCATCACGCCGGAGATACGCAAACGGGGGCGTGCGGTTACGGACATTCGGTTCAAGATTACCGAGAACCCGCAGCTTGCGATCCTTGATCTGGATGACGGGGCAGGGGTGCGCAAATCGGATGTCTATAGCCGGTTGCAGGCGCTTGGGGTCAGCGACCGGCTGGCGCGGCAATGGATCGCCGAGCATGGCGAAGATCACGTCGGCGACAAGATCAGCTATGTCGCTGGTCAAGAGGGTGTTCAGAACCCGGTTGGGTATCTGACTGCGGCGCTGCGCGATGATTTCAAAGCCGAGACACCAGTTGTGATTCCCTCAAGTCCGCGTGCGAAACTGTTGGCACGCGTGCGTGATCTGGTGGCGGCACGCACGCCGACACAGCGCGATGCGGATAGGCGGCTGTTTATGTCGATCATCACCAGCGCCGATGCCCGCGCCGATTTTGAACGCCACGGCTGGATGTCAGCACTGAACACTGCCGCGAT
>ERZ651776.816-NODE-816-length-41015-cov-4.334677_pt1 | contig 41015 bp, 34 predicted proteins | sample MGYA00514761_ERZ651776 | MGnify/ENA metagenome assembly ERZ651776
AGATCTTCCGCAGTATGTGTTTGAAAGTTCGATACGCGTATATAACCAAATCCAGGCTCCAAAATCTTACTGCGGACACTTTTAACAGTGATAACATCACGTGTTATGGTAATTTGCATGGGCATATCTTCATTTTCCCTTATGACAGTAATGATGATGTCGGTACCCACTTTTCCACGCATTAATTTAACAGCATCATTTAAAGCCATACCTTTGACTGAACGTTCATCCAGTTTGATGATTAAGTCACCCGCTTTGATACCTGCACGTTCTGCTGGAGTGTCATCTATGGGTGATATCACTTTCACAAAACCATCTTCCATGCCGACTTCAATACCGAGTCCACCAAATTCACCAGATGTACCTTCTTGGAGGTCTTCGTAGTGTTCTTTATCAAGATAAGTTGAATGAGGATCGAGACCTTCCAACATACCCCGTATTGCATTCTCGATTAATTCTCTGTCACTAATAGTTTCTACATAGTCATTCTTAACTTTAGCAAATACTTCAGTAAAAATACGAAGCTCATCTAATGGTAGGGTCTTATCTTCATTGCCTTCTTCAGTCATTGCTAATACAGCACTTGCAAATGAAATTGACAACAATAGTGTGATAGTGAAACTCTTAAATAATGACATTGTTTACTCCGTTCAGGCTAACATGCGTAGATTATCTTGATTGTTTAATACGTAACAAGTTCATTACGATAGTTATTGTGAAGCATAACCGGGCTCTACTGTATATGACAAATCGGTAATGTCTACCATTTGCACCAATGAGATGGGTTGATAGGTTCAGTACCCTTTCTGATTTCGAAATAAAGGGCAGTATCGCTCTGTCCTCCGCTGTCTCCTACAGTTGCAATTGCTTCATCTGCGAGTACCCAATCACCCATATTTTTTAAGATATTTTGATTATGGCCGTATAAGCTCATAAAGCTATCACCGTGATCGATAATTATTAATAAACCAAGATGACGAAACCATTCTGCAAAAATAATTTCACCGCTACTGATAGCAGTCACTTTGGCGCCCATTTCAGCATTGATTAGAACACCTTGCCATTTGAGGTTGAGGTCTCCACTTTTTTTGTTAGCGCCATATTCTTTTGATAAGGTACCTTTAACTGGCCAATTTAATTTACCCTTAAGAGTATTGAATCGTGGGGCCTCTTTAAATACTTCTTTTGTGACTACTTTATTTTTTTTTAACCCTTGAAATAAAATTCTGAGCTGACGTTCATTTTCTTGCTGTATTTGAAGTTTGATTCCTTGTTCTTCTATATATTTTGCCAAACGTATATTTATATCACGTCGAGTTGCACGAAATTCATGAAAATCACTTAGTTTAGTTTTATGTTTCAATTTTAACTCTTCAAGCTTCACCGACTCATCTTTAATAGCTGATTGAATCTTCTCTAGACTTATTAAGGATTCTTTGAACTGTTCGATACGCTCAGAACGTATTCGATTGTGATAGTCATAATAGGCTAGTACACGTCTGACTAATGCGGGGTGTTCCTGATTGAGGATTAATCTTAAATAATCATTGTGACCAATTTGATAAGCGGCTCGAATTTGATCAATTAGTTTTTCTTTTTCTTCTTTGAGTGCTGCATCATGCTCTGCTTGCTCAAACAACATCTCCTCGAGCTTAGATTTTTTTTCTGATATTTTTGCGTTAATGATATGCAGGTCAGTTAATGTTTCTGTGGTATTTATTTCATTATCGCGTAACTCTTGTTGTGATTTATTCGTTTCATCCTGAGCGGATTTAATTCGTAATTCTATTTCTTTGATGCGTTTTTGAATATTTTGTAATGCAATAGCTTTTTCAGAATAGGAATTATTAGCGGCTATCGTCGCATTTGATATGAAGCATGAAGCTAAAAAGATTGAACAAATAAATGAGTTTGTTGTGTCAACGAAATGAGGAGTCATGCTTGATTTGCTTAATAATGGTTGCAGGGATATCCTTTTCATAAAATTCTAATAGTGTTTTACCGGTCATCTCTTTCGGTTTTGGAATTCCCATGATATCGAGCATTGTTGGAGTGATATCAGATAAAGAGCCGACTTCGGGTAAAAATTTGGCTCGTCTGCCGATATAAATAAGCGGCACATAATTATTAGTATGCGCTGTGTGCGCCTGAGATCTGATCTTTTCAGTGGTGTAAGCCTTTAGCTGTTCTGCATTTCCATGGTCGGCGGTAATAACAATTTCACCACCAATTTTTTGTGCACAATGAATAACCTTGGCGAGACATTTATCAATAGTTTCTATTGCTGATATTGTTGCTTTGAAATCACCAGTGTGGCCAACCATATCCGCATTTGCATAGTTGCAGACTATGACATCATATTTTTTACTATTTATTGAATCAATAAGGTGTTCCGTTATCTCGTTAGCACTCATTTCTGGTTGTTTATCATAAGTTTCTACATGTGGTGAAGGAACCAATATACGGTCTTCACCTTCGAAAACACGTTCTTCCCCACCATTAAAGAAAAAAGTAACATGAGCATATTTTTCCGTTTCAGCAATACGAAGTTGCTTCAACCCAAGATTCGCTATGTATTCACCAAAGACATTCGACATACTGATAGGCGGAAATGCAACAGGAAATTCATAATTGGCTTTATACGAGGTTAGACTGAGAAACGAAGAAAGTTTAGGTATTCGCTCCCGATCGAATGCCTGGAACTCCGGTTTTGTGAATGCGCGGGCTAGTTGACGAGCACGGTCTGCACGGTAATTAGCAAAAACAATAACATCACCATCATTAATGTTAATGGGTGGTTTACCCAGTTTTGTGATGACTGTTGGTTTGATGAATTCATCTGATTCACCTCTAGCATAGGCCATATCAACGGCAATGAAGGGATCAACAGATTGATATTCTGCCTTCCCTTGGGTTATTAGGTCATAAGCTAGTTTGGTACGATCCCAGCGTTTATTGCGGTCCATTGCATAATGGCGACCAATTATTGATGCGAAAATACCAACACCCAACTTCTTCATCTTCAGCTGAGCATTATGAATCGATTCTTCTGCACACTTTGGTGGTGTATCTCGACCATCAAGAAAAGCATGGAGATAAATCTTTTTCACACCACATTTGCTAGCTAATTCCATTAATGCAAATATATGGTCCTCATGGCTATGTACCCCTCCGTTTGAAAGTAATCCCAGTAAATGAACCGCCTTATTTTTTTCAGCAGCATTTTTAAATGCAAGATTCAGATTCTTATTTTTATAAAAACTACCATCCTCAAGTGCTCGAGTAATACGAGTGAACTCTTGATCTACTATTCGGCCAGAACCAATATTCATATGTCCTACTTCAGAATTACCCATTTGCGTAGCTGGTAGTCCGACATCAATGCCTGATGCGCTTATCAGAGTATGTGGGTACTCTTCCCAAATACGTTCCCATGTGGGCTTATTAGCAGAATAGATTGCATTATAGACCGTATTATCTGTATGGCCCCAGCCATCTAGAATTATTAGAATTATTGGTTTATGACTTACTTGCATTGAAGGTCTTAATGGCAATGACTAGAATGTATGGGCTTTAAATGATGACAGATTTTGTAATACGAAAATGAGATATCGGTTACTTGATATATATACATGTAATTAATTTGACAATATCTTTAAGAATTCTACTTTAATTGCGTAAATTTTAGCATGAAAGCTGATATGACTTCATATTAATCAATAATACACATTGAATCAGCTATAAATGTTTTTTCAGTCGACGATATAACGTATTATTCAGACCTCACTTAATACTACTACAGCAAGAGATTACTGCAATGGAACGACTCCTTGAATTTGTGGGCAACCACCCGCTTTATTTTTCACTATTGATTTCCATATTGATGTTATTAATTTGGAATATTTTTGGTGATATGCTTAGTGGCGTTAAATTATCACCACCTGAAGAAGTTACGCGTCTGATTAATCGAGACAATGCTAAAGTACTCGATTTGCGAACGCAAAAGGAATTTGAGAAAGGACATATTATTGATGCCATTAATATTAGTGCTGATCAAGTACCAGGGCAGCTTGATAAACTAAAAAAATACAAAAAAAACGGAGTTATCCTTTGTTGTGCTACCGGGTCTGTTTCTTCAAAAACAGCACGTAAGTTAATGAATGAAGGATATGAAAAAGTTTTTAGTCTGAAAGGCGGTATTCTCTCATGGCAAAATGCAAACTTACCTCTTACTAGAGGGCTTAAATAAAGTTATATAATTCTAATAAATTTTCAAAAAGAATAGGAAAAAATCATGACTGAACAAGATAGCAAGCAAGCACAAAAAGATAATGGACCAGATGACGCACAGTTTTTAGTACAAAAAGTCTACGTAAAAGATATTTCATTTGAAACACCTAATACTCCGGAAATATTTAAGGTGGAATGGCGACCAGAAGTCGAGATGAATATGATTAATAAAGCAACACCTATTGGCGATGACCATTTTGATGTGGTGTTGACGGTTACATTAACGGTTAAGGTGGGTGATAAGGTAGCGTATCTGATTGAAATCAATCAAGCGGGTATATTTATGATTAGAAATCTCCCTGCAGATGTCATTGATCGTATGTTAGCAATTGTTTGTGCCAATATCTTATTTCCTTTCATACGTGAGACTGTTTCAGATGTAGTTACGCGTGGTGGTTTTCCACAGTTATTGCTCGCACCGGTAAACTTTGATGCCTTGTTTGAACAAGAGCAAGCCGAAGGGAAGGCCCAGCTAGAAGCAGCTGCACATGCTAATGCAGACATAACGCATTAATTCATCATGACAACACAGTCAGTGTTAGTTCTCGGAGCAGGTTCTTGGGGCACTGCATTAGCATTGGTTTTAGCACGTAAGAAAAATATAGTCTATCTATGGGATATAAATTTAGAGTTGATAAAAAGTCTAAAAACTGAAAAAACAAATATGCGTTATATTCCTGGAGTCCCTTTCCCGAAAAATATAATTCCTGTTGAATCTATTGAGCAAGTCCCTCTCAGTACAAAAATGTTTGTTAATTCTGTTCCTTGCTATGGTTTGCGCAGCAGCTTGCAATTATTAAAATATTTTTCTGATGTTAATTTGTGTATTGCTTGTAAAGGTTTTGAGCCGGGTACGCAGAAATTTAATCATCAAGTTGTTGAAGAAGAGTTACCTAAAAGTAATATTGCGATACTTTCAGGTCCATCTTTTGCGAAAGAAGTAGGTGCAGGTTTGCCAACTGCCGTTACTATTGCTGCTAAGGATCTTAGTGTTGCAAAAATATTTGCAGATTTATTTCATGATGATGTCTTTCGTATCTATACCCATAATGATGTCATAGGCACGCAAGTCGGTGGAGCGGTGAAAAATGTAATGGCAATTGCAGCTGGTATAGCCGACGGATTAGGTTTTGGCGCCAATACACGTTCAGCATTATTAACGCGTGGCTTAGCAGAGATTATGCGTTTGGGATTGGCTTTGGGCGCTAGGCAAGAAACTTTTATGGGCCTTGCTGGTTTAGGTGATTTAGTCTTGACGTGCACCGATAATCAATCGCGAAATCGAAGTCTGGGGTTGTTATTAGCTGAAGGATTATCGGTTAATGCTGCGAGTGAGAAAATCGGACAAGCTATTGAAGGTCTAAGGACAGCAAATGAAGTTGCAGTATTGGCTAAGAAACATGGAATTGAAATGCCGATTATAGAACAAGTTAATAACGTACTTCAATCAAGATGCTCCCCACATGAAGCAGTAAAAAACTTGTTGACGCGTGGTTCTAAGGCTGAAGTTTAATTAAAATAAGATTCTGTTACGACATAAATTTTCTTAAGTAACTCGCAAATATTAACTCTTGGCTCTCATTTTACTATAATGTGGTGAATACATACGTCGTAAAGATAGTTATCGCAAAAAAAGCACTAATTAACAGTATGCATATCAAGTAATCACAGAAATATACAGTATATTTTAACAGATGGTTATGTATGGATAGTTGGTAGACAATAAGCTATTGATCGAAATCATTCTGTCGCCAAGCCTCATAAACAATAATACTCACTGAGTTTGATAGATTCAGACTGCGGTTTTTCTTTAGCATTGGAATTCGTAAGATTCTATTGGTATTGAATTTGCTTAATATACTTTTAGGCAGGCCTCGTGTTTCTGGACCAAAAATAAAACTATCTCCCTTACGAAAAACACAATCAGAGTAATGCTTAGAGCCTTTGGTGGAAATAGCGTAGAGTGTATTTATTCTATTTTTTTCAAGATAGTTCTGATAATTATCATAGTGATGTACGATTGACAAATCGATATAATCTAGCCCGGCACGACGCAGACTTTTTTCATCCATATCAAAGCCAATAGGATGAATCAAATGCAACTGAGCGTTGGTGTTTGCACAAAGACGTATAATATTACCAGTATTAGGTGGGATTTCCGGCTCAAATAGAACAATATTAAACATAACAGTATATTATATTCCATTAAATGAATTGTAGTATGACAATAACCTCGCTAACTGAGCAAGACAAGAAACGGCTAGAAATAGAATTCTGTGGCTTGAAGCTTAATTCACCTTTGGTTCTATTATCAGGCTGTGTTGGTTTTGGTGAAGAATATACACGTATCAGAGGGTTCTCTAATACTGATGTAGGTGCTATTTGTTTAAAAGGCACAACTTTAGAACCTCGGCTGGGTAATCCACCGCGTCGTGTTACGGAAACCTACATGGGGATGATCAATGCGATAGGTTTACAAAATCCAGGTTCGAAGATCGTGGTAGATGAGTACTTACCTAATCTAGATTTCACAGAAACAAGGTTTATAGCAAATGTATCAGGTTCAACGTTAGAAGAGTATGAGGAAGTAACTCGGATCTTTGATGATTCTCCAATTGATGCAATGGAGATCAATATCTCATGCCCTAACGTTAAAGAAGGCGGCGTTGCTTTTGGTAATGATCCTGAGATGTCTGCGCGGGTTGTGTCAGCATGTCGAAGTGCAACTAAAAAACCACTCATCACAAAACTCTCTCCTAATCAAACAGATATTGCTGAAAGCGCACGTTGTTGTATTGAAGCGGGAACAGACGGGCTTGCTGTGATCAATACGTTAATGGGTATGGCAATCGATATAAACTCACGCCAACCGATTATAGGTAATAATCAAGGTGGTTTATCGGGTCCTGCGATTAAGCCGATTGCACTTTTGAAGGTACATCAAGTTTATCAAGTGGCAAAAAATCATGCTATACCGATAATAGGACAGGGAGGTGTGACTACTGTTGAAGATGTTATTGAGTTTATGATTGCTGGTGCAACAACGGTAGGTATTGGAACGGCCTTATTTTACGAACCGTTGATTTGTCCTAAATTAAGCAACGGCATTGTTGATTATCTGAATAAGCATGACCTTGACCATATCTCTGAACTTATCGGAACACTTGAATTATATGATTAATCTGTTGTAAGACGTTTTAGAAAAACGCGCATTTCTTTGAGGACTTGTACATCACCATTTTTTTCAGCAATACTAATTCCTTTTTCATAAGCGCCTATTGCTTCATCAATTTTTTTATTTTTAGTCAGTGCTTTCGCATAAAGCTTCCATGCAGCTGAGAAAGATGGTTTAAGTTCGATTGCTTTCTCTAAGTGGACTGCGGACTGGTCAAAATCACCTTGTTTGAAGTATTCATTTCCGAGGCTATACCTTAATAGTTCATTATCATTACCTTCTTTAAGCAAGGTTTTGAATGTATCAAATTGTTTCATATAAATGTACCTATAGTTTTTGAGCAATTAACATCGCTTGATCTCTAAATCCTTCGTCTATTTTTCCGGTTGTTCCTTCTTCTCTGTAGTAAATTGTATTCCAATCATTGAATAAATCTAATAGTTCATTTTTTTCTAATAAATAATCAGGATTATTTGGTCCAACATCATTGACTTTATTGATAATAAACGTCTGATAAAAAACAAGTCCGTTTTTTTTTATTGCATTTTTTATATCATCTATTAATTCACGGTCAAGAAAATGGCTCACAGTTATGACATTAAAAGAATCTGAAGCAGGTGGTTTTTTAGAAATATCTCTAGACTCAAATTTAATTTTCAAATTTTTCTTTAAAGCTTCACTAGAAAGATGCTTCAAAGCAGATATTGAAATATCCCATGCGGAGACACTTAACCCATTTTCTGCAAGGCATATTGCATTTGCACCACGACCGCAAGCTAAATCAAGCGCGGTTCCTTGCTTAGGTAACAGATGTTGATTTAGACGTAATACTTCTGCAGGAGAAGGATAATTGCTTAAGCAAGAATCATAATTTTCATCCCACTTTTTTTTTATTTTATCGTTCAACGTCGCCAAAATGTTGGAGTGAATAATACTAATAAAGTGAATATTTCAAGACGTCCTAATAACATGGCAAAACATAGTATCCACTTTGCAGTATCATTAATACTACTATAATTTTGACTGACTTCTCCAAGCCCGGGACCAAGATTGTTCATGCATGCTGCTAATGCTGAAAATGCAGTAACCTGATCAAGATTTGTCGCCATTAATGCAAAAAGTAGTAATGTAAATAAAACAATATAAGTAGCAAAGAAGCCCCATACTGCTTCTATAACACGTTCAGGAATAGCTTTATTTCCTACTTTGATGATAAAAATAGCACTCGGATGGATTAGCCTCTTTATTTCTCGTATTCCTTGTTTGAAAAGCAAAAGAATACGTATAATTTTTATTCCGCCACCCGTAGAACCAGCACAGGCACCAAAAAAACTAGAAAATAATAAGAGTAGCGGCATAAATCCGGCCCAGCCTTGATAGTCTGTCGTCGTATAACCGGTGGTAGTAGCAATAGAAACAGCTTGAAAGATACTATCTTTAATTGCCTTTTCGAAGCTTTCATATTCACCGGTGAATATGTGATAACTGGCGCAAATAAAGCAGATCATTAGCAGAATACCTAAGTAGGTGCGTAGTTCCGCGTCAGACCAATAGGCTTTTAAACTTGTTTGTCGCCACGACATAAAATGCAAGCTAAAATTAATTCCAGCGATAAACATAAAAAATATTGCAACCGCTTCTATCAATCCACTTTCAAAATGACCTATGCTCGCGTCATGGGTTGAGAACCCACCAATAGATACAGTTGAAAAACTATGTGTAATTGCATCAAACGGAGTCATTCCCGCCATCCAATATGCTAATGCGCAAAAAATCGTCATAGAAAGATAGATGTACCAAAGTGCTTTAGCGGTCTCCGTGATTCTAGGTGTAAGTTTATTATCTTTAACTGGACCGGGTGTTTCAGCACGGTATAACTGCATACCACCGATGCCTAACATGGGTAGAATAGCAACTGCCAACACAATGATTCCCATGCCTCCTAACCACTGAAGTTCTTGTCGATAGAAAAGAATTGATTTAGGTAGAGAGTCTATTCCGACAATAATTGTTGCACCTGTTGTAGTGAGACCTGAAATTGATTCAAATACTGCATCTGTAATTGTTAATTCTGGAGTGCTGGATAATATGAGTGGGACACTACCTGTTAATCCAAGACCAACCCAAAATAAGACGACAACAACAAAACCATCTCGTAGTCGTAATTCATTTTTCACATTTCGAACTGGAAACCATAGTATTAAACCGATTGAAAGAATAAGTGCAAAAGCGGAGATGAACGGAATTGAAGTAGCATCATTAGTATAAATTGAAATTATTAATGGCGGAAACAGCGTTAAGCTGAATAGGGCTAACAATATACCCAAAATTCGTTGAATTACGGCAAATTGCATCGTTATCGTTCTCTAGTCAAAATTCTTCATTTATAAAAAGGTAATGCCAACCTGGAATAAGGATTCGACTTCAGCGACATGCTTTTTATCGGAGACAATTAAAATTAGGTGATCTTCAGTTTCGATAATAGTTCTCTTATTACTCATTAAGACATTATCGCCTCGAACAATAGCGGCGATTGTCGAGCCAGGTGGTAAATTTATATCACCTATTTTTTTACCAACTACTTTTGATGAGGTTGTATTACCATGAGCTATAGCCTCGATCGCTTCAGCAGCTCCTCTTCTTAAGGCGTGTACAACGACCACATCACCTTTGCGTATGTGTGCGAGTAAACTGCCAATGGTGGCTTGTTGAGGAGAGATTGCGATATCAATCGTATTACTTTGAACGAGATCAACATATGCAGCACGGTTGATTAACGCCATTACTTTTCTAGCGCCTAGTCGCTTTGCGAGCATAGAAGAGATGATATTTGCTTCATCAGCATTTGTAAGCGCACAGAAAACATCAGTTCTATCAATATCTTCTTCATGCAGTAGTTCCTCATCAGCACCATCACCATTCAGAACGATTGTTTTTTTTAATGATTCAGATGCAAAGTGTGCTTTTTCAGGATCAAATTCAAGTAATTTGACTTTGTAATTGTCTTCTAATAATCCAGCTAGTTTTAGACCTATATTGCCACCACCGGCGATCATAATACTTTTTAGAGGTTTTTCTTTAAATCGGATAACTTGTAATAATAGACGGATAGATTTTTTTGAGCTTATAAAAAATATTTCATCATCTGCCTCGATAACAGTCTCAGCAATCGGAATAATTGCTTGATTATTTCTGAATATAATAGCTATCTTATATTCAATGTTTGGGAGTTGCTTTTTAAGGTTACGCAATGAATGGCCAACTAACATACCACTATATGATGCTTTTAAAGCAACCATCTGAGCCTGCCCATTAGCAAAATCTAGGACTTGTAAGGCACCTGGGTTCTCGATTAATTTTTTTATATATTCAGTGACTAATTTTTCTGGACTTATCAAAACATCGATAGGCAATGCCTCCTGAGCAAAGAGAGTCGTGCTTGAGAGATATTCTGTTTCACGAATGCGTGCAATTTTCATGGGAGTATGAAACAAAGTGTAGGCAACTTGACAAGCTATCATATTGACTTCATCGCTATTTGTGACAGCTAAAATCATATCCGCATCTTTGGCGCCAGCTTTAGCTAAAACTGAAGGGTGTGATGCAACCCCAGTAATAGTTCTCAAGTCATGGCGTTCACTGATTAGCTGTAATGTTGCAGGATTATTGTCGACTAATGTGATGTCGTTGTTTTCATTAACTAGATTCGCTGCCACTGACGCACCAACTTGGCCTGCTCCTAATATTATAATCTTCATTTTAATTCTATTCCCAACATTTTCAGTTTTCTATATAGATGTGTACGTTCTATACCAATCGCATTTGCTACCTTACTAACACTACCTTTTGCTTTTTTTAATTGATATTCAAGATATGCTTTTTCAAAGTTTTCTCTTGCATCTCGGAGTGGCATATCAAAATCGAAGACTTCTTTACGAGCACTATTTTTCTTCATACCTGCATTACCCAGGCTAGTTTCGATTTCATCGATATTTATGGTTTCATTTGTACTAAGTATTAAAAGACGTTGAACGATATTCTTTAATTCTTTTACATTACCAGGCCATTGATAACTTCTTAAACGATTTTGTGCAGCAACACTAAATTTTCGATAAGGGAGCCCTTCTGTTTCTATAAAGTAATTAACGAAGTGTTCAATTAATGCTGGTATATCTTCATAATGTTCACGTAGTGCAGGGATAGTTATTGGTAGGATGTTCAACTGAAAATAGAGGTCATCTCTGAAGCTACCTTTTTCTACTAGAGATTGAATGTCAAATTTAGTCGCTACTATAATCCTCATTTTTAGTTTAATCGGATTAGGGTTTCCAATATGAGTATAGGTTTTAGTTTCAAATACATCATGAATACGAGATTGTAATATAGTATTTAATTCGCCAATATCGTTGATATAAAGAGTTCCATTTTTAGCTTTGTCAAAATAACCTTCCTGTAATTGATTATTTGACTCCAGTCCAAACAATTCAGTTTCTGCATAGTCTTTACCTAGAGTAGAAATTCTTATTGGTATAAACGGACCATCAGCGTATTTGCTGAGTGAATGTAAGTAACGTGCAAATAATTCTTTATCCGTTCCAGACTCTCCATGAAACAATACTGGCGCATCATGATTAGCAACTTTTGATATCTGATTTCTTAAATCTGATATTTTTTTACTTTTTCCTATTTGGTAAAGCTTAGAATAAGTAACATGGTGTAATTGTAAATTTTCTTGCTTTAACGAACTATTTTCAAGCGCATGTTTAATTGTTAATAGTAGTTTAGCAATTGAAAGCGGTTTTTCGATAAAATCAAAGGCTCCAAGGCGTGTTGCTTCAACTGCTGTTTCTACATTTCCATGGCCTGACATCATGACTACAGGACTAGATAATATATTTTTTTCATGCCATTCTTTCAGTAAACTAATGCCATCGATATCTGGCATCCATATATCAAGCAAGATTAAGTCTGGTTTAAAAGATTCTACAAGTCGACGTGCTTCAGAAGCATTTTCTGCAACCGCGACATTAAAACCCTCATCTTCAAGAATCTCTTTTACTAAGCTTCTGATATCAGGCTCATCATCGACAACAAGTATATGTCGAATACTCACTAGATTATTCGTGATTTAGTCGTTTGAATTAATTGGTCGATAGCTGGTAATCTTATCACCGCACATGCGCCATTATTGTCATTATTGTTCTCAAGCCATACTGTACCAGAATGTTCATCAATAATTTTCTTTACTATGGCTAGTCCAAGGCCAGTACCTTTTTGTTTAGTCGTAATATAAGGTTCAAATAATTTGTTCACAACTCCTACTTCAATGCCGGGACCATTATCTCTCACACGAATTTCAACCATATGAATATTATTAACATCTATGCCTTTAGCACTAATTGTAAGATGGTGTCCTGCTCCCATCTCGTTCGCATCAATAGCATTCGTCAAGAGATTATTAAAAACTTGTCGTAGTTTTTTTTCATCACCTCTTATTAAAGGTAATTCGTCGTCAACGTCCATTTTAATTTCACTTTTATCTTCCATATTACTAAATAAATCGTGACCCTCTTGGATGAGATGCTCAATTCTAATATCTTCCGGATTAAATTCAGGAGATCTTGCATAGTCTGAAAAGTTGTTCACCATTTCTTTCAACGTGTCGACTTGTTGGATAATAGTATTTGTCATCCTATCCAACATTTCTACATCTTCCGCATTCATTGTAGATAAATATTTATGACGTAATCGTTCTGCCGCTAGTTGAATCGGGGTTAGTGGATTTTTGATTTCATGTGCGAGATGCTGCGCCATCTCACTCCATGCTGCATCACGCTGCCCGCGGATTAAGGCAGTGATTTCATCAAAAACAATAACATAACCGCTCGTTTCCCCATCTGATCCTAAAAGTACAGCACCATTAATCATTAAGGTTAGATTACCAGTTTTATTAGATAGGGTGATCTGTTCATGCCATTCGTCCAGTTGCTCTTGAATATTCGATGAAATACATTCAAAGAAGTCAGTTAGGTATGGAAGCTCTTTTATTAATATTCTTATATTCTTTTTTTCAAGGATATCAAAATTGATATTTAATATTTGATTTGCACTAGTATTATATTTCTCAAGGTTACCATTTCCGTCAAGTACGATAACCCCTGAAGATAAACGAGACAGAATAGTTTCTAAAAAGTTGCGCTGCGATTCGGCTTCTAATTGGCTTTGTTTCACAGAGTCTCGTGCTTCTGATATTCTATCTGTCATGTCGTTAAATGATGACACAAGGAAACCTAGCTCATCATTTCCCGGCACTGGTAATCGTGTGCTATAGTCGCCCGCTGCAATAGCCTTCGTACCTTCCGCCAGATTCATAACAGGCTCTGAAAGTTTTCTAGCTGAATAGAAAGCTGCCCATACGGCACTAAACATACTGAACAATAAAACCAATGTTAATATTATTATAAAGCTGATTTTAAGTTGTTCTCGTAGATATGACAGTTCCTTGTATTCAATATATGACGATTGAACACTTTCAGCTAATTGATTCATACGTTCAGAGATTGGAAATAATGTTTGTATTAAACGCGCTTCCTTATCAATATTTTTAGTCGGTAAATTTGTAACCACACGAATCAATAGATTCGTATCTTTAATTACATCTAAGCCTATATAATTATTTCCTTGTGATAATTGTAATAAAATATTTTTATCCGGTGTGACTGGAATCAAACTTTCTGTATCAATGGAGCTTGACGCTATTACAACACCTTTTCTGGTTAATAATGTGAGCTCATAGGCATTGATGCGCTCTCTTATTTGGTCAACAATAAAAGGCAGCTCTGATTCGTTTGATTCATTCAATTCTGTTGCCACTTTTTCAGTCATATTCAATAATTCACGCATACGTACATCTAGTGCGAGCCGACTTAGTTCAAGAGAATCATCAAGTGCTTGTTCTACTCTCAAGTCAAACCAGCTATCAATACCGCGATGCAAGAAATCTAAAGAAAAGTAATACACAATTAGAACGGGTGTAACTGACAATATGGAAAAAAGCATGACCATTCTGACTGTCATTCGAGAGCCAATAATTTTATTTTTAAACTGGCGAATTAATCGCTTAATATTGAATATGATTAATATGATTAAACTAATTAAACCTAGTCCATTTAATATGATAAGTATTGAATAATAACTATTGAAAAATTCTGAATTTTGTAATGCCTGACTCATCATTACTAATGAAGCGAGCATGAAAAAAAACAGACTTGAGCCGATGAGTAACATTAGATCACTTCCTCTATTCATCGTATCAATTTCCAGCTATACCATTTATTTGATAGTTTCCAATTCGAAGAAAAATATGCTTGAGGACGCATTGGTGATGGCAGTGATTCAATATCAAGATAAGCACGAATTCTTGCAATATATACCTTATCTTCGATTAAGTGGTCTTGATTAAATAGACTCATTTTTGAAATGGTTTTTATATGATTTAACGCAGCCTCAAGATTATCATATGAGTGACGCAATCCATTTGACAAATCGGTGGCCAGAAAATTTTCGGTTAGTGGTTTATGTTCGAGTTTATAGAGTAATATTTTTTCACTAATTATTTTATCCCATACCCAATAGCGTTTTGAACGTAATTGAAAATGAATATGGATCTCAAGCGAAACTCCATGACGTAATGCTCTATAAGCTTCTTCTGATAATTCAATATCACATAAAGCATCGAGATAGTAAGTGTTTTTATCTAAATAAATTCGAATAGAGTCTGTTTTAGCGGTATTTGCAATACTGGAATAGTTAATACATGACAGTATAAGAATGATACTAAATGTTATTATATTATTAGTGATAAAAGACATCAGGCTATATCTTTTTTAGGCAAGAATAAAAAAAGCCATCCATATTACTTTGTCCTGTCAATATTTGTTTGCCATAGCCAGTATTTTCACCCCATTCAGCATCAATATTTTTAAGAACACAGTTTTCGTTTTTACCAATGAATTGCTTTATTAGTTCCGAGTTTTCTTGTTTAAATATAGAGCAAGTGACATAAACTAATAACCCATTAAGCTTTAAAGTTTTCCAAAGGGTTTCTATAAGCTGCATCTGCAACGCACTAATAACTTTAACTTCTGCATATGTTCTCAATGTTTTGATGTCGGGATGCCGACGTATTACTCCTGTTGCAGAGCAGGGAGCATCTAATAAAATACGGTCATAAAGTTCATTGCGCCACCAATTTTCAAGATCATTTATATCTGAGACTTTGATTGTAGCATTAAGCCCTAGTCTCATAAATGTTTCAGATAATCTTTTTGCACGACCGAAATCTTTTTCGATGACAGTTAAAGATTCAAGGTTTGGTTGTGATTCAAGGATATGCGAACTCTTACCTCCTGGCGCAGCGCATGCATCAAGAACAGTTTGTCTTGGTTTTAAATCAAGTAATTTTACAGAAAATTGAGCAGCAAGTTCTTGTACTGAAACATCCCCTTCACTAAACCCTGGCAATAAACCGACATCAACTGGTTTTTCCACTAGTATTCCTTGTTTAGAATAAGGCGTAATTTTTCCTAGGATGCCAGCTTTTTCCATCTTTATTAAATACTCTTGTCGACTTTGATGTAGTTGGTTCACTCGAAGATACATTGGAGGGTGTTGATTGTTTGCTTCGAGGATGCTCTCCCATTCCTCTGGCCAGTCTAGCCTGAGCTGTTTGATGATCCATTTGGGGTGGGATGTATTAAAACTGTAGCCATTATTAACATTAGGGTCAAATATCTTTGTATCTCGAAGATACCGACGTAAAATTGCATTGACTAAGTTTTTTGCCCATTCCATTTTTATTTTTTTGCAGGTATTAACAGTCTCGGATACAACAGCATGAGCAGGGATTCGCATGAAGCGTAACTGATATAATCCAATAATCATCAGGTATTTAAGTTGGCTATCTTTTTTCTTTATACGTTTTTCTAAAAAGTGATTAAGAATATATTCAAGTTGTACATACCATCGAAATGTCCCGTAGCAAATCTCTTGAATTAATGCTTTGTCATTTCCTGATTGTTTGAATGATTCGTTATTTTGTAATGCATGAGTTAGTGTGAGTTTATTTTCAAATACTTGTGAAATTATTTGGGTAGCTATTATACGTGATGACATGACAATTAAACTTAGCCTACGACCTTATTATCATTAATAAATTCAGGATGAGCATTTAAAAAATCGATTGCAGAGATCGGTCGTTTTCCAGGTAATTGTAATTTTGTGATTTTTAAAACATCTTTGCCTGTCATAATATTTATACCCGGTTTAGTATTTAGTAACGTTCCAACAACTAAATCTTCCGAACTTTGTTTGATTTCTGCTTCCCATATTCTTACATTGGTCTTGTTCATTACTGTATGAGTTATAGGAAATGGATTGAATGCTCGAATTTTTCTTTCTAGCTGTATAGCAGACTGAGTCCAGTCTATTTTCGCATCTTGTTTACTAATTTTTTTTGCATAAGTAGCCTTCGAATTATCTTGTTCTATTGCGTTAGTTTCACATTCGACAATTTTAGATAATGATTCATTTATCTCTCTTGCACTCATTATGGCCAAACGATCATGCAATGTTCTTGCAGTATCACGAGGCAAAATTGAACAAGCAAATTGTTCCAAAATTGGACCAGTATCTAGTCCACTGTCCATCTTCATGATAGTAATACCAGTTTCATTATCACCTTCTTCGATGGCTCTTTGAATAGGTGCTGCTCCGCGCCAACGGGGTAATAACGAGGCGTGTATATTAATACAGCCGTATTTAGGAATAGCTAAAATTTCTGGTGTTAAAAAGAGACCATAGGCTACTACTAGAATTAAATCACAATTCTTTAAGATATCTGAAGTAAGTTCTTTAAATGTCTCAGGTTGGAGGACAGGAATATTATTCTCAAGGGCGCAAAGTTTAACTTCGCTCTGCTTGAGCTTACGACCTCTTCCAGCTGGTCGATCAGGTTGAGTTAGCACTAGTTCGACAGAATGCTGACCTTTATTAATGAGTTCTTCGAGCACAATCCGAGAAATTTCCGGTGTGCCAGCAAATGCGAGCTTTAATTTGGCATGAGTCACAATATGCTTTGCTGAAGTTTTTCTTGTTTGTTGATTTTTTTCTTTAATCGTTGACGTTTAAGTAGAGAAAGATAATCAATGAACAGTTTACCATCAAGATGATCGATTTCATGTTGAATACAAACAGCTAATAAACCATCCGTATTCGAATTAATCACCTCATCATCAAGCGTTTTATAACAATATTCTATATATTCAGCGCGTTCAATAATGTCATAATAATCTGGTACTGAAAGGCATCCCTCTCGCATTGTCTGGTTGCCTACTAACTTGGTGATTTTAGGGTTAATCAATATTAATGGTTCGTTTTTTTCTTCAGATAAATCAATTACGATGATTCTCTGCCGAATATTAACTTGGGTTGCAGCGAGACCAATACCATTCTCTGCATACATGACATCTAACATATTTTTGGCAATTTCCTTTACTTTGGAATCTATCTTATAGACCGGTAATGCCTTGTCACGTAGTCTTGTGTCAGGAAAGTGCAAAACTTTGAGTATTGCCATAGCAATATTCACTCCAAAATTGTTATAACTAGCTGATAGTATACAGGAAAAATAACTTGTTGTAGTTAAACCACAAAAAAATATGGTCTCAGCTAACATTTTGTTATACTTTTTGCTAATCTACATTAAGGAAATCATCTAAGATTATAGACATGTTCAATAAAATTCTAATTTCATGCGTGATTTCGCTATTAACTCTTAGCGCAAGGGCGGATGAATTAACAATAAATCCAGAAAATCCAAAGAATTACATGGTTGTGAAAGGCGATACGCTATGGGATATTTCTGCTCGATTTTTACAACAACCATGGCGTTGGCCGGAAATTTGGGGGGATAATCCTCAAATAGATAATCCACATCTAATATATCCTGGTGATATTGTGTCTCTTAAGTATGAAGATGGAAGGCCTGTTTTAAACCTACAGAGAGGAAATCCTCGGTCAGTAACTGGGCGTAATGTTAAGTTGTCTCCAACTATCCATAGCACGCAAAATGTTGAGGCGATTCAAAGTATTCCAGTCGATGCAATCCAGCAATTTTTAGAGCAGTCAATTGTTCTCGATAAGAATGAGATAGAGCAGTGGCCTTATATAGTCTCTAGTAATGATGGTCGATTGATGGCAAGTACGGGGAGCACCATCTATGTGCGTGGCCTACCAGAAGAATCAAAAATCGTAAAATATTCGATTTATCGAAAAGGTGCATCTTATGTCGATCCAAAAAAAGATAACGAAAAGGTTGTGGGTGAAATTTTGGGTTTTGAAGCAATATATGTCGGTGATGCCATAATAGAAAAAAGGGGTGACCCAGCTTCTGCAATAATTACCATTGCTGACAGAGAGGTGATGAAAGGAGATCGATTATTTCCTCATGTTGATGAGGCAATCACCAATGAATTTGTCCCCCGAACAACAAATAATGAAATGAAAGGGAGAATTATTTCCGTTATCGATGGTGTTTCGCAAATCGCTCAATATCAAGTGGTTGTATTGAATCTTGGTAAAAAACAAGGCCTTGAAGTGGGTAATGTACTCGGTGTTTACCAAAGTAGCTATGTAGTTCGGGACACAACAGGACCAATTATCACAAAAGATAATCCGCAGGAAGACATTGAGACAGCTAAAGAAATTAATGATGCTGGTGGTGATTTGAGCAAAATATTTGTGCGAGTAGTACATGCAATTATAAATAGCGTTAATTCGTTTGATGAGAGGTATTTAGCCCCTGCAAACACACAAGTCATGTCTGAGAATGTGAGTTTGCCAGAAGAGTATGTTGGTGTAGTCATGGTTTTAAAAACGTTTAGTAAAGTAAGTTATGCCATGGTGATGGAAACAAAAGGGCCGATGCATGTGTTAGATAAAATAAGAAGTCTGTAATCAGATAAAAAACATAATAAACCGGACTTTCGTAACAAAAATATCATCTTCAAAGAACATTTAATTCAGTATCCTCAGGAGAATACGTTTGTTCCTGACCCTCGACAGCGATTTCAAGGTAAACCTGTTTGCCAACTTATGAATTTCTCAGATAGACAAAAATTAAAAATGGAATAAATAGATCTTTGTGATATCAGACTCAAATCATAACCTATTTGCATATGGTATATGAAATTAGTTGAGTCGATGAGATAGTACTCTTGTAAAGTTATTTACGGTGATTAATGTTGTTTTGAAAAGTCTCATTGAACTAGAGGTTAGTCAGTTTGACTTAGCGAATTGAAACCATATAAATAATGTGGCTTATGAAAGATTATCAGCAAATGGGCTTATTAAATTAAGAGGATTGACGGCAGATGTTGTTTCCGCCATGCTGTCAACATAGCAGTTGAAATGAATGGTTGAAACTCAATACGGCGTCCAGTATTGTCTTTTCGTATCAAGTGTTGTCATTGCATAGAGTGAATAGTTAAAAGAAGATTATAATTTATGAAAGAAACTGTTTTAGATGTCCTCATTTATTTATTTGATCATTACGTCGAGGAGGAACTTGAAATAAACCCAGGACAACAAGAATTGAAAATGCAATTAGTCCAGGCTGGTTTTGCCGAACTTCAAGTTGATAAAGCAATCGATTGGTTAGAAGGTCTAGCGACACAAAAGGGGGTGCTGGATACGAGTATTATTTGTTCCAGATCAATAAGGGTTTTCAATGACATAGAGAACGAAAAGCTTGATGTCGAATGCAAAGGATTTTTACTTTTCTTAGAACAATCGGGCGTACTGTATTCAGAAGACCGTGAGCTTGTGATTGATAGGGTGATGGCGCTTGAAACTGAGACCATAGACTTGCAGCAACTTAAGTGGGTTGTATTAATGGTATTATTTAACCGACCAGGCAAAGAAGCTGCGTTTGCATGGATGGAAGAAATCATAATGGACGAAGTTAGTGCTGTAGTTCATTAAATTTTTATTTTCCCTCACTAATCGAAATAGTGATATTGTTTAGCGATATGAGTAGTTCTCTTGTAATTGTTGAGTCACCCGCTAAATGCAAAACTCTTGAACGTTACCTTGGTAAGGATTTCAAGGTTTTAGCATCATACGGACACGTCCGTGATCTTTTACCAAAAACAGGCGCTGTTGATCCTCAAAATAATTTTTCAATGCGTTATGAAGCTATTGAAAAAAATGCTAAAGCGGTTACTGCTATTTCAAAAGCTTTAAAGAAGGCAGATACATTATATTTAGCGACAGACCCGGATAGAGAAGGTGAAGCCATTTCATGGCACCTTCACGAATTATTAAAAGAAAAAGGTGAGCTAAAAAATAAGCTAGTACATAGAGTTGTGTTTCATGAGGTAACTAAGAGTGCAGTACAGGATGCAATCAAAAACCCGCGAGATTTGGCTTCAAATTTAGTTGATTCGCAACAAGCTCGACGCGCACTAGATTACCTAGTCGGTTTCAATCTTTCACCATTGCTCTGGAAAAAAATTCAAAGAGGATTGTCTGCCGGACGTGTACAGTCCCCAGCACTAAGGATGATTGCTGAGCGTGAAAAAGAAATACAAGCATTTGAACCGAGAGAATATTGGACCATCGAAGCTGATCTGGAACATCAAAAAAATAATTTTAATGCTAAGCTTACGCAATTCAAAGAAGATAAAGTAAAACAGTTTACTATAGAAAACACACAATATGCTGCAGAAATTAAGGCTATTTTATTAGACAAAGCAACTGGTGGTGAATTATTAGTTGAAGCCGTAATTAAGAAACAACGTAAACGTCAACCTGCGGCACCATTTATAACTTCAACACTACAGCAAGAAGCTGTGCGTAAGTTAGGGTTCACAACACAACGTGCTATGCGAACAGCTCAACAACTTTATGAAGGAATTGATGTCGGCGAAGGTGCTGTTGGTCTTATTACCTATATGCGAACAGATTCAGTTAATCTCGCTCAAGAAGCAATCGTTGAAATACGCGAGTTGATATCAACTAGATACGGGAAGCAATCGTTACCTGACGATCCAAGAGTATTTAAAACAAAATCAAAAAATGCTCAAGAAGCACATGAAGCTGTTCGTCCAACATCAATAAATAGAGTCCCGCAAGACATAAAAAGTAGTTTAACTTCTGAGCAATTCAAACTATATGAACTGATTTGGAAAAGGACTATGGCGAGTCAAATGACGAACGCTATCATTGATACTATCGCTGTTGATATGTCATGTGGTGAGGGAAATTTATTTCGAGCTAATGGTTCTGCCATTGCAGATGAGGGATTTATGACAGTCTATCTAGAGGGCAAGGATGATTCTCAAGGTGGTGATGATGAAAAAATGTTACCCCAAATAAAAGAAGGCGATAAAATTAAATTAAAAGATATACGTGATGAACAACATTTCACTGAACCACCACCACGTTACTCTGAAGCCAGTCTGGTGAAGTCTCTTGAAGAATATGGAATTGGTCGACCATCAACCTATGCCAATATTATATCGACTTTGAGAAATAGAGAGTATGTAGAAATAGAAAGTAAACGTTTTCACCCTACGGATGTAGGCAAAATAGTGAATGATTTTTTGACTAAGCATTTCAAGGATTATGTTGATTATGAATTTACGGCTAAGCTTGAAGATGATTTAGACGCGATTTCTAGAGGAGAAAAAGAATGGATCCCTTTATTGGAAAAATTTTGGACTCCATTTCATGCTCAAGTTTTAGATAAAGATGAAAATGTTAGTCGTAGTGAAGTTGCGCAAGCAAGAGTTTTAGGTCCACATCCAAAAACAGGAAAAGAAGTCTCTGTGCGAATTGGTAGATACGGTCCTTATGCCCAAATAGGTACGAAGGATGATGAAGATAAACCAAAATTTGCTGGACTAAGACCAGGTCAGAAGTTAGACAGCATCACATTTGAGGAGGCATTAGAATTATTTAAATTACCGAGAATGCTTGGCGAGACTGAAGAAGGCGATGAAGTTGCAGCAAGTGTTGGTCGTTTCGGTGCTTATATACGATATGGTAGTAAATTTGTATCACTACCAAAAGAAGAAGATCCTTATACAGTAACGTTCGAACGAGCGCTTGAACTCGTAGTAGAAAAGAAAAAAGCGGATGCAGAAAAGCAAATTAAGATCTTTGTTGGAGAAGGAATCTCTATACTAAATGGACGTTACGGTCCTTATATCACTGACGGGAATAAGAATGCGAAAGTACCTAAAGATACCGAACCTGCTTCTTTGGAATTGGAAGATTGTATTACTCTATTAGCTGCATCTCCGGCTTCTCGTAATCGTGGTCGTAATAAGGTGACTACAAAAAAGAAAGTAAATAAAAAAAGTACGACCAAGAAAAAGGTTGGTAAAAAGAAAGTTAGTAAAAAACTTCCTACAAAAAATACAGTTAGTAAAACTAGCTAGTCCATAAAAAACTACACGAGTAAACTATCTACTTCAGATGAATTCATTACATTTGAAGCAAGCTATAACTAAATTTAGACAAGGCGGTGTAATTGCCTATCCGACCGAGGGTGTTTTTGGATTAGGTTGCATACCTGCTTTTCAAGATTCTGCATACAGAATTCTAAATTTAAAGCAAAGATCTGTTGAAAAAGGATTAATATTGGTTGCTTCATCTATCGAACAACTTGAAGAATATGTATATTTTGAAAACTTACCAACAATAGAACAAGTACGTGCTAGTTGGCCGGGTCCCGTGACGTGGTTGATTCCAGCAAAAAAGAACACACCTATTTGGTTAACAGGATCTCATGAAACTTTGGCTGTAAGAGTCAGTGCTCATCCAATTATCATAGCATTATGCCGAAAATTGGGTCCTATTATCTCCACCAGTGCAAATCCTGCCGGTTTAGAGCCCGCAATTACGACACATGAAGTTTTCACGTATTTTGGACGCGAGCTTGATTATGTAATCCCCGCAGACATTAAAAAAAAATTGAAACCAACAGAGATAAGGGATGCACAAAACGGTAATATTATCCGTAAAAACTAGATTATTGACAATACGGATGTTGACAGTTGTAAATGATTATTCCAGAATAGCCGGCTGAATTTTGGAGGGGTACTCAAGCGGTCAACGAGGGCAGACTGTAAATCTGTTGGCTCAGCCTTCGTAGGTTCGAATCCTACCCCCTCCACCAAAATGAAATTTATAGCGAATTGTAGCGAGCATAACATGTCATAAGCGTAATAGTAGTTTTGGAGTGTTAGATTCGACGAAAACGAATGATATTGAGTAAGCCGATCAATTTAAATGTAGGCAGTAAAACGAGTGGTGTGGGCTTAGGCGGGTGTAGTTCAATGGTAGAACGTCAGCCTTCCAAGCTGAACACGTGGGTTCGATTCCCATCACCCGCTCCAATAAATAAATTTTAATGTGACCAAGTGTCATTAACAGATTATCGAATTAATTGATTAGGAAGCTGAAACTGATTTGTTTGCTCATATAGCTCAGTCGGTAGAGCACTTCCTTGGTAAGGAAGAGGTCACCGGTTCAAATCCGGTTATGAGCTCCACAATTTGAGTTTTTTATTATTAACATAACATATTGAAGAGGTAATGAGCCGTGTCCAAGGAAAAATTTGAACGCACGAAACCGCATATAAACGTCGGCACAATAGGACATGTTGATCATGGTAAGACAACCTTGACAGCAGCTATCACGAAAGTGATGACGGAAAAGCACGGCGGTGAAGCAAAGGCTTATGATCAAATTGATAATGCACCAGAAGAACGCGAACGTGGAATAACGATAGCGACAGCTCATGTTGAATATGAAAGTGATGTACGTCACTACGCGCATGTTGACTGCCCTGGTCATGCAGATTATGTAAAGAATATGATTACGGGTGCGGCACAGATGGATGGTGCTATATTAGTTTGTTCAGCAGCAGATGGCCCGATGCCACAAACTCGTGAACACATATTACTATCACGCCAAGTGGGTGTTCCATTTATAGTGGTTTATCTGAACAAAGCAGATCAAGTTGATGATGCAGAATTGTTAGAATTAGTTGAAATGGAAGTGCGTGAATTGTTAGATTCATACGATTTTCCAGGAGACGATACACCAATCATCACCGGTTCTGCGTTAAAAGCAATAGAAGGCGACGCATCGGATATCGGTGTTCCCTCAGTTGAGAAGTTGGTCGCGGCGATGGACGAATACTTTCCTCTACCTGAAAGACCTGTTGATCAACCATTTTTGTTGCCGATAGAAGATGTGTTTTCCATCTCAGGTCGCGGGACGGTTGTGACCGGACGTGTTGAACGCGGCATCGTGAAAGTAGGTGAAGAAATTGAGATTGTGGGTATTAAAGATACCCAGATGACGACGTGTACGGGTGTAGAAATGTTCCGTAAGTTGTTGGATGAAGGGCAAGCTGGTGACAACGTGGGTGTATTACTTCGCGGTACCAAGCGTGAAGAAGTGGAGCGTGGACAGATTTTATGTAAACCTGGTTCAGTTAAGCCGCACACGCATTTTGAGACAGAAATCTATGTGTTGAGTAAAGACGAAGGTGGACGACATACGCCATTCTTCAACAACTACCGACCACAGTTTTACTTCCGAACTACGGATGTTACGGGTGCGATGGAATTACCTGAAGGCACTGAGATGGTAATGCCTGGCGACAACATCAAAGTGACGGTTAAGTTGATTAACCCGATTGCGATGGAAGAAGGCTTACGTTTTGCAATACGAGAAGGGGGCCGCACGGTAGGTGCTGGCGTCGTTTCTAAAATTATTGAGTAACTACAGGCTAGTTATTTGAATGAAAGTATAGGCCAGTAGCTCAATTGGCAGAGCGGCGGTCTCCAAAACCGCAGGTTGGGGGTTCGATTCCCTCCTGGCCTGCCATTAAATAAATAATGGCCCAGGACTAAATTAAAGACACTATGAACTTAAATGCAGAAACCACCGGTGGAACACTGGACACAATCAAACTTGGTCTAGCGCTTTTGATTGTCATAGCTGCATTATTTGGCTTTTATTTTTTTGCGGATGAATCATTGTTGTATCGAGTACTTGGATTGCTTGTTGCTGCTGGTCTCAGTATTAGTGTGGCAATGCAGACAGAAAAGGGAAGACATGTTTGGGGATATTTTCAAGATGCACAGATAGAAGTGCGCAAGGTCGTTTGGCCCACACGTCAAGAGACAGTGCAAACTACTTTTATTGTGATAATTATGGTTATTCTAGTAGCAATAATTTTATGGTTACTGGATATGTTTCTAGGCTGGTCAATTGGTTCATTGATGGGGCACGGGGGTTAGAATGGTGCAGCATTGGTATGTGGTGCATGCGTATTCAGGTTTTGAAAAACAGGTGATGCGCTCATTGCAAGAACGAATCGAGCGCAGTGGACTTGACGAAATGTTCGGTGAAATACTTGTGCCAACTGAAGAAGTAGTTGAAATGCGAGATGGAAAAAAACGTAAAAGTGATCGCAAATTCTTTCCTGGATATGTCTTGGTTAAGATGGAAATGAATGATGATACTTGGCATCTAGTTAAAGAAGCACCAAAGGTACTTGGTTTTATTGGTGGCACTAAAGATAGACCTGCGCCAATTACTGAAAAGGAAGCCAACGCAATTTTACAACGTGTTGAAGAAGGGGTTGATAAACCAAGACCTAAAATATTGTTTGAGGCTGGAGAAGTAGTTCGAGTTAAAGATGGGCCTTTTACTGACTTCAACGGTGTCGTTGAAGAAGTGAACTATGAAAAGAGTCGATTGCGGGTGTCCGTGTTGATATTTGGAAGATCTACGCCTGTTGAACTAGAATTCGATCAAGTAGAAAAAGAATAATTATTTTCTAATTTGTTAACGGGGAGCCGAAAGGCGTTAGTACCCAAGGAGAGAAGGTATGGCCAAGAAAATAGATGGTTATATAAAGTTGCAGGTGCCAGCTGGTCAGGCAAATCCTAGTCCACCTGTCGGTCCTGCATTAGGTCAACAAGGTGTCAATATCATGGAGTTCTGTAAGGCATTCAATGCACAGACTCAAAATTTGGAACCAGGGATAGCTGTTCCAGTTATTATTACAGTATACGCTGACAAAAGTTTTACTTTTGTCAGTAAGACTACACCAGCTGCAATTCTGTTGAAAAAAGCGGCAGGTATCAAAAGCGGAAGTGGCACACCAAATAGCGACAAGGTTGGTAAGGTTACCCGCGCCCAGTTGGAAGAGATTGCAAAGAACAAAGATGCTGATTTGACTGCGGCAGATCTAGATGCTGCTGTTAGAACCATTGCTGGTACTGCTCGTAGCATGGGTATAGATACTGAGGGAGTGGTCTAGTCATGGCAAAAATAACCAAACGAATAAAATCATATAAAGACAAGATCGAAACAGGTAAATATTATCTGGTGAAAGATGCTTTGGAATTATTAAAAAATATTTCATCGGTAAAGTTTGATGAATCCGTAGATGTTGCAGTAAATCTCGGTGTAGATGCACGTAAATCAGATCAACAGGTTCGAGGTTCGACTGTATTACCAAAGGGCACCGGAAAAACTGTCAGAGTTGCCGTGTTCGCACAAGGTGAAAATGCAAAAGCAGCTGAGGCTGCTGGTGCTGATGCAGTTGGTTTTGATGATTTAGCCGAAGCGATGACAAAAGGTGATATTGATTACGGAGTTGTGATTGCAACACCAGATGCAATGCCTGTAGTTGGGAAGTTAGGTAAAGTGTTAGGTCCCCGTGGTTTGATGCCGAACCCTAAAGTGGGGACGGTGACAAATGATGTGAAACAAGCTGTTGAAAATGCAAAGGGTGGTCAAGTCCGTTATCGTACAGATAAGAATGGCATCATTCATTGTACCATCGGCAAGGTTTCGTTCGATGCTGATTCATTGATTGAAAATTTACATTCACTATTAATCGATTTGCAAAAGTCAAAACCAAGTTCTGCAAAAGGTATTTATCTAGGTAAATTAAGTATCTCTACAACAATGGGACCAGGCATATTGATTGATCAAGCAAGCTTGTCAATATAGCAAGAAATATTATGAATATGATTAGTCACTTTTTGCTAATTACGTTCTGAAGACTTTGTGACTGACGGGTAACCGTCAGGACGTCAAAGACCGTAGGTGACATTCATTTGGGTGTCTTAATGTACTAGAAATTACCTACGCAGACGGTGTGATAACACTCACAGAATACTCTGTGTTTGTCACCGTTAATCGGTTTGCCCGAGTATAAAGTGAAGGCAAACTTTTTAGTAAGGTTATGGTATTAAAGCCATACTTAACTTAACAGGAGGCGAAGAGTGAGTCTTAATCTAAATGCAAAAAAAGCAATTGTTAAAGAGATTGCTGATGTTGCGGAACAGGCTCCTTCTGCAATCGCGGCCGAATATCATGGTTTATCGGTGGCTCAAATGACTGAATTGCGTAACGCTGCGCGCGAGGCGGGTGTGTATCTTAGAGTGGTACGCAACACGTTAGCGCGTCGTGCATTCAAAAATACAAAATTCGAATGTATGCGTGAAAGCATGGTCGGGCCCTTAGTGTTGGCATTTTCTGGTGATGAACCTGGAAGTGCTGCACGAGTCGTTCGCGATTTTGCAAAGGAAAATGACAAACTAGTTGTAAAACTTGTTGCGTTAGATGGGAATCTTTTAGATACCTCAGAACTCGGCAGGTTGGCTAGTATGCCATCGCTTGATGAAGCACGTGCAATGTTACTTGGATTACTGTCCGCACCGCTTGGTATGTTTGTACGCACGTTAGCGGAACCACCGGCTAAATTAGCCAGGGTTCTTGCTGGCCAACGTGATAAGCAACAAGCAGCATGATAGGACAACAATCTTTAATATCAGTTTAGTATTTATTTTTGGAGGATTTTAAAATGGCAGTTTCACGTGAAGAAATAAAGGAAGCATTAGGTCAAATGCCTGTGCTTGAACTTGTTGATCTAATCAAAGAGCTCGAAGATGAATGGGGTGTATCTGCGGCGGCCCCTGTTGCTGTAGCGGCGGCGGCTGGTGCTGGCGGTGACACTGGTGCGGCTGAAGAGCAAACAGAGTTCGATGTTGTTATGAGCAGTTTTGGAGAAAATAAGGTTTCCGCTATTAAAGCAGTTCGCGCAATTACAGGCCTTGGTCTGAAAGAAGCTAAAGATCTTGTTGAGAGCGCACCTGCATCTGTTAAAGAAGGCGTTAGCAAGGACGAGTCAGAGGAAGTTAAAAAGCAGCTTGAAGAAGCTGGTGCAACTGTTGAAATTAAATAATTTCAATTGAAGCGCTTAAAAAACTTAAAGCGTAATCAACAGGCAGCAAAAGTTGCCTGTTGGTTGTTTGCGCTTACTGATATTAACCAGTTTAAATTATATGTGTGTAAAGATTATCAGGTAGGGATTCTCTCTGCTATAGAATTCTTTCATACAAAAACGATGAGGAATTGTAATGGCCTATTCCTATACTGAAAAAAGACGTATTCGTAAGGATTTCGGAAAACGTCCTAGTATCTTAGAGGTTCCCTATTTGGTTGCGACTCAGATCGAGTCATTTAATCAATTTATACAAGTTGATGCTAAGCCTGAAAATAGAAAAGATGTTGGCTTGCAAGCTGCTTTTAAATCTGTTTTCCCAATCGCCAGTTTTTCTGGCAATGCGGCTCTAGAATATGTTAGCTACAAATTAGGTGTTCCTGTTTTTGATGTCAAAGAATGTCAGTTAAGAGGCTTAACCTACGCTACATCTTTACGCGTTAAAGTTCGTCTTATTATTTATGACAAAGAAGCTGGGCTAAATAATAAGAAAATAAAAGATATAAAAGAACAAGAAGTATATATGGGCGAGATGCCATTAATGACTCGTACAGGTACTTTTGTTATAAATGGCACAGAACGTGTCATAGTCTCACAGATGCACCGTTCGCCCGGTGTGTTTTTTGAGCATGATAAAGGTAAGACGCATTCATCAGGTAAGTTACTTTATTCAGCGCGCGTTATACCTTATCGTGGTTCTTGGTTGGATTTTGAATTTGACGCAAAAGATTTTGTCTATTGCCGTATCGATCGTCGGCGTAAAATTCATGCTACGATTTTGTTGCGTGCGATTGGCTACACGACTGAAGAAATACTCGATACTTTTTTTGATACAGATAAATTTAAGTTCACAAAGAAAGGCATCATGCTAGAACTGATTCCAGATCGTTTGCGTGGTGAAACAGCATCATTTGATATCGCTGATAAAAAAGGAAAAGTCATCGTTGAACAAGAACGGCGGATTACTGCGCGCCATATTCGAGAGATTGAAAAAGCAAGCTTGTCTACTTTAATGGTTCCGGTTGAATACTTAATTGGTAAAGTCACAGCGAAGGATATAATCGATACAGAAACTGGTGAGATAGAATTTTCTGCAAATACAGAAATTACGGAGGAGCTTCTTGAAAAAATTGTGGAGAGAAAAAACTTTGAGCTAGAAACACTTTACACCAATGATCTAGATAATGGGCCTTACATTGCGGACACATTGCGTGATGACCCAAGTAACGATCAGGTGGAAGCGCAGGTAGAGATTTATCGCATGATGCGTCCCGGGGAACCACCGACAAAGGATGCTGCTGAAAACTTATTTAAGAATTTGTTTTTCAGTCCAGATCGCTATGATCTCTCATCTGTTGGACGGATGAAGTTTAATAGGAGAGTGGGCCGCAAAGAAGTAGAAGGTGCAGGTGTTCTATCAAATGATGACATTATCGCCGTTGTGAAAGTTTTATTAGATATTCGAAATGGTAAAGGCACTATCGACGATATTGATCATCTTGGAAATAGGCGAATACGAAGTGTTGGCGAAATGGCGGAGAATCAATTTAGAGTCGGACTCGTCAGAGTTGAGCGTGCAGTTAAAGAACGATTGAGCCTAGCTGAATCGGAAGGTTTGATGCCGCAAGAGATTATCAATGCAAAACCAGTCTCAGCAGTCATTAAAGAATTTTTTGGTTCAAGTCAGTTATCTCAATTCATGGATCAAAATAACCCATTATCAGAGATCACGCACAAACGACGAATTTCGGCGCTTGGACCTGGCGGTTTGACACGTGAACGTGCTGGTTTTGAAGTCCGCGATGTACATCCAACGCATTATGGTCGTGTATGTCCTATTGAAACGCCAGAGGGGCCCAACATTGGATTAATTAATTCACTAGCAGTTTATGCAAGGACAAATAGCTATGGCTTTCTTGAAACGCCTTATCGCAAGGTCGTTGATTCAAAAGTAACCAATGAAATAGAATATCTCTCGGCTATCGAAGAAGGAGATTTTGTCATTGCGCAGGCTAGTGCCACAATTGATGCGAAAGACAAGTTAATAGATGAATTAGTGTCATGTAGGCATCGTAATGAATTTGCTATGTCTACAGCAGATAAGGTTAATTATATGGATGTTTCACCGCGGCAAATTGTTTCGGTTGCAGCTTCAATGATTCCTTTTCTAGAGCATGATGATGCTAATCGAGCATTGATGGGTTCAAATATGCAACGCCAAGCAGTTCCAACTTTAATAACAGATAAGCCATTGGTTGGTACTGGTATGGAGCGAAGAGTTGCAATTGACTCGGGTGTGACCGTTATTTCTGAACGAGGCGGTATTGTTGATTCTGTTGATGCAAGTCGAATTGTTGTTCGAGTTAATGATGACGAAGTTGTTCCGGGTGAACCAGGTGTCGAGATCTATAATCTGACTAAATACACACGCTCAAATCAAAATACCTGTATTAATCAAAAACCTTTAGTGAAGCCAGGTGACCAAGTTGCCAAAGGTGATGTTCTTGCAGATGGGCCTTCAACTGATATGGGTGAGTTAGCCTTGGGCCAAAATATGATGGTCGCATTCATGCCCTGGAATGGATATAACTTTGAGGATTCCATCTTACTTTCTGAAAGATTAGTAAAAGATGATCGTTTTACATCAATCCATATTCAAGAGTTAACTTGTGTTGCAAGAGATACAAAATTAGGCTCAGAAGAAGTGTCATCTGATATCCCTAATGTTAGCGAGAGTGCGCTGAATAAATTGGATGAGTCTGGAATTGTCTACATCGGCGCTGAGGTAAATGTGGGTGATATTTTAGTTGGTAAAGTGACGCCTAAGGGTGAAACACAGTTAACACCAGAGGAAAAACTTCTCAGAGCTATATTTGGTGAAAAAGCATCTGATGTTAAAGACACGTCATTAAGGGTGCCATCGGGGATGAATGGAACTGTAATTGATGTTCAAGTCTTTACTCGTGATGGTGTTGAAAAGGATACGCGTGCTCTTGAAATTGAAGAGTCTGAACTGAACAGCGTCAGAAAAGATTTAAATGATCAGCTACGAATAATGGAAGATGGTGTTTATCAACGTATAGGGAAACTGTTAACAAGCAAAATAGCTACGGGTGGTCCATCTGGTTTGAAAGCGGGTGACAAAATCACAGCGGAATATCTTGAAAACACTTCACGTGATAAGTGGTTTGAAATTCGTTTAAAGAATGATGATGCAAATCATCAACTAGAACTAGCAGCGAAGCAAATAGGTGCTTTGAAAGAAGACTTCGATGGTCGTTTTGAAGAAAAGCGGGATAAATTGACCTCGGGTGACGATTTGGCACCAGGTGTTCTGAAAATGGTAAAAGTTTATCTCGCTGTTAAACGTCGTATTCAGCCGGGTGATAAGATGGCTGGCAGACATGGTAATAAGGGTGTCATATCAACTATCGTACCTATCGAGGATATGCCTCATATGGAAGATGGAACTCCGGTTGATGTTGTCTTGAATCCACTTGGTGTGCCTTCCCGAATGAATGTCGGTCAAGTTTTAGAAACACACTTAGGGTGGGCAGCAAAAGGCGTAGGCATCAAAATTGGCAAAATGCTTGAGCAACATATTCAAACATCTGAGGTCCGGAAGTTTCTTGATGAAGTTTATAACACTAGTGGAAAGCAAGAAGAACTAACGTCATTTTCAGATCAAGAAATTGATGAGCTGGCAAATAACTTAAAAGGTGGTGTGCCAATGGCAACGCCAGTTTTTGATGGTGCAAGTGAAGCTGAAATTAAGGCTATGTTGAAACTCGCTGACCTTCCAGAAAGTGGACAAACAACACTCTATGATGGTCGAACCGGTGAATCATTTGATCGTGAAATTACAGTTGGATATATGTATATGCTAAAACTTAATCATCTCGTTGATGATAAGATGCATGCACGATCAACAGGGCCATATAGCCTAGTTACACAGCAGCCATTAGGTGGTAAAGCACAATTTGGTGGTCAACGTTTTGGAGAAATGGAAGTTTGGGCATTAGAGGCCTATGGAGCTGCCTATACCCTTCAAGAAATGTTAACCGTAAAGTCTGACGATGTTAATGGCCGCACCAAGATGTATAAAAACATTGTTGATGGCAATCATCAGATGGAAGCAGGCATGCCTGAATCTTTCAATGTGTTGGTTAAAGAAATTCGATCCCTTGGAATAGATATCGAGTTGGACACGTAGACATTGAATATATGAAATACATGAAAATTAACGATTCGAGATTCGGGCTATGTTTGTCCGAAACAGATCTCCTAGGAGGTAGTAAACCTTGAAAGATTTACTGAAGCTTTTAAAGCAACAGGGACAGGTCGAGGAATTTGATGCCATTACAATTGGCCTAGCTTCACCTGAAAAAATACGATCCTGGTCTTTTGGAGAAGTCAAAAAGCCCGAAACGATAAATTACCGAACATTTAAACCAGAACGTGATGGTCTCTTTTGTGCGAAGATATTTGGGCCAGTCAAAGATTACGAATGTTTATGTGGTAAGTATAAAAGGCTTAAGCATCGTGGTGTTGTTTGCGAGAAGTGTGGTGTTGAAGTAACGCTATCTAAAGTACGTCGTGAGCGAATGGGACATATTGAATTAGCCAGTCCAGTAGCACATATCTGGTTCTTAAAGTCATTGCCATCACGCATGGGTTTGATGTTGGATATGACTTTGCGTGAGATTGAACGTATTCTTTATTTTGAAGCATATGCTGTGATTGAACCAGGTATGACTGAGCTTGAACGTGGACAAATGTTGACAGAAGAGAACTATCTAGAAGCTATTGAGCAATATGGTGATGAGTTCGAAGCTAAGATGGGTGCGGAAGCTATTCGTGAATTACTTATATCAATTGATATTGAAGCTGAAGTTACTTCACTCAGAGAAGAAGTTCCAAACACGAATTCTGAGACCAAACTACGTAAACTGACAAAACGTTTAAAGCTGCTCGAAGCTTTTATGAAGTCGGGCAATAAACCCGAATGGATGGTTTTAAAAATATTACCTGTGCTTCCACCAGAACTACGTCCATTAGTTCCTCTAGATGGGGGTCGTTTTGCAACCTCTGATTTGAATGATCTTTATCGTCGAGTTATCAATCGAAATAATCGTTTGAAACGACTATTAGATCTGAATGCGCCTGACATAATTGTTCGTAATGAAAAACGAATGTTGCAAGAATCTGTAGATGCACTGCTTGATAACGGCAGACGTGGACGTGCGATCACTGGTACCAATAAGCTACCTTTAAAGTCATTGGCTGATATGATTAAAGGTAAGCAAGGACGTTTTCGACAAAACCTACTTGGGAAGCGCGTTGATTATTCTGGACGTTCTGTAATTGTTGTAGGCCCGACCTTACGTTTACATCAATGTGGTCTTCCTAAAAAAATGGCTTTGGAATTATTTAAACCGTTTATTTTTAGTAAACTCGAAAGACGTGGTCTTGCGACTACAATCAAAGCAGCAAAAAAATTGGTTGAACGCGAAGGTTCCGAAGTTTGGGATGTGCTTGAAGAAGTCATTCGTGAGCATCCAATCATGCTCAACCGCGCACCTACATTGCATAGATTAGGTATACAGGCATTCGAACCTGTTCTAGTGGAAGGTAAAGCAATTCAATTACATCCGTTGGTATGTACGGCATTTAACGCTGACTTCGATGGTGATCAGATGGCCGTCCATGTGCCGCTATCTGTTGAAGCGCAACTTGAAGCGCGAACATTGATGATGTCGACCAACAATATTTTGTCACCTGCGAATGGTGAACCGATTATTGTACCAACTCAAGACGTTGTCTTGGGTCTATATTATCTGACTCGCGAGTCAGTTGAGGCAAAAGGTACTGGTATGGCCTTTGCTGACATTGATGAAGTCTACCGAGCTTATGAAAGTAATGTGGTAGGTCTACAGGCAAAGGTTCACGCGCGTATACGTGAAGTTACAACAAATGAGGACGGTGAAAAACAAATAACAAATAAACGTTATCAAACAACTGTCGGTAGAGCATTGCTATCTAGAATTTTACCTGATGAAATGCCTTTTACACTAATAGACAAGGTCTTAACAAAAAAAACAATATCACAATTGATTAATACTTGTTATCGAAGACTGGAACTGAAAGATACGGTTATTTTTTCTGACAAACTGATGTATACAGGATTTAAATATTCAACTCGTGCGGGCGTGTCGATTGGTGTTGAAGATATGGTAATACCAGAAATCAAGAATGAGATTATTGGTAAGGCAGAAGATCAGGTCAAAAGCTTTCAGGAACAATATTCATCAGGCTTGATCACTGATGGTGAACGTTATAATAAAGTAGTTGATATTTGGTCTCATACTAATGATCAAGTTGCCAAAGCGATGATGGATAAATTGGGTGTTGACAGTCGTATTGATGCTGATGGAAATGAAGTCAAAGAAGCTTCTTTTAATTCAATTTATATTATGGCTGATTCAGGTGCTAGAGGTTCAGCTGCACAAATTAGACAATTAGCAGGTATGCGCGGTTTGATGGCTAAGCCAGATGGTTCAATTATTGAGACACCAATTACTGCAAACTTTCGCGAAGGGCTTGATGTTTTACAGTACTTCATTTCTACTCACGGAGCACGTAAAGGTCTTGCAGATACCGCTCTTAAAACTGCAAACTCTGGTTATCTTACAAGACGTCTGGTTGATGTTTCTCAGGATTTGGTTGTGTCTGAAGAAGATTGCGGCACCATTGAGGGGTTGGTGATGAGCCCGGTTATCGAAGGTGGTGATGTTATCGAACCTTTAAGAGAGCGCGTGTTAGGAAGAGTCCTAGCCAAAGATGCTATTAAGATTAACGGTGAGCTTGTTGCAGAAGCAGGTGTTTTACTTGATGAGAAATGGGTAGAAATACTTGATGAGAATGGTGTTGATCAAGTGACCGTTCGTTCAGGGATCACATGCGAGACGCGTTTTGGTATTTGTCGTAAATGTTATGGCCGCGATCTGGGTCGTGGACACTTAGTTAATATAGGTGAGGCTGTAGGTGTAATAGCTGCGCAATCCATTGGTGAACCCGGTACTCAGTTAACTATGCGTACCTTTCATATTGGTGGAGCTGCATCTCGTGCAGCAGCAATAAGTAATATTGAAGTCAAAAATGGCGGTACAGTTCGAATACAAAATGTTAAAACGCTTGATCAGGAAAGTGGCAACAAAGTAGTTGTTTCACGTTCAGGTGAAATAGCTATTCTGGATGATGTTGGTCGCGAACGTGAGCGTTATAAAATTCCATATGGAGCTGTATTGACGATAAACGATGGTGCAAGTGTAGCTTCTGGACAAAAAATAGCTTCTTGGGACCCACATACACATCCTGTAATTACTGAAGTTAAAGGACGAGTTCAATTTTCTGATATCGTAGATGGTGTCACAGTGACACGGCATGTTGACGAAGTTACCGGTTTAACAAATATCGTTATTTTGGATCCAAAACAACGACCATCAACGGCAAAAGACTTACGTCCTACAGTTAAGCTAGTTGATGAAAAGGGTGAAGAGCTTAAGATACCAGGCACTGATCAGGCTGCTCATTATCTACTGCCCTCAAAGGCAGTTATAAATGTTAGTGATGGTAAAGAGGTCAATATTGGTGACATCATTGCGCGTCTAGCTCAAGAATCGATAAAAACACGTGACATTACAGGTGGCTTGCCTAGAGTTGCCGATCTATTTGAAGCGCGCAAACCTAAAGAACCAGCAGTTTTGGCAGAAATCTCCGGCATCATCAGTTTTGGAAAAGAAACAAAAGGGAAGCAAAGGATCGTTATTACGGGTCCGGATGATTCAGTTCATGAAGAACTTATTCCAAAATGGCGTTATGTAAGTGTATTTGAAGGTGAACATGTTGAAAAAGGTGAGAGTATAGCCGATGGACCACCAATGCCACATGACATACTGCGCTTGAAAGGCGTGGTTGCATTAACCACCTATATCAGTACCGAGATTCAAGAAGTTTATCGTTTGCAGGGCGTTAAGATTAATGACAAGCATATCGAAATCATTGTTCGGCAAATGATGAGAAAAGCAGAGATTACAGATACTGGTGATAGTACGTTTCTGAAAGGTGAACAAATAGAACGCTCAAGAGTTTTGGAAGAAAACGAAAAGATTGAAGCAGATGGCAAGAACCCCGCAACTTGGGTGCCTATCTTATTAGGTATCACAAAAGCCTCTCTTTCAACAGAGTCATTTGTCTCAGCAGCATCTTTTCAAGAAACTACTCGTGTATTAACTGAAGCGAGTGTTAGTGGGAAACGAGATGATTTGCGTGGATTGAAGGAAAATGTCATTGTTGGACGTCTTATTCCTGCGGGAACAGGATTAGCTTACCATGGTGAACGCAAAGAACGTTTGGATAAGAGAAATGCGCCTGAAACGACTTTAGAAAATATCGAGATTGATGATGTTGAAATACCAATAGCCGGTTCTGATTCAGAACCTGTGGAGAGTACGACAGGAACTTGAAAAATAAGCGATGATCTTCCTTGACAGGATCATCATCAAAGACATAAAATCCCGCCTCTTTGACAGACTGAGTCATTATTCTCAGTCTGTCATTTTGCTTTAAGTACTGGAAATACTGGTGGATTTTTAAAAATATGCCGATACGCCAGACGACATCTTGAGGATATCCGATATTGTTCTCCACATGTCCGTACTGAAAGTTGTTTATTGTATTCGCTAAGAATGCACTCAGTATGGACAAGTGAGGTGGTCTGCGCACTTAAATAAACTGATTTATAAGAATTTTTTTATGACAACAATTAATCAATTAGTCAGAAAACCGCGTAAGAGACAACGTATTAAAAGTAATGTTCCTGCGCTAGAGGCTTGTCCACAAAAGCGTGGTGTATGCACCCGTGTTTACACAACTACACCCAAAAAACCAAATTCTGCTTTGAGGAAAGTGGCTCGTGTAAGACTGACTAACGGGCAGGAAGTAACCACTTACATTGGTGGCGAAGGTCATAATCTGCAAGAGCACTCTGTGATTTTGATTAGAGGTGGTCGTGTGAAAGATTTGCCGGGCGTACGATACCATACCGTTCGCGGTACTTTAGATACTTCCGGTGTGAGTGATAGACGCCAAGGTCGTTCTAAATACGGTGCAAAACGTCCAAAGTCGTAAACTATAATACTTACTAATACATTAATAATAGATACAGGAATAGCTTGAACCATGTCTAGAAGACGCGTTGCTGAGAAAACTGAAATTTTGCCAGATCCAAAATACGGAAATGAGGTATTAGCGAAATTTATAAATATCATTATGCGTAGTGGTAAAAAATCCATCGCAGAAAAAATTGTCTATGGCGCATTGGATGAGATAAGTGGTAAAGGTAATTCTGAGCCACTTGGAGTATTTAATAAAGCGCTTGAGAACGTTCGGCCTCTAGTGGAAGTTAAATCTAGACGCGTAGGTGGAGCAACGTATCAGATCCCAATCGAAGTTAGAACGGCTCGGAGCGTAACTCTAGCGATGCGTTGGATGGTTGACGCTGCAAAAAATCGTGGTGAAAAAAATATGGGATTACGTTTGGCTGGTGAATTGCTAGATGCTTCAGAAAGTCGTGGTTCAGCCATCAAAAAGCGCGAAGACACTCACCGTATGGCAGAAGCCAATAAGGCTTTTTCTCATTACCGTTGGTAATAGACTAATAAATCTTATCAATACAGTATTATGTCACGACACACACCAATTGAGCACTATCGAAATATCGGAATTATGGCTCACATTGATGCTGGTAAAACTACGACTACCGAGCGTGTACTCTTTTATACTGGCGTTTCACATAAGATTGGTGAAGTACATGATGGGGCTGCAACCATGGATTGGATGGAGCAAGAGCAAGAGCGCGGAATAACTATTACATCTGCTGCTACAACTTGCTTTTGGAAGGGAACATCCGCTCAATTTGAAGAACACCGAATAAATATCATTGATACTCCAGGACATGTTGATTTTACGATTGAAGTTGAACGTTCATTACGAGTTCTGGATGGCGCCTGTGCAGTATTTTGTGCTGTTGGTGGAGTTGAACCTCAGTCAGAAACGGTTTGGCGGCAAGCAAACAAATATTCAGTTCCGCGCATGGCCTTTGTAAACAAAATGGATCGTGCCGGTGCTAACTTTTTACGAGTAGTAGATCAAATCCGAGAAAGGTTGGGTAGTAAAGCTGTACCTATGCAACTACCTATAGGTGCTGAAGAAAAGTTTGAAGGTATTATTGACTTAGTAAAGATGAAAGCGATTTACTGGGAAGAAGAAAATATGGGTATTAAATTTCAAGAAAAAGAAATTCCCGAAACATTGCAGTCTTTAGCATTACAATGGCATGAAAATATAGTTGAAATTGCTGCAGAAGCGAATGAAACCGTTATGGAAGCGTATTTGGAGAATAGCACGCTTTCTCAAGAGCAGATTATTGAAGGAATACGTACACAAGTATTAGCCAATCATGTTGTACCAGTATTTTGCGGTTCTGCTTTCAAAAATAAAGGTGTTCAAACAATGCTCGATGCTGTTGTGCAATACATGCCATCGCCAATAGATGTCCCAGCTATCAAAGGAATATTGGACGACAAATATGAATCAGAGGGTGAGAGGCTTTCTTCTGATGAAGAACCTTTTGCAGCGTTAGCCTTTAAAATTGCAACCGACCCATTTGTTGGTACATTAACTTTTTTTCGGTCTTATTCAGGTGTGCTCAAGTCAGGCGATACAGTTTTAAACTCAGTTAAAATGAAAAAAGAACGTGTAGGTAGACTACTACAAATGCATGCGAATAGCCGGGAAGAAATAAAAGAGGTTCGTGCGGGTGACATTGCAGCGGCGGTTGGATTAAAGGATGTAACCACAGGTGACACACTTTGTGATTTAAATAATGTGATTACTTTGGAGAAAATGGAGTTCCCTGAGCCAGTTATAGCAGTTGCGGTTGAGCCAAAGACAAAGCCAGATCAAGAAAAGATGGGACTTGCTTTAAGTAAGCTCGCACAAGAAGATCCATCCTTTCGTGTACATACGGATGAAGAGTCAGGACAAACAATTATTTCAGGGATGGGCGAACTTCATTTAGAAATTATTGTTGACCGTATGAAGCGAGAATTCAAAGTTGAAGCGAACATAGGTAAACCTCAAGTGGCTTATCGAGAAACTATATGTTCAACACTTGAGAAAGCGGAAGGTAAATTTGTTCGTCAATCAGGCGGTCGTGGACAATACGGGCATGTAGTTTTCAAGATTGAGCCAAAGCAGACAGGTGAAGGTTTTGAGTTCGTGAATGAAATAGTAGGCGGCACAGTGCCTAAAGAATATATACCTGCTATAGAGAAAGGAGTTGTTGAGCAAATGACAAATGGCATTGTCGCAGGTTACCCCGTAGTCGATGTCAAAGTAACTTTATATGATGGCTCTTATCATGATGTTGACTCCAGCGAAATGGCGTTTAAAATCGCGGGTTCGATGGGATTTAGAGAAGGTGCAAGAAAAGCATGTCCTGTTTTATTGGAGCCGGTTATGAAGGTCGAAATTGTTACTCCAGAAGAATATATGGGAACTGTTAATGGTGATTTGAACCGTCGCCGGGGAATTTTACAAAGCACAGAGGAATCTCCGTCAGGAAAGATAATAAAGGCTGAAGTACCATTGAGTGAAATGTTTGGCTACGCGACTGATCTTCGATCAGCAACTCAAGGTCGCGCGGTATACACAATGGAATTTGAAAAATATAACGAAGTTCCAGCAAATATTGCTGAGAGTATGATCACTAAAAATCAATAATTTAAAATTAGAGATAGAAAGCAAATACCCCAAACAAGTGCGTTTTAATAGCTTTATAAATAATAAAAACACAATTGAAAAAATATCAAAATTTCATATTGGAATTTGTCCACATTCAAAAAAATACTCTTTAATAAATAAAACTTATAGACAGTATTGCGGATCAAGCAGAATTATTGATTATATTGAGGCCGGACTTCCAATTGTCGTTTCAAAAACAGCATATTTTCAAAGATATATAGCTCGATCACACAAAGCACAGATAATTGATATTTTTGAGATAGAAAAGCTTAAAAAAATAGAGGACCTGACTTTATTGCTAAA
>ERZ651776.821-NODE-821-length-40861-cov-7.376814_pt1 | contig 40861 bp, 37 predicted proteins | sample MGYA00514761_ERZ651776 | MGnify/ENA metagenome assembly ERZ651776
TGATCTGCCGATCGAGCGAGATGGCAGCATTGACACGAATCCTTCGCTCGATTTTCCGAGCCTGCGACTCAAACTGCTGGCGAACGGGCTTGGTCTCGCTGGAACCGACGAGTCGAGGAGTGCTCTCTACTCAATGTTCCGCAAGGCGCTACAAGAGCCAGGTTCTCGAGGCGCTGGTTTGGCGGTCCAACGGTCATTGCAGGAATCGCTGCGCAAAGACTACGCACGCCATAATCGGAAGGTTTTTTCGCAGTTTGTCGATCTCGAGCAGCGCCAGTTTCGCTTTCGCGATCTGTCATCTACAGCCGGTAGACGATCTACTGATGAGTTGGACGTCGTGTTCGAAATCGTTGAAAGTTGGGCCGCAGTTGGTGGTCAGGCACTGATTCACGACCTGCTGATGCCGCGGGCTCCCGATAAGCCTCAACCAGCGTGAGGAAACCTCTGGCGCCAAACGCCCTGTTGTAACCACTGGTTGTAGACCAAGCGAATGCCTGTCGTCATATCAGCGGTACTGAATCCTTCCGGGCTGGTGCCGCCGCGAAAGGTGATGTTATGAGCGTTGGTCTGCGGGCCGACTGCGACCAACAGGCGACGACGAAGCTGCTGCTCGACGATAGAAATGACCTCATCAAGCGTCACGGGCCGACCCGACGCAAGGATCATTGGAGAGATTGCTGCAGCGGTCGGGTCCTGAATACATTGCGAGATGAAACGTCCGACATCACCAACCGGAACGTAGTCGCGCAGCGTTTGCCGACCGCCAAAGAGAGTCGTAACGGTCTGACTTAAGCCGTTGCTGACGAGGGTGGGGATTAGCCCCCGAGCGCCAGTTGAGCTGATAAGGCCATAGACCGAGGTAGGTCGATAGATCCGGGCTGCAAGGTTTGAACAATCCAGCAGATCGGTCTCCTGGGCCTGCTTGAGCCGGCCGTATTCTCGGAGAGGTCGTATCGGCGTATTGGGCCCTATGAGCCGCTGACCCTCGTACAACCCGCCTGCACTGCTCAGGAGATGGAATGGCACCTTTGCCGACTGACCCTGGGCGCATCGTTCAGCTGCACGAAGGACGACTCCAAAGGCCGTCTGTTCGGCAGCTGCAGCGCTGCTGGTCAGGGTAAACCCGCCCGATCCGGCAGCCCAAACAAAGACGACTTGTTTCCGGCTGCCTATTTCCAGCATCGCCTGTTCCATCTGGTTGCTCTGTGATTTCGGTTGGTTCCAATCAAACGGAAAGCGAGAATACCGATAACCAGCCGACCGCACTAAGTGCTGCGAGATCGCGCTTCCGATCAAACCAACACCAAACAATGCGACTGTAGGAAGCAGCGTTGCCGGATTAGGTCGTAGGACGAACATCGCGGTCGCGAAACCATTCGGCGAGGATTACATCTTCGGATCGGTCGATCGTGAAGAACGTTGGTTTCCCTTGCAGGTGCAGCACAACATTTGTGAGATATTCAAGAATCACAGCCAGTATCAGTGACGTAATGCCTCCGAAGAACAGTATTGCTACGAACAATGACGTCCAGCCCTCGACCTGAGAAGAGCCGAGGGTCTGAATAAGGAGTGCTCGGGTTGCAAAAACCATCGCAACCAAGACACCGAGAAGGCCGACAAGGGCTGCTGCACGAAGTGCTTTGGCTTGGGAGGAGATGACCAGCCGTCTGGCATGGCTCAACAGCTTCGTGAAGCTGTACCCACTTTGCGCCGAGTTTGCATACCGGGAATCGGTCATAGGGAGTTCAACCGATTCGAAGCGGTCTGTGAACCATCCGAGTGCGATGTCGTAGTACGTTTCATGCCCGGACACACTGGCGGCAGCCCGAGCGACTGAGCCGCGCAACAGCCTGAAGCTATTGAAGCTTGCGACTTCGGTCTTTCTCGTGAGTGTCACCATGAGCCGCTTATACATCCGTGATGCAACATCTCGATAGCCGCCATGGACCGAGCCGTCTGGACGGGCGTAGACGATGTCAGCGTTTGTCTCGGCGGCGATCTTGAGGAGTGATTCGATAGCGGCTGAGTCGTGTTGCAGATCTTCGTCGAGTGTGACTACCCAGTCACCGGACGTATGAAGGATTCCGGCGATTGTTGCAGGATGTTGCCCGAAGTTACGGGCCAGTGTGACGACTCGGATCCAGTCGTACTTCTCATCGAGATCCCGAAGAACCTCACTCGATGAGTCGATGGACGCATCGTCGACAAATATTGCCTCGCCCAACTCGAAAGGTGCTCCTTCGGTCTGCCATCTCTGACGCTCACGGGCGAGCGCCTCATTGAGCGCGACCAAGTGATCAGCCCCCGAATACACCGGTATGACGACAGAAATGATCATTTGGTCGTGAGCTTAGAGACGGAAACGTTTCTTATCAAGAACGCCCACCAAAGGCCTGAACCATGGACCGCTCAGGAGATCAGGCGAGCCGCTAACGGCCGCACCAGTCGGGTTGTTCGAGAAAGACTACAACTTGGCGTATGTCGACGGAGATAGTGCTGTCGTCGGGCGGGCACGCTCCTTCCGACGTGTCGCGAGCGGATGCGAGATCCCTGCACGCTCGTGGAGGGTCGCCGTCTGCTCCACAGTAGATGAGCTGTTGGTAGCCTGCCTGCCTGGCAATGAAGAACGCATAGCGCGGCTTGCTAAATTCCTGTCCCGCCAGTTCTGCCTGAGGGTCGTAGATGAGAACTTGGGCGTCGGGTTCGATTGGTGCTTCGCGTGTCATCTCCACCAGCTGATTGACAGAAGTATTGATGCTCTGAGAGAGGCTCTCGACGCGTTGGAGCCCGAGCGATGCCTGAGCTGCCCAAAGCAGGCCGACAACTGAGATCCAGATCGTTCTGGCGCGTCGGCTATGCCCCTGGGTCAGGAATATGAGAATGACTAACGGTGCGAAGCTGCCCACAGCGAGTCGTCCGACATATCGGCTGTTGGCAGCGGCCAACAAGAAGACCATGGCAGCAAACGGGGCGATCATCCAGGCGAACTTGTAGATCAGAGCCGGCGAAGTTCTTTCCCGATAGAGCCGGAGACCACCAAAGATGCCGAGAACTATTACGGGCACCGATGCCCAGAGTCCGTAGTAATCGGGTAGGAGAAGGAGATCCACTAGGTCCTCGCTCGCGCTTGAACTCAACGAGCCGATGTTGTAAACGATCCGCGTCACAATTCCGCTGTCACTGCGGTTGAGAACTCGAAACTCAGATAGGGAGGTGGTGACTGCGCCGAACTTCAGCCAGGTAACACCCAAAGAGACTGCGAACCCTGTGCCGAATGCTGCGATCCAGAGCAGTGTCATGGACACGAATCTTTTACGATTCAGGTCGCGTTTGCCGAGAAAAAGTACCGGCACCAGGATGAGCAGTAGTTGGTTGAATTGATAGCTCCCCAATAGCAAGATGCTGCCTGCAAAGAGCACGACTACCTTGTAATGGTCGCTCCCATCGCCTTGCAACGCAAGGATCGTAAGAAGCGCTACGAGGTTCGCTATGAGGAACTGTCCGGGCCAGAGGATCATTTCCGTCAGTGGACTCGTCGTCATGAAAAGGGCCATGACAAGCGCGAATTCTGGAAGGTGCCTTGGTTTCAGGACCGGTCGCAGAATGGCGAATAGCAATAGTCCATAGGATGACGCGTCAAGAATACGTGCAATCGATGGATGCACGTTTTTGAGGATCGGCCAGAAATAGTAATTTAGCCAACGGAACTCTGAGCGAAACTTCTCGTCATAACGTTCCAGATACGTTGGAGCGTCTCGCCATATCGGGACTTCGTATTGTAATCCAAGCAATAGGGCCGAGCTTGCGTAGGCAATCACGAGGGTCGTCGCAACGAAGATCAGGTCCCGACGTGAGTAATCGCTCGCGCTGGTCATGAGGGGAACACTCCGAGCCATTCGGCTGTAGATTACCCGAACTCGTTTCGTCGAAATGTCATCGTGGTCATGGCGCCATAGAACCGGTCAGCCCGATTGCATGACCCGCTGTCGGTTTTGATGTGGTTACCTGCGAAGCCCGACCGACACTTCGAATAGGGCCCTTGACTAGGACAGTGGTTGGGAGAGGGCGAGGTGTTGGTAGTTGCTGAAGGGGTTGCAGCCTTGGTTGGTCCACCAGTTCATGTTTGTTTGGCTGGTGGCGATGTCGGTGCCAGCGTTCGCGAAGACGCCGACTCGGTCGGCGCATCGGCGGATGAAGAAGTCGCCGCCTGAGGGTTCGGTGGGGATGCCGTTGGCGAAGACGCCGGCATTGTTGAGGACGTTGGCGATGGAGTCGGGGTAGGTGGTGCCGTCGGCGAAGCTGAACCAGCCGGTGCCATTGCCTTTTTTGCCGCCGCCAGTCGCCCTGTAGGTGCCGTTGATTTCGGCGTAGGCCTCGAACCCATCAATGATCTGTTGCGGCGCATCCACCTGAGCCGGATCCTGGCTTGCAGCGGGGTACAGGAAGGCGACTCCTGCACGGTCGCCTGCGCCAAGCCCCTTAGCAGCGCCGCTTTGGATTTGAAAGTACATAATCTCGGATGAGGCTGGGACATGTGCGAGCCCTAACGCATGTCCGGATTCGTGCAACATAACGGTTGCGATATCAAAGCGACCAGAGGCAGCCCCTGCTGACCACGCGTAGTCACGGTTGAACACGACATCGAATCCGATGATGTCGCCCGTTTGAGTCGTTATCCAACTCGCTTGCGCAAGGTAGGTGGTAGCCGGGTTGGGAGTGGCCGTCCAGTAGATCGTGTTCTTTTCATCGCTGAGGCTGCCTGTAGCAGCAGTTGTCCCTTGATAGGTGAAGTCGATGTCTGATCCAAGATCATCCTCCCACGTCTGCAATGCGCTGCGCACGGCATTAACAGTGGCATTTGCATCGACTCCTGAGTTGGCCGGGTTGACGTAGAAGTCCGATGGAAATTCAGCAAACCTGGCACCAGTGAGGCCAAAGTCACCTACCGCGTCAGCTTGCGAGACAAGTTCGCCGGTGACGGGGGATACGCCACCTAGTCCACCGACGATCGAGTAGACGACACCATCTACTCCAGGTACGGCATGTCGAGCATTCTGTGTCGGAGATCGGACGAGTGCAACCTCGAGTTCATCGTGAGCGCTCAAGAATGGTTGATCGGAGACAACCACCTGGTGGCCATCTGCTCGCAGCCCGCCTTCTACCTGCAACAAGATCGTTCCGCTGACCGCACCCTTGTAGGTCGCCACAACTTGGGCTTCGGCCATGGTGTAGGACACGCCATCGATTTCGACCGGCGTCGTGTCAATGATGAGAACCTTGGCGACGTCGGTTGCGATGTCTTGAAAAACGTCATCAATAGCGCTGTCGTACTGTGCACTCACGGAGGTAGCAGCGAGCAACAGGTAGCCGAGGATCGCAAGTGGCACAAGAAATATACGTGCTCTCATTGTTCGGACCTTTCAAACGACTGAGTATGGGTAGTGGCTCTCGGATGCCGTGAGAACGCTCATGTACCTATGTCAATCGGCACTTTCTAGGGGGCGGCAAGTCTGTTGGCGTCGAATGAGCCGTTTGTCTCAGGCCTTAGCTGTGCTTCGTTGCTCAGAACATCTTGCTAGTGGAGTTCAGAGACCAAGGATTCGGTGATTGAGCCAGCGTTGAACGTCTGGCCAGGAACGTGTACATGCCGACCCTCTACCAAGTGAGCACCATGTTGTTCCGGTGCTCCAGCGAGGTATCGAACAGCGGTGCCGTTGACGAGTTCAGCACGGTCAGGGTCGTCTTCGCACAGGTCCATAGCGGTCCATGCTGCGCAATTGACGACAAGGTCGGGGGCGTGGCCCCAGCCGCGGTGTTGATCGCATCAGCACTTGCAATCTCGAGCGATCTTTGGTCAAGCCCGATCAGCTCGTGGCCATCATCTCCACCTAGGCGAACGAGGTTGTGCCGAGCTGGCCAGCTGAGCCGGTGACAAGAATCTTCACGACGTAATCAAATTGGCGCTAGCGGGCGGCGCAGGTTTGACCGGCTCGCCATCGTCAAGGGAGCGTTTCATGGCATCGGCCACGGCGAGTGCTTCGGCGATCGTGACATCCATGTCGAGGTAGCGGTAAGTGCCAAGGCGGCCAACGAAGGTGACACCTGATGTCGCTGCAGCCCGTGCCTCGTATTGGTCGAGCAGGTCTTTGTCATCCACCAGCCGAACGGGGTAGTAGGGGATGTCTTCGGGTTGATGCTCGCGGCTGAATTCGCGAAAACACACTGTCTGTTCGTGGGTCTCGGCAGGCGCGAAGTGTTTGTGTTCGGTGATTCGGGTGTGGGGGACCTGTTCGTCGCCGTAGTTCATCACCGGCGTTCCTTGGAAGTCACCGTCGGCGACGAACTCTTCGAAGTCGAGGGTTCGGTACCCGAGCCGGCCGAGGTCATAGCCAAAGTAGGCATCGAGCGGGCCTGTCCAGATCACATGGTCGTAGTCACTCGCAGAGGCAGACGCAAGTGCGGTTTCCAAGGTGACTGTGATCCCAGGGTGTTCAAGGATCGCTTCGATAATCGGCGTGTAGCCCTCGGCCGGAATGGCCTGGTGCGGATGATTGAAGTACGAGTCTTCATAGTTGAACCGCAGTGGCAAACGCTTCAGAATTGACGCTGGCAACGACGTGGGCGACACGCCCCATTGCTTGCGGGTGTAACCCTCGAAGAAGAGTTCATAGAGACGACGCCCGATCATGGTCAGCGCTTGTTCTTCGAAGTTCTCTGGCTCGTGATCGAGTTCGATCGCTTCGGTCTCGGTGATGAAGCGATGGGCCTCAGACGGCGACATGGCTGTGCCATAGACCTGATTGATCGTGTGGAGATTGACCGGAAGGCTGAAGACGGTGCCTTCGACGGTTGTCTTCACCTTGTGGTTGTACGGCACCATCTCGCCGAACCGATTGATGTACTCCCACACCCGTTCGTTGTCGGTATGGAAGATGTGCGGACCGTAACGATGGACGAGCACACCAGTCTCGTGGCGTTCGGTGTAGCAGTTTCCACCAACATGATCGCGGGTGTCGAACACCTGACACGTGTGCCCGGCTTCGGCCAACTCTCGAGCGATCACTGCCCCCGAGAATCCGGCGCCTGCGATGCCGATGTTTGCCATGCCCCAAGCGTAATCACCAATGGCATCTCGCCCCGCAGATCCCCACAATCGTGCGTCATGGTGCTGGTGCGCCCGAACGTGCGAGATGGCTGTGGTCAGCGTCACCACCTCCCCATATGCCAGCGGGCTAACCTCGCCAGTTGTGAAGAATGATCATGACCTGGCTGCCGAACTCGCGGAGCAGGCAGGCGAGTTGCTCATTGCGGTGCGGGCCGAACTCTCTGAAGCCGACGTCGCACTTCGCAAAGACGAGGGTGATCGCCGCAGCCACAACCTGCTCATGCACGAGCTGCAAGCAGCCCGCCCCAACGATGCCATCTTGTCGGAAGAGGGCCAGGACACCGCAGTCCGACTGAGCGCTGACCGCGTCTGGATCATTGACCCACTCGACGGCACCCGAGAGTTTGGCGAGATCCCCCGCACCGACTGGGCAGTACATGTTGCTCTGGTGCAACAAGGCCAGCCCATTGCCGGGGCTGTTGCGCTGCCTGCGCTGCAGACGACGTTGGCCACAGGCAGCGGCCTGGAGATGCCGGAGCCATGGGGTGGTGCTCCTCGGGTGATCGCAAGTCGTAGTCGCCCCGGACCTGCGGCAGAAGCTGTGGCCGAAGCACTCGGAGGCGAAATGATCTTCATGGGATCAGCGGGGGCCAAAGCAATGGCAGTCGTGTGCGGCGAGGCTGATATCTACGCCCATACCGGTGGACAGTTCGAGTGGGACTCGTGCGCTCCAGTAGCTGTTGCTTTGGCGGCAGGTATGCATGCGAGTCGCATCGATGGTTCACCGCTCGTCTACAACAACCAGGATCCGTACTTGCCGGATCTGCTCATCTGCCGACCTGAGTTCGCTGCGGCATCAATCGCTGCGGTAAAGGCTGCCGGGATCAGCTAACCAGCGATCCAGCATTCGCCATAACGAGTGGGAGCCAATGTCTGCGCACTCCACTGTCTGCCAACTTCACAGAGCGAGCCATGAACTTCTCCTCAGCTGACTGTATTTGTCCGGAAGCCGGTTTAACGTTGCTCGCATGTTGACCGTGTCGGTGGTGATCCCAGCTCGCAATGATGGCGATGCTCTCCGCACCGCGGTTGAGAGCGTCCGAGCCCAACAAGATGTCGCCATCTCCGAGATTGCGATCGCCGTTGGACCGAGCACAGATGACACCAAGGCAGAAGCCAACCGTCTGGCAGCCACAGACCCGGGGATCCTTGTTCTTGACAACCCCACCGGATTGACGCCAGCGGGCCTAAACATTGCCATAGCGAACACCACGGGCGATGTCGTGGTCCGTGTTGATGCCCGGTCTCAGTTACCGCCTGACTACATACAACACGCACTCGAAACGATGAACGCAACGGGTGCCGCCAACGTGGGGGCGATTCAGGAAGCGGCCGGGCAGACCCCAACCGAACGCGCTATTGCTGCGGCCATGCACAGCAAGCTGGGCTCAGGCGGGGCCCGGTACCGACACGGAGGAGACCTTCGAGAGGTCGAAACCGCGTATCTAGGCGTCTTCTCAAGGAAGGCGTTGGAGGACGTTGACGGTTTCGACGAGAGCTTCATCCGTAATCAAGACAGTGAGCTGAATATCCGATTGCGCAACGCAGGGCACACGGTGTGGCTTGACCCTCGGATGGTCGTTGAGTATCGGCCGCGCCCGAGCCTGCGGGCCCTTGCTAGTCAATATTGGCAATATGGATGGTGGCGTGCGATCACGCTCCGTCGTCACCCCGGGTCAATGAAGCTACGCCAAGCGGCAGTGCCGGTGGCGGTGCTTGCGCTCGTGGCTTCGCTAGTCGTCGGCCTTGCGATTCAACCGTGGTTCCTCGTCATACCGGCGGCGTATCTGGGTTCGCTGGTCGTCGCTGCTGCCTCGGAGCCCCAGGCTCTGAACCTGCGCGAGAAAGCAACGATGGCGGCGGCTTTGGCGACGATGCACGTCATGTGGGGCACTGCGCTGATTGCTTCAACGGCCGTTCATCTCGTTCGCGGCTCGAAGTGAACAAGCACATCTGAACAAGCACATCTGTCGGCCCGAGTTCGCCCAGGCATCGATTTCTGCGGTTAAGGCTGCGGGCGTCTGACGCGCCGGGCTCTACGATTGCGGTCGTGGATAACGCCCCATCACTGCGAGTTGCACTGTGTCAGATCGACACCATTGTTGGTGCCCTCGATCACAACACCGACCTCGCGATCGCTGCACTGCGCGAAGCCGAAGCGGCCGGCTGCGACGTTGCCATCTTTCCCGAGCTCACAATCACCGGGTACCCACCCGAAGACCTGGTGCTCAAGCCCCGGTTCGTGGCCGACAATGTTGTCGCCCTGGAACGACTCGCCGCCGAGACCAGCACGACCGCAGTCGTTGTCGGTTATGTCGAACCAGGCGACGGCCCAACGGTCGGTAGCGGCCATCCCACGCTCTACAACTCCGCTGCGGTGGCCGCAAAGGGCCAGGTCATCGGCAGCTATCGCAAACATGAGCTGCCCAACTACGGCGTGTTTGACGAGAAGCGATACTTCACCCCTGGCACCGGACTTCCGCTGTGGAACATCGCTGGAGTCACCGTCGGCGTCACGATTTGCGAGGATCTGTGGATCGAGGGCGGCCCCGTCGACGAACTTGCCGAAGCAGGTGCACAGTTCATCCTTAACATCAATGCCTCGCCGTATAGCCAGGGAAAACGGGCAGTGCGAGAAGCGATGGTTCGACGCCGAGCAGCCGAGGGCACTGTGCCCATCGCCTACGTCAACCTGGTCGGTGGCCAGGACGAGCTGATCTTCGATGGTGGTTCCATGGTGATCGCTGCCGACGGATCCGTGGTCGCACAGTCGTCAATGTTCGACGAAAAGGTTCTTATCGCTGACTTCGCCGTCGGCGACGAACGGCCGAGCGCGACCGAACCAATCACGGTGACCGAGCGGTCATCGGCCTCGATGGTTGGGTTGCCGCCGGTGATCGAGCCGGCCCCTGATCCCATGGCCGAACTCTGGGGCGCTCTCGTGCTGGGCACACGCGACTACGTGCGCAACAACGGCTTCACCGACATCTGCTTTGGACTCTCCGGCGGCGTCGACTCAACCCTGGTTGCGGCCATCGCCGCCGAGGCACTCGGCCCTGAACACGTCCACGCCTTGCTCATGCCGTCGCGGTATTCGTCGGAACACTCGGTCACCGACGCTGAGAAGCTCTCGATCAACCTTGGTATTGACTACCGCACGATCGCTATCGAACCAGCCCACTCGGCAATGCTCGAGATGCTTGCACCATCGTTTGGTGACCTGGAACCCAACGTGACCGAAGAGAACGTGCAGAGCCGACTTCGGGGTGTGACCTGGATGGCGATCTCGAACAAGTTCGGATGGCTCGTGCTGGTCGGTGGCAACAAGAGCGAGATGGCGGTGGGGTACGCAACCCTGTACGGCGACACCGCCGGGGCCTATGCACCCATCAAGGATGTCTGGAAACTCCAGGTCTACGAACTCTGTCACTGGTACAACGAACGGGCTGGCCGCGAGATCATCCCTACCCATATCTTGACCAAGGCGCCGTCGGCCGAACTGCGGCCAGACCAGCGGGACGACCAAAGCCTTCCGCCGTACGAGGTGCTCGATCCCATGCTCAGGGATCTCATCGAGAACGACAAGACAGCTTCCGACTTGATCGAGGCTGGCGGCGACGAAGCGATCGTGAAACGTATTGCCAGGCTGGTCGATATCGCAGAGTTCAAGCGTCGTCAGTCGCCGCCAGGACCTCGTGTCACCCACAAGGCGTTCGGTCGAGATCGGCGCATGCCCATCACGAATCGTTATCGCGGCGGGGCCTGACCCATGCACGGCGATGACTGGTTCACACTCGCCGAACTCACGGAACGACTCGGTGGTCTGGTCTGGGTCGAAGAGCAGCTCTCGCAGCTCCTCACGGGATGGGCCGCAAACGAGGCGTCAGCACCAGCAGCCATTTTCTTCGCTACCGCAGGCGGCCACCATGCATGGCACGCCCAGGTTGTCCGTGGTTGCCTCCCAACATCACCCCGCCTCACCGAGCACGACGTCGTCGTAGCGCCGACCATCGGCTGGACCCGCACGATCACCACCCTCGCCACTCTGACCGACGCCGAAGCGACGCTGCCTCGTCTCAAGGCCCTGGTCAAGGTCATCGACCCATGGCTCGACCGCGAAATCGGCGCCCTCGTCGACCTGGCTCGCCCCATCAGCGACGCCGCCATGATGCGATGGCTGCGCTTCATTACCATCGACCACCACGACGACGGCCAAGCCGCAGCGCTCCTGACCGCAAGCACCGCATCAAACACCACCCACGTCGACGACCACCGCCTAATCGCAGGCCTAGAGCTGTAACCCAGGCTCCGCACGCTCCACCCGAGGCGTTCCGCTGATCTCATCTGGGGACTTGCAGGCAGGTGCCGCCATCGTGTGGCACAGCATTCCGGCTCTCGCCGTGGGGCGACAGGCAGTCAAGCGAGTCCTGCGAGCGCCCCATCTCCCACCACTCATCTCGTGTGGGTAGAGGTAGGGGAGGGCGCAGGCAGGTGCCGGCCGGTTCGGCATCCTGGAGCGAGGCACCTCAGCGCCGAAGTGAAGGCAGCCGGAACGGCCGTGTGCCGGACTGTGCCCGGACCGGTTTAAAGAAGGACCGGTCTCAAGAAGGACCAGCAGTCGGGAACGCCGGCTACCGGTCGGCCGGTTCGACAACCAGTTGGTTCGCGGCGCTCAATGTCTCGTCGGTAATGTCCCAGATCGATTCGATCAGCTCGTCGCTGTTCAGCGGGATGCGCACGACCGAGCCGGTTTCGAGCAACACCACGACGTGATCGTTGTCGCCGAAGGCAACGAATGCGCGAACCTCGGTCTCTGCAGGATCCCAGAGGGTTCTTCCGCTGTTATCGGATTCGGTGAGCACGATGGCGCCTTCACCAAGGATGACGGCTGTGCTGTCGCCGGCTGGGCTATACCCAATCGCCGGCTGCTCGTCGCCCGAGAACGGATCCCACACCGATTCGAGGCGATTGCCGTCGACGTCGCCCAGGCGATATCGGGCGACAGCGCCTTCGCCGACTCCGAGCAAGATTCCTGCAGGTGAAGCTGCGACATTGATTGCTGGTGGTTGTTCATCGGCTGTCCACAGCGGGATCACTGCGTTGTCATCGCTGGTGACGGCTATCAGAGCGTTGCCGTCGTCGAGCACGAACGACACCAGGTCACCGACTGCTGAGAGGTCAGTAGCGGCGGCACCTTCGGCTTCTGCATCCCAGATCAGCTGGATGGCATCGGGATCGGCTCGGCCAGTGGTTGGTGCCAGATTGATGTTGCCGTCTTCGGTGCGGACTGCGACAAAACCACTGATCGAAGCGATTTCGACCGCTTCACCGACGCCATCGCCGGCCTCGTAGATCATGGTCGGTTGCGGGCGCCGAGCATCGGGGTCGATGACCAAGACATTGCCGTTGGTGTCCACGATGCCTATACCTTCGGCAAGCCATGCAAGGTCGACTGCTGGCTGGAGGTCGTCGGAAACCTCGTACAGCAGCGATATCTCGGGGAGCATTCCGGCCTGTGGGTAGGTTGCGACCATGATGTTGCCCGTCACCAGCCGAATGCCGATTCGTGATGGTGGCTGAGGCTCAGGGGTGGCGGTTGGCGCAGGTGCGGACGGATCAACTGGCCCGGCGGCCGGTGGTATCGCCGTAGGTGCCACGGTGGCTTCGGCTGCTGCGGTCAACGTCTGGCCAATCTCTGTTGTTACGTCGGCAGGTTCGGTGTCGTCCTCGTCGAGTGAGTTGATGAGCTGCATCATGCCCAACGCAAAGAGAGCCAATCCACAAATCATGAAGGTGGGGAGTAGGAACCGGCCCAAGCTGCGCCGGTGGCGCCGAGGACTGAGTGGCTCGACGGGTTCAGGCAGGAAACTCGGCCCGAGTGAATCGAAAGGTTGGAGAACGACCGTGGGGGGTGCGGCGGCTACGAGTTCTGACGTAGTGGTAGACACAGTGTTAGCCAGGTCAGCCAGAAAGTTGTTGTGGCTAGCATCATCTGTCTCGCCGAGTTCTGTATCTCTAGGTTCTGTATCTCGGGGTTCTTTGTCGAGGAGATGTGCGTTCTCCAGATCGTCGAGGAAGCTGCTGTCTGCCCCTCGGTCATCGTCTGGGTCTTCGTTACTGCTCTTGGAGTCTTCGTCGGCGGCATCGAGATACCCATCAAACGATTCGTCAAAGAGGGCAGCTCGAAGCACTGCAATGGTAAAGGCTCGGTCAGCTGCAGATCCACCTACATGATCCACCATCTCGTGGATGTCGTCGTCGTAGATGTCATCGGCGTCGAGGCTGCCGAGGTCTGAGGTAGAAAGGACGTCGAGAATCTCGAGAATTGACTCGAGTTCATCGTCGGTCAGATCATCAATCTCTTCGTCGATCCACGCATCGATTGCCTCGACTACGTCCACGCTGTCCTCATCCATCAACTTTCGGGCGCATCATCATCGCAGCCGAGCGGGTCAATGCGGTGCCACCTGGCGAAACTCTTCCTGGCAACTCAGATACGTTCGAGCTCACGCCCATCGAAGAGTGGCGCGATGCCGAAGGCAGCGATGTCTTCTTGAAGCTCCTGGTCGGTCGGGGCGGGTAAGCCCGAGGTGGCCGCGTCGAAGACGACGCCCAGTTTTCTGGCGTCACTTGTGGTGTTCAGAAAGAGTTGTGGATCGCTAAGAACAGCACGAACGGCACGCCCGATTGCATCGGGATCCTCGAGCGGTTCGTACCAGCTGAAGCGTTTGCCGTCGTGGCCCTCGGGCCACCGACCTCGTGCGATGGCCTTGATCGTCTGGGCGGCGACCTGTTTCTCGGCGCAGACAGCGAGCAGCTCTTCGACGTCGGCCCGGTACGCCTCGTTTGTAAGCATGGTCGTGTTGTGAGGGAAGAGCACCGAGGCGTAGTCGAACTCGGCCAGGCTCTTCAGGTGCATACCAGCGATGCGTGTGCCGTGGCCGGTCACACCAATGAACCGGACCAGTCCTTCGTCGCGGGCCTTGGCCAGAGCTTGCACGGCACCGTCGGGACCGTGGGCCTGCTCCCAGTCGTCTTGTTCGACCAGGTTGTGGAGCTGGATGAGATCGACATGGTCGACGCCGAGTCGTTCGAGCGACAGCTCCAGTTCGGCTCGAGCACCACTGCCGGACCGATCGCCGGTCTTGGTTGCAAGAAAGATCTCGCTGCGATGTGATGCCAACCACGGAGCGAGCCGCAGCTCCGATTCGCCGTAACTCGCAGCGGTATCAAAATGATTCACACCCGCGGCGACCACCTGCTCGATCGTGGCATCGGCACGTTCTTGACTCATTGCGCCAAGCGCTGCTGCACCGAAGATCACCCGACTGCTCACATGTCCGGTCGAGCCGAAATGTGCAGTCGGAAGAGAAAACGCGGAAGGAGCCATGCCATGAACTTACCCGCCCGCAGCGTCGGGCCGTAGGAGTGTGTGTGGGACGGCGTCGGTTGGCGGCGAACGTTGCGTGGGCAGGATTGAGAAGATGGGGACGGTCATGACGTAGCGTCGCACTATGGGTGAACAAGCAGTAGGCCTGTTGTCGGCGTCGGAGTTGGTGCGCAAGCTGCGCGATCGCGAGATCAGCAGCCGCGAGTTGTTGAGTCATTTCGGTGAGCGGCGGGCGGCGTACAACGATGCGCTCAACGCGATCGTCACCGTCGACGATGAAGCAGCACAGACGGTTGCAGCCGCAGCCGACGAACAGCTCGCCGGGGGCGACGACGACCTCCCGCCGCTGCTTGGGCTGCCGATGACGATCAAGGATGCGATCGCGACGAAAGGCATGCGCTCCACCGGCGGCGCCGTCGAGCTTGCCGACCATGTCCCCGACGCTGATGCCCAGGTCGTATCGCGGATCCGTCAGGCTGGCGGAGTCATCTTCGGCAAGACAAACCTGCCTCGATGGTCTGCCGATGTCCAGGCCTACAACGAGGTGTTCGGCACCACGAACAATCCGTGGGATCTGACCTGTGGTCCCGGCGGATCGAGCGGCGGTGCCGCTGCCGCCGTCTCCGCTGGTCTGACAGGCGCGGAGATAGGCACGGACATCGGCGGGTCGATTCGGTTACCGGCTCACTTCTCAGGGGTGTGCGGACACAAACCGAGCTTCGGGGTCGTTCCCCAGCTCGGCTACATCAGCCACACCACCTATCAAACCGGCGAACCAGATGTGAACGTGCTTGGTCCGATCGCACGGTCGGTCGATGACTGCGAACTCCTGCTCGACGTGATTGCTGGCCCTCGCGATGATCTCGCAGCGGGTTGGCAGCTGACCCTGCCTGGCTCGCGTCACGATGACCCGGCTGATTTCCGAGTTGCCGCCCATCTCGACGATCCGTCAGTGCCGGTGAGCGCCGAGGTCGCCGAAGCCCTGGAGATCGCAGCGAACGCCTTGACGAACAGCGGCATTGCCGTCGACCGAGCGGCATGGCCACATGACCTTGCGTTCGACGATGTCCGCGACGTCGGCCTGCCGCTGATCTCTGCCGCAACGTCTCCAGCCCGGGGTGGCGAGATCTTCGAACGTATGCAACAGATCGTTCGTGATCCGGGGTCGCACTCGGCCACCGAACAGATGCGTGCCAGCGCCACCGCCATGTTCCATCGAGACTGGTTGCTGCTCACCGAACAGCGCGAGCTGAACCGCCACAAGTGGACGAACTTCTTCCGTGACTTCGACGTGCTGCTGGCCCCGGTCGCCCATGTTGGCGCCTTTCCGCACACCCAGGAGGGCACGCTGTATGACCGCACGCTCATGGTCGATGGCGTCGAGCGGCCCTATACCGAGTTGATCATGTGGACCTCGCAGTTTGGGTACGTCGGCCTACCGTCCACCGTGGTGCCAGTCGGCATCACCCCCCGTGGTGTTCCCGTCGGCATTCAGGTGGTCGGCCCACACCTCGGCGATCGCACAACACTCACCTTCGCCCGCCATCTCGAACGGCTGCTCGGTGGCTACCAGGTCCCACCAAACTTCACCTAACCCCATCACGTTTGCGAGCGGAGCGGTGAAACACAGGTAGGAGCGAGGGATGAGCGGGTGGAGCCGACGGAGGAGGCCGCCAGCTGAGGTTGTTGCCATGTCCGACGAACGTCGGCCCGAGCGGAGCGAAGCTAAACAGGCCAGAGTTCGGTGTCGGGATGGAATTGTGACCACGCGAACCAAAATGCTTGATGGCCGCCGAGGTCGTTGCCCTCTGCATCGACGGCTCGCACACCACCACTAGCCAGGATCACGTTGATGCCGTCGACTTCGATGAATTCGCCTCGCTCCAGAGCATCGATTGCGCTGTCAACGTGAAACGCAATCGCCGTGCCGTCGGCCTTCACCAGGCCGAGCACGTCTTCCTGCACCGGAAGCCGGGGATCGACCTCGCCGATAGGGAAGACGGGACCGTCGGCGTCGCGGGTGTTGCGTAGATCAGAGTCCTCACGTCCGAGCGCCAACGAAATATCGAGCACCGTGGTGTCGGGATGGTCGGCTTTCCATCGTCCCCACGTGGTGGTGATCACGCTGTTCTGCTTGAACGTGACCCCGGCTTCACCGAGCGGACCACTCACGGCTGCACCCAGAAACGTGTCGAAGATTGAGAAGGTGTTGACGTCGTACATCACCTTGTTCGACCGGTTGAGTAACCCCGAGGTGCGCAGCACCGGACGTGCGAACCCCGCGGGTCCTTCGTCGGTGAAGAACACCTGCGCCGAACCACACAACGTGCAATAGGGCATGGCGAAGTCGCGGCCACCGAGCGTGTCGTTCACCATCTCCCGGACTTCCATAATCGACCGCGGGTAGGCGCGATGTTCGCCGTTGATCGAAACACCAAACACGATGGTGTCGTCGTCGAGCCATTCGTCGCCACCCGCGACATCGGTGGTGACCGGGTTGTCTGCGGCCGGGATGCAGTTGCAGCGGTCGTCGGTCCGGCCGAATGGGCGGTCATCGATCAACACCCCGCCCCATTGAATCAATCGCCAATCGATATCGGTGCCGTCTTCGAAGAGGGGCTCCCACCTGGGCTCGAGCGCCAGGTAGGCGATGCGTTTGTACGTGAGGTAGTCAGGGGGTGCGGGAATGTCCCAACCGAGGAGCAGGTCCGAGGTGAATCCCCACGGGCGAAACGGGTCGATCTCGATGCCCAGCAGTTCCTGCTGAGCCGTGACCAGCCTGGCTGACAGGTCAGGGTCAGGGACGATTCGCATCAGGTCGGCGAGCCACCAGCTGACACGAACGTCACCCGACTGTCCAAGTGTCGTGATGGCATCGAACGACAGCTGATCGATCACTCGACGACTCAACCGCTCGCCCATGAGCGTGTCGATCGCCTCGGCAACGTTGGGCGCAAGGTCGCCGGTAGACACTTCGGGAGCTGGCCCGAAGTCGCGAGCTTGGCCAGTCGGCACCGACGCCGGGTCGATGTCCGCTGCGACCCGAGGGCCCGAAGGTGTAGGTGTGGGCCCGGGAGTCGGAACCGTGGTGGAGGTACCGGTTGCAGGGTCGTCGGTTGCAGGGTCGTCGGTTGCAGGGGCATCGTCAAGTGCAGGGTCAGCGGACGGTGCTGTCGCAGATTCAGCGTCGGCTTCGACAACAGCGTTGGCATTGTCGCTTGAGCCTCCACAAGCTGCGACGAGAAGGCTGAGGGTTGCAAGACACAGGACGAGAGTTCGACGCACCGTGGTAGTTGAGCACAAGACGGAGTGAACCGGACAGCGACTATCGGGTTGTTTCTGACTTGTTTCCCACTCGCCGCGAGTGATTCCCCCGTGGCTAGCCGAAGGTCGCGTCCATCCAGCGATTGCGGAATGTGCCGCTCGGGTCTGCTGCGGTGAACACCCGATGGGCCTCGGTGAGCTTGGGGTACAGCGCGGGGAAAGTGAACTGTGATGGATCAAAGACCTTTCCCCAATGAGGCAGCGGGCTGAATGGCGTCAAGGTGTCTGCAACCAGTCGACCAGCGTGGAGGGCCGCATCCATGTCGTGATGCCAGGTGAAGTGAAACCCCACACAATCGCGCTCGTACTGCGGGCTGAGCCACAAGCCGTCTGACCGGACCGTGCGAATTTCGCTGATCATCAGATGGGGCGCGAGTTGCTCACCAATGGTTCGTAGCGCAGCCATTGCATCGACGGCATGGCTGCGTGCGACGAAGAACTCGCTCTGGACCTCGGCTCCAGCGCTGGGAACCGCGCCTGCCCGGAAATGGGGGAGTCGTTCGTCCCATCGGCCGGGTTTTTCTCCCTGATCGGTGCACGCCTCGGCTGACACTCCCGGGATCGGATGAAGCTGCTCAATCGCTGCCACGCCGTCATGCAACGCGGCATGGTCGACGGGATCCTCATCGGTTCGTTCCTTGGTCCAGAGCTGGATGTGGTCGATCCAGTCGGTGAACACGCTCACGCTGTAGGCCGAAGCGAACAGTTCGTCGAACTGCTTCTGCAGAACTTCCCAGCTCAGAAAGTTGTGCACCAATTGGCGCACTAGGAAACTCGGTACGAGGTCTAGTTCGACCGCAACGATGACACCCAGCGCTCCAAGAGAAATCGGCGCGGCCGCAAAGTCTTCGTCGCCTCGCCCGATGCGACGAAGCTCGCCGTTCGGGCCAGCGACCTGGACCGCAATGACCGACGTGGCCACATTGCCGTTGCCGTCACCCGATCCATGGGTGCCGGTGGCTGTTGCACCGGCGATCGAGATGTGCGGGAGCGACGCCAGGTTGGCGACTGCCCGACCGGTGGGTGCCAATAACTCGGCGAGTCGCGAATAGATCATGCTGCCGTTCACCGTCACCGAGGCCTGATCTGCAGCAACTTCGAAACGTTCGGGCATGTGGAATAGATCCAGGAGCACTGCCGCATCAGCAATATCGGTAAACGAGTGCCGCGAGCCGACACAACGAATGGTTTTTTCACCCGCTACTGCTGCCTCTATCGCCCGTTGGAGTTGTTCGATCGATGTGGGGCGCTCTAGCCGGCTTGCGGTGAACCGGTGCGTCCGTGCCCAGTTCCACCCGGCGCCGGTGGTGTCGTTGTTCGCGACGGCAGGGTCATGGGCCATGGGCCCGAAGGTAGATCATGAGGGCGATATCAGCGCTTATTGGGCTCAGGTTACGCCCTCTGCTACCCGAATAATCCATGGATTACGGGTTCGGAAAGTGTGAGTTTTGTCGAGAAGAGATTGACGTATCACTATGGATTTTGTCAGTTCAGTGGGTCATGAGCGGCAATTCGAGCAAAAAATATTGGCAATATTCGTTGCAAACAAGCGAATTTTCTACTTCCCCGAAGATTGCGATTGCGTTAACGTTGAGCCATCCAGCTGCCTCGGTATCGTTGCGAAGCAGGGCGGAGCTACTCCGTCTGCTGGACTCAAATGCAGGGGTGCTTGTGGCCAAAGAGCGTGTGGAGCGTGACGAGGAAGACCTCGTACGCCTTTATCTGACTGACATCGGTCAGTATCCGTTGTTGACAAAGGACGACGAAGTTCGCCTTGCGCAGCTGATTGAGAAGGGCGCGGCAGCACGAGCCGAACTCGACTCAGACGAAAAACCCACGGCGGCTCGCAAACGTGAGCTCCGACGGCACCTTCGTTCCGGCGACGATGCCGAGCGCACCTTCGTCCAGTCCAACCTTCGTCTTGTTGTATCGATCGCCAAAAAGTACCAGGCTTCGGGTCTCCCCCTGCTCGACCTGATCCAAGAAGGCAACCTCGGTCTGATGCACGCCGTCGAGAAATTCGACTGGCGTAAAGGATTCAAGTTCTCGACCTATGCCACATGGTGGATCCGTCAGGCGATCACTCGTGGTATCGCCAACACTGGGCGTACCATTCGGCTCCCGGTACACGCGGGCGACACCTTGGCCCGTCTGCAAAAAGCTCGGGCCCGCCTTGAACTCAAGTTCGGTCGTCCTGCGACTCTCGTCGAGTTGGCTGCCGAAGTCGAAATGCCCGAAGACAAGGTCACCGAAGCGCTGCGGTTTGCGGCTGAGCCACTGTCTCTGTCCGAACCACTTCGCGAAGATGGCGATGCCGAACTCGGCGACGTTGTCGAAGACCGCGGTGCCGAGTCACCGTTCGAGGTGGCAGCCACCGCGCTGTTGCCCGACGAAATCAATCGGTTGCTCGGTCCACTCGACGAGCGCGAACGCGAGATTCTCAAGCTTCGTTTCGGCCTTGACCGTGGCGAACCTCGCACGCTCGAAGAGGTAGGCGAACACTTCAGTCTGACTCGCGAACGCATCCGCCAGATCGAAGCTCGCGCTATGTCGAAGTTGCGCCACCCGTCGTCAGACACTGGGGCACGCGACCTACTCGCGGTCTAGAGGTAGTCTGAAGATCAAGCTGACCGGGACCGTAGACCCGGCTACTTGAAACAAGATGAGGCGCCCTGGGCGCCGAATCTGGACTACCCCACCACGGAGGTGTACGAGTACCTGGTGGGCTCCGCCGCCTTCAAAGCGGTTGGGACGAGTGATCCTCGTCCGGCGGGTTCGATTCCCGTCCACCTCCGCCATTCGCCTTACGCTCGGTTCTCCCGAGCTGCGTTTTCCCTCCCGCCTCGCTCGTCCTCGATGCTGGCGCTCCTGGCGGGGCGATGGCTCCTGAGGCCAACACGGAACCCCTCTCGCTCGTGCGGTATTGCTTCGGTGGTGGCTAAACATGACGGTGCCTGGCACCGTCATGTTGCGAAGGGTGGGTCCTGTTACGGCGTTCGCTCTGTGGCGTCGAAGGGGCTGAGCGAGAAAAGCAGGAGAGCCCTTGCGTTGCGGGTGGGTGTGATCTAGTTTCGGTTTACCGACCTTTGGTCCGAGCTTCCCCCTCGAAATGAACGTGTAGGGAGACGTGCCGTGACGGTTGCGGTGTGGTCGGTAAAAGGTGGCGTTGGTGTCACCAGCGTGGCTGCCATGTTGGCGATTGCGCAGGGCGAACGGGCGAACCCAACGGTTTTGGTCGACCTCTGCGGGGATATTCCTGCGCTGCTCGGGATCGACGCAGCCGAGGGTGCGCCCGGTCTGACCGACTGGTGCGCAACGCCGGACCCGACCGTCGGGGCGTTGGCCCGAATCGAGATACCTGCCAGGCAAGATGTGACGATTCTGCCTCGAGGTGATGGCAATTTTCCACTCGATGTGGCGCCGCTCACCCAATCCTTTTCGGCGATGAGTCGCCAGCTAGTGATCGATTGCGGACTCGTGACCGAACAGCACAACGTTCGACGTCAGGTCGTCGCATCGTCGTCGGTTTCGTTGCTGGTCGTCCGTGAATGTTTTCTGAATCTGCGAGCCGCACAACTCTCCTCGCTGACGCCCACGGCAGTCGTCGTACTCAAGGAACCCGGCCGACACCTTGGGCGACCCGATGTCGAGGCGGTGACCGGTGCGCCCGTGGTCGCACAAATTGCGGTTGATGCGAGCGTGGCTCGGTGCCTCGATGCGGGACTCGCCACTGCTCGGCTGCCTCGTAGCTTGTTGCGGAGCCTCGGACGGGTCTTGGCCGATGTTGCGTGACCTCGAACACGACCAGGGCGTCGTCGACCCGCTCGATGATGTGACTCGTCGGGCCCACCGTCATCTGGTCGACCGAGATGCGCCCGCAGATGAGCCGATGATCGAAGCATGTGTTGAGTCGATCGCGCCGCTTCTCTCTCGTGCACAAATTCTCGTGGTGGCCGAGCGGGTCCAACGGCTCCTGGTAGGGCTCGGCCCACTCGAACCGCTACTTGCAGATGGGTTGACGACCGAACTGATGATCAACGGGCCTGGTGGGGTGTGGATCGAGCGTTGTGGTGCGATGGTGGCGACCGGCGTTGTTGTCGACGGTGACACCTTGCAAGTGATCATTGACCGAATACTGGGGCCACTCGGTTTACGTGTCGATCGAACCGCTCCGTTCGTCGATGCCCGTCTCGCCGATGGAAGCCGAGTCAATATCGCTGTCCCGCCACTTGCAGTCGACGGGCCGTATGTGACCATTCGCAGGTTCCGAGCGCAACCATTCGATCTCGCCGACTTCTGCGAACCAGCGGTGCATGCACTGCTCGTCCACGCAGTGCAGAATCGAAAGAGCATCGTCGTTAGTGGCGGCACAGGCTCTGGCAAGACATCACTGTTGAATGCAGTGGCGGCCTACGTCGCTGCTGGCGAACGGGTGATCACTATCGAGGACGCTGCTGAGTTGCGCCTTCCAGGAGATCACACCGTCCGGCTCGAGGCCAGACCAGCGAACGCCGAAGGGGTTGGTCAGATTCCGATTCGGTCACTGGTGCGCAACGCGCTTCGTATGCGACCTGACCGACTGGTGATCGGCGAGGTCCGCGGTGCCGAAGCACTCGACATGATTCAGGCGATGAACACCGGCCACGACGGCTCAATGTCTACCTGTCACGCGAACTCGCCTATCGATGCCCTACGACGACTCGAGGCAATGGCACTCATGGCCGACGTCGATATGCCTCTTGAAGTGATGCGGGATCAGATTCGGTCGGCGGTTGATCTGGTGGTTCATGTTGAGCGTTCGGCTTCTGGTCTCCGACGGGTGCGTTCGATCTACCGGTCCGAGAGCGGCAACGAAGGCTGGGTGGTGCGCGACGGCGCCGTCCTGGCATGCCGACCGCCGGACCCAGACCAAACCGATGCAGGCCAAACCGATCCAGACCGTGTCGATGCCGGCCGACCGGTGTCTGAGTTCACCAATGTTTGAGTTCACCAATGTTGAGTTCACCAATGTTTGAGTTCACGGAGCGTTCCGTCGGCTTCATACCCCGCAGACCGCCCCCGCCGGTCGAGCGCCTTCACGGCACGGCTGGTTCGAACTGGGTGTGGGCCCGCCTACCCGCCCCGGTATCGACATTCGCAATCGAGGCAGAACTGAACGACGACCACATGGGTGCGCTTCTGCTCTGGGTCGGGCTCGGTGTAGTCCTTGTTGCCACGGCATCGCTCGTGGTTGGGTTAGCCGAGGGCCTCGTCATGGCGGTGTTGGTCGTGGCCGTTCCAGTCTCAGTTGCATGGCGATGGTCAGGCCGGCGAACGCAGGGTTTGGTAGCCGCATTACCTGACTTCGTCGACAGGGTTGGCCGGTCGCTTCGAAGCGGTGCCTCACTCATGCAGTCCGTGACCGAGGCAGCAGCCGATAGTCGGCCACCGCTTGCACGCGAGCTTGAGTTGGTGCTCGGTGCGATGGGAAGGGGCCAGCCACCAGGGCAGGCGTTGCGGTCATGGGCGGAACGCGTCCCCCACGCCGAGGTGCGTATCGTTGCGGCTGCACTTGCGCTTGCAAGTCGAAACGAAGCAGGAACATCTCGAGCACTCGAAGGTGTGAGCCAGTCCCTTCGTGATCGTTCGTCGCTGCGGACTGAAATCAGATCACAGACCGCACAGGCAGCGGCTTCGATGCAGGCATTGGTCGTATTACCAGCAGTATTCCTGTGCTTCGATGCAATCGGAAGCGGCCACACTGTCCGGTTTCTGACGACCGAACCGCTCGGTCGTGGGTGCCTCATGTCCGCGATCGTGCTCGACATCATTGGTGGCATGTGGATCTCGTCGATGGTACGTCGGCGGTCGCCGACGTGACCGCAGGGCTTTCGGTATTGATGGCCGCTGGTGTGGCCGCGATTGCTCTGTCAATCGTGCGGGGCCCAGTCGGGCGCTCCTGCGGTTTCTCCGTACAGGCGGGGTCGTCTACGCCCAGGCGGTCTGGGCTGAGTTTTGTTGGACGATGGGTACGAGCAATGCTCGGCCAACCAGCGAACGCGGTTCTGGATCGTGTCGTGGGTCGAGCAATGGTTGTCGTCGCGGTTATGGCGTTTATCCACGTCGGGCTGGCGGTCTTGGTCAGCTTTACCATCTGGGGTCATTCCATGGTGCGTCGTCGCCGAACGGCACGACAGCACGAAGAAAAGGTCAGTGCCGGGTTGGCCGATGTCATCGATCTGTTTGCGGTCGCGTTGCTCAGTGGAAATACGGTTGCGGAAGCGACCGAGCAGGTCTGCGAGTGGTCCGAAGGTGACTTTGCGGATGCGTTTGCGTGGTGCAACCGCCGGGTATCCACGGGGCTCCCGCTCGGTGATGTGCTCGAATCGTTGCCCGCTCGACTTGGCCAACAAACCCGACCTCTGATCGCAGCTCTGGTATCGACCGAACGACACGGCGCCCCCATCGCGGCCAACCTGGCACAACTTGCGGCTGAAACTCGATCAGATCGTCGTCGCCAAGCCGAGGCCTCGGCTCGACGACTACCCGTCGAATTGCTCTTCCCACTGGTCGTGTGTGTATTGCCAGCATTTCTTCTTGTCACCGTTGTGCCGGTGATTGTCGAAACAGTGTCGAATTTGCAGATCACCGCTTCCCCGTGAGCTTCCCCTTAAACAGCCGTCCCACGGCACCACCACAATCCAAATAAGGGATATCTCATGCGCAATCGTCAACAGCCAGTCCAGACAGTACGTAGCAGCCGTCGATCTAGGAGCGAACGGGGCCAGACAACTGCGGAGTACGCACTTGTTCTTTTGGCCGCCGGGAGTATCGCGATGTTGGTCGTGGGTTGGGCGCAGGGGAATGACGCCATCGGATCGTTGTTCGACACGGTGTTGTCCCGGATTACGTCGCTGATGGCATGAAGCGCCACGGTGAGCGCGGTCAGGCCACGGTTGAGTTCGCGCTCATCATTCCGCTGGTCTTGGTCGTGTTGTTGGTGGTGATCCAAGTGGCCGTGGTGGCCTATGCACAGCTTGGCGTTACCCACATTGCGCGGGAGACAGCGCGCGCCGTCTCGGTGGATCCGTCGACGGACCTAGGCCTTTTGGCACAAAACGTGGCGACGCTGGGTAGCGATGCACTGGTTATCGACGTCCAGTTCAGCACTACACCGCTACCAGGCGCTGACTTCGTCGTTGTGACCGTGCATTATGACACCCCACCAATTTCGAGAATTTTTGGCCCATTTGTTAACCAATTGGCGGTATCTGCTCAGGTCAAAATGCTCGTGGAGTCGTAAAAGGTTTCTAGATTTCTGAGTCCTCTCATGAGAGGCATCCGATTCAGAAAATCGTGTGGAAACCGCATGAGTGTGAGAATATTCACAAAGGATCAAGCCAGAGTGTTCGGCGAAACTGAACTGGGCCCGCAGCGAGCATTTCACGAAGAACTCGTTATCGATATCACCCAAGTGGGCCCCGCCCTTGATGTTGCAACGCTGGCTGTCCCAGTTCGTAGTGTTGTGGCCGAGGCCGAACAGGTCAGGATCGATGCAACCCCCCGACGATCTGACTCCATCACGCTGGTTTGCCTCGCCAATGACCTGCAAGGAATAACCAAAACCGAGGTGTTTGGGGCGTACCCTGAGGCAGTTCGATCTAGAGAAGGCTGGCCATGGCTACCGCCACATTGCCCCCTGAGCTACGACTCACACACCTCAAACAGCTTGAAGCCGAGGCGATCCACATCATCCGCGAGGTCGTGTCGCAATTCGAACGACCTGTGATGTTGTATTCGATCGGCAAGGATTCGTCGGTACTGCTTCATCTGGCGCGCAAGGCGTTTTATCCGGGCAAGATTCCGTTTCCGCTGCTTCACATCGATACCACGTGGAAGTTCAGGGAAATGATCGAGTTTCGCGATCGAGTCACCAAAGAACTTGGCCTTGAACTGCGGGTGCACTCCAATCAGGAAGGCATCGACGAGGGCATCAATCCTTTCGAGCATGGTTCGAAGAACTACACCGACATCATGAAGACTCAGGCGCTCAAACAGGCGCTGACTGCCGGTGGTTACGACGCCGCATTCGGAGGGGCTCGCCGAGACGAAGAGAAGTCTCGGGCCAAGGAACGGGTCTTTAGCTTCCGGGACAAGAACCATCGCTGGGATCCGAAAAATCAGCGTCCTGAATTGTGGAGTTTGTACAACGGTCGGGTCCACAAGGACGAGAGCATTCGGGTCTTCCCGATCAGCAACTGGACCGAGCTTGATGTGTGGCAGTACATCCATCTTGAGAACATCGAGATCGTGCCGCTGTATTATTCGGCGCCCCGCCCAGTGGTCAACCGCGATGGGGTGGTCATCATGGTCGACGACGAACGTTTCCAGTTCGAATCAGGCGAAGAACCCGAGATGAAGTCGGTGCGATTCCGAACCCTGGGTTGTTACCCCCTTTCCGGTGCCGTCGAGTCAACCGCGGCAACGATGCCCGAGATCATCCAGGAGATGCTGCTGGCCACCCGGTCTGAACGCGAAGGTCGAGTGATCGACTACGACCAGTCAGGCTCCATGGAAGAAAAGAAGCGCGAGGGGTATTTCTAATGCGGCAGTCCCCGAGCGAGTTGCGAGCGCAGCGAGTAACTCGGTTAGTGAACACTGGGCTAGTTGCACTTGTGAACGGCGGGTATTTCTAATGTCGCATCAGAGCGAACTCATCGCCACCGACATCGACGCCTACCTGGCCGAACACGAACGCAAGGATCTGTTGCGTTTCCTGACCTGTGGCAGCGTCGACGACGGCAAATCCACGCTCATCGGTCGGCTGCTGCATGACTCGAAGATGATCTATGAAGATCAGCTCGCAACCCTGACCGCCGATTCAACTACCCAGGGAACGACAGGCGATGCCCCTGACCTTGCCTTGCTCACCGATGGCCTCAAAGCCGAACGTGAACAGGGCATCACGATCGATGTTGCCTACCGATACTTCTCTACCGCTCGGCGCAAGTTCATCATCGCTGATACGCCAGGCCACGAGCAATACACCCGCAACATGGTCACGGGTGCATCAACCTGCCAGCTCGCCATCATCCTGATCGACGCTCGTTATGGGGTGTTGCCCCAGACCAAACGCCACACCTTCATCGCGAGCCTGCTCGGCATCCGTAATGTCGTGGTTGCGGTCAACAAGATGGACATCGCTGACTGGTCACAGGATCGCTTCAATCAAATCTGCGAGGACTACCGAGACTTCGCACAGTCGCTCGAACTGGTCGACCCGTACTTCCTGCCTATGTCCGCTCTGCTCGGTGACAATGTCGTTGATGCAAGCGACAACATGTCGTGGTTCAGCGGACCAACACTGATGGAACATCTCGAGACCGTCGATGTCGAAGTTGGCATTGATCTTGAACGTTTCCGTATGCCGGTACAGCTCGTTGTCCGTCCTGATCTGGACTTCCGTGGTTTTGCCGGCACGATTGCATCGGGTGTCTTGAAGCCCGGCGATCCAGTCATCTCGATGCCGTCGGGTGTCGGGTCCAACGTTGAACGCATCGTGACCTTCGACGGTGACCTCGACGTTGCTGGGCCAGGTCGAGCAGTCACCGTCACGCTCACCGACGAGATCGATGTGAGCCGCGGTGACCTGCTGGTCAAGGCCGGCGAGCAACCGTTCCGGGCCCACGACATCGACGCAATGATTGTTTGGATGGACGACACCGAACTCGAACCGGGTCGGCAATATCTACTGCAGTCCTCGAACGGTTTGAGTAACGCATCGGTCACCTTGATCCGTCACCGGATCGATATCAACACACTCGAACAAGAACAAGCGACTTCGCTTGCTCTGAACGACATTGCCCTGTGTGCAATCACCAGCGATCGGGAATTGCTCTTCGACGCCTACAGCACGAACCGGCAGACCGGGTCATTCATCCTCGTCGACCGGCTGTCCAACGCGACGGTCGCCGCAGGCATGATCACCGGTGTTTCGTCGTCGTGGGATCAAGCCCCCGAGGCCAGCCTGACGCGTCAGATGTCAGACATCACGCCGAGCGAACGTGCCGCGCGTCTCGGCCAGCAGCCGTGCACGGTGCTGCTCACCGGGCTCAGTGCAGCCGGCAAGTCCACGATCGCTACCGCGCTCAGTCGTCGACTATTCGACCTGGGCAAGACGGCGATCCGTCTCGATGGAGAAAACATTCGCCTGGGTATCAGTCGCGACCTGGGCTTCAGCGCGCAGGAACGTTCTGAGAATCTGCGTCGGGTTGCCGAGTTGGCGTTGCTGGTCAACAAGCAGGGGATCATGGCCATTGCCGCCCTGGCGGCTCCAAAGGCGTCGGTGCGCGATCAAGCCCGGGAGCTGGTTGGCACCGAGCACTATTTGGAAATCTTCGTCGACACACCAATCGAGGTATGTCGAGAGCGCGATCCGAACGGCCTGTACGAGGCTGCGGACCGAGGCGACATTCCCCAGTTCCCCGGTGTCTCCGCAACCTATGACCGACCGACCAATATGGATCTGCGTGTGGACACCTCGACCCAGTCCATTGGCGAATGTGTCGAGCAGATCATGGCGCTTCTGACCGACCGTGGCTTCCTCAATGGCTGACGGAGCGTCGTTGGCTGATGGCGCCGGTGGGGTAGAGCCCGTTTCGGCCAACATTGTGCGAGCCGAAGGCCATATCGACGGCGCCGATCGGGCCAAAAACTTTGGTCATCCGTCGCGGACGGTCTGGTTCACCGGACTGTCTGGTTCAGGAAAATCAACGTTGGCGTTCGCGGTCGAGAAAGCGTTGATCGAAAAAGGTGTTGCCGCGTATGTGCTCGACGGCGACAACGTCCGGTTTGGGCTCAATCGCGACCTGGGTTTCGCTCCCGAGGATCGCACCGAGAACATCCGCCGGATTGGCGAGGTGTGTCGTCTCTTCCAAGACGCGGGACTGATCGTGCTCACCGCATTCGTATCGCCGTATGTCGCTGACCGCGACGCGGTTCGAGCGTTGCACCCACCAGGGGCCTTCGTCGAAGTGTTTGTCGACACACCGCTCGAGGTGTGCGAAGCCCGCGATGTCAAGGGCCTGTATGCCAAGGCGCGGGCGGGCGAGATCCCCGAGTTCACCGGAATTTCGGCGCCGTATGAGCCACCGGTAGATCCGGAGATTCGGGTCGACACGTCGAACCCGATCGACGAGTGCGTCGCTCAAGTCATCGCTCATCTCAACCTGTAGCGCTCCAAAACCTCGCAGAATCAGCTCTACTCAGGGTTATCCCTGATTGGGAACGGTGACGAGTTCGGGCACCCTCACTGGGTGGACAACCGTGCCACTACGCTCCAACCCGAGGTGACGCCCATGAGTGCAGCGGTCATTACAGCCAGCGGAGTCGCCAAGAGTTTTGGGACGACCTCGGTGTTGTCCGACATCACCGTCGACTTCCCCGCAGGCATCACCGGTCTTCTCGGTTCGAATGGTGCGGGCAAGACAACGCTGCTTTCATTGGTACTGGGGTTCGAGCCACGTGATGGTGGGAACCTGACCGTGCTTGGTCATGATCCCCAAACCGCGGGCCCCGAGATTCGTGCCCGGATCGGTTATTCGCCTGAACATCATCATCTGCCACCCGATGTGCAAGCTGCCGATCTTGTTCGGCATTTGGCTCAGCTGCACGGCCTTCCCCAGCAGGCAAGTACTGAACGAGCCAGCGATGCGTTGTGGCTGGTCGGGCTTGGTGAAGAACGTTTCCGCCCGATTGGCACGATGTCGACCGGCCAGCGCCAACGAGTGAAACTGGCAGCAGCTATCGCTCATGATCCCGAACTCGTACTTCTCGATGAACCAACCGATGGCCTCGATCCGGTGCAACGAGACATCATGCTTGAGCTCATTCATCGAGTGGGTACCGAATATGGCATCAGCATGGTTTTGTCTTCGCATCTTCTCGAAGAGGTCGAACGCATCTGCGACCATGTGGTGATCATCGCCAACGGGGTGGTCATTCGCTCAGGAAACATCAATGAGATGCGAGGTGGGCGAACCGGTGTCATGGTCGAACTCGACGATGGTCACGAGCTGGTCGCCGAGACGCTCCGAAAGGCCGGGCTCATCGTGAACGTCGTGGGGAGTCGGCTGATGGTTGATGCGCCACCCCAACCAGATGTGGATCCGTACTGGATCCATGACTACATACGCGACGTTGTCGTATGGGCTGACGTCGGGCTTCGTCGTCTCGGCGACCAGACGACCTCGCTCGAGGACGTCTTCCTTGAATCCAACGACGCAGCGGCGCTTGGAGTCAGTACATGAGCACACAAATCCACGACCTTGGCTACCGCTCCTACGATGGTGAACGTGCTGGGGTCGCGTGGGCGGTGCGCAGCTTGGGCGTGCACAGTATGCGACGGGCGCTCGGGCTTAAACGAGCTGGTAAACACAAGATTGTTCCTGCCATCACGATTGCCCTGGCGTTCCTGCCAGCGATCGTCATGGTCGGCTTGTCTGCCTTCTTGCCCGACTTTGGCGTCAGCGACCTGCTCGGGTACGGCGACTATTACGGGGCTATCTTCTGGGCGCTGTTTCTCTTCACCGCGGCTGCCGCTCCGGGGGTACTAACCACGGACAGGACAACAGGAATGTTGGCCATGTATCTGGCCTCACCGCTCAACCGCACGACCTATGTGTTGGCCAAGGCGATCGGCTTGTTCTCCGTCATGTTGCTTGTCACGGTCGCCCCGATCATCTTCTTGGTTGTTGCCTACACCTTCGTTGGTGCTGGGCCGGGTGGCCCGCTCGATTTCATTGAGATCATGGGTAGGGCGTTGGTGGCTGGCGTCATCGCTGCCAGCTTTTACACCGGTTTGGGCATGTTCGTCTCGTCGATTCCCAAGCGGTGGGGCATCGCAAGCGTTTCGATTATCGGTTCGCTCATCGTCCCGAGCATTGTCACCAGCATCCTGACCGAAGGGGCGAACACTACAAAATGGGTCATGCTGGCATCACCGGCCGACGTAATCGGTAAGGCATGGCAACACATCTTTGCTGACGTGACGGACACCGGTTTGGCGATCGACCAGCTATCTGGCTCGGTGGTGGTACTGGTGGCTATGGGTTATGCAGCGCTTGGACTGGCACTGAGCTGGTGGCGCTACCAGACCATCGAGGTCGAACGATGAATACACAACAACCTCCGCCACCTCGGGCAGGGCAGGCGCCGACGGGCCCAGCACTCTTTGTTGCGCCCCAGGGTTCACTCGTGGTCGTCGATCGAGTATCGAAATGGTTTGGTGATCTGGTCGCCGTCAGCGACGTCAGTTTCGCGGTGTCAGCGGGTGTGACCGCGCTGCTTGGCCCCAATGGCGCTGGAAAGTCGACAGTGCTTCGGATGTTGTGTGGCCTTGCGCTGCCATCAAACGGCACCGTGACGGTCTTGGGAAAGAGCCCTCGCAAGGACCCTGAGATCGCGGCCGAGATCGGCTTAGCGCCGCAGCAGGAAGCGGTCTTCGGTCATTCCACCGCGCTGCAGTTCGTCCGAGCATCAGCCCAACTCCAAGGGATGACGAACGCCGATGCCGAGGCCCGCCGAGTGCTCGACCTGGTTGAACTCGACGCGAACGACTCTCGCAGGTTGCCGACCTACAGCAAGGGCATGCGCCAACGAGTCAAGCTCGCGCAAGCGATCGTGCATCAGCCTCGGGTCATCCTGCTCGACGAACCATTGAGCGGCCTTGATCCTCGCCAGCGGCTCAATATGGTTGCGCTATTCCATCAGCTCGGCGATGAAGGCCGGGCAGTGATCGTGTCCAGCCATGTGCTCGAAGAGGTCGAACGTTTCGGTTCGAACGTCGTGGTCATCACCCAAGGCCGACTGGCAGCACAAGGCGACTTCCACGAGATCCGGGCACTGATGGATAACCGGCCACGCCGGCTACGTATCACCAGCGACAATCCTCGGTCGCTCGCCGCAGCACTGGTTGCTCAGGGCAACGTGCAAGGTGTCCAGTTCCGTGGGGACCAGATCGAGGTTGATACCGACGACATCGCGTCATTCGCTCACACGATCGCTCCACTTTCGAAGGCTGCCAATGCCCGGCTGTACGAGATTGAACCTCTGGACGATGACCTTGAAAGTGTCTTCAAATATCTGGTGGGCCAATGACCGTTGTTGAACCTCGCAGGCCATCTGTTTCGGCCGCGCAATCTATTCCGACCTACTACCGCATGCTGCTTCGAGGCCAACTGACCAAGGGTCGCATGGTGGGCCTCGGAGTTCTCGGCGGCATTTCGCTGCTCCTAGCGGTCGTGACGCGGACCTCGGCCGAGCAGGTGGACCTCGAGGAAGTGAGCGTCGCTCTGCTGAGCGCGTATTCCATTTCCCTGCTTATCCCGTTGGCCGCACTCATCTTGGCTTCACCGATGATCGGCAACCTGGTCGAAGACCGGCTACTGGTGTACCTGTGGCTCAAACCCGTCCCTAGATGGCACCTGGCGGTTGCCGCCTATGCCGCAGTTGTCACCACGTTGGCGCCCGTTGTTGTATTGCCGGTTGTTGCGACCGCAGCGATTACCGGATTTGGGTCACTCATCGTGCCAGCAACGGCTGCTGCGATCCTTGGTGTGCTGGCCTACAGCGCCATCTATCTCTTCCTCGGAGCTCGGTTCACGGCCGGTCTATGGCTTGGGCTGCTGTACCTGGTGCTGTGGGAGAACGTGGTGTCTCGCTTCGGTAGCGGCATGGCCCGACTGTCGATACGTAGTTATCTGCAGACCATGCTCCAGCGGGGCACCGACGTGCCGATCGACCTCGCCGATAGGGCGAGTTGGGCGTCGATCGTCATCCCACTTGTTGTTGCGGTTGCTGCGGTAGGCATGACCGCCGTAACCCTGTCCCGCAAAGACATCGACTAGGGGTAGTCCGTAATCACTCGCTGCGCTCGCGATTACTGCTGTAGAGCCACTGCATCAACGGTCCCGGTGAGCTGTGCCCACGCTGGTAGTCCGTAATCACTCGCTGCGCTCGCGATTAGTTGTGATTACTCCGCTTTGACGGACATGCCGGTTTCGGCCAGGTCCAGAAGTTCGCTTCCCTCGTGGGTTATGTCAACGTCGCGGTTCAGCAACGCGGTGAACCCGGCGACGAATGCGGTGCTGCTCATCAAGATGCCGACGGGAGCCAGCAGCAAGACAACGATGATGATGATTGTTCCGGCCATGTCACTTATCTCCTACGTAGGCCCAGGCTTCGATTTCGACGCGAGCGCCAACCGGCAACGCCGCTACCGCGATGGCAGAGCGGGTCGGGCGATGGTCGCCGAAGGCCGCAACGTAGGCCTCATTCATCTCGACGTAGTCATCCATGTCGACCAAGAACACGGTTGTTTTCGCGACGTCGCTCATTGACGCACCCTGGCTCTCAAGCAACCCGGCCATGTTTGCGAGCGCCAGAGTGACCTGGTCACCAACGCCGCCGTCGAGCAGAGCGCCATCTTGTAGCGCAATCTGACCGGAGCAGATGACCCAGTCTCCGACCTTCATGACCGGCGTGTAAGGACCCAATGGTTTCGTCACTCCGCCAGGTTACTCCTGTGAATCATCCAACACGGTATGCGCTGGCCGTGTGAACACAGGCAGGCATGGCATCGGTGTGGGGCCGCCGACTCGCTGCGGTTCAAGCCGCGGTGCCAGGGACAGTCATGTTTATGAACTGAGCTCAGCGACGACATGACGCGATCGGTGTGATGAAGGCGATCTGGCGCAACATGATGGTGCCAGGCACCGTCATGTTTACGCGGCAACTCGCTTGTGCGGCGACGGGGGTCGTGGAGCGGTCCAGGACTATGGATCGGGTGAAGCTAGAACAGCGTTTTGGTGACGCACGAGCCGAAAGGCGGACGAATGGAGTTCTATCAGCGGGCTGAGATCGTAGACGTAGGAGCCCGAAACAGGATCGACGAAGGAGATCCGGACTACCCGTGGGGCCAGGCGGTGGCGTTGACGTGGAGGGCGGTTGCGGCGGCGACTGCGGCAAACACCGCGTCGCTGACGTTGACAGCGGGGCCGTGGTCGTCGGTGATCTCGATGGTGATGGTGGGTGTGTCTGCTGCCCGCACGACGCCGAAGGAACGCACGGTGAGATCTTTGACGATCCCGCCCTGGTCGACGGCGAGGGCTTCGCCCATGACCAGGCTGTAGCCCATGTGGGCAGCGCCGATGCAATAGCTGCGAAGGACGACCTCGTCGAGAACTGCCCCTGCGCCAACTTGGACGGTGATGCCGTCATCGTTCACGGTTGCTTCAGCCCACCCGCTGCCTGGTGGCTGGACTCGTGTCAGCTCGCCGGTCGCGAGCGCAACAAGGGCAACTGCTTCGACCCATCCGGCCCCGCGAATATCGGACGAGGTGCGAAGTTCGGTTGGTACCTGCACATGCTCCACGGCGAGTCCAGGGGCCACAGCAGCGATGGCTTCGTCGATGCCGGGTGTGGCCACTACGTGCAGAACGCCAGTGCCATCGGCATGGGCGCCGCCGGCCACCGGCGGCCGTTTTGCCCCAAGCCGGATTGAGTCCTCTCGGCTATAAAGCACCCGCACAGCTCGGCCGTGTTCGGTTGCGAGTCGCTCGGCGACTCCGGTGACACTCGAATCGACCTTGCCGCCGAACGCGCCGCCGTTTGTGAGCGGAGAAACAGCTGGTTCGCCAGGAAGTGCCCAAGCAGCGTCGGTCTCGAGGTACGCGGGATCGACCCAGCTCGTTTGCAGTGTGGCCGCCCACTCCCCGTCGGGAACAGCGACTGGGTGGGAGGGTTCAAGAGTTGTTCTGCGTCCTTGAACCTTGCCCGCCATCGTGCGGGCTTGATGCAGCGACTCGCCGACGACCCATTCGCCGGTTTCGCTCAGCACTGCCACCAGCGCATCGGCGGGAGCTCGGTCATCGGCGAACCCGCCATCGCCTAGAGCAACCGATATCGACACCGCCTGGACATTGCCGCCTTCGAGTTCTGCTCGTTGCGCGGCAGCATCGAGATCCCGGCCGTCGTCGACGGCGGTGTCGCGCTGGTTCCAAGCCTCGATGATCGTCTGCCAACCGGTGCAGCGGCACAGATGCGCCGACAGGGCCCGTTGTACGTCCTCTTCGGTTGCGTCTGGTTTCTTCTCTTCGAGACCAGCGAGACGCACGATGATGCCGGGTGTGCAGAAGCCGCACTGGCTCGCACCTGTGGCGCAGAATGCTCCACCCCAACGTGCTCGTTCCTCGGCGCTGAACCCTTCGAGTGTGGTGATGGAACGGCCCTTGACTCGCCGAGTCGGCGTCACACACGCAACCCGGGGTTGGCCGTCGATCAATACTGTGCAGCAACCACATTGGCCTTGGGGTGAGCAGCCGTCTTTGGCGGACCGTTTATCGAGATAATCACGCAAGGTCCCAAGCAAGTTGGAGCCATCGTCGGGCACCTGCACTTGCTGGCCGTCTACCTCGAACTCGATGATCGGAACGTCACTCACCAGGCCAGGCTAAGGCCCATGAACCGGGGTTGACCGCCATGACACCGTGCGCTGCCTCGGGAGGTAACTGTCGCTCGGTGAGAGTGTGGGAACAATGCTGCGATACAATGCATTTACGTACTTCGACAGCTCGCTGAGTAGGAGACAAGATGATCACCCTTACCGATAATGCAGCCACCAAGGTGGGGGCGCTTCTCGCCGATGAAGACGAAGATGGCCTCGCACTGCGCGTAGCTGTCCGTCCTGGCGGTTGTTCAGGCTTCAGCTACGAGATGTTCTTCGACTCTGAATTCGCCGACGATGACAACACCCATGAATACGAGGGTGTAAAGGTTGTCGTCGATGCATCGAGCGCCATGCTGCTCGAGGGTGCAACCCTCGACTACAAGGACGGTCTGCAAGAGACCGGCTTCAGCATCAACAACCCCAACGCCCAACGCACCTGCGGCTGCGGCAGCTCCTTCAGCTAGTCATCTCAGCTACACCGTTCAGCTAGACGGTCGAGCTCACAAGTTCGAACCAAGAACCAAGAGCCAAGAACAGAGAACTAAGAACAGAGACACGAGACCGGCATACGTCGGTCTCGTGTCGCGTCTGGCCTGGTCGTCAACATTGGTCGTCAAATGTTGATGGCGCACAACAGAGAAGGCGCGAACGGTCACAAGGTGTGTCGCCGGGCTACAACCTGGGCTGGCCGTGGCCGTACTGTTAACCAGTGAACAAGACCGCGCCCGGGCGCATCTTCGACGGCTGGTATGTCGTTGCTTCTGTCTTCATTCTTCTCATGGTCAATGCTGGCCTCGGGTTCTACGGCCTGTCCGTGTTCCTCGAGGCAATTACCGACGAGCAAGGCTTCAGCACCGCTGATGTCTCATTCGCTACCTCGATCTTCTTCATCGTCAGCGCAATCTCAGGTCGCCTGATCGCGCCGGTGATACAGAAGCACGATCTGCGCCTCGTCGTTGGTGCTGGCGCCGTGATCGCCGCAGCAGGCCTGCTCCTGATTGGCCGATCCACCGCATTGCTGCCGCTGTATCTGAGTTACGTGGTGTTCGCCATTGGTGTTGGCATGAGTGGCCTGGTGCCGGCCACAACGCTGGTGACGCGTTGGTTCCATGTCAAACGTTCGGTGGCGCTATCCGTTGCTTCCACTGGCTTGTCTGTTGGCGGACTCACGATCACCGTGCTTGCATCGACAATCATTGACCGCAAGGGCATGTCCGATGCTTCGCCATGGTTGGCGCTCATCTATTTGGTCACGGTGGCCATTTCTCTGGTTGCGTTATGGCCCGACCCAGCTACACGAGGCCAACTCCCCGACGGCGAAGTGTCGGCCACAGGCAAAGCTGCGACCGCCCCGACCGGGGTTCCCTATAAGCAAGCGGTGGCAAGTCGGTTCTTCTGGCTGGTCACCGTCGGTTTCATCCTGGCCATGGGGGCCCAGGTAGGCGGCATCGCTCAGCTGTTCAAATTTGGAACCGAACGGGCCGATGCCGGAGCTGCGTTGGTATTTGCGGTCGCCCTGGCCTCGGTTATCGCTCGGCTCATCGGCGGTGTTGTTGCATCGCGACTTCGGCTCATCGCAATGACCTCGATCCTTTCGATCGTGCAAGGTTTCTCACTGATCTGGATCAGCCAGGTCCATGGCAAGGTGATGTTGATTGCGGCAGCCATATTGTTCGGCTGCACAATCGGCAACCTTCTGATGCTGCAACCTTTGGTGATCGCGGATCGATTCGGGGTTGTTGACTATCCGCGCATCTACTCGGTAATGCAGCTGATCGTCACCGGTCTTGGTGTGGCCGGTGGTCCATATTTGCTTGGCTGGCTCCACGATGTGGCGAGTTACACCACGAGCTACATGGTGGCGGCCGGTCTGAGTATGGGCGGCGGCTTCGTCTTCTTTCTGGCGTGGCGCTTCGCCCCAGATCTGAAGCCAGTCCGTAAGGAACTCGCGTCCATCAGCGACTGACGGTAGGGGCGACCAGATCGAGCACTAGAATTGGTGGGTGAGCCTTACCGCTGATCGTGCGACCCCCGAAGACATCTTGGCGGTCCTACGTGGTGTCATCGATCCTGAACTTGGAGCCAACATTGTTGAGCTCGGCATGGTGCCCAAAACATCACTCGGCGACGACGGCATTGCTCATGTCACGATCGCGCTGACCACCATGGGCTGCCCCCTGCGAGCCCAGATTAAGAAAGACATCGTTGGCCGCGTCGACCAGCTGCCTGGTGTGGAAAAAGTCAAGATCAACTGGACTGAACTTGAGCAGGGCGAAAAGGCCGAAGTCATGGCGCGGGCTCGCAAACGTGTCGCCGAGAACCCACCAGACAACGAGGTCTCGCCGTCGACTCGGGTCGTCATGATCGCCAGCGGTAAGGGTGGTGTCGGTAAGAGCTCCGTGACCGTGAACCTGGCTGCTGCCATTGCGAACCAAGGTTTCACCGTGGGGGTGCTCGACGCAGATATCTGGGGTTATTCGGTCCCTCGGATGATCGGTGTCGAGGGCCGGCTCGCAGGAAGCGAAACCGGTGATGGCGCAAAGATCAAACCGAACCAGCGGCGCATCGGCAAAGGCCGGGTCAAAGTCGTTTCCATGGGTTTCCTGGTTGACCAGGAAGAAACCGCACTCATGTGGCGGGGGCTCATTCTGAACCGCGCCGTCCAACACTTCCTCGAAGATGTGCGATGGGGCGACATGGACTACTTGCTGATCGACATGCCACCCGGTACCGGCGACGTACAGATGGGGTTGGCCAAGATGCTTCCTCAGGCCGAAATGATCATCGTCACGACCCCAACCCTTGCCGCACAGAAAGTCGCGGCTCGGGCCGCGAGTATGGGACGCAAGAACTATCTGCGTATCGCTGGTGTCATCGAGAACATGAGCGCCTTCGTGACTCCGGATGGCGAGAGTTATCCGATTTTCGGTAGCGGTGGCGGCCAGAATTTGGCTGACGACCTGAAGGTGCCATTGCTGGGCAAGATTCCGATCGACACAGCAGTTGCCGAAGGTGGCGATGTGGGCCAGCCAACCGCGCTGGGCGACGGGCCAGCCAGCGACGAGATCAATCGCATCGCAAACCTGCTTGTCACCGAGGTTACGCCCCCCATCGATATGGGGACCTGTACTGTTCGTTTGATGGAAGCACCGGTGTCGATCAACCTGAGCTCGTGAGCGAGCAGCCCGCACGCGACGGGTCCCGTGCGGATGGACTTGCAAACCTGCCGTTTCAACCTCCGCTCAAGCCCATGTTGGCCAAGGCAGTGGTGGGTATCCCTGAACGTGATGACCTTGCGTTCGAACCTAAATGGGACGGCTTCCGCTGCATTGTTTTTCGTGATGGCGCCGATGTGCATCTTGGGTCGCGCAACAGCAAGCCGCTGACTCGGTACTTCCCAGAGTTGCTTGATCCCATCCGGGATCAGCTGCCGGACCGGGTGATCTTCGACTGCGAGATCATCGTGGCTCTTGAGAATCGGCTCGAGTTTGATCAGTTGCAGCAGCGCATCCATCCGGCTGAAAGTCGCGTCAACATGCTGGCTGAGAAGACGCCGGCCGACATCGTGGCCTTCGATCTGCTTGCGGTCGGCGATCAAGATCTTCGTGGGTTGCCGTTTGGCGAACGACGTGCGCAACTCGAAGCGGTCTTCGCTGACGTTTCTGCGCCGCTGCATCTGACTCCGCTCACACGCGACCATGACATTGCTCACCAGTGGTTCGTGGATTTCGAAGGTGCCGGGCTCGACGGTCTGATCGCCAAACCCATGGCGGAGCCGTACGCCGAGAACAAACGGTCACAGCTCAAGGTCAAACACATCCGTTCCGCCGACGCAGTCGTGGCCGGCTATCGCATCCACAAGGACGGCAACGGCGTTGGCTCGCTCATGCTTGGGCTCTTTGACGACGACGGTGCTTTGCGCCATGTCGGCGTGGCCGCCAGCTTCACCGCGGCCAGACGCTCTGAACTGCTCGAAGAACTCAAGCCGTTGACCGAGAACGCGCTCGATGATCATCCGTGGGCAACGTGGTCCGAGGCCGGGGCCCAACAACAACACCGGTGGAATGCCAACAAGGACATGGGCTGGCTCCCGATCCGACCCGAGTGGGTGGCCGAGGTCAAATACGGGTCCACGCTCAATGGCCGGTTCCGTGAGGTGACCAAGATGTTGCGGTGGCGTCATGACAAGGAACCGTCGCAGTGCGACTACGACCAGCTCGACGAACCGGTCCCCATCGGCCTCGACAAGGTGTTGAAGCCCGAGCGGAGCGGTGAAACATCGTGACCAGGACTGGGTCGGAGCGAGGGACGAGCGGGCGGAGGCGAGGGACGAGCCGACCAGGTTGGCGTGAAACCATGTCCGACGAACGTCGGCCCGAGCGGAGCGGTGAAACGCGTGCCTGAAGCGCTAGAGCTTGAGCTGGCGGGTAAGACGGTGCGGGTTACCAGCCCCGACAAGGTGTTCTTCACCAAACGGGGCGAGACCAAGCTTGACCTGATCGACTATTACATTGCGGTGGCCGAACCCATGATGGGTGTTGTTGGTGGCCGGCCTGCGCTTATGCAGCGGTTCCCTGATGGGGCGTCGGGCAAAAGTTTCTGGCAGAAGCGCGTGCCCAAGGGTGCGCCCGAGTGGCTGGAAACGACAGAAGTGTCCACCCCCAATGGCACAACCAGCCAGGCGATCGTGCTGGCAGATATTGCTCACGTGGTGTGGGCCGCGCATATGGGTTCGTTGTGTTTCCACGTGTGGCCATATCCCGCAGCACAGCCAGATATCGCCGACGAACTACGCATCGATCTGGACCCGCACGGGAAGATCACCTTCGATGACATCCGGTGGGCTGCGCACCAGGTCCGAGCGTTCTTCACCGAACTGGGTGTAACCAGCTGGGTCAAGACCACTGGCAGCAAGGGTTTGCATGTTTTCGTCAAGCTCGCGCCTCAGTGGGATAGCTATCAGGTGCGTGCCGCTGCGGTCGCTCTGGCTCGCGAACTCGAACGACGCCATCCCGATCGGCTCACGGCAGCGTGGTGGAAGGAAGAACGAGGCGACCGGGTGTTCATTGACTTCAACCAGAACGCACCTCATAAGACCGTCTTTGGTGCATGGTCGGTCCGTCCCCGGGTCGGAGCGCAGGTGTCCATGCCGATCGCCTGGGATGCCGTGAACGAAGTCGACCCGAACGCACTTACGATCGCAACCGTGCCAGGCTTACTCAATGAACTCGGCGACGCATGGTCTGACTATGGCTCAGCATCTCAGTCGTTGGAACCGCTGCTCGCGTTCCACGAGCGCGACATGGCTGCGGGCATGATGGACGCTCCGTGGCCGCCCGTCTATCCCAAACAACCCAACGAGCCACCCCGAGTCGCCCCAAGCCGGGCAAAGAAACCCGAGTGACAAACCAAAACGAAACACACCCAGCCGTGATGCCGCAAGGGCGCAGCGAAGCAAGCCCGGAAACAGAATCTGGTGAGATGTCTCCGTCGGGAA
>ERZ651776.824-NODE-824-length-40769-cov-4.688317_pt1 | contig 40769 bp, 26 predicted proteins | sample MGYA00514761_ERZ651776 | MGnify/ENA metagenome assembly ERZ651776
ATATTGGGGTCCCTGATGATGAGGGTGATGGTTCCTTCACCGAGTGATGGGTCCTGCAATCGTTCGCGTAGGGTACCTGAGTGTAGCTCATTGTCAATGTCCTCGTCAATGACGATTTCTTGAGCTTCTGGATCAACAGACATGGAGGGGGCGCGGGGAGTTTGTGTGTCAAGATCCAAATGACGTCAATATTTTGGGTTAAGATAATTGATTGAGGATAAACAGCGGTATTGTGGAGATGACGAAAGATGCAATCACGGACGTGTTATATAAAGGGCGTTTCTACGAATGGTGGTGTCTGAAAGAAGGAACGGCAGTGTCCCCCCCTCCAAACAAATTAGGTTTTCCCCTTTTGTCACCTCACTCCAGTGTTGTCCAACTTCGTCTCTAAAGCTTCTGTTAATCGGCTTGGCATGCCGACGACGAAGAAAAAGAAGGGCTACGAGTCCCTTCCAACGTTTGAATCTGATCACGCTGATGAAGATGATTTTGTTATGCAGCACTCTCGTTCGCAGCAGATGATGAAGAAACAAGATGAGTCGCTGGATGTGTTATCGGAGGGAGTGATGAGGTTGGGTGAGATGTCGATGGGTATTCACGACGAGCTGCGTGAGCAGAACCGAATGCTAGGTGGGTGTCTGATTCAGCCAGCAGAGAAGGTTCCTCTTTCCCCCTCTCTTTACCTCACACTTTTCCCCGCCACCTTGTAGATGGAATGGAAATGGACTTAGATAAGGCCACTGATAACCTTGAGATTGTTACGAGGAAGACGAAGGAGTTGATAAAGAAGAGTGGCGGTTGCAAATATTTTTGTGTCATAGTTGTTTTGGTTATCGTGGTTGTGCTGCTCTTCTTCCTCATTATCTACACATAAGAGATGCGGAGGAGCCTTGCGCACAAACAGCACATAAGAAGCGCAAGAAAGGCCATCATCCCCGAATAAGGTAGTGAACGCACAGTAGAATAACAAAAAAGTGTGGGAAAACAGTACCCGAAGCAAAGCAACATTTAGAGAACAACTATTGCCTTCCCTTTCTTTGTTCCTCTATCTGTCTCTTTAGGTCTTCTAATTCTTCTTTCAGTGTGTCGATGTGTTCTGCAGAGCAGGCGAATGGAGTTTGAAATGTTACTTTTAGCGGATCGGTCGTGGCTGCTGTGATCATGTTGAACTCTCCGCATATCATTTCGACTCTTCCAGTGCTTCCAGAGTCACCAACTTCAGCATTAGCATCAGTATCAGCATCAGCATCATCATCAGCATCAGCATCAGCATCAGCATCAGCATGAGCAGCAATTTTATCACGAACACTTTGGATTATGTAGCTATTTCCCCCATCTTCCCACCGCACAAAGGTTCCTACGACCTTACCCCCCACTTTCAAATCTTCCATCAAGCAGATCTCCCATATTTCTGCCGACTCGCGGACCAGATTGTTGTAGCACGTCCCCTTTCCGCTTCTGTACACCCCGTTGCTGCCAAAATCAGTCTGCGCGGGCAAAGAAGTTGGGGGAAGAGGGGATGCGTGTTTCAGTACCTAGGCGGCAAAAAAAAGCTATTCATACTGACTGCGAGTCATTCGCCCGTTTTTCTTTTTTCGAAATTTTAAATCAGCACTCACCTCAAGTTGGGAACGGTTGATTCTAATCCGACTTTCAAGAAGCTTGGTCTCCTCCTTTTTTTGCAGCAGCGAGTCTTGAAGGAGCTGATACTCGTAAGTTAGACTAGGCTTTCCCCATGTGCTAATCTCCCCGACGACGGAGTTGTACAGCTTAACAGGAGCATCCCACATTAACTCGATTGAAGGTATTAATCGTTTGCGAAGACTCCTATAGCGCGTCCGGATTCTTATGTACAGAGGAAGGGAATCAGGATCAAGGGCGGCATTTATCGATATCATAAAGTTTCTGAAGTTTGAGAAAATGTCATTCGAGGAGGAACCTGACTGGGTCTCGTCAGAACCTGACTGGGTCTCGTCAGAACCTGACGAGACCCCAGTCTTGCCAGGTCCTTCTTCTCCAATCTCGTCGTACTCTTTTTCAGTATCCTCTTCCTCGTCAGCTGTGCAACTTTCTCCCGCCTCGTCTCCTCCTCCGACAACGCAGACGAGGCCTTCAGCCAAGTCCTCGTCCTTCCACATTTTCCATACTTCCCACCCGCCCCTCGCCCACCCCAAACCCAAAACCCCTATCACACTCAACAAGTTTTCCACGGGGTCGTCGAATAGTGTTTTCAAAAGAGTTACTCCCCCTTTGCTGCTTTTGTTCATTCTGATCCCTCCTCCGTCTCCTTTCTTGCGAGGGTCGTCCAGAGGAGCTGAGACGACCACAAGGAAGTCAAGAAGTGTGAAAGTGCGGAGATGAAGTTCGTTAAACACCTTTTTCCCTGTGGTGGCAGCGGCCTTACTTTTCTCTCTGGAGTTTTCTTCCTGAAGAGCTATGGCTGCTTTGACAGGCAGAGAAGAGGTCTTTAGAACGTTCTGTAGGTGCCGATGAATGTTACTTTTATCGTCGCCGCCCGACATCAGTGGTCTCATGAACCACTCACTGCCCGTTGGGATTCCAGACTTGGTCTGCTTTGCTGCGAATAGCATGCCCTCCGCAACGCTGATAGAAAGAAGTTAGAATTTGCGTCTTCTCACTCCTCTGCCGGCCCCCCCTCCTTGTGCTCCTTCACGCTCCCTCGCACCCACACTCTCACCTGTGGTAGTTCACCCTCGGCCAGTCGGAAAGCCGGCGCTTGCCTTCATAAAGCATGTACATCTCGATCGCCCTCCCCATCTCCTCGAGCTTATTTTTCTCCTCATCGAGAATGGAGGAGGTTCGGTGAAGAATTGATAGCCGCTGAGCAGATGACGAAGAAATGCGCCTGTATTGATTTTGGTGAGTCTTTGTATCGTCTTCGTATCGGGTTGAAAGCTTGCCGTAGCGCTCAACCAGTTCTAGATAATTATTGTCTTCTCGAGAGGGGGAATCTGCCCTGGACTTGCAAGTGTTGGAGCAAACCACACCACCCTCCTTCAACCCCAACGTCTCGTCGCTACCGTCGCAGCAATCACATACGCCATCGTTGATTTTGGATGTTGGAATATCGATGGTACTTGGGTCCCTATCATTGTTGTCGTTTGGACCATTTTTTCTTATCTGGCATCTGTGTGTGTCTCCGTCAACCGTGTATGGCGTTGTTGCTGTCACAAGCAACAGTGAGAGTATTATTCCTTTACCAAGGTCCACCAGAATCATCTCTCCTTGCGGGATTTGTGGTAATGTTACTCCGCTCCAGAGCCCCTTTTTTATTTCCTTTTTTCAGCTTTTTTTGATGGCGGATTTTTGGCAAGTTCCGATTTGTACCCAGATTTGAATTATTTACACTTCAAAGCTAAGCAAAACACCAAATTTTGGCCACCACACTGACCACCAACATTGACTTAGCAAAATGTCATCTCTCTCGAGGTACGCGCTTGGTGACTTATCCAACAAGCATGCACCATCTCCTCCTGCATCTTCAAAAAAACAGACTCGAAATGAAAACCATCCTCTGTCCCCTGAACGCTCCTTCCTGGCAACACGTCGTCGTGCTATGAAGCATAGTGGCACTTTTTCTGCGGCACCCTCCCCGCCTCCGTCACTGATCACTTCCACTGCTTTAAAAACGACCAACCCCAACATTTCCAGGATCCTCAAGTCTCACAATCAGCTGTTGTCTCCACCGGCGAGTCAGATTCCGGCCATGTTGAAGAAGAAGAAGAAGAATGCTGGTGCGCTAGATACTGTGATGACTGTAAAGAAGGTCAAAGGGAAAGTTGGAATGAACTCAGGACCCAAGGTTGCTTTGGAAGTTGGTGAGAGTTCCGACCACACTTTTGTCGACGGTAGCGACAGCGAGGAGGAAAATGAAAAAGTCGAGGTGACAGGATTCAAGAAGGGGCTGTTTGAGAGGTTGGAGCGCATCGAGAACGAGCTTGATGTAGAAATTGACGACGATGACAACAACAGCAACTGCAATGAAGATCTTCTTGATGAGGTTTCAGAGGTTACGTTCAAGCAAACACCGGGGAGAAAATCGCCTACGAATAGCGCGACTGTCGGCGGTGATGTTTGTCCCCCTAGCCAGGAGATGCGACAATATGCGTACTCTCTTCTCTCTCCGGCTCCATCTGTGAAATCGGGCGGCAAAACACCTAGCTGTGTCACAACTACTAGCCCCATATTATCCTCACCGCCTGCAGCCCTAGCTCCTTGCTCTACACCAACGCCTGCGAAGTTGGCGCTTGACGGAGACAGTGTTGAGATGTCTAGTCCTAGCAGCGGCGGAGGTAGCCCCATAGGAAGCGGAGAGGTTGTGAAGATCCTCAGGGAGGGAGTGGATGAACAGAAAGATGAAGATAAAAAGGAAAATCGAGGTCCTAAAGACGGCAACGACGGCAGCAGTTCGGGGCTCTTCTTGAACGCCGGGGTCGTCGCTGGTGTAAGTGCACTTTTATATTATTTTATGAGAGGTTAATAACGGCGTACTGAAACTGAATGCTTAGCTAGCAATATAAACGTTACCGCAGCGTTATAAATTTACCACCGCCGTGTTGTTTCCAGTTTTTTACATTATCCACACAATCATTCGAACAAGGAAGGTGGCGATTGCGTTCAGAACACGAGTTTCCGCCGCTCTTGGCCAAACAAAATTACATTTAAATTGGGTGACCCTGCGCCAAGGCCGCATTCGTAGACTTCCATAGGGTCGACCCGTGCATCACGGAGCTGCTGGATCACTTGCGCGCGTGCAAAGGCTACACGACTAGCGGGTGTGGTGGCATTTTCGGGGTTAAACCAAGGTCGAACACGACCGGAACTACACGAAAATTAACTTGAGGTTAGAAATATATTTTTCTCTCTCCCTTTCTCCCTTAACCCGTCAACCTTTCAACCTCTGGTCTCACCTGATCTTGCTCTGAGGCATGAACGAAAGGGACCGGACAATCGGGTCCCAGAGTACGTTATAGCTCTTAAGGGCATTAGCAGCTACACTCCCAAGCCTAACAACCAATGCTGGAGAGACGGCCGGGGCAGTCTTGATGTTGTTGTCAACATTCATGTATTCCTTCGCTAAAGATAAATTGGTAGCGCTGTTTTCCTCCATTTTGTCGTCAACCCAATTTATAGCGCTGCAGATCCAAGGGTGTGTCGCAAAACTACGCTCCATGTAGCTCTCTCCGGGATGCAACTCCTTCCGTGGCACTAAGTCCCCGTTATAATCTACCCAACTCACTCGCATACCCATTGTGGCGTGCTTGTTCTGAAAGTAAATTGTCACTTGTTTCTCGTCGTCCAGGCTTTTTGATAACTTCATTGGGAGTTTAGGTATGGGTGGCATAAGGGTATTTTCAGTCAATGCGGTCATCTGCGTTTGCGGGACTGTTCGCGAAGCCACCATCTCGTCATCAATATCTACCTCCTGGCCGCCACCAGTAACGAAAAACTCATCTTCAAGTTTCTTTTCCTCGGCCTCCACTTCGGCCCCCGCTTCTGTATCCCCCCTTTCCATCTCTCGCTCTACCGCAAATTCACTCAACTTGCTGTCTAAGAAATGAAGGTGTACCACGCCTTCGTTTGCCATCGTTGCAACGGTCATAATCTCTTGGAAGTCGGCCAAATCCTGTATGGGAAGCCCTTCGACACCGACAACGATGCAACTGTCAGTAATTCTCGGGTCGGCCTCGGCCTGACCGCCCTTGATCACTGTCTTGACCTTGATATAGCAGCTCCCGTCCCCCTCGTCGCGAATTTCTTCCAGCTCTAGTCCCAGCGCCCCGTCTACAAATTCAGTTGTGAATTCTGTGCCCATGTTCACAGGTTGCGGGGCTGACTCGTTTGTGGGCGCAGAAACGATAGGGATTTCGGTTTCCGTTATTCTTACGCTGGCTTCTGTTGATTCAACGGGGGATATTTCTACTTCCTGGTCGCTTTCTCCCCCACTCTCTTCCTCTAATTCAGAGGGCTTTGCCGCGTCCACTACACTGAACTTCCCCGTTTGCATTGCCGCGTCGAAGTGATCGCAGCTAAATTTATCCCGTATAAGCGTAAATGTAATGCCTCCTGCAGCAATTTCTTCCTTGTCTGCCTCAGATACTGGCACCCCTCCCTGCTCCCCCTTCTTCTTGCCACCGGAGGAAAATGAAACTTTCTTTCCGTTATGTACTTCGTAGTGATGGATCTTATTTCCTCCTCCCCGAATGTACATATCATACTCGTTGTAAAATTTATTTGCTTCGCCAGCCGCCACGTGGTCAGCAAAATTCCCTCTGCTACTGTTGTTGTTATTGTTGTTGTTGTTGTTGTTGTTGTTGTTGTTGTTGTTGTTGTTGTTGCTGCTGTTGTCAGCGGTATTCTCGGGATCAATGTTTTGGCTGCCATCACCTTCATTACTGCCTCTATCACCGGCCATGTGAATGAAACTGACCACCGCCTCGCCCTTCTCTCTAATACGGTCCCTCTCTACTTTCGCAGCCTTTTCTTCTGCTTTCTCCACGCTGCTTTTAAGCTTTACAATTTTAGTTGGTGAAGCCTCGCCCCTCTCCTCTTCATTCAGCGGAGGAGGTCCATCTTCCTCACCATAAACCTGCTCGCTGCTTGGATCAAAGACAACCGGCCTCACAGCTGGTCTCCCCTCCTTACTTGTCTCCAACCTGTTTTCCTGAACAAAATGGCGGGTTCCTTCAGCCCAGTTGAGCAAGTCAGAAACAACACCCCTGTGAGTTGTCTGATTTTTGTTTTCAAGCGGGGGAGTCTTAGGAGGGGCAACGGATTGTACAAGGTCAAATTGGGCTAGCGATTGTGTGTTTGCTGGCTCGTCGGGCAGGATTTGGGTGAACGTTGGCAAAAGATTATCCATTCTTGGGTGGTAAACAATGGAGTTGATGATGGAGTTGATGAACCCTAACTCACAAGCAGACTAGACCCCGACCTTAACAATCTGGGCAAACCGAAGGTGTGTCTCGCGCAATGTTATTGCCGCCTTAGGGGGCCCTTCAAAAGCAAAATAGGCAAATTGGAAATAACTAAATCAAACCGTCTTTCTCGATTCCTAGCCGGTCACGAACTTTTATGAAAACAATAAGAAACCCTTCAATCTGTCTATTTTGTACGTTTCGATTGTATACTCAGGGTTTCAGTGTTTTTGCCTGACTGCACTCCACTTTTTCGCAGAAAATTACGCTTATTGCTCTCAAGATTCACAACACACATCTTCTATTCCCGAGCTCAACTTTCTCTCCTTGTGTAGTTGTCCTCCGTCACTTTGCGCGCCAACAGAAGCGTAGAGGATATGAATTCGGCAGATGAGAGTCGTTCTGGCCACGTTGTCTTGACGACTCAGATTCCCACCTCCCCTCCTCGATCCCCTGCAAAAGAAACTATCGTCCACAGACTGTCTGCTGTTCGGAACAATACTTCTTCCGCTAGGTCAACTTCTCCTACTAGACCTGATGTCGTATCTTCGCAGCTCTCGACTTCTCCTTCCGCGAAGCACATGGCCGAATACGTGCACCTTCTTGAGTCTCGTTTGCAGGAACTTGATCCTAAGGCACCCCTACCACTTAACCCGATAGACATTCCCTCAAGTAGGCCCCCCTCGAATCCTGCCCCAATACTTACTAAAAACGTACCGTCTTATATCTTGTCTTCCACTGCACGATGGGAATCGAGGGTAAAAGAGCTCCAACGGCAGCTCAACCTTACGGAAAACAACCTGAAAAACACGGAGGAGAAGGGAAAGGAGGTCCGGCGACAGAACCTCGAGCTCCGCCGGTTGTGCGAGCGATACGAGAGCGAGGAAGGTCGTTGGCGGCGCCGCGTAAAAGAGCTTGAGTCGGGCAGCATCGGCATCGGCATCGGTTGTGTACCGACAAGTAGTAACACTGCAAATGGAAAGAAGCCGGCGATTCCGACGAGCATCAACGACAGCAAGCGAGTGAATGTTCTCGAAGAGGAAGTAAGCAAGCTGAAAAAGACGGTCAAAGATATGAAGCTTATTGCAAAAGAAAAGGACATTCAAGCACTCGTCCTGGAGGATGCACTCGACCTACGCGCGGAGGAGTTGGGGCTCGTCGACACTAGCGACAAAACTGGCAACAACGGCAGGGCGATCCTCAAACAGCTCGCGACGCTCAAGGGCGACAATCGCAGCTTGCATTCTTCCCTCAAGGACGCAGGTCGGGAAGAATTGAGGCAGAAAAACCTTATTCAGTCGCTCGTCGACGAAAACAAGAAGCTCATTGCTAAGCACCAGAGAGTATTGTCCGACTGCACAAAATTGGAGGACACTCTGCGCCGCTCCAAGGAAGGTAAGATCTCTCAAGATCTGGAACGCACGGAAGATGAAAAGAACGCTCTACTAGAATATGTTGAGGAGAGCTTGAGCTGTGTGGAGAAGCTTGAGAGAGAAAGGGACGGGTTGAAGGAGAGGGTATCAGAAATTATCAAGCTTGAAAATGAAGTGAGTGACCTCAAATCGGAGAACGAGCAACTCAAGAAGAACGGGGGCAAAATTCGAGACCAAAATGAGATTTTGAGTGGAGAGAACGAAAAAATGAAGAGCTATGTGTCTGCTCGCGATGAGGAAATCGATGAGCTATCTCGCATGCAGGTGGAACTTCTCAACAGGCTGCGGGAGACTGGCGATGAGACGGAGGAGAAGACATCGTTGCTGATGAAGGCCAAAGAAGATCTACGCGAGAGAACGACGTCTGCAACAAGCAGTGAGACTGCTTTGAAAGAGACAAATCGCAAGCTAGTTGAGACTGAAAGCTTATTACAACAAACCACGCAAAAGCTTAATTCAGCAATCCCTAAGCTGGAAGGGGCAGAGGCAGAGCTTTGTTTGCTCCGCCGCAAATGCGACGAGCTTGAAAACGTGGAAGAGGAGAACAATATGCTCAAGGGAGAAGTAGCACAATTGAGGCCAGTGTGGGAAAGGTTGGAGGCTGTTAGGGGAGAGCTTGAAGTGGAAGCCGACATGGGAGCTGCTGGAGAATCGAGTTTCATGATGTGCGGAGGTGATGAAGACCAAGAAGATGCAAATGTGAGCATGCGCATTTCCACAGCAATCACAAACGCCAACAGCAGCATTAGCAGAATCAACGTCAAAAGCACCAAAACGAATCCCAACAAAAAAGCAATCTGGCTCTCTGACTGGGTGAAAAACAACACCCTAAACCTGCTCCTCCCCTCTCTGGGAGACCGGGTCAAGAGTCTGCACTCTGACCTCATCAATGCTGAAAATCAAGTTCATGAGACAACGTCAATCATCCAGCGAGAACGCGAGGAGCGTGAGGCGGAGCGGCGCGTCCTGACGGAAACTGTCGTTAACGGACAACAGGAGAATAAGGAGCTCACATCTAAAGTGAGAGAGCTCAGTAGCGAAGCAGGAGAGTTGAGAAGGCAGCAAGAGAAGGCGAGGGAGGCAGAAGCGGCCATGGGGCAACTAAAAATGGTATGGTTGACACATTGTAGAGAAGAGAAGGACAACAGCAACAATAACAATAACAATAACGACGACGACAACGACGACGAAAGGAACAACATGGACAGCACCGTGAAGAAAGCCGACTCGGAAATCGTGTCTGCAGTTTCGCGAGCTCTCTTCGGCGGTCGCACTGCGACGGTACGACTGGATCACACATTAAAACGCCTGGTTGAAAGTGAGGCGATGGTCAACCTCAAGAACAGAGAGGTCGCCCGCCTCCAGGAAGAAGGACAAGAAATCCTGGCAAAATTCGCCTCCAGCGTCTCTTCTGGTGAAGCAGAGGTTGCCGCCTTATCAAGCGAATCGACGGCCCTTGCAGCGGAGTTGGAGAGCGCTGCAGAGCTTGCTGAACGCCAGGGTGCTTTGGCAATCACATTGGAGGGGAGACTAGAATCGCTTTCCAAAGAGAGGGCATTGTTGGCGAATCAGCTGCAAGCAAACAAGGCAGAGATGGAAGAATACAACCGAGACTTGTCGTCTGCAATCGAGAATGCAAGGAGGAATAGCAGGAGCTTGATACTAGCAGTTTCGCCCAGTGCGAGAAGCGAGGTGGGTTTGCTGAATGAGAGCTACTCAAATTTGAATGATAGCAACGCAAGTTTCGGGCAGGAAAACCACCACCACCACCACCACCACCACCACCATCACTTGAGCATGAGCAGCATTGTTCGTACTGCGTGCAAAATGATCAATCGTCTAAGCGAGACATCTTGCAAACTTAACGAGAAAATAACTGAGATGAACAGAAATGGTGATTGCAGCAGGCACAAGATTATAGATATACCTGAGCCCCTTGCGACCCCAGGGCAAGGAAACACCACGGATGAAAACGTTAATGTCAGCAACTTATCGTCAAGCGTGCCTGCAGCGATGTCCGTGGCTACAAACACATCCACAGTTCCACTTTCTAGCAAGATTTTGAGGCAGAAAAACGACCTCGCCAGACTCCAAGAGAAGTTTTTGGGCGGGGGAGGCTTCCATAAGACAACAGAGGGGAAAGTGAGCGCACCAGCACCAATGCCTTTGCCGACTCCACCATTACCAACGCCGGCACCAACACAAATTCGGCCACCTATTGCTCCCTCAAACGGCAATAATAATGTTAGTAACAATCGGAGACCACCGTCCCCGGCAACCGCCCAGCTGCAGGAGAGGCTCCGGAGAGCGCAGCAGACATTTGCTAGCTTGCGTAAATTGTAAATGCGGGGCTGGCGTTTAGAATGCTATTACTACACTCAAAGAATTTCATCTGTTAACTCGCCCTCAAACATGTTTTCCATCGCAACTGCTTTCTCATCGTTCTCGTTCTCGTCACAATTCTCTTCGTCCATCCAAGAATTGTCAAACTCTAATTCACGATCATTATTATTTGGTTTATTTTCATTGAGCGCTCCAAGTACATCGCTGTGTCCCTCTTTCTTCGCCCACTCCTCAGGAGTCCAACCAATACTATCTTTTACTGTTTTCAGCTCGTCGTCGGCATCAAGCTCACGGATCATGGCCACAACATTTGCAAAACCATTTCTTGCAGCAATATGTAACGGGGTCAAACCGCCTGAATCGGGTATAGATAACGAAGCACTGAATTCTCTGACAAGGCACTCTATGATCTGGGTTGGAGAGCTGATTAGTCTGTAGTTTTTCGTTTCTTATAAGATATTCGCTCCTCGCACTCAAATGTAATACTCACATCTGCGTTTCCTTTCATCGCTGCCATATAAACAGGCGTAAAACCGTGCTTGGTTTTCATATTGACAGTCTCGGGAGATGTCTTCGCAAGCTTCCTTACAATCTGCAGGTTGTTGCTCCCATCCCCTGACGCTGCTGCGACGTGTAATGGGAGACGACCATGATTCTCCGCTATATTACACAGTGAACTGTCGCTATCAATCAACTCAAAGAACTTCGCTGTGTTATTTTGCTCAATGTGAGTGAAGATGCTCTCCTGAAGAATGTGCGAAACACTCATCCAACTCTCGCAAGAGCTCGTCGGTCCCGCCCACGACGACAACTGGATTCAGCCGGAAATAAATATGACCCAGCAATGTGAAATATCTCCCAACAATTCTCTGCCACTTTTTATCTCTCTGTCAAATCGATAATGGATTTTGTTTTACCTCGAAGCTGATTGATATCAGATTTTCGGATCTTTTAACCCCAACCTCCCATTTTAACCCAGCCTACAGTATTTAGGCTCTAATAGGCTCTAATGAGTTCAGCGGGCATCCCGCGCTCGAATACTCGCGTTGATGGCTCACTAGTAAGTTTCCGTACTGGTTCCAACTCTGGCGACTTTTCTTTTTCCTCTGGGGTGTGCCTGTTGATGTGGCACCGCCAGGGGGCCGCCGCGTGCGGCCCGCGCTGTGTGCAGCTACTGGATGTTCAGTTCCAGGGAGTCGAGAGCGTACAGGGTGCGAGGGACGAGGGGCGAGGGGCGAGGATCTTAGTTCTGGGCCCTCTCGACCGAAGTTGTTGTCCTCCCTGCTTGAGAAACCCGGCCACGCGCGAGTGCGCGCAGTGCCTCTGGAAATAATGAATTTATCGCATGCTAACATACGCACCCTTTTTTCGCGTTTTTTTTTTTTTCAGGCACAAAACTCACTGCTAAACAATGACGATCTGAACAATGCTATAAATCCTAACATCAAAGACAGCACTTCCGACAGAGTGCCACAGGATGCATCAGCACGAAAAATACGGGAAGATGGGCTTCCCAAGGGAGGGGGTAAAGTGACTAACGTTGGGGGTGGAAGTAATAACAACAGCAACAGCACCAATAACAATGGAACTGGAAATAACATTGGGAGCAGTGCAGCTACAACTTTGACTCAGGGAGGGTCTGCTTCGGGTGCGGGGGATGAAGGGCCACCCGGCAGCCTTGATGACCAGACTATCTCCTACAGCGCCGAGCGGATCATAGGGAACGGCAGTTTTGGTGTTGTCTTCCAGGCCACTGTGGTGGAGACCAAGGAAATTGTGGCAATAAAAAAGGTTCTTCAAGACAAGCGTTTCAAGAATCGTGAGCTCCAAATCATGCGGCAGATGGTCAAGTCTCCCCATTCGAATATTGTGTCGCTGAAGCATTGCTTCTACTCGCAGGGGGACAAGCCAGATGAACTTTACCTCAATCTGGTTCTGGAGTTTGTGGAGGAGACGGTTTATAGTATCTCTAGACAGCACCAAAAGTCCAAGATCGCCCTCCCAATCCTTTACGTAAAACTCTACATGTACCAGCTTTGCCGAGCCTTGTGTCACATCCACTCTATGGGAATCTGCCACCGTGACATTAAGCCTCAGAATTTGCTTCTAAACCCATCTAACCACCAGCTGAAACTCTGCGATTTTGGAAGTGCCAAGGTGCTTGTCAAGGGGGAGCCCAATGTGAGCTACATTTGCAGCCGATATTACAGGTCAGTGAAGTAGGGTGTGGAGGGTGTGTGTGCGGCTTTTTCATTTTGAGTGCGTTTTGAGTGCTTCTTTGCTGGCCTTTGTCGGCGACGTGCTTTGACACAATTTTATTTAATTTTCGATGGCACTGTGATCCGCTTTCTTCTCAGTAAATTACTCACACTGATACTGATACTGATACTGATATGTACACAACAATTCAACACGCGCTCTCAACAGGGCACCAGAACTTATTTTCGGCTCAACAGACTATTCCACAGCAATTGATGTGTGGTCCCAAGGCTGCGTGGGAGCTGAGCTCCTCCTTGGGCAGCCGCTATTTCCAGGAGACTCTGGAGTTGACCAGTTGGTAGAGATCATTAAGGTTCTAGGAACCCCAACCCGAGAAGAGATCTCAGCCATGAACAGCAACTACACCGAGTTCAAATTTCCCCAGATCAAGGCTTGCCAGTGGAAGAAAGTGTTCAGAAGCAAGACGCCGGAGGACGCAATCGACTTCATTGGCACCATGTTGGCTTATGACCCCCTCAAGCGCGTTCTACCTTTCCAGGCCTGCGCCCACCCTTTCTTCAATGAACTTAGGGACCCGGCGGTCACTCTGCCCAACGGGAGAGAACTCCCGCCTCTTTTTGACTTCACTGAACACGAGAAGGAAATTGGTAGTGACATCATGAGCACCCTACTCCCTGAACATGCTAAGGAGGGGAAGAAGTGATTTGGGGACAAGAGTTGGTGGGATGAGGAGGAGGTGGAGGAAGGTTCAGGATGGGAATTGTTTGAATAGCCTTGAATAGAGGGGTGGGGTACTGTGCAAAGCGAGCATGGAAGTTGTCTGTATACTTTTTTCTGTTTCATAATAAGCGAAAATTGTACTGAGGGGTTTGTACCCAACAATGTCCTACGAAATTCTTACTTTTTCTAGCACTACTTCTTGGGTACACAACCCAACTCATGAGCAATAGTCGTTGACATCATCCAACTCTTCTCTCACTTTATTGGGTTGAGTTGGCGTAATCTGTTTTACTTCAAGGGGTAAGCAATTCCACCACCAGAACTGCCCTCCCGGCTGACGACAAGCTGCTTGATTTTTCTCTTGCTCGCTATTTCTCGAAGTTTCCTCCTTTCCCGGCACATGACGGTCATCCCTTTTACCATGGATGTCGCCGCTGCCTTCCTTCCCTGGTCCCTGACCAGCTCCCCAACACTCTTAACTCTCGTAAGTGAGTGCCGCTCTGGGGAGTCGAGGAAATTCCTCTGGGGGCGAGAGGAGTGACTTGGGTGATTCGAAGAGAATAACCTTATGGGCGAACTCATTCCTTGCGAGGAATTTGTGTTTTGCCAGTGATTCATTGCCTGGCTGCTGCTGCCTTGGAGCCCGCCATCGTAGGAAACGGCACTATTCCTGCTGTTGTTATTGGCGATATAGCCGTAACCGTTGCTGCTATGATTTCTGCTATTGAAGCTGGTATTGTATTCGTTTCTGCCGCTTTTCTTACCGTGTCGCCCAGCTTTAGCCATCCCCAGGAGCCAGTTGATGGCAGTGGGATCAGAAGGTACTCCCCTCCCAGACTCCTTGGCATTCCTTGCAACACAAACCAAGGTCGCCTCTCTGTCGATCTCGCTCGCTAGAAAATTCGCGTGCGGGGAGGAGGCATTGTGGCGGGGGAGGTTGGGAGAGTTGGAGCGGGAGAGGGCTTGTGTGGCAGTGAGGGTTGGTGGGGGGTTGAATGCAGCAGGCCAGATTTGCGAGACGAGGGGGCCATTTTTTGGCATGCCGCCTTCAATAGATGTCCAAGGACCAAAGTTAGCATTATATGACATCAGTTTATCTTATAGCTTCGTTTTTTTCACTCAAAAGGGTTGTTAAGTTGTGATGGAGAAGTTGGAAAGAAGGTTTGGAAATAAGTAAGGTTGGGGAATGTTTTAGTGTTTCAATAACGATGACGGGTCGTGACAGGAATAGATAGACAGAAATCGAGAATTTATTATTCCATCAATTTCATTTACCCAAAGTGCTTAACCATTAACCATCTTTCCGACGACAACCTTCATAAAGGAAACATAACTTAGCCAAATATGTCCTTATCAGATTTCAAGAACGATTATGAGTTTCAAGGAGCGATTATGATTACCCTCTCCCTTTTTTGCGGCTTGTATGGTCGCTTTGTTATCTCTAAGGGAGATTCTGCGAGATCAGAGCGTGTGTGCTGGATGGTGGTAGGGGTTAAGACTGTGGCCATCGGAGTTTTTGCTTTCTTTCAACTGCGTCTGAGCTTGTACTTTACCATCTTCATGACAGTTGTTTGGTTCTCGAGGGGAATAAAGTTCAGGAGGAAGCGGAAAGATGAAATCCTGGGTGTTCTGATGAAGGTAAGTGATTCGACAACAGGAGAGGATGGGGGGATAAATAACCTAACTAATTTTGTGCACGCAGGACGGTGGACAGCTCAACAGTCAGCTTCTGAGGGAGGAGTTGATTTGAGTCATGCCACATGAGTCATGACAGAAAAGGTTTAATTAACAAGTAGTAAGAACGCTTTTAGTTGTTTTAGATTGTTGCTGACAACAGAACAGGCAGGATCCCACAAAATCCCATGTATGTCACAAACTTCACAAACTTAATCATTAAAATCTTTCATTCTGCCGTCCCAAAACAAAAAAATGCTCACTCGATTGCTTTCTGTTGTCCCAAAGATCACTTAACCTCCCTTTCAAAAATCAAAATCTTCGGGAGAAAAAAAAACCTAGCCTTCATCGCCCGATATGTTAATTACTGCATTCTTTTTCTCGTATCGTTTTTTAACATCCATTCGTCGTTGAAAATTTTGCTCATGTACTTGATTCCATGGTCACAGAGCAATGTTGTGATGGTGACTCCGCCCTCCCTGGGTCCCTCAGCGACACATCGCTCTGCAACCATCCGGCTGGCGCACACGTTGACGCCAGCACTTCCGCCAACCATAATTCCACGCTTGCTCATGGCACGGCACTCATCAAACGCTTCAAACTCGTGGACACTGTGTATGAGGCGTGGGTGATGGGGATGTGGTGAATTACTAAATTCGTTGGCCATCACCAGCTCAAGGAAATTTACCTCAAATGGTGGCTTCTGGCCGCCTCTGGCCTCTGGCCTCTGGCCTCTGGCCTCTGACTCAACTCACCTCTCACAAAAATCAACGAATTGTAGCACTCCACCGTGCTTCATAATGGCTGTTAAACCGGACTTCCCAGCTCCCTCGACCTGGATTCCCCCTTCCTTTTTAATAAGCTCTTCCACATCCTTTAATTTTTTTTTTCCCTGGCACTTGATGCTGCTGTCTTTATTCTCGCTTTCCCAAATCCCCGAGAGATGGCTCTTGTGCGGGTCGCTCAAAACTATTTCAACGTTGCTCCTCTTCTCCTTCAGGAACTTGCCTACCCCCATGATGGTTCCCCCAGTGCTGCCAGCCATAATAAAGTGAGTCACAGCCCCGTTGGTCTGCTCCCAGATTTCTTTCCCAGTGGAGCTGTAGTGCGCCTGCAAATTGTCCAAGTTGTCATATTGGTTGACACTGTAATACTTGTCAGGAAACTCGTTGCACAGAACTTTCTCCTGAGCCATGTAATCCGTGACGCCCGCCAAACATTCAGGGAACTGGTCAGGGAGCTTCTCAGCCAGCCACAGCGTCGCTCCATTGGCCCTGATGTGTGCACACTTCTCATCGGAGCACTTTTTGTTGGTAATTATGATCACATCAAACCCCATCAAGGTGCCAACTAGAGCAAGAGAGCAGCCGGTATTGCCGCTGCTCGCGGCCAATATTGTCTTCTTGTTCCCTTCCTTGTCTAACAGATCTCCCCTCTTTTCTGCCTCAGTGAGCATTGCCTTGGCAATTCTGTGGTTCATAAAAACACATGTGTAAGTCGCGTAACCGCTTAATACCACCCAGACCATCAATCCCAACAATGTCATCCACCCTATCACTCTCACCTGTCTTTATGACTCATGCCTGGGTTGCTGTATTCAGCCTTAGCCAACAATTTAATTGGAGCACAAGGATTAGCCGCATTGAATTCTTTCACCTTGTTGCCGAGTCGTTCCGTCAAATCAATCATTTTCGTGTAAAGCTCAGGATCAGGACTGCTGATCAGTTCGAGGGGTGTGGGAAAATGAGACATGCTATAAGGGTTGTGATTTTGTTTGTGTTTGGTTAGGCTGTTGTTTGGCTGTTGCCGTGTGGGTTGATAATACAACTTTCAGCATGACTGGGTAGTCACCAGGCCGGCTGATAAGTTAAGTAGACCGTGCGAACGGTCAATCGCTTTTGTTCGAATAAAACACAGGCGGAAACAAGTGAAGAAAAAGGATTGGGGGAAGCGGATGAATGAATATATTATGCGTGTTTCCCCACTCATTTTCCTTTTAGCAACGGTAACAGCGAGCAAAACAAGAACAAAAGCCTGAGATTGGACCGGGAGGTCCAAAAAATTTCCTTACTTGATAAAAACCCAAGACTTTTATTTTTGTTGGTGACCACTGCCCAATTGCCAATTGCACCATTCCACAGCTCAATTGTGCCCCAATTAATCTACGTGCTGACCAGGCTCTGTATGCGCCAAAACAAACTGACGTAAGAGCAATACACCAGTGAAAACCGCCGTTCTGTGCACCACACAAAACGAGACCTCAGTAAATTGTGCCAAAACTTTTTTTAGTGATGGCCAAGGGAAAGAAAGGGAAGAAGGGTCGACGAGGGGAAGATTCTTCAGAGGATGAGTCGAATTCCTCCCCCCCAGCTGCGGCCTCAGAGCCCGAGCCTCAGAAGAAGTTAACTGCGAAGGAGAAGAAAGCTCGTCGGGCCGCAAAGGCAGCTCAGGTTTCTACTGATAAGAAGAATGACGATGAAATTGGCGATAACAACGATGGCAGCAACGATGACAATGACCCACCTCCATCGATGAGTGACAATCAAATCGATTCGGAGGACGAAGTTATCCCTGCCAAGAAGATGACAAAGAAGGAAAAAAACAAGATGCTTGAGCGAAAGCGTCTGGAGGAGAAGCGGGAGAGGGAGGCAAGGGAAGCAGAGGAAGCTGCTGAGGCTGCGGAAGAAGATGAGAGCATGTCGCAGCCTCCAAAGAGGGTGAGCAAGAAGGACTTAAAGAAGCAGAGGGAGAGGGAGGCAAGGGAGGAGGAGGCAAGACTTGCTTTGATGGGGAGCAGCAGCAGTAGCAGTAGCGAGGAAGATCCTGAACCGGAACCGGAACCGGAACCGGAACCGGAACTGGAACCGGAACCGGAACCGGAACCTCCAGCCAAATCGAAGAAGAAGCTGAAGAAACAGAAGGCAATGAAAACGGCCGAAATGGAAGAGAATATGTCCTTGGCTAAAGCTCCCCCAACCCCGCCTACTGCAGAGATGGAGGCCCTTGCTGTTGGGGGGGAGAATAAGAAGCTTAGCAAGCTGGAGAAACGCATGGAAATGGCAAAGCTGTTGAAGGCAGATGAGGACAAGCAGAAGGAACTTGAAATGGCTGAAGGTCCTAATGATGGCAATGCTGAGACTGCTGACGGTGAAATTGATGAGAATGAGGCAAAACGGCTTCGTAAGATTGAAAAGGCCGCAAAGAAGGCCCGAAAGGCTGAGAAAGAAGCCAAAAAGCTAGAGAAAGAGGCTAAGAAAGCTGCAAAGGCTGCGAAGTCCGAGGAAAACGAGGGAGACGGCAACGGCAACGGCAACGGCAACGGCAACGGCAACGGCAATGGCGACGAAGACATTGACGGTGGCACTACCGACGAGTTCTACGGCGCCCCTGATGAGGCTGCGTGGACAGATAAGTCTGCTGCTATCCTCGCCGCTGAGGAGGCTGCCAAAAATGGCGATAGCGATGCGATTCCTACCCATGGTAAAGACGGGAAAAAGCTGTCGAACAAGGAACGCAAAAAGCTCCTGAAGGCAAAGGAGGCCAAAGAGCGCGAGCTTGAGTTTCAAAAAGTGCAGATGGCCAATTCTGCGGCGGGTGCGCAATTTGCTTGCAGTCAGTCAGCCATCAACGAGAATGATCCCCAGTGGCTCAACTCTCTCGACGTAAATATCCCAAGCTTCAATATTAGTGCTGCAGGGAAAATTCTGTTCAAGGACTCGTCTTTCAACGTTGTGCACGGCCGCCGCTATGGTTTGGTCGGCCCAAACGGGAAGGGTAAATCAACGCTTCTGAAAATGATCGCGAGCGGTGATATGAAGCTCCCTCCTAAAGTGGACTTTCTATACGTGGAGCAAGAGGTCGTCGCAGATGATACACGCGCCGTCGATGCCGTGCTCAAGGCGGATGAGAAGAGGTGGAACTTGCTCATTGAGGAGGAAGAGCTTGTGAAGCAGATGAACGAGGGGGGCGAGGACGTGACAGCGAGGCTCGGTCAGGTTTATGAGGAGCTTCAGGCAATTGGAGCCGATACAGCTGAGAGCAAAGCGAGGAGAATCTTGTATGGTCTCGGCTTCGATGTGGAAATGCAGACAAAGCCTACCAAGCTTTTTAGCGGAGGGTGGAGGATGCGTATATCACTTGCCCGCGCTCTATTTATTGAGCCAACACTTCTTATGCTCGATGAGCCTACGAATCACCTGGATTTGAATGCTGTGATTTGGCTAGACGACTATCTCCAGAAATGGAAAAAGACGCTGCTGGTTGTGAGTCACGACCAAGACTTTCTCAACAGCGTCTGTCAAGAAATTTTGTCTCTTGACGATCTTAAGCTCGTTCCGTACAAGGGTGACTACGACACCTACAAGACCATGGAGGCGCAGCGCATGAAGCAGCTCGTGAAGGCCTGGGAGAAGCAAGAGAGGAAACTCCGACAGCTCAAACAGAGCGGGAGCAGCAGGACCAAGGCCACCGAACAGGTCAAGGCGAGCAAGAGCAGGGAACCCGGGGCTAGGAGCAAGAAGAAACAAAATGCTGCCATCGCGAGCGGTCAGGAAGCCGCTGAGGCTACTGAGCTCATCAAGAGGCCAAAGGAGTATACCGTCAAGCTCGAATTTAGTGAGGTTCCTGAGCTTTCTCGTCCAGTGATTGAGGTCCAGAATGTAAAGTTCAGATACAGTGAGAAACATCCGATCATTTTCGAGAATGTGGATTTCGGGATAGACATGGACAGCCGCATATGTATTGTGGGGCCTAATGGAGCAGGAAAGTCAACCTTGCTCAAGTTACTGACGGGCGAAATTGAGCCGACGAAGGGGGAGCTGAGGAGGAATCCTAGGCTCAGGATGGGTATCTACAATCAGGTGAGGATATATAAAATTCTTGATCGCGTTGGAATCTGTTGGCTTGCATCTGACAACTCTTTTCCCGCTAACCTTTTGCCCCTGCTATTTGTCTCAGCACTTCGTGGATCGGCTTCCGATGAACAAGACTCCTGTGGAACATCTGCTCGATCGTTTCCAATCGGAGGACTATCAGAGCATCAGGAACAGGCTTGGTCGGTACGGATTAGAGGGTCACGCCCACGAGGTGACGATGCGGGATCTAAGTGGAGGGCAGAAGGCACGAGTTGTCTTTGTGGACCTGAGCTTGAGTCGCCCTCACGTTCTGCTACTGGACGAGCCGACCAACAATCTGGATATCGAGACTATTGATGCGCTCTGCGACGCGATTTCGGCCTTCAACGGCGGCGTCGTCGTCGTCACCCATGACGCTCGACTCATCGAGTCCTGCGACTGTAAGCTCTGGGTAGTTGAGAAGCAGGGGGTTACACCCTGGGAGGAGGGTTTCGAAGACTACAAGAGCGAGCTGCTACGTGTTATGGAGCTGCAGATGGAGAAGGAACAGAAGGAAAGGGAGTTGAAGCTTGCCGCAGCTGCCGAGAAGAGAAAGAAAGCTCTTGAGGAGAAGAAAGCGGCGATCGCTGCCCGCAGCCGGAAAGGCTAATGATGACAAAACGACAAGAATATGACCGTTAATGAATGAAGTTATTTTGTCGGGTGAAATGCCAATTTTGTTGCTTTTTTTCTTGAATACCGGAACCTAACTACATGCACATGCCAATTGCCCCCACCCACTTCCCATTACTGCGATGGTCGCGTGGCGCACGATTGCCCTAAAGTAACATTTCTTTCATGCCAGATGTTTTTCTTGACTTTTTTCTCTTCTTGATGCTACTGTCGACATTTTCTGTACCGAGGTTCTTCTTCCTCTTCTTGACTAGGCTTAAAGCGAAAGCAGATGCAGCCAGGGCACACAGAGCAACAACAAAGGCGATTGCGCCTCCCTTATCTGTTTTCCCACTTTTTGGCGATCCGTAGTTTAATTTCCCATTCCAGCGAGCGATGTGGTCCATGGAAACGAGGCCTCCCTGTGACGCAGCCATGTGAGCGCAAGTAGAGCTACACCAGTAAGCATTGTGAGACCAGAACTTCCAGCACTGGTTGATGAGTTCGTCATGCTGGTAACCATCTTCGACACCACTCGTCAGGTCACCGTCCTGGAAAGTCGGATAAATCACGCAGTTTCTGCAAACAACAAATGTCTGCAGAATTAGGTTGAAGTTGGTCAATGCGTAATCGCAATTTGTCTCGAAGTTGACCCCAGATTCTTCTGTGGGGTAGTCGCAAAAGACGTCGTCCTGAGCATTTTTTGAATTTCAGGTCAAAGAGAAATTGGGAGAGAGTAAGGGGGGGATTGAAGGGGAGAGTGAGGGGGAGAGTGAGGGGCGGAGTGAGGGGGAGTGAGGGGGAGAGCAATCAGCGCTCTCGTTCTGCTCACTTACAGTGCACCCGTCCACGTTGCCGCCGAAATTGTATCCGTCATCAAAACCAGAATAATAATTATATGGGCTTTCAGAATAATCATTGTGGTAGTCCTTTAGGCCCCAATCGTCAGCATTCCCATACTTGGTCGTGGGATATAGACAATCTTCGTCTGTGTGGAGCCCAATGATGAGCCTTCCACCATATTTGGGGGCCGGTCCCGCGTAAAGATCGGTGCCATCGTCAGCAGTAGCGAGGTAGCCGCAGTTAAACGCAAAGGGACATTCGCGGGAGGCGATCCATGTGGGATAATCCCAGCAGTTAAAGCCCCATACATGCTTCATAACCTGCTCCGTACAATGATAAGCATCCTCCCTCAGGAAACCGAGAAATAGCCATGAATTCGTTGTTTTCGTGTGACAATCGAGAGGTATCTGATTCTCATCTGTTTGGACCTCGTCCAATGCGCACATGTAGTGTTGGGGATTCGATTCACCGTTGACAGAGTCCTCAGGGTTGAACCAGAAGTCGTAGAAGTTGTCAGGTTCATCAGGATACATGTTTTGGTTGAGGCCGTACGTTGCCCAAATGCCCCAAAGAGCGCATTTGCCATCATCTTTGCTTCCACTGCCAGATCAAGAAAAGGTGGAGAAGAGTTAGGGTGCCGATGTGAGCGTTGCAATCTTTGGAACTTTCATCTCCTCCTCACAGTGAAGGGGAAAAAGCAATAATAGGACAAGAACGAACTGACCTCAAGCGCCGGCGTTCATCCTCATCTCCGTACTTTTGGTGCATGTCACCGTCGACGCTGCAATCCTTGAACCATCCAACCCAGTGATAAGCTGTCTCCCACTGTGGGGAATGGAACAAATGGGGAGAGGTGAGCAGTGGTGAGAGAGGTGAGAGGTGAGAGGTTAGAGGTGGTGAGTGGAGAGGAGAGGAGAGGAGAGGAGAGGAGAGGAGAAATGGTGCGCCCACTCACCTGACCGAACTGCACGTTCCCCAAAGTTTCATCAGAGGCTTCTCCAGCATTCATACGGCGGTGCTTCTGAGAGGGATTAGCCACGCATTTCGTCAGCACAGTGATAATCAGTACTGTTTTTAGGACGGTAATTGGCCCCATACTAAAAATCTACGAACTAAGGGGCGAGAAAATGGTCAAACAGACTCTATATCTTGCTGATTTTTTTTTGAGAAAAATCCCTACCCTATCCTCTGATTGTTGGGAGAAAATCGTGGTGTTCCTTTTTCAGTCCCTTGATCGTCTTAAAGTACTGGGACCACAATGCAAAAACCTCTCTTGATCGCAACTCTAGCAGTACTTCTTGTCAGCCACCTGGCGACATCGCTGACAATTTCTCCTCTCCCTGTCCTCCACAATTATGATCATTGTCCGTTTTGTGTCCGCGTCCGCTTCGCTTTTGGTATCAAAGGCGTGAAGCATCGGCTTAACTTTCTGCCCAATGACGATGTGGAGACTCCGACTGCACTGATAGGTAAAAAGATCGCGCCAATATTTGAGTACAGCCTTGACAGCTCTCAACCTCCTACAATAATGGGAGAGTCCCTCGATATCATTGAGTTTGTGGATAGTGACCGCAATTTTGGTGATACTGGTGTAATTGCGCCGTTTACTGGTCGCGAAGATTTAAAGTCTTGGCAGAAGTCTGTCCAAACGACTCTCAGACTCCTGCAGCGACCCCGATACGTGGCCAGCGGCGTCCTCCCGGAGTTCCATCAACGAGCGAGCCGCGAGGCTTTTGTCTTTAATCATCAGCTTCCTCCATACGAGAAGAGCCAGTGGAAGAACACAGAGGAGGTCGTTACCAACAAAGAGAAGCTGAAGATGTATGTGAGTGTTTTTTTTTTGGAGTGACGCGATTTGAGCAATTTTCTCGTCATAAAAAATCTAATTCTCCCTCTTCTTGCTCAGGCGGATGCCTTGACGTCTTCAGATAATGACTCTTTGATTGCCTCCCTGAACGAGAAGCTCATCGAGTTGGACGGCCTCGTTCACTGCGATGACTTTGTCAGCAAAGGAGGATTGAGCATGGATGATGTCGACCTGTGGTCTCGGCTCAGATCTATAACGATCGTCAAGGGAGTTGTGTGGCCAACCAAGCTGAGGCACTATATGGATAACCTGAGCGTAAAGAGCGATGTCCCTCTGTACGACCAGCTGGCGCTGTGAACTAACAATATTTCACTTCGTCCATGCCATGGAAATGCTGTTCCTCCGTTTAAATGTTCGCTATTTTTTAACAAGTTATTTCAGCAATATTGCATTCAAATCTTTTAACAGCAACAACTATCCCTCCAGCTCCCTCCTTACTATGTTCATTAGCTGGCCCATGTCGCATTCCTTTGCATAAAGATAAGCCTTGTGAAGGGAGATGTGTGGGTTTTCATTGCCCAATTGCTGCTCAGAGTCCACTTCACCGATGGTACTAATTTTTTGGTTTGAGTCAAAGTCTCCACTACTTCCGTCCCTGCTGCGGTCCTTGTTGCTGTCCCTGCTGCCTCCACTGTCTTGTTCTGAGTGTATCTTTGCTGGTTTGTATTTCTTCGAAGCACTACTGTTGAAGACGCCATTGACCTCGTTGTTCCCGGTCCCAGTCGCGTTGTTCACTCCCTTCCCAAGAATTCCAAGCTTATGATAGCTCTTGGCCACAACCCCCATCGTCCCGCTCTGCTTTCCCACGACGATTGCCTTCTCCAAAAATATCTTTGCCTTCCCGTGCTTCCCTTTAACCCCCACCATGTACAACCCGCTCAGGTAAAAGTATGCAGCCTTTCCTACTGGTAGGCGGTTGCTAAATGTTTGAAGGGTCTTGAGACACTTGTGGAAATGTTTTTTGACAACTGAGAGACCAGTAATTGCGCTATCATTGGCGTTCAATCCATTGATGAGGATCTGCCTCCTTCTGGCAATGGATGAATCCGATTTGTCAATTGAATCTTTCTCTTCTCCGCTAGACCCAAGAACACCGTGACCCATGATTGAGAAATCGGCACTATGCTGATCCTTCAAAATCGGAATCAAATATCCTAGCAGCTCTCCAACTGTTACCAACTCTTCACAGAAATAATACATTTCCCCCGAAAGCCTGAAGAGTCCCATGTTATTGATGAGAAACTCCACCTGGTGGAAACATTCGTTGAAACGCCCTTCCCAGAACAACAAGACGCAGCTGGTGAGGACTTCTGTTATGCCAAGATTGTATATCTTGGTTATTCCGCCGTCGCCCTTGTTTCTCTTGCCATTTCTTCCCTCCGCTCGTCCGCCACCGTCGCTAGGATTTTCCCTAAATCCGACTCTGATGGATGTAAAAGCTCTCTTATTGCTTTTGGGACTTCTCTTCTCTCCAGTTCTGGTGACATTTGCAACACTCTTTTTATCGGTGTTACTCTTGCTATCCTCGCCCTGCTCGTCTCTAGTGTCCTCCTCCAACCCTTTTCCCTTCTTTTTCTTCCTTTTTTCTCCCCTGATCCTCTCCCTTTCTTTTTTCATTAACTTCTCTTTCTTGTCCAGGGCCCTCTCGAAGGTCGCCCTCGCTTCATCGATCCTTCCCATTGAAACCAAGCTGACTGTTAGGACGTTTAGCCCGATATAGGCCGCGTGAGCATCATTCTGCTCCATTATTCGAACGTGATTTGATGCGGTGTTAAACTCCTCTCTGAACTTTCCTTGGCAGTGCAAGACTTTCATGAGGAGCCAGTTGGACTCGTTCCAGAGCTTCAAATCTCCTATCACTTCAAATGTTTGCACGGCAGTCTTGAGCAACTCCTCAGCTGATACTAAAGCACCTCTACCGCTGAGATGAATGCTCCTGGCTTGGTTGCACGTCGCAATTGCTTCCTTGATCTGCAGTTCGGTGCTCATTTTCATTGCAATTTTGCTGAAATGTTCTCCGTATTTGCCATAGTCCAAGGTGGACATGATTGGTATCATTATACTCAGTGCATTACTCAGCTCAAGAGAAGGTCCAAGGGTAGACGACGACTTGATCCCTTGAAAAAAGGCCTTCAAATTCGAAGTGATATCATTCTCTAAGAAACAGATCTGACAGAGCCGGTACCACGCCTTTGCCTTCTCCGTCACAATGAGGCGATTCTTGCCGTCAAGATCACTTTCTACAAGGTTGCTCCTCGTCCATGCTTTCTTCACCCACCTTTTCGTCTTGAGAACGTTCCACCTGATTGCCATCCAGCTCATGTTGGCTCTCTTATAATTTCCCTCCCCGAAGCAAAACAAGCTCTTTACGATGGCTTCTCGCGCCTCCTTCAAGTGATTCTGGGCAAAGTGGGCTTCACCAATCTGCCTGTAGACATGTCCCTCCTCAAATGACGATTTTGACCACTTTATCATGCTTAAATCTCCAATGCCTCCTTGCGAGCTATCGCTGAAAACATTGTAACTCTTGGGGGAGCTACCACTGCTGTGGACTTGCCGCCTACTGTCATCTACACCATTCCCACCACCACCAATTTTGACAGACCCCCTTCTGCGGCCTCCGCCTCCATCACTTTCCCTCGATTGTTCTCCCTCGATTATGTCGCCCTCCCCGTTTTTCTCGCCCCTTCGTCTCGAGGTCCTTTTTCTTTTCTGGAGCTTCATGATCTCCAGCACCTTGTGAAAGAAAGCAAGAGCCTCAGAACATGCGCAACACTCGATCGCCAGGTCCCCGGCATTAAATAGGTAGAATTTTGCTTCATCCATCCTTTCCGCCTTGAAGTAATGGTCAGCCAACACCGCATAGAGCGTCTGAATTTCGCTGCTGTACTTTACCTCAATAAATTGAGCCAGTGCTAGGTGAACCTGCCTCCTCGTGCTGACCAGCATTCTATTATACGCAGTTTCCTGGGTAAATTTATGAACAAACTGAAAGCTTTGATGACGGTCAAAGGTGAAATCCTCCGCGAATTCTCTGCCTCCGGAGGCTAAGTTGCCAAGATCACGGCGGCTTTTCCCGCCCAACATTTCGATAAGATTTCTCTGAAGCAGCACTTTCAAGTCGTTATCAACAGTTGAGAGTAAATCAGGGGCAGGGTGCACCTGGAGAAGTGTGTCTAAGTAGAATTCGTTGCCTATGACAGCGGCGCAGCATAAAAGCTGTTGCTGGGGCGCGCTGAGCCGCTCAATTCTACTGCCGATGACCGCTCCGACGCTATTAGGCATGTCGATGTCTTCCAACTCCGTACCTGGTCTAACCGCACATATGCCCCCATTCTGCACCAGTACTCCGTCTTCGACCATGCTCATCACGGCCTCTTGAACGTAAAGAAAATTCCCACAGCTTTTTTTCTCAACGAAGGAGAGAAGATCGTCACTGATTCCGCGAACGCGAAGCAGCGCGCATAAGTACTCCTCAAATGCGCTCGACGGTAGAGTGCTTAAAACCATCCTCTCTGTTCCTCGGAGCGTCTTGAGCGTCTCATAACTATTGATATTGGCTTCGTTTTCCAGCATCCTCAACGCGACCACCAGCAAGACATTTTGAGCCCGCTGCGCAACCTGAGCGATCAAGTTCCAGCTCGGTGAATCGCACCACTGCGCGTCGTCAATCACAAGTACAAGCTTGCAATTGTTATAGCTTGGCATTCCTTGGCTAAATAGACTTATCACGAGGTCTGTCGTCTTCGTGTTCCTACTTGAGGGCTCCATGTTTTTCGTTGAGTCCGTCTCGTCGAAATTGAAGGGGAAAAAGGGGTTCAGCAAGGGGTATAAATCCCTGTTGGGGGTGTCGCTTAGCTGAGTGATAATCTTCTGCTTACTGAAAATAACAGCGTCATTTGCCTTGATATCAAAATAGCTGCACAAAATACCCGCCCATCCGTGGTAGGGCACTTCTTGCTCGAGTTCAAAGGCGTTGCCGTACAGAGCCGTCGCAAAGCTATTGAAAGCGCTGGCAGTATCTTTTAGGAAAGTTCGAAGCAAGGCGCTCTTGCCGAACCCAGCATCTCCCTCAATCAGCACGCTGCCAACGTACATGTCTGTCCTCAGGGAGTTTGCCCGCTTCATTAGGATAGAAAGCTCTTGGTCCCTGCCTGTGAGCGGAATGGCCTCTTTCAATTCGACATCCATCCCATTCCCAGTCGCTTGCGCGAATCCAACATCTTTTTCCTCTCCGACACTGTTTTTGCCCTGCAAACGGAGGATCACCCTCTCTGAATCGCCCAGAGATGCGTGGCCTAAAAGGCCGACTCCGCTGCTCATGCCTAAGTTGAGGTTGCTGTTTATCATGCTTGGCTTCAACCTAGTGTTAATTACATTTGCTTTGATTTCAAATCTCATCATCCCATGATCTTTGAAGATCTCGGAGGCAAGCTTTGCATAATATTGTCGCACACTTAAACTCTCCATAGAGCAGTTCTTGGCCATTTCCAGGCACGCGCGACCCTTGAGGGGCGTCATCATGAAGTTATCGCTTTCGTAGATAGCCTGAGCCCAGAGCTTTTGTGCAGTGACCTCCTTCCCCCTGATGTACAGCAACCTCCCCATGGCAAGGTCAAATTCTGGCTTGGCGCAAGCGAACTTTTTGCTGATGTGCTTCAACGTATCACACGCCTTCGTGGCTAGTTTTAGAAGTTCTTTCGAAGTTTTGCCGTTGATAGTAGTCGTGTTCCCATGCCCATGCCCATGCTTAGCGACCACGTGAGCTGAGGAGAAGATCTCGTTGCAGACAGCAAAAGTGTGCATATTCCACCAAGCCTTGCGCTTGGCGTACTTCAGATACTTTTCAGCCTCTTTCACAGCAGCATCAAAGTTTCCATCTTGAAGGAGCACTCGAGCGTGCTCCGGAACAAAGAATTCATCTTGCATTACCCCTACAGTCTCTTCAATATTATAGCCGTCGACCATCTTCATCTTCAATAAATTGTCGACTTCTGAAGTCTTCCCAAGGACATACATTGCATTAATTTTACTTTCAGCGAACCACTGCATAAGGGTGAAGTTGTCGGCTTTATAACAAGTATCAATGGCGGTTTCCGCTAAATTCACCACGAACTGAAAGTTTCCCAGCGCACTATTGCAAACTATCATCATGGCAATGCTCTCGCACCAAGACTGGACGTTCCCCACCCTGTCAAACAAATCTTGAGCAGCTTCGTTCAACTCAATTGCGGCCATGAATTGTCCGTCGCTGGCCATATATACAGCCCGCCCCATTAGACTCAGCGCCGTAACGTTCTGATCTTCGATGTTCTCACACATTTGCATGCTTTCCCTGCAATAATGTTCTGCCGTCCTCCTGTAACCCAATGCGCTAGCAATCGGAATAAATTGTGTCATAGCATTGCACATCTCACTGCTGCGCCCGAGCGGTTCACTGCTTGCGTATTGCTGAATTGCGCAGTAGCAATATTCGACAAAATTTCCCCTGAGGTACTCTATCTGCGTGAGCCGGAACCAGGTCATGCAGCGCTCTTTGGCCAGCTTCATCTGAGTGGGTGACAATTTTAACTTCCCCCTTTCCTCTATCTTGGTCACGCCGTCGTGTAGCAAGTGCCTCAGTCGTAGCTTTATTACCTTCCCAAGGCCGTACATTAGCATATGAAACTTGCTTTTTCCGAAGCGACCGCGGAAGATGGAGGCGCCAGGAGGTCTTCCGAAGAGGCGAATGGCTTCGTGCAAGTGTTCGTAGGCTTTCGACATGTTACCAATATGATAGTATGATTCGCCAAGCATAAAGTGCACATGTCCCGTCTCAATCATCTTGTCAGGGTCGAGTTTATTCTTGTTCCCGTAATCTTCATTTTCACCAATTAATTTTAGAAGGCGTGTTAACAGTTTGATGGCCTCTTGTGGCGCACACAAATGTTCAATTGAATCGTTACCTGCCTTGAGCAAATATTCCTTCTCCTCCATAATCATGTTCCCGCGCATGAATTGGTGAGCAATTTCCGCGCTCCGGGCATTTTGCTTCTTTAACCTGTAGGCCAAATTTACGTGAAGCGAGGTGATGTACTTTTTGTTGTGGACTAGGAATAGATCACAGGTGAGGCAGTCGTTCTTGAGGGAGTAAGAACTCTTATCAGTGTCTTTTAACACCAACTTTCTCTCGCACAACTCATCCAAAATCTTCTTCTCGTCAGTCAAATCGATGTTTTCCTCAATTGTCTGGTCACTCAAGAGATTGGAAACGCTGTCCACCTTGATCGTGACTCCAGACTGGTGAAAATCAAGCAGTTCTTGGGCTGTGCAAGATTCCCCTTCGAGTGCATGCAGTATGCAGCAAAACAGTACCTCTTTCTTGCATAAATATTTGGCCCTTAAATTCGCGATCTTCGTTTTTTGCTCGCTCCTTGAAACAAACTCGAGGAGCTTCTTTTCCTCCAGAAATGTTTCTATTTTTGTTTTTTCCTCTTCTGGGGTTAGAAGCTTCGCATCGATGAGATAGTATATGAGCTGCTCTAGCAGAAACGGAACGCCTCCGCTTGCTTTGTACAAAACTCTAGCCAAACCCATCGTGATCTCTGATTTTCCTACCGCCTCGGCGCATATTGACCTAACCGAGTTGAGTTCAAAGCTTTTTAGCTCAATCTGGGTCAGATCCGGGTTTGTTTTGAGCACGTGGTAGTCGTGATCCTTACTTTTAGAGTCGATTGTGATGACAATGTGCAAGTGGTTGTGACAGATGGTTTGGATTAGAAACAAGAGCTTCCAGCTCAGTGAGTCGGCGTGCTGCCAATCCTCCAGAATCAAAACGAGAGGGTTCGTGAAGCTGCAGTTCTCCTCAATAATGCTTGCGTACAACTCCAGACGCCTCTTCCTGCCCCCACTTCCTTTTGCTTCGTCGGTATCTAACTGTGAATCAGAAGTGCACTCGAAGGGTAGAATGTCGTTAAGTAACGGGATAAGAGAGGGGTTTTGGATGAACTTGGAAGTTAGAGCCAAGTCACTGGTGAGAGTCTGGCTTATTGAGCGAGTAGAGAGCTGTTGCACTTTAGTTTTTGTAAGCAAATGGCGCTGTGACGCAGTGACAGAATCCAATTTTTCCGGATCGATGTCATTACTCTTCTCCTTCACCAATAGCTGGCGGAAAACGTTGAACCAAACGTGGAAGCTGGTGTTCTTTCGGCTTCTCGACGAGCAACCGATCATTGTCCTAAGCCCAAGACTGGTAGTGATTTCTGAAAGTTCCCTCACCAAATGAGACTTGCCGTAGCCTTCCCCCCCTTCCACTACGACAACGGAAGTTTCTTGATTCATGGCAAATGTTTTAAGCTGATCGAGAAGCAAGCGGCGCCCCTCGACTGGAACGAGCTTAATATTTGCTGGAGAGCGGTAAACTTGCTCGCTTACTTCAGTGATCTTTTCGTACGGCTCGTATATTGCATTGAAAAAAGTTGTGGGTGACGCTGTTGGTGACGATGCTGACGAAGTTGTGGCTGTCGCCGCATCGGGGACAAGAATTTTTCGAAATCCCATCAACCATGGCATTTGAGATGCAAGCGGACAGCTGGAGTCGCAAATTATGCTGGTGTAGTTCAGCTCAAAATTGTCCCTCGTGATATTCATCAGCTTCTTGGCGTTGTTGATGCAGGAAGAAGGGGATGAGTCGTGCAACAAGAAAACTCCACTGTCCGCTTTGTAAGAAACAAATCCCGTGCTTACAAAGGCTTGCGTCTCTAAAAGCTGCTGAGACTTTAAACTCGCCACGATGCCCAAGAGCGAAAAGGCGACCATTGCGACGTCTTCGTCCAACAAACATGTCACCTCAAGTTCGCCACAGTCAACGTTGCACGACGTAATATAACTGTCGAGTTTCTCTAACCCAGAAGTCACGCTGTCAATAGCTTCCTGAACAATCAGATGTGCGTTCGGGTCCTTGCCGAAGAAAGACAAGTTCGTCTCGCTGCACAGCCGGGTTTTGATGATGACGCAAACAGATTCTTTAGGGCAATTGAATGTATTGAGGTTTTTCAGAGACTCACCGTTCTCTGCAAACTTTGACAGCGGCAGAGGAGAGTATCGAATGATATTTTGAACTGCCATATCGAGTTGCTCAGGAGAGAGAAAGCGACGGACGAAAGGGATAGGGACGGAGAGGCCTGGGTTGATGAATTTTTGGACACCTTCCGCGGAAATCTTGAAAAAGGTAAAGAGGTTATTCGTCGCTGGGGTCGTTGTCACGCCTTCGTGAAGCAAACCTGTGCCAGTTAAGATTGGCATGATGTCCAGTGGGCAGCAGATAGAAGTAGAATGCGGTTTTGTGAGGTCGAGCGCCTTGTGAGCCTGATCGATACATTCCCCAAAGTGAGTGTAGGCGCCACTGAAGCCGGGCAAAGAGAGAATGGTGGTAACGTTTCCGATTCCCAGTCCCACACGCATAGGAATAGGCTGTCGAGAGAGAAAACCCACAGCGTTGAGGGCGACTACACTTATGTCGGAGGTTGCCGTCATCCGCTTGTGGGCCGTGATATTTGGTGCGCAGTTATCATTCATGCCAGCGTACGTTTGAGAAATTTCCATAGAGAGCGCAGTAGAAGTGTCGTTCACTCGTGCTTTTTTTTGCTTCGAAGAGTTGCTGGTGTTGTTGGTATCATTGTGGCGAACTGAAAGTTCGCCAGCAAAAAATAGGATCGTTATCTTGTTGTTCTTAATGCTGATCAAGTCACCTCCGTGGTCAATTACGCGGGCGCGGATCTCATTTACAAACGAATGCATAATGTCAATTTCAGAGTCAGATAAGCCTTCGCTTGCGGGCGCAACGGTTTGGGACGAAGACGTTTTCAGAAAGGAAGATCTGTGTCGACGGCCTTTACTCTTCGAGTAGCTGACCAGATCGTTTATGTTGACCTTCAAAGAGATGCAAACGGCCTGTCTCATTGACGATTTAAAGTTGTTCGCTATTACGTGAGATTCTCGAGACGACGCACTCTCATGGACGGTGTGCGTATGCGATTTGACCTCCGTTTTGTCGACGATATAGCCATGGTCCATCTGCGTGGTATATTTAAAGCAACTGCGAACGATTATGTCAAGAATCTGGGAAGGTAGAAAACTTGCGATATTGTCGAAAACCCCGTCTGTTGTTTGGAGGTTCTGGATTTGATCGTCGTTGTAGTACTTTTGGACGCTGTTGGCCTTCACGTGAAGGACCTCGAAGATTGGAATCTTGCCTGACTTCCCTTTCAGAGAGACTTCGCCATTTTCGTGAAATTGTATGGAACGCGAGGCTGAGTCGGCTGTGGCTCGGTCCGTGATTATTTTGTTCCCCTCTGCCTTGCACATTAGGCGTGCAGCGAGGTTCACCGAATCGCCGATGAAGGCGTATTCGCAACGATAAGGGCAGCCAACAGGACCACAAAAAACTCTTCCAGACGCAATCCCGATTGACGTATCGATCTGATGCTTTGTCATCTCCGCGCGGACATCGATGGCACAACGGCTTGCGAGCGTTGCGTTCGATTCCTTACCCGTGAAGACAAGGATTGCCACCATGCCCTTGTCGTCCATCAAAAACTGTCGGAGCGTACCACCGTACTTTCTGAGGGGGGAGTAGCAGCACATGAACGCTTTCTGCATCGTTTCGAGGTTTTTGGATGCATACCTGGGATCGTTCACCTCTTCTTTTATAAGTATAAAGATAGTACAGGCATTGTCGTGCTTAGAGAGTCGCCTCATCGTATCTCCGTGAGATTGCCCAATGCGAGTCCATGTGCCGTGGAGAGCGCGTAATTTTTCAATGACTTCTGGTTCAAGAAGCTGAACGATGGTTTCTGCGTGCTCGATCCAAAGGTGATAAGGCTTTTCCATTGGACAAGCGAGTGGCTGGGGTGAATTTCGACTCTTAAGAAGACGGAGATTGGTACCAGGGACAGATTCTCCCTTGAAAAGATCGCCAGACGCGTCCCAAACCTGTGATGAGACGACAATGTCACCGGGATTAGCAGAGTGTTCTGCGTCGCTAATTTGGTTAAATACGTCTCCAGTGAGGAGATACTCCCAATGGTCCTTATTACCCACGTAGTTCCCCATTATAGCGCCCTTGCCGAGCATAATCTTGAGGTCAAGAATAACCCCCTCGGCAGCCTCGAAGCCGCGCAGCTTCTCCATCTGACAGAGGGCACACTCGAGCGCAAGTTGACAAGACTTCGATTGTTGATTATATGGCATTGTGCCAAGCACATGCTGCGCTTTCTCGTTGATATTTTTAACAAAGGTGGTGCCCGTTGTCTGTTTTTTGTCGGCGGAGAAGGTACACATCAGCGCATCGCCACAAAATTTGATGACGTCACCCCCATGGGAATAAATCATCAAAATTGCAGTCTCGAAAAACGTCGAAATGCTATTCGACAAGACCTCCGTGCCTTCACTACCGATGCTACCCAGTGCCTCTGCTAATTTGGTATACCCCGAAATGTCCAGGAAGAGGAGAGTGGCCTCCTCCATTACTTCGAAGTGGGGCTCGTTAAGTTTTTTGTTGGAAGATATGTACTCAACGACTGCATTGGGGAGAAAATTAGCAGCGAGATCTACGGGGATATCGTTGTTGATCAGATCAGTGTCGTTTTTATTGTTTTCTTGAGAGCTTATATTGATGTTCTCCATGAGCGTATTTTTGTCAACCAGGAGCGTTTGGTTCTCGGCTTGCAGATTATTGAGTTCTTCCACTTTCCGTTGGAGTAGCGACTCGAGCTCTAAATTCTGAATCATCAACTTGTTGATTTTTTCCGCTTGCTGAAAACTGTGCGAAGCATTGATGGAATCATATTGTGAGAGGAGAGATTTGGAAGAGCTGTGGTCAATCTGTGTCATGCTTCCGCCAGGTGAAGGAGATATGCTGTTGGCGCTGTTCTGAGAAACCAGTGATCTTGACGAACGCTCTTCGGATGTTTGGTTGTTGTTGGATACAATATTACTCCTTTTGCCAAACAGATTCGTCTGGTTGATGATATGACGCTTTCGGATAGCCGACCAGTGAGACTGCGCTTTTGATTGATTGTGAGTCGACGGTGATGCTGCTCGAGTTGCCTGGTTGGAGATGGGGGTGGAGGTTGGCCTAGAGGATGTAGAAGGTCGGGTTATTGGTTTTTGCTGCTGCTGCTGCTGCTGCTGCTGCTGCTGCTGCTGCTGCTGCTGCTGCTGCTGTTGTTGTTGTTGCTGTGATGTGTGGTGCAAAGTGAGGGGACTTGAAATGGAAAGATTCCCTTTCTTCGATGCTGCTTGCGAATTCGCGGTGGGAGGAGCCTCTGCTTCTCTTTTATGTGAGGAAAAGGCACTCAAAGCAGTCATCTTGTACTTAGCACGACGAGCAGCGACCTTCTGCTTAATTTTCTCATGTTGCTTAACTTGCTGTAGGTGCTGGTTTGCTTTCAGTATTTGTTCTCCTTGCTCGTGCTCTCGGTGGAGCCTGCCGAGGGTATCAGCATGCGGAATGGTAGGCAACATTTTATGCTGATGAGTTTGAGGAATTCAAAGACTGATGAGTTTGAGGAATTCAAAGGAAATTAGGCTTGTTTTCCACTAATGAAGAGATGAACACTTGTCTCGGTGATCATCTGTTTATTGTTCCTCGTGAAAGTTAAAAATTGGTACATTTCGCTGCAAAAGGGATTTTATTTACAAGAAATTTACTTCTAAAAAAAATCATGTGTTTCCGAAGTCCGAAGTGTGTGTGTCAATGAAAATTATTTTTACCGTAAACTTCCTTTGAATAATAAGAAAGCCCGCTTTTGGGTCGTTACCTGGGGGAGGAGCTTTCGATCCTGGCCAAGATTATGATTGGGGAAACGTAGAGGAGAGAATAGTGGGTTAAAAAAAGCTTTTAGCTGCAAAAATGCACACGCATTGCTACAATTATTATATTATTCCGAATTTATATTTTCCGATCTAGCTTGCTGAAGCCAATTGCATCATTTTCTCAAATCCTGCCGGATCCATGCTAACCTTATTGCTGGATAATTCAGCGTTCTTCTTCACTAGTCTGTGTTCGCTCAAGACCTCGATGATCCTCTGATGCTTTTTGTCCATGGCAATTTTAAATGCTGTAAGGGTATCGACGTTTATAGCTTCCTCGTTCACACCTCTGTCAAGGAGCAACCTTGCTATTGGTGCCTTATTGTTGATAGCGCAATGATGCAATGCAGTGTTCCCCTTCTTGTCAACCGCGTTAACGTTGCAGCCGAGGTCGAGAAGCTCCAAGCAGGTAGACCGGTTACCGTGAACACTTGCGACATGGAGTGCTGTGCGTCCGCTCTGGTCTGCTGCATCGATGTATGCCCCTCTATTGACGAGTAACTTGACCACCTCATCTTTAGCCATTTTCGCCGCAAGTATTAGCGACGTGATAAGACCGTCCTCGTCCTGGATATCGGCATATTCGAGCATGATTTCGATTATTTCAGTGTTACCCTGGCCGCAGGCGTATTTGAAAGCGCTAAAACCGGTTTCGTCAGGAATGTTACAGGCGCACCCCTGTTTCATGAGTCGCTTCACCGCCACAATATCGTTATTGTTAGCGGCCGACCGTAGCTCATCGTTGAGGTCTCCAATCTTGGTGATTTGCTGCAAGAAGGAGGCCTGTGATTTCTGATTGGTCCGAAGGGTTTTTAATTTCTCCTCCATCTTTTTAAGTTGTCTGCGCTTGGCAGTACCGGCAGGGACCTGTAAGAGAGGGTCACTGTAACACTCCCTTATAGATTGCTCTGTCTCTTTGATTTCAGTCCGTCCGGTCTGGACCAGTTCTGTGAGTCGAGTTAGCTGTAAGTTGTGCTCTAGAGCAGAGTAACGCTCAAGAGACCGTTGCAGCCTGCGGTCAACCTCGCATTTTTGGTTTTCTGAGTGGAGCATCTTCATCTGGGACTCGGCCGAGAGTGTTTCGTGAGACTCAGAGAGGTACTTGGCGTTCATTACTTTTCGCTCTGCGACTTCCAGTTGTTTCTTTAGAGTAAGAATTCGCCCTTTGAACTTTTCCTCCTGCACAAAAATAGCCTTTTGCTGCTCTTCAAGTTGGGATTGCAACTGACTAGATGCGGAAGCAAACTGGCGTTGCTCATTCAGCTGGATGGTTTTGTCTGCCAAGTCGTCCTTTAGCTGTTGATTCTCTGCTGTTGCCGTGGCTAGTCTTTCTTGGGTTTCCTTGAGGGTTGCATTGACGTCAGCCATCTTCTCTTCAAGAATGGACTCCATGTCACCTCCGTCCTTCTTCATCTTTTCTATCTGCTTGTTTATCCGAGTGATCTCCGCATCCTTCCGCTGCATGTCGCCCATTAAACGATTACTTCCCTCCTCAAACTTCTTCATCTTGGTCGTCATTTTCTTGATCGTTTCCGTCTTGGACGAAAGCTCTTTCTCTAGAGATTTAAGCTTTGATTCGAGTTCTTTCACATTCTTGCTGGATTGTGTTTTGTCATCGCTACTTGCGGCAGCGTCAAGCGCTGATGCGGCCTTGCCTTTTAGAGCCTTGAACATTTGAGTGGGGTTAAGTTTTGAGGAGGGGGAGGCAGAAAGGGAAGGGGAGGAGGGGGGGGAGAGGAGAGGAGAGAAGAGAAGAGAAGCGACCGATACAACACCAACAGCGCTGTGGTCAAAACAGAGAAACACGGCAAATAAGAATGGTTTTGTGAACACCGTCGGGTTTAATGTATTGGATAAGACGTTGAGGAGGTATAATTTGATTTCCTGCTGTTGTAAGGGTTCTGAACTCGTTTTAGTTGGTTCCTTTTTTTTGAGAAAAGTTCATGCAAGCAAGCAAAGGGTTGGAATTCAATCAACGGAGAGCTATTCATTGTTCTGAACTGAATCTCTGATCTTGAGAGCACCCTGTCGTCTTACGAATAGAAAATATATCTGTCGCACACCTACCATTCTCAAGTCTCAACTTTGAACGAGGAAATTTGGCACGGTAACTCTTGATGGATTTGCGAGGAATATCCCCGCGTAAATCGTCTACTCCGAGGAATCCAGAAGGTATTACACCCACGGCGGAGTTTTTGAACGAGATCTTCCAAACAAATGCTAATTCTACTCCCTATAGCCTCGACATCCACAACAAATCAATTATCCAGCTATCCTCCTTGGAAGATTTTGTGAAGTTGCGATCGCTGGACTGCAGCTTCAATCTGCTTCGCTCTTTAGAAGGCATACAACCGCTTTCGGCTAATCTAAAGGAGTTGATTGCCTATAGCAACAAGATCGATGACATTTACTGCTTGGGTGATTGTTCAAACTTGCAAATCCTACAACTCCATGACAACAAATTGACCGAGATTCCACCCACCTTTAAGAAGCTGATTCACTTGAAAGAGGTATCGCTGCAGCGGAACAAGCTCACAGGTTTGAATAACCTGTCCCATAGCACCAATCTGGTGCATCTTGATGCCAGCAATAATGAACTGAACACTGAGAGCACCACAAGCTTAGAGCTTCTCGTTCACCTCAACTATCTTTTTCTCAACGGAAATGATTTTGGCCCGGTAATGCCAGCTTGTGTGAGAAAGCTCAGCGGTCTTGAGGAACTACAAATATCAGACAATCAGCTCACAGAATTGAAGAACATGCCCAAGAATTTGTCTATCCTGATGGCAAATCGAAACCACCTTTCCAATTGTCTGCAGTTGCCGCAACTCAAGAATTTGACTGAGTTGCACATTAGCTGTAATCGACTTACAGCACTGCCGGATACGTTAGGTAGCTCGTGTCCAATGTTAGACTTGTTGGATATTACGGGAAACAGAATCACCGACATCAACGCTATTACTCGTGCCATCGGGGGTTTGAAAGAATTGCGAGAGCTCAGCGCAAGCGGGAATGTTTGCTGCCCGAGAGATATGAACGGAAACATTTTTGGAGATGAGTGCATGAGCTGGTGGTTTGCGTTGGTGAGTGCTTGCGGTGAGAGGCTGGAGGTCTGCGACGATTTGGTGGCCAATAGCGAGGATGTCTTAGCTACAGTCAAGGCTCTGGGAAGAGAGAAAGAAATCGCAGAGCGGAAAGGAGTTACCAATGCGAGACCGAAGAGTGCAAGGAGGAGAAAGGCGGTTGATAAACGGAGCAGCGAGGTCGGTAGTGGTAGAAGTGGAAGTGGAAGTGGAAGTGGAGGTGGAGGTGGAGGTGGAGGTGGAGGTGGGGGTGTGCCATTAATTAAGCCCCCCATGGCCCACGGTACGAGAGAGAGAATGTCAGCAAAACTAGAGACCATCGATGACATCCAAGCCAAATTTGGGGACATAAAGGCGCGTCTTGGTAAAGCAAGAGGCCTCTGCCGACCCAATGGTGAACTCCCAAAGTTGACCAAAAAGTCCTCGGGATCGTCGGAGGTTGGGGAGGGGAAGGAGGGGGGAAATCGGGAGAGGCTTGATGAGGAAGAGGGGGTTGAAATTGAAAAATGGGGGGAGGGGGAGGAGGGAAATATCGACGTCCCTGTTGACAAAAAGAGGAGTCGCTTCGATGTTGTCGCTGATAAGAACAACATAGCGACAGAAAATAGAAATGGAAGAGAGGATGTGCCCAGAAAATCGAAATTAGACACAGAACTAGAATTCGACGATACCTCCTACGACAGAAAGACTGGGGGTAAGGATGATGAGATGAACCTTACTATCAATGTCGAAGTCGATGCAAAGCCGGCCAAGGATAGTGCTTCCACCACTAAAACAGCCGGCAGCAGACAAAAGAGGTCTTCGCTGGCAATCAAGAATATCATAAAAAATGCCAATGACCGGGTCAAGCAAGCTCAGGCCTACTCTGGTAGCTCTAAATCCCACCTCATGCCCAAGAAAGGAAAAAATACTGCACAGAATAAAACGCCGAAAACAGCAGCGAGCACGACGAGCAAGAAGCTTGAGACGGCGAATACAACAGAGGCTGTTGCTGCCGAAAAGCTTACCACCACCACAACAACAGCAAAATCAACAAAAACCGAAAGAAATGAGGCGAAAGAAGGCGAAGCAACGGTCAACGATGCTAATGAGTTCCACCCCGAATTCGAACACTACGAAGGAGCAGCCTTCGATGACGATAACGATCTTGGTTTCGAGTCCAAACCAAACGACTCCCCTGCCAAGAGCAGCGCCCTGAAATTATTCAACTTGGACGAGTTTGACTCAAGCAGCGAGGACGAGGATATGCACGGGGGCAGAATAGGCATCGCGCCGTCCACTGGGTCTCAGAGGTCTGAGAAGGAGTTGGAGATGAATATGAATATGAAAATGAAAATGAAAACCAAGGTGAAGGAAGAAAACCCAGCACAACTTATCGTCAACAGCAATAACCAAGACAAAAGCAAAAATCATGACGACAGCGACGATTACAAAAACGATAACGATGACGATAACGCACTTGTCGATATTAATCCCTTCTTTCCAGACCGAAAAATTGTCATCAGTCCCACACAATTAAGCCCAAAACACGGCAACAAAAGTCCTAGCCCTCCAACATATCCCCAATCGAGCTCCGAAACCAGAAAACGACTCCTTCAGAAGGCACTGGAAAATGACCCACAGACATCAGAAGAAAAAGCGGAGGAGGGGGAAATCTACCAAGCGGAAGTCAACAAGATGGTCAACGAACTTAATGAACTCGAAATCGGAAATCCTGTCGGCGGAATCAGTGACGAAATCATTGCCATGCTGGGAGCCAAAGACAACAACAACGACAATAATTTGAAACCCGAAAGCAATTCAGACGCTGCGCTGAATGCAACCCCCGACAGCAGCAGAATAGAGAATGTTATACCTCCGCTCCCTTCTCCAAGAATTCACGGCAATGTCATAAGGAAGGCAGAGAAGAGAAAAGCACCCACTAAGAAGCAAAGAAACGGTTTGGGAGGCTCCAGAGGTTTCAAGGTGCCAGCACGGAAGTAAATTTAAAATGAGATAAATATTTTCGCCCTGGCTTGGCCTGGGTTATACGGATGGTTAAAAAGAAAAATTTGAGCCCGCAGGATACATCGTTTTCGGTGCTTGTAAACTTGCTTATCGCCTTTACAAAAAGAGAGTAGTAAACCTAAGCATTTTAGTCGATGTTAGTAATAATGTAACAATAACCACACACCCCCCTGTTAGATAATAACCTAAGCAACTTGACTTACCTCAGTTGATGTCAGTAATAATGTAACAATAACCACACACCCCCCTGTTAGATAATAAGATAACCACACACCCCCCTGTTA
>ERZ651776.825-NODE-825-length-40724-cov-4.274018_pt1 | contig 40724 bp, 8 predicted proteins | sample MGYA00514761_ERZ651776 | MGnify/ENA metagenome assembly ERZ651776
GCACCATGAACCCGAGCCACTTGTCCTCGTAGTTCAAAACAAAGGCGCACTCCGGTGCCGTGATGTTGAGGTTGAAGTTGAACGCCGACAGGGCGTTGTACAGCTGCTCAATCAACCTAGGCCACTCGACCCGAGTGCCGCTGAAGACGCTCAGCACCTGGAAGTAGTCGACTCCTATGGAAAGGATGGTGAGCTCGACACGTTTCCTTCTCATGATGTACGCCACTCCACCGAAGGTACTCAGCGCTCCCAAAAACATTGCCAACAGCAACCAGGGGTTGCTCGGACACTTCTCGCACAGCCCATTCAGGCGATAGTACTTCAACTGTTCACCGTCGTCATCGAAGCACTCCGCGTTGGGAATCGCCCTGCCGAATTCGTCGTACAACAGCCTGTTGTTTTCATCTCTCACGAACTGGTTGAAGGTATCGCAGCACTGACCGCAGCGCTTCTTCGTGTACCCGTCGGCACAAACATTGCTCCCCAAACACGCAAAGGCGGGCTCGCAAGGAACGAACTCATAGCACTCACTCCTGTGGAGCCTTTCTTCCTCGCACACGTCCTCCTCGCTCTCGTGACTGAGCCTGAAGTAGCCCATGTTGCTCTCGGGCTCAATGGGGAAGATTTTGTTCGGTTCTTCACAGCTCGATCCAATCGGACATTCCAGGCAGTACTCGTCGATAGGTGTCAGCGCCGTGCAGTTGGTAACCTCTCCCCCGAAGAAGCTTTCGTGCTTTATGCAGAAGTCCTCGTCTTGGCACTCGGTGCTGTTCCAAGCCCCGGAAAGCATGCATCTCTCCGACGCTTCGCTGCAATCAAACAGGCAATTTCCGTCTTCCCCAGTCCAGGGTCGCCAAAGCTCTTGCCCGTAGTGCCCAAAGGCACACTGCATAGAGATTCTCTCCTCTTCTTTCGAGAAAGTCACGTTCTGGGAGGCCACCGAGACCACAATATCCTTACTTCCCACTGGCATCCGAGCCGTTTCACACCACAGGTACGGCTCGTTGTTGCTATCGACCTGCCATATACTGGCAGACACCCCCCCGACATTGACCGGTTGGCATTCGTACCCTCCCACCATTAGCTGAACAAATCCGGCTGCCTCCCTCGTCTCACCAAAGTTATGACCGTTGATCTCCAAAGTATCTCCGTCGGCGTTGGGCGTGTTGGGGCTCACAAACTCAATGAACGGCGGGTCATAGTCAAAGAGACTCACAGCATCATTCGAATCGACAGGACTTTCCTTCCTACCGACCTTCACAACCACTGGAAGATCCAGGCCCACCCCCATCGGCACGACAAAGACTGCCAACTCGTGCGATAAGAAAGTGGCATCCTCGACGTCCACCTTCTCACCATTGAAATAAATCAGCTGATCACGGACGCCAAAGTTGTCGCCGACGACTGCCACGTGGTACCCGCCCTTCGTCCGCAATCCGCAGCCCCTCTCGCTGAATCTCTCGCAGTCTGCAGTCAGATTGCTGTACACGCGCGGGTTTGACTTCGCTCCGTCGTCCCACTTTGCCAACATACGAACCTCCGGAGGATAATAGTCTACCGCGTGAATCTCCTCGCTCTCCTGTCCAGCAACGACCATTACCACGCTCATCTCATCGTCAGACTGACCGGGAGGACTGTTGATCATGAGAGTTGTGTGGTTCATGAAATAGACGTAGACCGAGTCCGGCCCGAAGCTGTACAAAACAGTGTCCAAACCATCGGTGCTGAGGAATTCAAGAGCGAAATCGACCCCGACGCCGAAATTATCTCCAACGAAAGTGATGTTGTTCCCTCCTGCGGTCTTCATCATGCTGTTGCTGAGCGTGAAGATCTCCGGTTTTTGGTAATTCAGATCGAAGTTAATCGCGTTCCCTCCCACATCCAGGATGAGCTCATTCAGGCCCTGACCCTCACCGACGTCAAACACGATGAAACCGTGATTCTCATCATCGTAATTCGCGATACTCGCGTCGTAGTCAAACTGCCAAGTGGCCTTTCCAGGGCGCCCAAAGTCACTTCCCGTGACAGTCACGGCATTGCCCCTGGTCGACACCGGCACGCCGACGACACTATCAATGCTGGGAGTCTTGTATCGGAACAAATTCAACCTCACATCCTGGTTCCCCACCCCAAAGACAAGTGGCGGCGGCAAACCCTCGCCGGCACCGACGAGCACCTTCAATACCTTGTGGTCTTCTACCACCTCAACGGCGTCAACCGCAAACTCGCCCCACTCAAAATTCACAAAGCTCAAGGAGTTGCCAAAATTGTCACCGGTGAGCGTCACAAATGAACCCACCGTCGGAATAAGTTGGGGCTCAAAATCTTCGACGACAGGTTTCTGATAGTCCAACAGCAACTTCGTACTGTTAATCCCGACGTAGTTGAATTTGTTGTTCCGAGACAAGACTATTTCGTTGTCTTTTCCGACCCCCGGAGGAAGCACACACTCAATGCTGCTCAAACTTGCCCCCGCATAGTCGAATAAATCTGTCGTCGTCAGGCTACCTCCAACGGTGTCGCACCTGAACCCGTCCTGCCCTCCGATGTACACCTTGAGGCAATTTTCGCACGTTCCAAAGTGCTTCCCCAAAATTCGAATTATCACCTCCTCGTCCGTATCGCTGAGACCGCTCGTCCTGTAACCCTCCGGAGCAGGCAAGTACTCGTCATAGTGGACATTGAGCTCCGGTGAATAGTCGTTGAAGCTACAAGGCGTGTCCAACCTGACGTAAGTAACGTCCCCGGTGTCCGCACATCCGCTGTTCACCCCCCCCACCACGACCGTCACATTACCAGTCGTGCCCAAGTAGTTGAGACTGATCTTCTCGTGGCTCCAGTACTTTATCACGCTGGGATCTTGCAGAATATTGTCGATGTAAAGATCCGCGATGCTCCCGCCAAAGTTCCTCCCAATGATCATCAAATCAGTCGTCTCAAGCGACCCCATGCTCGGGCCTTCTACGTTCCGGAGTTCCTCAATCACGGGCGAGTTGTATACCAATGCCTCCGACTGGCTGGTGACTACGATGCCCAAATCAAACCGCCCGACCTTCACCTGCACATTTTTGTGGTGGTCAAAATCTAGCATTTCAGGAAGTTCAAAATAGATGTGCTCGTTGACGGTAAAGTTTGATTCCGTTACCGTGCCTCCGAAGTCCTTCACCACTGTAAACTGTTCCCGAAGATCTGCCGTGACGATGCGGATGTCCACCCCGTCCTTGCCGTCCAGAGCGATCGGCTTTCCATCGAAGAGAACACTGAAGTAACTATCACTATCCAACAGCCCGAAACTGGTCCCGTTGATGGTCATCCTGACTTCTCCCTTCGTTTCAACGTTGTCGGGATAAATGTCGGATATGATGGGCACTATATAAGACGAAGTTTCAGTGCTGGGTAAACTGACCTGCTCATCGATCTCCACCGTCCACCTCATATCGATACCAATTCCTGGGGAGGTAGTGCACACTATCTCAAAGTGAGGAATCTTGACCTCGCAACCGACAGCATTATATTCAGTCCCGCTGGGACCGTACTTCACGCTGTTCAAGAACGAGGAGTCAGGACCGAAATTGAAACCGCTCAGAGTAACCAATTCCCCCCCCCCGGTAGAGGCCGCGTTCGATCCTCCCGGTCCGCTCAGCGACGAAATGTAGGGAGCACCATATTTCGTTGTCGGAGCAGTGGAGTCCTGCCCGTCGATGGAAAGAATCCAACGGTGCCCGTTTCCGGCTCCTCCCACAGTAGTACAGTTTACCATCTCGTGGTCCACTACAACATTGCAGTCGCACTCCAGTGCTTCCCCCGTCACTTCGTCCTTACACGCAATGAATTCCATCCCGTTGTCTCCGTAGGTTACACTGCTGATCTTGTTTTGAGCGACTGTGCCAAAGTCCTGCCCTTTCAGCAGAACCCACTCTCCACCCGCCGTAAATGCCCCATCGATTCCGGCCAAAGTTCGGCTCACACCGACGCCATCGTTCCACTGGGTCTCGTACGACATCAGCGTAGGGGGCGAGTAAGACATGTTCGCCGCATACTTGTTGCTGTCCAGACCTCCGACTGTGATCACAATGTCGTGGTCGTATCCGGTACCCTCAACCGTCATGCAGCTGATCACAGTATGTGCGACGCTAACCTGGCAATTTCCTGCTACGTAAATGTCATCCGAGGGGTAACCAGTATCAAATTCACCGTATCTGAGCGTGGGGCTCTGTTCATTGACCTTCGGTCCGAAGTTATTCCCGTGGATGTACAGGGCCTGTCCACCTTTGGTACTGGCACCGGTTAACCCCGGCCCACTTGCCGCATTAGCAAACCCTGCCATCGGGAATATAGCCGGAGGCCGGTAGGACACTGTGGGACTATCGTCGTCGTTCGTCCGGATGCTGTCCTGCTCCCCGACGACGACAGCTACCTCGTGGTCTACGCCGATTCCTTCGTTACTCTGACACACAATTTTAGTGTGTTCAACAACGAGGTCACAATCAGTGAAATGATATTTCCCGTAACTTCCGCTCACATCGTATCCAAAGGGACCAAAATTTTCGCCGACGATCGTCACTTCCTCCCCTCCTACCGTGGCCAAATCTTCCGCGACAATCGCGGCCGTCACGCTCGGCAAACTATGCTTGACGTTTGGCATGTGCAAAACATTGGTGCTCTGCGTCCAAAGTTCGTTTTGCGGCCTTTTCCCGATGCTCACAATGAACGAAAGGCCCTTCCCCACTCCCTGACTCGTCCTGCAGGTGATCACTTTCCCTGCCAGAACAACCGTCGGGTCAGAGCACTCCCACTCGTCGGCACCGCCGGAACTCGTTCTCCCGTAGGATACTTGCGTCGAGTCCCCCACTCCGAGGAATGGGGACAAATTGTCTCCATGAATAGTTATCAAGTGGTTACCAATCGTTGGCAAGTCGCCTCCACCCGTCACATTATGGATAGTGGGGGGCAAATAACCAGTCGTCATCTCCGTAACGTGGCCCCACATGTTGTCGATGGTGATAGTCCACGCATGACTGTGCCCGATACCGGGGGGGGTCGTGCAGGATATTTTCACGTTACCTTCAACCACAGCGCAATTGCTGGCGGTGTACATGACATTGTCGAATGAATTCTCAAAGGTTGCAGTCACAACTGTGACTGAATTGTCGTGCATGTCCCCAAAGTTGCTACCGGTGAAGAAGATGGTCTCCCCACCGACAGTGGTAAGAAGGGCGCTGCCGTCCTCCTTCTGAATGGAGTCAACATGGACGTCATTTACATCCACGACATTAACAATGACGTGTTTGACATCGAACAGACCGTCGTGGTCAACTGCCTTGACAGTCAAATTGTAGATTGCAACATCTTCATAATCTAAAGTATCATCAACCAAGATATCGTAGCCACTCATCGTAAACTTCTCGACACCGTCGCCACCTACGAGCTCCAAGTTCAAAGTGACATCGTTCGAGTCGACATCACTGGCAACCACAGCCGCCACGACTACCCTGCGCTTGGCATCTTCTCGAACGTCAAAGGATTGGTCAGGCAGAATAAAGGGCTTCTCATTCACGTCAGTGACATGGACTCCGAACTCCCCCACGTCGCTCAAACCGGTCTCGTCGGTAACCATCAGCTTCAGCGTATAGTCTGTGAGTGTTTCGAAATCCAGCGGTCGCCGGGTGACAACCTTTCCGTCGCCGTAAACTCGGAACACATCTTTGTGGAGGCTGTCAGCGGCAAAAGAATACGAAAGCACACTATCGAAATCTTGGTCACTGGCGAAGTCGCTGGCATCCACAACAATGGTGTTGTTAGGCTCGTTCTCGGGGATATCGTACGACATATGGAGAATTACAGGAGGTTCGTTTTCGTCGAGAACGGCAACGTCGACGTAAAATTGGGACCCCATAGCAACCGGCACTCCATCATCCTCCATGTATATCTCCAACCGATACACGGGAGTTCGAATACCGCCAAAAGCAACATCCTCATAGTCCAAGTAGAGATTATTCGCCAACTTCAGTACGCTCAAGCGGCCGTCTTCCTTTTCGATGGCAAACATGCTTTGCCTGCCACGTCCGCAGGGAGTCACGGATTCGGCCGTCTCCGGGTTGATGGTGCAGCCGACGAGCGTGAAGCTAATTTCATTCGCAGAATCTGCATCGCAGTCCAAGTCGCAGCCGAGAGAGGCAATCGTGCTACCGGCTACGGCGAGCTCGCTCAAACTCGCAGACATATCGCTCAAGATCGGTACGTCGTTACTGTCAGTGACATCAACGACAAAATCGGCGGTAGTTGACAGCCCTCCCCCATCCGTAATCAGAACTGTGATGGTGTACTGATAGGGAGAGCGCAAATTTAGGGACCGACCAGTTGCCTCGTCGGCGACCAAATGCGTGACATTGAGTGCGCCGGTACTGTAGTCAATACCGAAGGTACCTCGACCACCCCCCTCGGCGTGAATGTTCCCGTCCCCGACGATGTCGTAGTAAACTTTTCCCCACCCATTTTCGTGAAAAGCAACGTCCGGGTCTTCCGCAAAGACGTTCCCTATTGTAGTCCCTTCCGGGGACGACTCTGAAACGTAAAATTGGCGTGGTTTTAGTTCCTCGCTGACGAAGTAAGGGAGTTCATTCTCGTCGATGATTTCAACTGTGACGAGGGTAGAGGTTGGTGCACTCATGTCAGGAGAGACGCCAGCGTCCGCCACGGTCACGGTGAAGGTCACACTGCTGGCAGCTTCATAGTCAAGTGGCTCGAGCACAGTTAGAGACGACTGAAGTGAGGATACGCTACTGGTCACGAATCTATCGTCTCCTTCGACGGAGAAGGAGAGCGCTCCCCACTCTGTATGCACAGAGCCGTCGTAATCCTCGTCCATGGCAGCGATCAGCAGCGTTTCAGTCGTCACAAGGCCGACAAAATTTTCGCTCACGTTGAAAGTCATCATGGGTGCAATCACAGGGTCGTCGTTGCTATCGCTCAAAGTGATGCTCACTTGGCCCGAATCAGTCAGCTGCCCGTCACTGACCCTCAAGGTGAGCGTGTAAGGGGCCGGATGGGTCTCATAGTCGAGAGTATTGGCAACGATAATGTTGGCTCGGCTCGCGTCGTCACTGCTTACACTCACAAAGAACTTTTCGTCTTCATTGCCATTGACAATTTCGAAGGTATGCGATTGTGAAGCGTCTGGGTCCTGCACGTGAACAGTGCCGACGATAGAATTTACCGGTGCATTTTCTCTAATTTGGATAGAGGAGGGATTGAAGGAGATGGTCGGCTTCTCGTTAACATCAATGATCACAATTTCGACATCGTGGGTGATGGAAATTGGGCTGCACTTCGTCGCCGTTCGGCTGCTGCTTTCGTCACTGGCGTCGATTCCTGAGTCCGTGATGGTGACGCTCAGGACATACTCACTCTGCGTTTCGTAGTCAAGCGAGTCATCTGCAATGACAGAGAACTGCCCCGTCGTCTCGTCTATCGAGAACTTCTCGTGGGCGCTGGTTAACGTGTAGACAAAATCGCCCCGAAGATCGACGTCACGAGTCGTGGGATGCCCGTCGATGACAGTACCCGCGTTGCTGTTTTCCTCGACCGTGAGGTACGGGAATCCGGTAGTAGGCGCTTCATTGACGTTCAGCACACTTATGGAAACGTCCGCACTGGCTGTCAAGCCTTCCAAATCGCTTACGGTGACTTGAATGCTGTAGTCCGTTCTCGTTTCGTAATCAAGAGACGCCGTCTCACTCACGCTTATGCTGCCAGTGACAGAATCGATTCGGAACGCGTCGTTATCGTTTCGCGTGATGCTGTAGGACAGCACGTCGCCGTAGGGCAAGTCATCGTCAGTGGCTGGCATGAAGCTGCCAATCGAATCGTCATCGCTCAACACAAGCGTCCCGACTTCGCTGTTCTCGTCGACGAATTTCAAACTAGACGTCGGCAAATCGACGAATCTCGGCGGGTCATTGGCATTCAAAACGTTGATGGTGACGTTACCGTAGTCCATTAGAGTCGGATTCCCATCGTCTTGAACGCTTACGGTAAGGTTGTACTGTTTCTGTTCGCTAAAAACAATCTCTGCGCCGTCAACCAGCGGGGCAACAAAAATTTGGCCGCTGCAGCCTCCTATGGTGAAAAGTTGGGACCCACTGGGGGGATCGACGCTCTCGATCTTGAAGAAGTGCTCTTGCATCGTATCAGGGTCGGTGACGAGAATGGGAGGGCCGATGGGGGTGTTCTCTGGCTCTCTCTCCGTCACGTTTCGGTCACTTGGGTATCCAACGTCTATGACAGGCGGGTCGTTGACGTCCTCCACCTCTATTTGGAAGCTGCAGTTGAGGTAGTCTCCGCTCGCACCAGCTGTAGCAATCAAATCAAGCGCATAAAAGAGTTGTTCCTCGTGGTCTAAGGGAGCATGAGATACCTTGATCTGGACAGTGTCAGTTTCGCTGTCGACGTCGAGAATGAAGGCCATCTCGTCATTCTTTTCGAGGTGATAGCTGATATCGAGCGCCGGAACGTGATTCGAAAGTGCTAGCTCAAGCTCGCCCACTGGGAGGTAAGCAGTATTTTCTGCCACCTTCAGCTGAATTCGATTGGAGAGATTGGTGCCGTCGTCAACGTCGTCGTCGTCGTCACTGCCATTGTCGGCGGCGTCAGCGTCGCCACTGCCAGAACCGCTCAACAGAGCGCAGTGGCCGGTGGAGGTGCTCCACTCCATGACAGGATATCGCAAACCCTTCACACACTCATACCCTGCCGTGCAGTCAGCAATTCCTACTCTGTTGCGAATCGAGCTTTCAGATACAGGCAGCGTGTAGAATCCTAAGTGCGGGGTCATGAGCGGGATTGCCCCAGTACCGGCGGGACAATAGTATTGTCCCAGGTTCCGCGTCACAGTGCTATTCTCAATGTCAGTGTCGACACAATCGAATTGCTTCCCATTTGTGGACCCCTCCTTGCACCTGTATCCCATGGTACACTCGACGCAAGCGATGTTGCCGCCGGTACTGTAGGTGCCTTCCTCGCAAACGTCGCAAACAACGGTGCGGGCCGAAGAGGTAAAGTAACCAGCCTCACACTCCGTGCAACTACTGTGGGCGCCACTGCTTGGGGCGAATTTTCCCGGTTGGCAGTCGACACAACCAGTGCTACCGGGGACAGGGCTGTGTTGTCCAGTATTACAGAAGTCGCAGTCAGCAGCGCCACTGTTCGAATAAGTACCCTCACGGCAGAGAGTGCAACTCGTCCGACCCGAAAACGAGTACTTTCCAGCCTCACAGTCGACGCAGTTCTCCTGACCAACCGCACCATTCTTTTTCCCTGCCTGACAATTCAGGCACGTCGCGGAACCGACAACGTCAATGTATTTACCAACTTCACAGTCGGTACAAGAACTGGCTCCTTGACCACTGAATTTTCCCACCCCACATTCTACGCATGCATCCATGCCGCCGAGATAGGCGTGCTTGCCCTTGGAACAGTCCAGACACTCGCTAGAGCCGGAGGTACTGTATTTACCAGTCGGACAGAACTCACACTCGCTCGTGCCAACTGCACTGGCAAGTTTACCAGCCGAACAATCTGTGCACTCCGCCGCGCCACCCTCATCGTTGCTAAATGTGCCGAGATTGCAGCTGAGACAGCTGCTGGCACCCTCACCAGAGTACTTCCCAAGAGGACAAGGGATGCAGGCGCTCGCTGCTCCGTTCGAGTACGTACCCGCTTCGCAAGTGCCGGAGCACTCCCTAGCACCATCGTTACTAAATTTCCCTGCAAAACAATCATTGCAGTAGACAGCTCCCCCCAAACTATACTTCCCAGCCGAGCAAAGGTCGCATTCACTGCCTCCGGTTTCAGTAGTATGAGTTCCCGCTTCACACTCCAAGCACTGTTGCATACCGGGCTCGGAAGCAGCTTTACCAGGAATACAGTCGTCACACGACGTCGAACCAAGGCTGCTGGAAAACTTACCGGCGGCGCAAGGCTCGCAACTCAACGTGCCGACGGAGAGGAAAGTGCCCGGAGAGCACGACGAATCGCAGACACTGCTTCCCGCGGCCGAAAAGAATCCCTCAGGGCAATCTTCACAGACGCTCGCCCCGTCGCTGCTTCGCTTGCCGGCAGGACACATCGTGCACTCCGCACTACCGCTGGTCTCGGCTACATATCCCGCCGCACAATTGGCGCAATTAGGAGATGCGAGTTCACTGTACTTCCCCGCACCGCAGGTTTCGCATTCCGGCGACCCGACGCTGCTAAATTCACCTGCAGAGCATTCTTCGCAAGCAGAATTTCCGGCGCTGGCAGCACGAGTTCCGGCAGAGCAGGGAGTGCAACTAGAGCTACCGGTTGCGTCAGCTATCTCGCCGGCCGGGCACGGCTGGCAAGAGCTGCTCCCTGACGCTGCTGCGTAATGGCCAAGTCCACATTCTTCACAAGAAGAACTCTCCTCGCTACCTGCGTGAAAACCAGGCGAACACTGAATGCAGTTGCTACTCGCCGCTCCGCTCCAGGTGCCTGCGGGGCACGATTCGCAGCGCAAAGCAGTACCGGGGGAGCTCGCGTGAGTTCCCTGAGGGCACTGAGTGCAAGCGTCTTCCCCAGCGTTGGAGAATGTTCCGGGGTTACAGGATGTACAAGCTGTCGACGCGTCGACACTACTAAATTTCCCTCCTACGCACGTTATACATGCCTCTGCCCCGGTGTCACTATACTTTCCGCTTTCGCATGTATCGCAAGCGCTCATACCACTGTTCGGGGACGCATACCCAGCCGCGCAGTCACTGCAAGAGAGGGCCGTTCCCTCGGAGAAACGACCGCGTGCACAGCTAATGCAAAATTCGCTGACGGCATCGGGCTGATACTTCCCAAGCTCGCAGTTGGTGCACGCCACGGCTCCAGCAGAAGAATAAGTCCCCCCTTGACATTCGCCGCAGCTAACTGATGCGACGTTGGGAGTGAACTTCCCACCGACACAATCTTCGCAGGACTCGCTACGTTGGCCGCTTATTTTCCCAGCTGCACAATTCAGACATCTCGATTGCTCTTCAAACGGATTATGAGTGCCCGCGGAGCACTCGACACAAGTCACCGCGGCAGAGGCGCTGTAGGTTGCTGGTGGGCACGCCGCGCAGAACGGACTTCCCTCCACCTCCGCCTTGCGACCGGCCGGGCATGGCGTACAGGCAAGTGCCGTCCCTCCCGAATAGTATCCTGCATTGCAATTTGTACACGTCGAAGATCCACCGCTTGGTGCATGCTTGCCGGCTTGGCAAGGGGAGCACATGTACGCGGTGTCTGGACTAGAATGACCCGCAGGACAATCGATGCAAACGCTACTACCTGATGTCGTAGAATGCTTTCCTGCGGTGCAAGAGGTGCACGCTGTTGCCGCGGTGCCGCTGTAGTAGCCGCGCTCGCACTCATGGCAAGTGGAGGATTTCTGGCTGCTCGTGTACTTTCCGCCTTCGCAGTTCGTACAACTCGTGGATTTGACACCAGAATACGTCCCAGGATTGCATTCTGTGCAGTAATTGGACCCGGCATTGGCCGCGAAAGTTCCGCCGACGCAATCGGTGCAAGAGGACTCCCCGGAATTTGAGAAAGTCCCCGCTTCGCACAGCTGGCATTCGGTATTTCCTTGTCCGGCACTGAATTGACCCGAGGGACAAGCACTACAAACGTCCGCCGCAGCTAGCGAGAACGTCCCCTCTGCGCACAAAGCACAGGAGCTGCTTCCTGCCGAACCGGCGAACTTCCCCGCAGCACAGTTGACGCATGTCGTCTCCCCAGTGCCGCTGAATTTCCCAACGTCACAAACCGTACAGAGGGAAGCACCGTCGTTTTCACTAACCTTCCCCAATCCACATTCTTCGCAGGCGTTCATGCCTAGATTTTCGGCAAACTTGCCCGCGAGACAGACATCGCAGTGATCCTGTCCTTCCCTACTCTGCGCGTAGCCTTTTCTGCATAGGGTACAAATGGACGCGGCGCCGGCGCTGAAGGAACCAGCGGGGCAAATATCGCATCTGCTTGCTCCCTCATTAGCGGAGAATGTGCCAGCAGAGCAAGTGCTACAGGTTGTGGCCTCGTCATCGCTGAAGGTGCCACGGAGGCAATCACTGCAATAGCTCAACCCCGTCCGATCAGCGTACTTCCCCGCTGCGCAAACGCCGCAACTTGGGGCCTCAGCCTCGCTGAACCTCCCGAGGGAGCATTGGGTGCACGATTCGCTGGATTCCGCACTAAATTTCCCCGATTCGCAGACACTACACGAGCTACTCGCAGCTGCCGCATACCGGCCGCTAGCGCAAACCGCACAGCCATCTGAACCTGATGCCATCTCGCTTCTCTTTCCTGCTGAGCAGACTGAGCAAGACGTTGCTCCCGACACTGAATATTTCCCTCCTTCGCAAACGCTGCAGTACGTGCTACTGTCCTCGTAGCTCGCCTTTCCACTCGGACAGTCGGTGCATTCATGGGCCTCATCGAGAGAAAATGTACCGGCATTGCAAGTCAGGTAACTACTTGACTCTGCATTTGGCACGTACTTCCCTGCAACAGCTATGGTGCAAGACTGATCCCCACTTCCGCTGAATCTCCCCCTAGGACAGATCTCGCAGCTGCTAGATCTAGCGCTCGTCGAATGGCGTCCAGCGTTGCAGTTGAGGCACTCAGTTAACGCAATATTGCTGTACGATCCCGCTGCACAATCGACACACGACGGCATTCCAGGCTCGGCGCTGATTGTTCCCGCATCACATACCGTACAGCCGTTGCTGTTCGCGTTGCTGAAATGGCCGCTTGGACAGATCAAACACGTATTCGAACCGTCACTATCGCTGTAGTACCCCGCCGGACACACACTGCACGAGCTAGCTGCAGCCGAACTCATGGTTCCGGCGAGGCACAGGCTGCAGATCGAAAGGCCGTCGGTCGGTGAGAAGTAACCGGGCTCGCAACTGTCGCAAACGGAGCTGCCAGTCGTCGATACTTTCCCCGCCGAGCACAAAGAGCACTCAATCGCCGCATCTGTGCTGCTAATTTTCCCCGCGGCGCAGCTCTCACAATTATTGCTGGCGGCTACTGAGGAGTATGTGCCCTTTGTACAAGCAACGCAGCTTGCCGATCCAGTTGACGATGCAAAATATCCGATCGGACAGCTGGTGCATACGTTGCTACTGCCGTCGCTATAGTAGCCAGCGGGACACGTCTCGCAACTAGTCGCAGCGAGAGCAGTATTCGATTTTGAGCCAGCGTCACACGAAATGCACGCGGTCGAACTTGGGCCGCTGGTATATGTTCCACTTGAACAGGCGGTACACCGGGAGCTGGCCTGTACCTCACTGAAGTAGCCTGCTTCGCAAGCAGTGCAGCTCGACGCCCCTCCAGCGCTGTAAGACCCAGGCCCACACACAGTACACTCACTGCTCCCCGAGACACTAGAGTATCCGGGCGCACAGCTATAGCAACGATCAGACTGTGGCGGCGAGAACTGTCCAGCTGAGCACGAAGTACAACTGCTTACAGCCGTTTGATCAGAAAACTTTCCAGCGGGGCAGACCGTGCAGCTACTAGCGTGTCCATTGCTATACGTCCCCACCGGACATATGGTGCACTCACTGCTGCCTTGAATACTGCTGTAAAATCCCGGGTCGCAGTTGACACAACCATCGCTCACACACGCGCCATCAGAACCACAAGTCTCACGGGTGAATGTGCCCGGTGGACATGCGTCGCAACCGGTGCTGCCCTCCACGCTACTATCGTATCCCTCCGGACAGTCCGTGCACGAACTTGCGGCTCCAGTTGAATATTTCCCCGCCGAGCATATTGTGCACGAGACCGTGTTGCTTGCCGGAGCAAAATAACCTCCGGCGCATTCAGAACAGGATGGGCTCCCCGCGTTTTCGCTGAATTTACCAATAGGACAGTCTCGGCAGCTGTCTTGGCCCGTAGCGTCCTGGTAAGATCCAGCAGGACAGAGTTCGCAGCGGTCGGCGTTCGAAGACGGCGAAAATTTTCCCACGGGGCAGAGGGTGCAACTACCACTCTCGATTGTGGGAGAGAACGAGCCGGGAAGACAGCTCGTGCAGCTACTCGCCAGGTCAGGGGAGTAAAATCCCGCCGAACAACTGCTGCAACTACTGCTCGCAGTCGCAGAAAACTTGCCGCTCGGGCATGGCGAGCAGCCTTCGGCCCCAGTACTACTCATCTTACCGCTTTCACACTGTAAGCAGGAGCTGGACCCCACAACTGGAGCGTAGTAGCCGCTACCGCACAGTTCGCAGGGCGTGAGCGCGTCGCCTTGAGTAGTCGAAAACTTACCCACTTCACAATTCGTGCACTCGCTCGCCGAGGCAGGAGAATACTTGCCAACATCGCATTGGGTGCAAGTTGCCGAGCCGGCATCGCTGAACGTTCCCACGGAACATTCTTGGCAAGTATCTTTCACGCTCATGCTGTTGGGCGCGTATCGACCGGCGGAACATTCGTCGCAAGTAACGCTGTTTTCGTTCGTTGCGAACTTCCCGACAGCGCAATCTGCGCATACATTCTGGCCGACGGCATCTTGGTGCTGCCCTGCAGCACAAGGAGAGCAAGCTGTTTGGCCCGAAGAAGCAATCGCCTTCCCCACGGGGCAAGCCGTACAGCTAGCCGACTCAGACACGTCCGAATAGTGGCCGGGTGAGCAGCTGATGCAGCTACCGCTGCTGGTACCGGAGAACTTCCCCGCAGGGCACGAAGCGCACACGGCCGATCCCATTGTACTCATCTTTCCCTCTGTGCAAGCCAAGCACTCGTCTAAAGCGGCGCTGCTCACCGTCCCTTCGTTACAAGTAGAGCAAGAGGTACTGCCGGCGTTGGAAGCGATTGACCCGCTGGTGCACGGCGTACAGATATCGCTTCCAGCGAAGGAGGCATATTTACCAATTTGGCAGGCTTCGCAGGATCCTGCTCCTGCACTGCTCATTTTCCCCCCCTCACAAGCGGTACAGAAGCTAGCTCCACTGGCAGCATATCTACCGGCAGTGCATTCTACGCAGCTGTTGGAACTTTCCAGCCCATTCGACGTCCCAGCAGGACAGGCCGTGCAAGAAGAAGAGCCCTCCGTGTCGCTGTAGGTCCCCACCAGGCAACTCTTGCACGAAGACTGCTGCAAAGAGTCTTGGTAGTACCCCATAGTACAGTTTGTACACACTGTGGCCGCAAGTTCGCTGACTTTCCCCACTCCGCATGCTGTACACGACGATTGGGAGGGTTCTCCCTGGGCCTTCCCCGCTTCGCAGTCTGTGCAAGAAACAGCCCCTGCGGCTGGCGAATACCTGCCGGCCACACAATTTTCGCAGCTCGATTGCGTTGGCAAGCTGTTGAAAGTACCGGCGGCGCAGTCTGCGCACGAAGTAGCCCCAGCATCGCTTATTTTCCCCTCTTCACAAGACAGACAGATGGATGACCCGCTCGTAGCCGAATATTTGCCCTGTGCGCAGGGGGTGCACTCATCGGCGCCAGAAGAGCTAATGGAACCGGCATCGCAGGCTGCGCAGCTTCCGCTTTCTACATTGACCGCAAAGTATCCCGCCGAGCACGACGTGCATTGGGAAGCGGAGGTGGAGCTATAACTTCCAGACTCACAGACTTGGCAACTCGTTTGACCCTCCGACGGTTGGAACCGACCTGCGCCACAAGACAAGCAGTTCTCGGTTCCGGTAACATTAGAAAACGACCCCACTCCGCAGAGGGCGCAGAAACTCTGCCCTAGAGCGTTTTGGTGCTTCCCCAGAGGGCACTCTGAACACGTCGAAAGGCCTCCAGTGGCGGCGAAGGTGCCCTTCAAACACAATTCACAGGTTACACTCGCAGCGGAGCTTATTGATCCTGCGTCGCAATCTACGCACGAGCTCGCTCCAGAGGAAGAACGCTTTCCTGCGACACAATCGCTACACAGGCTAGCTGCACTTCCACTATATTTTCCAGCACCACAAGTAGAGCAAGACGTCGCGCCGAGAGAATCACTGATTGTGCCAGCAATGCAGTCCCCACAGAGGCTGCTCCCTTCGCTGTGGCTAAATTTACCCAAAGCGCAATCAACACACGTGGCCGAAGCGGCTGTTGAGTACTTTCCAGCAAGGCAGCGATCACAGGCGGTCGCTCCATCATCTGCCGCATGGTATCCTGGAGGACATTCGGTACAGGCGGAGTCACCGGCATTGCTGAAGGTTCCGCCGCTGCACTGCGTACAAGAGGACGACGCAACGGAAGGAGAGACGGTCCCAGCCGAGCAAATATCACAGCTGCTCGATCCAGGACTCTCACTCTTGTAGCCGGCTTCGCATTTTTTGCAGCTTGACTGACCCGTCGAATCTTGATACCATCCAGAACTGCAGGGCACACACGCGGTTGCCGAGGAGGCGCTGTAGCTCCCGGTGCCACACACAGCGCAGGAGGCGCTAGCAGCCGATGAGGAGTAGGTTCCGGGGCTGCAAGCCGTGCAACCGCTGTCACCCTCGTTGCTAAATTTCCCGGCCGAGCACTCCGTACAGACGCTGGCTCCACTGGCGCTCACAGTTCCGGCCCCACAGGCAGCACACTCAGTAGCCCCCGAATCGCTGTAGAAACCAGGGTTGCACGAGCTACAGCTGCTGGTGGTGCCTCCCCCGCTGAAGGTGCCCCCCTCGCACTCAACACAGCTGGTAGAAGCGGAGTTTGAACTCGACCTCTTGCCTTCAGCGCAGGCAGAGCAGGAAGGACTCGATGAAGTCGAGGAAATGGTGCCGCTGGCACACGGAGAGCAGATGGTTGCCCCAGCGTGACTGAAATAACCGGCGTCACAAGCAGTGCAAGATGAGGCGCCCGAGGATTCCGCTATGGTTCCGGCGGTGCAAGCAACACACTGCGTTGCCCCCGCGGAGCTATATCGGCCTGCATCGCAAGCGACACAAGCGCCGCTTCCGGCAATGCTACTAAATTTTCCACTTTCACATTGGCTGCAGCCACTGCCGTCGCTGTATTCTCCGGCACTACACGACGAGCAAGAGGAAGATCCCTCCGAGCTACTCGAACCAGGAGCGCACGTAATGCACTGCGACGATCCAGCAGAAGAGAATTTCCCGGTGCCGCAGTCGGTGCAAGACGACGATGCCGAGGCTGAGTACTTTCCGGCAGAGCACTGCTCACAGGTGAGACGATCGACCGAGGATTTGTATCCTGCGCTGCATTCAATGCAGGCGCTGCTCCCTGCAGCTTCGGAGACGCTTCCAGACGGACACGGCGAGCAAGAGGAAGACCCGGGCGTGCTGTAGGTGCCCGGTGAACAGTCCGAGCAGCTGCTGCCTCCAGTAGTGGCACTCATTTTACCAGCTGCGCATTGAATGCACTCGCTTGCACCGGCAAGACTCCAGTGACCGGCAGCGCAGGGCGTGCACGAACTCGACCCTTCGTTCTCGGCGAACCTTCCCGCGTCGCACGATGTGCACGTTGCGCTTCCTGAATTCGAAAAGAAGGCTGCACTGCAAGTGCTGCAGACTGTGGCAGCAGAGGAGGAGAAAGTCCCGCCACTACAGGCTTCACACGACGTTGCCCCGTCACTCTCCGAGAATCGACCGGGTGAGCACGCTACGCAGTTAGTGCTAGCAACTCCGTCGTTGTCGTGCTTTCCCCGTTCGCAATCATTACAGGCGCTAGATCCAGTCGTAGTCTCGAATGAGTACTTCCCCTCGACGCAGTCTGAGCAAGTTGTGGAACCAGCGTCAGAATACGTCCCCCCAGGGCACACGTCGCAAGCGTCACTGCCTGATGAACCCTGGTGCTTGCCTGGAGAGCATTCGGTACAAGCCGAAAGGCCCGTTGTCGACCCAAACTTCCCCGCTTCACAGTCTGTGCAGGCCGAAGATGACCCAGAGGCGGCAAATGTCCCAACTTCGCAGTCTGCACATGCCGTGTTTGCTGTTCCTGCCGCTTTTTTTCCGGTGCTGCACGGCACACAAGTAATCATCCCAGTCGCCGACGCCACAGTACCCGCCACACAATCCGCACACCCAGTGGCGGCTCGCACGTTGACTGCCTTGCCAACTTCACAGTTGGTGCAGATTCGATTGTCAGTAGTTGTGGCAATGTACTTGCCAAATTCACAGTCTTTGCAATTATCCTGTCCGGAGATGTCCTGATAAGTCCCCGCCCCACAGTCGTCGCAAGATGCCTGTCCTGCATCTGGCTGATGCTTTCCAGGGCTACACTGGGTGCATTCAAATAGGTTGGAAATCGTGTTGTATTGCCCAGCGGGGCATTGAGTGCACTCGCCATTCCCGGCAGCATTCGCCGGCGCGAAGGATCCAACAGTACAGTCGGTACAGCTGGACGAGCCGGCCGTGGAGAAAGTCCCGCGACCGCACACAACACAGCTAGTGCGGTCGGTGGACGATTTTTTCCCTGCATCGCAGGTGGAGCAGGATGGGGCCCCTGGATAAGTCGAGACGGTCCCGCCCGAACACTGACTACATTCAGATGATCCTACGGACGAATAGTATCCGGAAGGACAGTTATCGCAGCTGCTCATTTCATCGTTTGGCGCACGAGTACCCGATGGGCAGTCATTGCATCCCGTACTATCGCCGTTGGTTATTGTACCTGCCAAACATGAGGTGCAAGAGGAGCTGCCAGAACTTTCACTGTACTTTCCCGAGGGACAAGCGGAGCAAGCGTGCATCCCATCACTGAAGAAACCCGCCTGGCAAACGATGCAGGCAGAAGACCCTGTCACGGAAAATCTGCCACTGGGGCACGTTGAGCACTCGCTCGCAGAGGATTCACTGTAAGTTCCCGGCAAACAGGATGAGCAGCCCGTTGGTGACGCACCCTCACTACTCTTGCCGGCCTCGCAGTCCGTGCACGCCGAGCTCGCTGGCGTCGCCGTATATTTTCCGCTAGTACAAATGACGCAGTCGGACTGGTCTGCGTTGGACTTGTACCCGCTGCTGCAGGCTGTGCACGTTTCTTGGGCCGCTGCTGACACGTAACCGCTGAAACAGTCGCTACAAGAAATTGCATTGGAACCACTGTAGGTGCCAGGAGAACAGTCCGTACAAGACGAGCTTCCAGTCGACCCCGCGTACGTTCCCCCTTCGCAAGAGTCGCAGAAAGGTGACGCAGTAGAGTCAGTATATTTCCCACGGGAACATTCAGAGCACGATTCGCTCCCATATGTCGAGAACTTCCCGGTACCGCACGCATCACATGTCGACGAGCCCGCAGGGCTACTGTACCGGCCGGCGGCACAATCGTAACAGCTAGGATTGCCTACAGTTGATGATTTACCAACTGGACAGTTCGAACAAGAGCTGGCGCCAGCACCTGCCGAGAATTTGCCGGCTTGGCAGCTCGCACACCCCTCCGCTTCCGAGACAAGGTAAGACCCCGGAGAGCACGTCTCGTCGCAACGCGTCGCTCCGGCAGAGCTGTACGTGCCCGTAGTACACATGTAACAGTCGGAGAGGGATTCTCCGCCTCCGTCCGGGCGATAGCGACCGCTTGGGCAGTCAGCACAAGTAGAAGAAGTCGCTTGGTATTGTCCTGCTCCGCACTCCTCACAAGTAGTCGCGCCGTGTCCACTAAATCCACCGACAGGGCAGGCAAGACACGAAGAAGAGCTCGAAGAGGGCTGGTAGCGACCGGCGGTGCAGTCGGAACAGGTAGTAGATTGGGTTGAGCCAGCGTATTTTCCCGGACCGCAGTCAGTACACGTTGTTGCACCGGTTTCTGAGTATTTCCCCGAGGAACAGCTGGAGCAGTATGTGGAACCTGCCAACTGGGATGACTTCCCCGCGGTACAGGGAGAGCAGGTCGCGGCGCCAGAGTTCGAGAACTCCCCCGCCGAGCAGAACTGGCAGGCGGTGGAGCCGGTGACATCGACGTGCTTGCCCGCCTCGCAAGGCTGGCAGGTGCCAACACCCCCGCTGCTGTAGGTCCCAACAGCGCAGTCAACGCAGGCCGTTGATGCTGTCAACGCGGCGCTGCGAGTTCCGGCGGCACATTGCGCACAAGACGATGAAGCCGTCGAGGATGCTTTCGTGCCCGGGGAGCAAGGAAGGCAGGATGTCACTATTCCGCCGCTGCTGTAGGTACCAATGGAGCAATCGAGACAGTCCTGGTACCCACTGCTCGGGCTGTACGTTCCCGCGCCGCAAGGAGCGCAGCCCACGTTAAGTTTGGGATAGTCAGCAAAGTCAACTCCTGCATCAAAGGTATACGATTCACTGACACCTGAGATGGTGAAAGTCTTGAAAGCGTCATCCTTCGCAGCGGATTTCGACGAGGGGGGGCGGGAAGAGACGCCAACGTACACGGTCGCGCCGTCAATATTCGCGTTTCCAGCCACGTTGTCGATGATGACAGTGGTTAGCCCGTTCAATGCAACGAGTGAGGAGTCACGGAAATCAGCCCGGAACCAGGAGTTCAGGTCGTCCGCGCTAGTAGCGCAGGCCGTGGAGGGATTGTTATCAATGCAGTTGCTCGCAACATCACTGGAAGACGTGCTGCTCATAATAGCTGACGACGCAGGGATTGTCGAGGACGAGGTCAACGCCTTTACCTCCAGGACATTGACAGGGCCGTCAATGAATATGAATCCTGACAAGCTCATGGTGGAAGATGCGGAAGTTGCGTGCGTGCCGGCGGAGCAGGAAGAGCAGAAGGAAGAAGAAGCGGAGCTGAAATCTCCCGCACTACATACCTCGCAAGATTTGTAAAGCCCATCGCTGGGGTCTTCAGAGGAGAACTTGCCAGGAACGCAGTCGAGGCAGTGGTCCGTACCCGGGTGATTACTGTATTTCCCGCCAGCGCAGTCGCTGCAAGTAGAGCTGCCGCTGTTTGAAGCGTGTTTACCTGAGGTACACGGAGTGCAAGAAGATTGTCCACTTGCAGAAGAGACTGTGCCCGCTGGGCAAAGAGAACAAGAATCAGCATTGGCAAGTGAGTAGGTCCCGATATTGCAATCTACGCAGGCAGACTTGTCAGAAGAGGTCTGTTTACCCTCGGAACACGAAGTGCACGTCGAGGAGCCGCTTGTAGAAACTTCACCCGGCCCGCAACTCACGCAGGACGACTTGTCGACACTAGGTACCGTGCCCGCGTTGCACGCAAAGCACGTGGAAGATGCCGTGACGGAGGCGTATTTACCGCTATCGCAATCAGAACAAGTTGCGGAGTTGGCGCTGCTGTATTTCCCCGTAGGGCAAGAGGTGCAGGTGCCGCTGCCGGCGGATGACTTGTGGCCAGCCGCACAGGACAGGCAAGATTCGAGTCCGGTAGTTGCATATTTCCCCGCTTCACAGTCACCACAGCCAACTGCGGCGGAGGCGTCGGAGAACTTCCCCGTCGGACAGTCTGAACACGTAGCAGCACCAGCTCCGGAGCTATAGGAGCCAGGAGAGCAGGGCGAGCACGCAGAACTACCCTCTACAGAGAATTTGCCCGGCTGACATGATTCGCAGGAGCTGCTGCTAGAAGCGGAGGCAAACTTCCCCGCCTCACAGAGAGAACAAACCGAGCTGCCTGCAACAGAAAATTTGCCAGACTCGCAGAGGGTGCATTCGCTGGTAGCTTGCAAGGAAGAAATCTTACCAGACTGACAATCTTCGCAGCTTGACGATCCAACGGCGGACTGAAATTTACCCGTCTCGCACGGTGTACAGGCCGTCTCGTCGTCCTCAAGCTGCGTGCCGATGCTCTCGGCGTACCGACCTGCTGCGCAGCTGCTGCAAGAGTTGGCCCCAGGTCCGCTGTATTTTCCCACGGCACAAGACTGGCACGTGATGGATCCTGGCGAGGCGCTGCTCTTCCCCCGCGCGCACTCCGTGCACGACGATTGACCTAAGTTGTCATTGTACGAGCCCGAGGGACAGTCTGTGCAAGAAGAAGTAGACGAAGTGGGACCGAATTTTCCGCGCGCACAGTCACTGCATGTACTTGCCCCGGCAAGAGCGAATTTTCCGGCACCACAAGCCGAGAATGAGCTTGAACCTTCGGTTGAACAGGAGGAGCCTGCAGGACAATCATTGCAGAGAGTGCTGCCGGCAAGTGGACTGTAGGTCCCTGGAGAGCATGCCGTGCAAGAAGAAGCAGAACTCCCGCTATATGTGCCGGCACTGCAGGTAACGCAGTTCATCTGACCCGCAGAGGGCTGAGATTTGCCAGGCTCACAATCGAGGCAAAAAGGTGGATTCGAGTACTTTCCACTCGCACAACTTTCACAGGTACTAGCAGCGGCAGAAGAAAACGTCCCTTCTGCGCAGAGCTCGCAACTGGTGGCACCCGCGCTGGAAAAAGAGCCAGCTGGGCACTGCAAGCACTCTGTCCCTGCCACACTGTAGTAACCCGCATCGCAAGATGTGCAAGTACCCCCGGAGGCAACGCTCCCGTCTGGACACCCTTCACAAGAAGTGCGAGTAGTCGAAGGAGTTTTACCCACAGGACACTCCGGGCAGAAAGAAGCCCCGGGAGTCGGTGTGTACGTGTTGGTGGGGCAGTCCGAGCACAGAGAGTTGACTGTATCGTCGTTTGAGGAGGAGGAGAGGAACTTTCCCGACGGACAGTCGGAGCAAGTCGAGGAGCCGGATGACGAGGTGAACTTTCCCGAGCCGCACTCGTAGCAACCAGTGCTCCCCGGATTGGAAGATTCCCCAACACCACAGTCAGAACATGAGGACTGTCCTTGGCTTGAGGTGTAGGTGCCGGCAGCACAAGGGAGGCATACGTCGGCGCCGCTGGAAATAGAAAAGGTTCCCGCCTGGCAGTTCTGGCAGGCAGTCTGACCCGCAGCGTTCTGGAAAGTTCCCGGAGAGCAAAGGGAGCATTCTGTAGATCCTACAGATGGATTCACCTTCCCGAGAGGGCAAGAGGAGCACGAAGAGGATCCCGCCGTGTCCGCATAGGTGCCGGCCGTGCAGTCATTGCAGTTGGTGCTCCCTTCAGTTGAATACTTTCCCGCAGCACAATTGGTACACAGGCTGCGGGCCTCATTACTCCGTTTACCCGCAGTGCACGCTGTGCAGGAGGGCTTGCGCACCGAACTTCCCCCACTTGAAATGCTCCCGGAAGCACACTCAGTACAGAAGGACGACTCGTCAGACGAGCTATAGAACCCGTCTAGGCAGTTTATGCAAGTTGCAGACCCGCTGTTGCTATATTTACCCGCGATACACACGTCGCAAGACGTCTGGCCAACAGAAGACTGATGTTTCCCCGCCGAGCAAGGGGTACAACTTCCCCCCGTCCCAGCACTTTCAGAGTAACGGCCTGTTTCACAGTCAATGCAGGAAGTGGTTCCCTGTGCTCCTCCGTTATACTTTCCCGCAGAGCAGTCTGAGCACCCTGTGTTGCCCGAAAGCGAGGTCTTTCCGCTCGCGCAAAGGATGCACTCGTTGCTGGCGGGAGGACTGTACTTTCCAGCTTCGCATGAGGTGCATTCAGAGGAACCCGCAGCCGAGGAGTGCTTCCCTGCACTGCACTCTTGACAAGAAGGCGAAGAACCTCCGCTGTATTTTCCCGACGGACATTGCGTGCAGAAAGGAGAGCCGGGAGACGACACGTCACCAGCTTCGCAGGCAGTACACGAAGCCGCAGCGGCCTCCGAGTAGTATCCAGCATCACAGTCCTGACACGGACCAATGGCGCCTGCCGATCGATGTTGCCCCGCATTGCAGTCGGTGCACTCTCCAGCGCCCGCGCCAGAAGATTTCCCTTCCGGGCACAAATCGCACGTATCGGCACCACTCACAGCTTGGTAGCGTCCTGATGAACACGAACGGCAAGATTGCGCCCCCATCGTGTCGCTGAACTTACCCGGAGGACACAACATGCAGCCGGATGCACCGGTGTCGCCGTTATACTTCCCTCGGGGGCAAAAGGTGCAGCCAGCATTGCTGTTGAGAGGGCTCACACACAAGAAGGGATATTCATTGTACGCTCCGAAGTCATCCCATTTTTTCTCCCCCCAGGAAGTAATCTTCGCGACATCTTGCATGTCACCATCGATAACATCATTATCTGGTTGGCCGTCCATCCAATAGGTATAAATATTCTGCGTATAGCCGTCACTCCATTCAAAATTGCCCTCAGTATCGAGGTCATTCAGACCAATGAAAACAGGTCGAGAGCCAACGAGACTAGCGACGATCTGCTGCTCGGCGGCGTTCTGGATGCTCACAAGATTTTTACCGTAGGTTCGACAGTGATCGCGGGCCTGAAGCCAGTTCTTTTCTACAGAAATCAGTTCCAAGTCACCGGCAGAGTAACGCGGTTGATCGGCAGAGACAGTCCCTCCTGATGAAAACTTGCCAGCTACGAGTAGCAGCAAGTAAGCACGGAAGCCCCATCAGCAACAACAACAACCAACCAACAACAACAACAACAACAACAACAACAACAACAACAACAACAACAACAACAACAAAGGTGTGAAGTTAAGTTAGGGCGAGAAAAGAATTTGGATCGCTTTGCGTGCGTGCGTGGTGTCGCTCGGACGTAGATCGATCGAATCTACGACCGACTGAATTAATTTCTTCATCTTGTCCGCTTACCTCCACAAGGACTACAACTGGCCGAGCCAGAAGGGCTGAAGTAACCAGGTGAGCACCGTTGGCAGTCAATCTGACCCGCGGAGGAGTAGTAGGCAGCTGAACACGAGGTGCACACGGTCGCTCCCGGTGAAGATGAAAATGATCCCGAAGAACACGGAGTACAGCCGGATGAAGAAGGGGCAGAGGAGAACGAACCAGAAGGGCACGCGATACAGGCCGAGGACGATGAGGCGGAGTAGAACCCTGCTTCACACGCGACGCATTCCGACTTGTCAGAATTGGTAAAGGTGCCCTCTGCGCATGTTAAGCAGCCCGAGCGGGCACTGTTGGAGATTTCTCCCGCTCCACACGGTGAGCAGTCCTGCGAGCCGGAGGATATGGATACCCTTCCAACAGGGCAAAAGGCACAATCCACGAAACCATTGGTATTGGAGAATCGCCCGATCGAGCAGTCGTCACAGTTGGAGGACCCGGCGACAGGCTGGGCCTTCCCCGCCGGACAGTCTTCACAGTTTCCAGCTGAAGGGGGCGAAAATTTCCCAGCAGCGCAGGAACCGCACGAAGAGCCGTCACTCGAGAACGTTCCGGCCAGGCAGGCTGTACAGCTACCGCTGCCCTGTACGGAAGACTTTCCGCTACTGCAATCCAAGCAATTCGAACTGCCACTGTAGCTGAATTTTGAAGCGAGACAGTCTTCACAAATCGATGCTCCCGAGGAGGATCGCTTTCCAGCGAGGCAGTCAGTACACTCTTGGGCCGAGGAGGAGCTGTAAGTACCCGAGCTGCACTCTTGACAGATCGACCAGCCTTCGTCACTAAATCTTCCCGAGGTACAGTCTGTGCAGATGCTATCGCCGCTATTTGACCTTTTCCCAGCCGGACACTTGATACACTGCGCCACGGTGCTGCCGGCAAGAGAGGTCGTCCCTTCTGGGCAAAGGAGGCATCGCGTACGGTCAGAGCTGTAAGCACCCGCACTGCAAGGCGCACATGAAGTCTGACCAGCCGATGAGGTGACAGTGCCGGACGGGCATTCATGACAGTCGGCCTCGGCGCTGCCGTCACTGGAGGTGTCTGAGTCGAATTTGCCGTTCGGACAGCTGGTGCAGGTCGCGTCACCGCTGTTGGCGTACTTGCCGTTACTGCACGCGCTGCAGCCGTCAAGTGCCGCCGTCGGAATCTTCCCGTCTACGCAGTTGGCGCAAGCCGACGCGGATGCGACGCTGTACTTCGAGACAGGACAATCAAAGCACGAGGAAGCAAAATCCCCGCTATATTTCCCAGCAAGGCAATTGCTGCACGTGGACGCAGATACGCCTGAGTACTTGCCCGCCTGGCATCCGGTGCACTCAGCACTGGAGCCAGATGAGAAAGTACCGGGGGAGCAAGATGAACATCCTGGCGATTCAGCGAGGGAGAATTTGCCCGCAACACAAGAGGAACAGACCGTGGACCCAGAGGGAGAGTACTTCCCACCTGGGCACACGTCACACCCCGTCTTATCGGAGTTCTGTTTCTTCCCCGCAGAACACTGCTGGCACGTAAGTTGCGCCACAGCATCGGTGTAGAAGCCATCCTGACAAGGCACACATTCATCGTTAAGAAAGTAGGTGGATGTCGAGCACGGCTGGCAGTTGCGGAGGCCACCTTCACCAACATCAATCTCTCCCACACCGCACGTAACACTGTCACAAGTTTCGTCTTCGACAGAGCGGGTGCCACCGCCAGGGCAGGGTTCGCAAGATGACCAACCTGACAAACTGTAGAAATTCTCCTCGCAGGCCTGGCATGATCCTGACCTCACCGCGTCCGAGTACTCGTTGTTCGGACAGAGCGAGCACTCAACTGACCCAGCGTTGGGGGCATACTGTCCCACCGGACAGTCATCGCATGCACTCGCACCGAGTGGTCTGGAGGTTCCAACTGAACAGGCATCACAATCATCATTATTCGGGTTAGCCACTTTCCCAGCAGGACACGAAGTGCAGCGGTAGCTACCAGAACTACTGTAGGTGTTGCCGACGCAGTCAATACAGGCTCTAAAATCGTCAGAAGACATTTTCCCTGCATCGCATTGCTGGCATATACTTGAACCCTGCACGTCGGTCACCTTTCCAAGATCACAAGAGAAGCATTGGTCGTTCCCTTGTCCTGTGGCGTATTCCCCTGCGTTGCACTGCTGACACACAGTCTGACTTGAAGTTGACGTGTACCTGCCCGCAGGGCATGCAGTGCACGTCAACGAAGCCGGAGACCCAGAATAAGTCCCCTCAAGGCAACTCTCGCACGATTCCACCCCAGCTGCGCCAAAAATGGAGGAGAATTTACCCGAGAGACAGTCTTTGCAGTCGGAAATAGACGTGCCGGGGACGGTCGCTGACTCTGCGTACTTCCCCTGCGGGCAGCCAACACACCTAATACGGTTGTCAGAATATTCTCCCGCAGAGCAGGAGATGCACACCGACTGTCCACTTGTCGAGTATTTCGTCGCCTCACAGTCAAGGCACCCACTGCGGGAAGTCGTGGGGCCATATTTACCTGCAGGACAGTCCGAGCAAGGCCCCCCCCCAGAGGAGAAGCGCCCAATGGCGCATTCGATACAGATTCCCAGTTCATTTGCATGCGTCCCCGGGTCACAACCAATGCAGGTATCGCTTCCAGCCGTGGAAGTTTCTCCCTCGGCGCAGTCGGTGCACGAAGGCATCCCGGCAGAGGGGGCAAATTTTCCTACAGCGCAGTTTACACAGCCTGACCCGGATATGCTTGACTTGCCCGCTGGGCAATTATCGCAAGAGTTGAGCCCACAGCCACCACCTGATTTCCCGCTCGGACAATTATCGCAGGTGCCTGCGCCCGCGTTGCTGAATTTGTTGTGGCTGCAGACCTGGCAGGCGGATACGCTCGTCGCTCCTGTGTCCGTCCCGTGCTTACCGCAGGGACACTGCGCGCAAGCATCGGCTCCCGCCGATGAATACGTACCCTGGGAACAGAGGATACAATCACCCGCCTCATCGTGGAGGTTTGCTGCAAGCCCGTCATCAGTGAGATACTGTGCCATCATAAATAGGAAAAAAAAACAACAACAAAGAAAAAAGGAAGTCGAAGTCAGTGTGTGTTCGGCTGTTGGAGCAAAAGAGAATTCCTTTACGAATGCGCGCCTCGACAACTTACCTTCCCACTTCCACATCTTGAGCAAGAAGTGGACGCGGTGCTACTCGTGTAATGGCCGCTAGCACAAACAGTACAGCCACATGAGCCTGCGGAGGAAAATGTGCCAGCAGAACACTGTTCACATGCACCGCCGATAGACGACTTGTAGCCGGCAGAACAATCCTCACACTCGGTCGAACCTGCCGACGAGTGCTGCACCAGGCAGGCACGAATGACCATGACCATGACCATGCATTTGTGGACACATTTAGCGCGGAAGGAAGGAGTGTAATTGGGTGAGAGACGAGTCGATGGAGCCGGTCGCATTCTTTCTGGCATCGTTCTCACTACTCACCTTTCCGCAAGGACACTGCACGCAACTCCCATCCACACCCCTTTTGCCAGCAGGACACGCGTCGCATGTTAAAGCTCCTACAACTGTCGTAAATCGGCCACTAGGACAGTCATCGCACGTTGAAGAGCAGGTAGACGAGGTTGCCTTTGAGATCGGACACTGCAGACAGGCTGACGATCCTTCAGAATGGTAGTTGTATCGTTGGTATCCATTATCGGCATAACAGGTATTATCCGAACTGACTACCTGCTCCTCACAGTAACACCTTCCACTTGAGCTCATAACGAAGCCAATTGCGTCGTAGACATCCCAGCTATATTCTGCACCATTTCCAGCATTTAGAGGAGTTCTTTTATCCCTGCATGCTTCAAAGCAGGCTTGCAATTTCTCTTCGTGAGTACTCCCTGGATTATCGCCATTTCCTTCATACATTCTCAACTCAACACCATCGCAGTCATGCGCTCCCTCAACAATGTTAAATCCTAAGATGGCATTGTAGTATGTTCCCGCTTCACAGCAGGAGCACGAAGAGACAGAAGAGTGCAACGAGTCATTTGTTGCATCATCATCATTATAACGGCCACTGGGGCAAGATTCGCATACAGTTTGCCCCACATTGCCGGCATACTTCCCTAACCCGCAGATAGTGCATGTAGAGGATGCTCGGGCCGAGGAAAACCGTCCCAGAGGACATTCTTCGCATGAGTAGTTCTCAGGAGACGAGTCGGAACCCCGATACGACCCCTCGTCGCAGCTGTCACAGCCACTCTGATCCAGTCGCGGTGTCTTACCCTGCATACAAGGCAAGCAATCGGACGACGAATCATGATTGGCCGCAGACGAACCATCATCTGTTATGACAGAGTGAGAAGGGCAAGAGGTGCAAGAGTCGAGCCCAGTGGTAGAAGCGTACTTGCCCGCTCCGCACACTGCGCAATTCGGCATCCCTAAAAAGGAAGAATACTTTCCTAATTCACAGTCAACACAATCAGAACGGTCAGATATTCCGTGTTTTCCCATGGCACATTGAATGCAGTCGTTCAAGTCATCTGAGCCAGTACCCGAAGCGTACCTCCCTTCAGGACAAGATTCGCAAGCCGTCGTTGGTAGAGTGTCGCCGCTGTTATAGGTACCCGGTCCACATCGAGTGCAGCCCGTCGCGCCCGGTGAATTGATGTAGTATCCCTTCATACAATTTTGGCAAGATGTCTGCCCCGTAGAGGACTGGAAGGTACCCGCGGGGCATTGTTGGCACGGCTGCACTGTCACAGTCGCGGAATTACGAGTATAAGATATGACAGACCGCTGCTCGAACAGATCGCGGTAAGAGGTGCATTCAGAGCCAGAATATGTCCGGCAGTTTGCGGGGTCTGGATATTCGTTACTGAAGACAGGGTTGTACTTACCCGTCGAACACAATGTACACGACGGAGCTGACGCGGCAGAATACGACCCTTCGGCACACACAGTCGGCTCTGTTGCACCCTCCGGACAGTATCCACCGGCCCGACAGGCAAGACAGCTGCCCGAGTTGGAAGAAGGTTGGTAATTCCCTGCCGGGCAAGGTGTGCAAGAACTAGATCCTGCAGGGGAGTATTTGCCCGACCCACACGATGAACAAGAAGATGAACCCACATGCGCTGACAATGACACAGCTTGGTCGCCATTAAATTTTCCAGAAGGACACGAAGAGCAAGTAGTCGCACCTCCGTCGGAGTATTTGCCAGCGCCGCAAATTGCATAGGTCGTCGATCCTGCAGAAGAGACGTACCCGCCAGCCGGGGACTGGCCGCAAGAATCTCTCGCCGCACTGCCAGCCGCATACTTCCCAGCAGAACAATCCTGCTCGCCGCAACCGGCAGTGCATCCGCGCCAGCCGCACCCGCCAAAGGTGCTGTAACGCCCTGGGCTAGCAGTTTGACAAACCCCGCCGTTGACTGTATTCTTTCCCCAAGGGCAGGACTGACAGGAGCTTGCTTGGCCGTCCGGTTCATGTCCACAACCGCAGTTAATACAGTCCGATATGCTGTCGTAGGAAGGGGGTGGATGCTGCTTATACTTCCCGTCGGGACACTGGTCGCAGCCACTCTTGTTGGAATTTGTGTAACGGCCTGGTAAGCAAGTCGTACAGGCAACACTTCCTTCGGAAGAGTACTTCCCAGCTTCACAGCCAGCACAACTCGTCGTAACAAACGAGTAAAAGTTTCCTCCAGGAGCGTAATATGTACCATCTCCCCAGGTGGCTTTCATGCAGCAGCGGTCAGATGCTGACCAATATCCATTGCAAGTAGGATCAGATAAGCATGCATTATTGCAAGAATCTAACGAATGACCATTCTGACAACCGCCATCGGCAGCTGTGGAATCTGTCGGGTGATAATTTGAATGCAGTACAAACGAGTGTGTTGTGCCATATTCACCCGCAGGGCAGTCGTCGCAAGCAGAAGCTCCCCCATAAGCAATTTTCCCTTTACTACACAGCTTGCACTCGGTCGCTCCTACCGAGTCACTGTAATGCGCGAATGCGCAATCAAGACAATCTTTACCATTATCTGAATATTTGCCCAGTCCACAGTACTGGCAATTGGATTGATCTGATGTCGGCTCCTGCCCAGCTGAGCATGCCCAACAGTACGTATTCCCATAGCCCGAATAGGGCATGTACTGTCCTGCAGGGCACTGACTACAGTAGGATTGGCCACCCCTTGGAGTGTAATACCCCGGGCTGCAACTAGCACAGTCGGTTCCTCCATAGTTTGGTTGTTGTTTCCCAATTGGGCAGGACGAACAAGACGATCCGGCGGTAGGATTATATGTCCCCGGTCCACAGTTACTACACTGCGAAGCGGCTGTTGCCCCTGCAGGCGACGTCTTTCCTGCTGAACAGCTATAACAAGAACCTCTAGCAGCGTAAGGTTGATACTTTCCAGCTGGACATGATGAACAAGAACTTTGGCCAGTGCCAGATTGCCACTTGCCAGCGGGACAGTTATAACAAGAACCTCGACCAGTGTAAGGTTGATACTTTCCAGCGGCACAAAGGCTACAAGCCGAAGAACCGGCGCCGGAATACTTTCCCACAGGACAATAATTGTTGCACACCGAGTGCCCTCCAGTCGTGGCGTAGGGTTGATATCTACCTGCTGAGCATTGACAGCATTCGTCGTTCCCACTAGTTTCAAGCCAACTTCCTGCATTACACGACGTACATGTACCCCAATAATTTGTTGTTCTGCAGCCTGTATTCCACTGCCCGGAGTAACAGTCCCCTCCTGCCCAAGCTCTGCCCAGAATCCACCCCAACAATGCCACAAGAACAATACTACCACCCCTCATCATTCGTGGACGGTTACCACCAGGACCTTTGCTAAGTACGTTTAAATACCGTCCCAAAGAAGGAAATGATGTCAAGGGTTACCTTCCCTTGCCTTGCTAGCTCTGCAGCAGGCTGTCTGTCTGTCTGTCCCCTTGCTGGGGAGAAGCACTGACTCCTGGTGGGTATCTCCTCGGCCTTTATCTAAGTGTCGTTAGGATGTAAAGATTTTATCAGTCGATTAAATTCTGAAATTCACAAACGCGGCCCCGGTGCAAAAGTCTTCTCAGTTCCCGGACCTGGTCAACAACAAGGTGAAGGGAAGGTGGAGATTAATTTTAAACTCCCGGACCGGCGCCAAAATTAGATGCCAACTCTGATCAGATAAATTATTTGTTGTGCAATTATTGATAGTAGCTATAATAAAAATTTGCCACAAAGTCCAATCCTCAAACCCCAAAATATCCGGTCCAAAAAATGCCGATCCGAACCGCCCGTTCACACACACCTTTAATGTAATACGGTAATCTAGAAAAATATGCTACATTCCCTCCCAAACAACCTTCGTTAAATCTCTGTGACGAAGTCGAGAGAGTCACAATCCACCATCTACACCTGTGGTTGGGCAAATTCATTTGGCGAGGCAAAAGAATCTGTCCATTTACTTGTCATCAACTCACGCTCTACCACCCTTGGGTTGGTCAGTTAACGATATACAGGACACTTTGAGAGGATGGTTAAATTCGGTAGGCACAACTTGCGGGCAATGAATTCCTATAAGGAGTCGAATATTTACATTGTTGACTATGGGGTTCTGAAAGCTTGCATCTCTGAGATGGAATTGATTGCCGTTTCCGAGGCGAATTCTAGCGGGCGTATACCACAGGATACACACAAACGTAAATTCGAGGCGCTTTGGCGCAACCTCCTGCAGGAGAGCCGTCAATCAGTGACACAGGTGCTAAAAGGACTTCTCTTGAAAATATTCTCCGATATCCAGAGCAACGCTGCATCCCGAGGTGCGGACGTCGTCACTGCGATTAAGATGTTCGTCAGACAAGAGGGCAAAACCCACGCCGGTCTCGACCGGTGCGCGAGTGTGCTGAGGGAGCTCAGGCTGCTCCTTGGCGCGGAGATAAACAACCAGGAAGCTTTGCGAAAGGCCATTAAGAAATACGACAAACAAAGGGCGACTTCCGAGCCGCCGCTCAGTCCAATCCTGCTTTCGGAGCTATTTGGAGAGGGAGGGTTGGCCGGGAAGATTGAGAAGTGGGTAGCCGTGATTACAAAGGAGATTAAGAAGCTCGATTATGAGACGAGCGATTTGTTGAGTAGGGAGAGGGCCAGTTCAGTAGCGGACAGTCTCTTGTCTGCCGACGAGAGCGAGGCCGCCATTTTCTCGACCTCCCCCTCCGATAATGAGATCGAATTTTCTCGTCGATTGAAGTTCAAGGAGGAGATCGAGTGGCTCCGGGGTTGCGTGGAGTGCCTGGAAAAGAGGGAAAAGCTCGTATTGCATCGCGGGTTCCACAATGTGAGCGACGAGGGCGCACGCCCTATTGAGAACTCACTCACCAGCTTTGAGACTGCCTGGAGTGCGGGGATCCATGCCTGTGAGTGCGACGTGGCGCTGACTGTTGACGGATACGTGATACTCTGTCACGACGAAACGTTCCAGCGCTTGGCGTTGTTCGACGAAAATGACTCGAGCAAGAAGAAGGTCAGCGACCTAACCCTGAGAGAGATCATGCAACTCCCGCTCAAATCAGGCCAGCGCCCGCCTCTTCTCGAGGATTGCCTCGAAAGCGCTGTCCGCATCAGCGAGAATGCGTCGCTCGTGATCGAAATTAAGCCGGGTAACACGGCTATGGGGAAGGCGCTCTGCGAAATGTTCCGAAAGAAAATGCACTTGCTCGAAGCGGTTAGCGTGGTGATGAGCTTCGATCTTTACGCCATCCACGAGTTCAACCAAGAGCTCAACAATTTGAAGTCGGAATTGGCCGCGGGAGAGTATTGTGGGCCTCAGGTGAAGTTTCCAAAGGTTATGTTACTCACTTGTAGCGCGCCTGACGAGCTGCCGGTGTACTTGGCGATGAGCATCACCGACCAAAGCAGTAAAGGTCTCGGGGGAGACCTCAAGGTGCTGCAATCTTGGCTCGAAAGGAGCGGAAGCAAGCTAGACGGCGTATACATTCAGGTGAGCGATTGTCGAGCGGTGATGTTATAGTTTTGCGCACCCCAATTTTTTGGCGAATAACGCTAACTTGCTCGCCGCAGTTTGAAGATGAAATGATGGACACTGAAGCGGGTCGAGCCGGGCTGAATACTCTTTGCGACCAGTATGTCGTCGGGATTTGGGGTCACACAAGTAAATATTCGGACAAAAAGACCAATTTTGATAGAATCATAAAGGATACTACTGTAAGCTTTCTCAACACTGACCTGCCAAGGACATTCTTGCCCGGGAAGGTGTCAAGGTGAAAATGTGATCGGAGTCGGCCGGTAAAAAGTAGAGTGGACAAAAAAATGAAAACGAAGCTTTTTTCGGCAAAAAAAACATCTATATCTCTTCGTGGTTGGTTCCAATCATCTTATCACTATCGTTTATCGGCAGCATCCCATCCATCTGTCTTACACAACTGCCTGACTGCCTTGCCTGCCTGTCTGGCGCATGCATCACACAAGATGGACACATCTAAATTATGACGACCTCGGCGGAGCCGTACTCAAAAGAGTCGGCGTTCAATTGGCCGGAGATGTTCAAATCACTGTTCGGCCGCTTGCTCTTCAGCTTGCACGTGAGAAGGCGGTGAAGATCCGCAAACATTGCACGTTGCTGCATGTTCCCACCTTCGTTTTCCTTGATTTTCTTTTGCTGCTTTCTGAGCTGCTTAGCGAGGTTCTCTTGCTGCGCGTTTTTGTTGGCGTACAAGTCTTGGAGAGTTTTGAAATCGTGGGTGAATCGGCCGTTCCCGTTCTGCCACTTTTCCTCCTGCTGGATCTTCTCGCTATTGGCCTTGGCAATCTCGTAGATGCTGGACAAGTAGTGGTATCGCGACTCCTCCCGCAGGCACTCATCCTGCAACTCATCACACTCGTTCTCAAGCATGCTCCGCTCCGTTGCAAGGCCAACTGCGACCTGGTCGTAGCGAGATTTCTTATCCTTGTACTGCTGTTCCACATCCTGGAAAGCCTTCCGAACATCCTTGAGCTCCTTGATGAGTGGCTTTAATTTCGTCTTTTTCTCCTCCAAATTGTTTTGGATGTTCTTCACCAACGTGCTGATCTCTTCCAAGGTCTGACCCTTCATATCATCCATTTCAGCCGTCTGCTCGGACGCAGCCTCCAATTTGCTCTGCGCATCTCTGTAGCCAGTCACCCCAGCCTTCGCCTCCTGCTGCTTCAGGAACTCCTGCAGGAGGGGAACGATCGAAAAAAGAGAGTTTGATGCGTTCGTGCGTGTTAGAACAATAGGCAAGGTACGAAAAATAAAACAGCACAACAGCCGCCTCAAAAAAAACCAGCTTGACGCCACCAGGCTCTCTCCTCTCCTCACCTCCAAATTCCTGTCCCTTCCCTTCAAGATTTGCTCTGTGCGGTGAAGAACCACACTCTCAGCACGCAATGCAGTGAGCTCCGCCTTGGCGACTTTGAACTTCTGGCTCTTTTCCCTTAGCTGAGCGCCGTACTGTTTGAATTGCTCTCGATTCATGGGCCGGCCATCCGGTCCCATCATACCGCCACCACTGGCCGCAGCAATCTCGTTGGCCTTGGCCTCCATCTCTTCGACATCACTTCGCAGGCTTTGCATCTCCGCGAGCCTCGACTCGACTTCCTCTTCCTTGGCAAGGAGCTTGCTCGCCGCCAGGTTTGCCGTCTGCCTGAACATGCCCAATTTGTTATCGCCCCGCGAGTCAATGGTCTTCTCGACCTCCTCCTTCATCTGCCGGCACTTCATCTCCAAGCTGTGAGCCTGCGACTTCATGCGCTCCACGTCGTCAAACGTTCTGTTCGGTTCAAGTCGCTGTCGCTCTAGTTTCGCAATGGTGGCCTGGTATTTGTTGATCTCATTGGTCATGTCTGTCCTTACGACCTTGGCAGTTTCCTCCACATCTCGCTTGAGCTCGTTGAGGATGGCCTCGGCGGAGTGTCCCCCCGTTGCGCTCCCCCTCAGAGCTTGGAGTCGCCGTTCCGTCTCATTGGCGCGCTGCTCGGCCATGTCCCTCAGGTATACCTGCTCTCTCATCCTCTCCTGAAGCTTAACCTCCTCATCCTGCTCCTGCCTCATGTCAGAGGTGGCACTCAGCATGGCGGCGAAGCCCGTCTCGTTGCGGTTCTGGTACTTTAGCTTCTCGATACGGTCGTTGAGCTGCCTGCGCTCGTCCTCTAGCTGCTGGATCTCAGCGCGCAGCTCGGGTCCGGGGCGAGACATTGTCTTGCTGTCGCTTTCAAAGGACTTGTGCGTCTCCCGGAATTCGGCTTGGAGCTCCTTGTATCGGGCGGTTAAGTCGGAGAGCGTATCATCCTGCAAGTAATCGCTAGGAGGATCGATCTTGACCAAATATCGGCCAAGATAGGCACGTTTGCACAGCTTCTCGTAGTTGCTAAGGGCCCAGTGAAAGGCCGGGTAAATGAACTCCTTCCGGCCCTCCCCGAATCCCCTACTCCACTGCTCACGTTCCTGCTCGTCCCGGGGGATCTCAGGGCACTTCAGCATCGTCAAGAACGCCGTGTACCTCGTCGTCCGCTGGTCAAGTGTCTCGTCACGGACGTCCCCGCTCATCTCGGGGCTCATTAGGGCAAACACGTCATTCACGCACTGCAGAAGCTCAGCTGGGGTCTTTTCATCGAAATCGACCTGCAATGCGAGGGAAGGGAAAGGAAAGTTCAGTTCAAGGTGAAAGATTTGGGTGCAAGATTTGCGTGGGTGAAAGATTTGGGTTAGTAAGGAACCTCTTGGAGGGTCGGAACGGGGAAAGGGAGAATTGAAACAGCTGGGCATAGGCGGCCAAGCTAGGCGGGGGGGGAGAAAGAGGAGTGAGAGGGCATTAAGACTCCACACAAAGTGAACGCACCAATCGCAGATTCTTGTTGAAGGGCGGCTCTCGAAGCCGCCCCACGATGGTCTGAATAGCCTCCATCGTCGGACTTTTAATTGCCGCAGATAAGTTACAGAGATTTTCAAACAAAAAACCTGCAACAAGCCAAACTAAAACCAATAGCTGTCCCCCTTTTTTGCTTTTTAAAGTACGACCAGGTCGCTTTAAGTATTGTTGATACTAATTCGAGCGATTAAAAGCATATCCTGCAACCAGTCCCTTACACGGCAGCCTGGTAGGCAAGGAGGAATTCAGCAGAACCATAACAACCCGCCCGCCCGTTACCACTCTCAATGGAAGGTGACGACGCGAGGCTTCTCAGTGGGGGTAGTACAGCTACGGAAAACGCAACGAACGGTCGTGGGTCGGCGAATGCACCTGCTGCCTCTGCATTCATGACTACCAAGCCGAAGCCGAAGCTGAATAATATGAAGAATATTAAGCAAACCTCTCTACCCCTCCTTGACACGACTCTACCCGCGGCCTTGCCGAATGTTACGGGGGTGGGAGAAAAATCAGTTTCAGAACCTTTACTAATGATATCGCCGGCGGTTGCATTGGTGGACCTAGGAAGCCCTACAGTTGACAACATCATAAGGAGAGAAGATTCCAAGGAGGACGTTCTCAAGGCTGCCGAAAATATGCTTGACGATACGAAATTTCCAGATATACCGAGCTCAACACCCAGGACGGAGGCGGCGAGGGATGCAGCGAAGGACAAGGACACCCCGACTCGGCGGAATCCTATCCACGACCTTACTCCCTCTCCAACCAAATACAGCGTCAAACCAGTGAGGGAGGTTCAGGAAACGGAGAGACGGACCGGTCGCCGACGCTCCTCCTTTGGCGAGAAAAAAGTTGGCCATGGGGGCGTGGGAGAGAGAGGCGAGGCAGTGAATACAAACGACGGACTCCCAATGGTGCCCGCCGGGAAAAAAAAGACAAGGAGGAAATCATGGGGCGAGCTCTTTGGTCTGAGAAGGCGATCATACTCCGATGAGGAGCAAGTAATTGTCGTGCCACAGCGAGTTATCAAGCCTCCTACTTCGATCACGACACCCTCTCCTATGCTGGGGGAAATTCGCAAGTTGGAAATGGAGGCGGTAAATGCAAATGCAAATGCAAATGCAAAGGGCAAGGAAAAGAGGGGGTTCAGGAAGAGCTTCGGCGAGAGCGTGAAGAATATTTTAGGAGTGAAGGAGTTTGATGCCGTGTTAACAACAACTGAAGAAGGAGAATATCCGGATAAAATCGTGAAGCGGTTGCGTGCCGAAGCTAAGCGATACGAAAATATCCCCAGAGAACAATTCCCGCCCTGCGTGATGAATATCTTCCCCTCCAAAACGAAGAATACGCACAATGTTTTTGTTTATTGGAACGCCCAGATCCTTGGGCCAGATGGCACAATCTGGGCTCGCCAGACAATCGATCTGGAACTCTTCGTCGGTCCGCAGTATCCATTTAAGGGTCCTACAATTTCGTACGAGGGAAATACTGCCGAGTTTGTGGTGGGAAAAAACCAGACAGACCCTAGGGAGGGGAATGTACTTTGCAGTTGGACTCCTGCCATGAATTTACTGGAGGCCTGTGTTAAAATTGAGGATCTCTTGAAGGAGCAGCACAAACGGATGCTATCAGAGGGAGAGAGTAGCGGCGCCACTCCGTACGTTACGAGGCGGGAGATGAAAAACTCGGGGGATGGGAGCGACGGCATGAGAACAACGACGGGGGTCAGGAGAAGTTTCGCGACGAGCCCAGACAAGAGCAAAAACGAATTTGGGGTTACAGGTGCGACCCCGGCATCTAAGGAGAGGAGATTAGTTCATCATACAGAGAAAAGTGATGGTAGTGCTGGTGCCACTGTGAGCAACAACAACAGCAACAACAACAACAACGACAACACAGCTGTCGTCAATGTCAGTGATGACAAAATGAATGACATCAACGAGAGTGACGTCAATGACGACAGCATCAGCAATGACGTCAATCGAATCATCATTCAACCACCGATTTCCTCACCAGACACTCCAATCGTCAAGCTGAGCGAAGCCAAGGCACTTCCAAGGCGAGGATCATGGAGGGGTCAAATGCTGAGGGCAGAAATAGACGCTGCAAAGAACGATATAGAAGATGTAGAGACAAGCTCTCCCACTCACGGCCTTAACCTAAAGAAAATGGGGGAAATGGCAAGTCCTACCAAAGGCCTCAAGTAAGTGAACACGCAGTGCGGGATAATAAAAAAGAAGGGTAGAATTTGATAGGATTTTTGTTTGACTTTTTGAGGTTATTATTTTTGTTTTCTTGTTGTCGCCGGCGGCGACTCTTCTTCTTGATCTCGAGACAGGATAATTTTTTTTATATATACCCTAAATTGTTGACCTTAATTTTCATTTTCGGTTGTCAGTGCTTGAGCTTGCCTGACACCTGACGCTGAATGCAACTAGGTTCATCCATTCCCAGCTTTAACAAAAGACAAGAATATACTCTTCCGAACGTATCAAATGGGTGACGACGGAAGATATCCTATCATAGACTCTTATCCATCTTCCTACTTTGAGGAGAATGATATCTACGACCAATCCGAAAGGTTTAGTAACTCAACTGAGCTTTGGGAGTACACATGCGGTGAAAACGCCGCGAACAATTTCCAGTACATCCAATTTTGCCGCTTCCCTACAATCAACAAAGGCTGGGGAGGTATTGGTGGAGGCAATTTTAGTAATCCAGAAGGAATTGTATTTGGAGACTGTTCCATCACCTTGGCAGAGGCAGAAGGGAAGGTAAGATCTTCACAAAGATTGGCATAACTGATTGACTGATGACTGACACTGACAACTCTATTCGTGCACACGACAATAGCAATTTTATGACAAAAAGTGCGCCATTTATACCGTACTAGCCGTGATTCCCATGGGAATCAGCCTTTATTTCCAGATATATTTGAATAGAACGAAGAGCAAGAAAGAACTGGAGAAGTACTACCGTTTCATTTATCGGTACAAGAATCCCAACATCACGGAGAAAATGAACTTTTACACTACTCTTATGGGCTTGACACACGCAATTATTTGCACAGACATTGAGTGTACATCTGGACGAATCAATTTTTCGCAGCGCCAGGTTGTTATGAGTTGTTTAATGTGGCTCTGCATCCATGTATTGATATTGCAGGTGACTTCTTGGATTATAATAATTCGAAACGTTACTGGTAGGAAAGGCCACAGGAACAGATACTTCCAACAATTTGCAAACGTCTGCTCGTTCCTCGTATTTCTGAATGAAATGGTCTGTGGCCAACTTCAAGAAGAAGTCGGAAATGCAAAATACCTTACCAATGCCCGCGACGGATCAGTAAAGACCTCACAATACATTATTTTCTGCGTCATCATGGTGTTTTGGGCTTTACTCTGCTTAAGATATGGCAAGCTGATCTCCAAACAGCTGAAATCAAACAAATCTTCGACAGAAAATATAGCCGACAGAAGTCGACAAATTGTCATCAAACGCTACTGCTACACAACTTGCTGGCTGTGTTTTGTAACATTTGTGTGGAGGATGATCTATCCAGTTGCCTTCTTTGGGATGTCAGCCATGTACCAATTGCCACCATGCAGGCAAAAGAGTGCTGTGGCAACCAACGGCATGATTATTTTTGTGCAGTACTCAATTCTTTACGCTATCCAGCCAATGCCAAAGAAACTGCACACGAGGTTGATCGAAGCTGCATCTACCAACCTGCGAAGCTCTGCTACAAGTCAGAGTCGCGCTTCCTCCAACAGAACTACGAAAAAGTCATCGTCGGTCAAGCCGAGCGACGCCGCAAGCAGCACGACAAGCACTAAGAGTAATTCCAGCAATGGTAGCGGCGGCAGTGGCGGCAGTAGTTCAAGTAGCGACGAGACAGAAAGCGAAGCTTTTAGCTCTGCAAGCTCCTTTGCAAGCGAAACAGATTGATGATAATGAGTGAGGATTGGCCGAGGTCAAACATCGAAGAATGGAAGATGGAGCATGAGGGAAGGGAAATTGTTGAATTAAAGGAACTTTATTATTATTTAGTATACCCGGTATATAAAATTAATTACTGTCTGACCTCCGACCTTCATCACGTAGCTTCCACTTATTTTCCAGAACTCTTCTTTTCTTCTCTCGTCTCAGAACAGAGTCACGCTGGTCGCTCGCTCGCTCATCTCCTTTCAGATAAACTGTTATTTAGAATAACTATTATTTTGACTGTCTGA
>ERZ651776.826-NODE-826-length-40624-cov-5.684810_pt1 | contig 40624 bp, 23 predicted proteins | sample MGYA00514761_ERZ651776 | MGnify/ENA metagenome assembly ERZ651776
TCGTCGTCGTCTTCGTCGTCGTCGTCGTCGTCGTCGTCGTCGTCGTCGTCGTCGTCGTCGTCGTCGTCGTCATCCACATAGTCCGCTCTGGAATCTTCTTCAATGTAATTTATCCCACTACCCTCCCCACTGCTACCCCGAACAAGAGCGGTTATCGACTCTCTCTCGATTACTGAACTCACAGTAACGCCCCTGGACGAACTTAAACTCCGGCTCCGCAAAGCCGCCGTTCTCAATTTCTCCTCCAAGGGGGCATTAATTGGCGAATACTTAATCTCTGGACTCCTTTTCGGCGCCGGTTGGGCATACAAAGGAGCTTTCTCCTCCCCATAGTGCTGAAATTCCACCCTCATAAGGTACGAATTCGTCGTTTGCGAATGGTTTATAGCATTTGGCCTCTTCCCAGTTTCAGCCTCGTAACACACCAACCTAAGTTTGCCGTCTCCCCAAAATCGCTTCAAGTTCATTGTGCCGTAACCTAACATAGAGAGATATTAGCCAAATCATGAGGCGACTTGCTTTACGACGACTTTTAAAACGAAAAAAGAGATGTAACACTCGCACTTATTGATTTGCTCACCTGGGATATTCACTAGGTTCCATAGTGGTAGGTCGATGTACATAGTGTTGAAACTGAATGTGTAGGTTGACGTGAGATTATAAACATCCATGCAACTTTCGCTGTTCTTGCTGTTCTTGCTGTTGGTGTTCGCTCTCCGCCGGCTACGATCTTCGTCGGCCTCCTCAATTAACCTCCCCATTTCCGGAATCACGCCCCCTTCCAACGTTTCGACAACCTTATCGGCTGAAGAAAAGAGTGGAAATGTTATGTGCGCAAGGGGCGGCTCATCCCGCGTTTTCTTCTCTTTCTGCACGGCCACGGCCACGGTCACGGTCACGGTCACGGTCACGGTCACGGTCACGGTTAAGAAAATGCGAATACGAAAAAGATAAAAAAATCGTAATTTGTTGTTCGGTTTTTGTTAGTAATTGCGTCTTCCGCACGCGCTCTCAACGCTCGTGCTGTTGCTGTTTTTTTCTCTCACCTGAAGCTTCTCCTTCTCGCTGTCCAACACACCAAAGCTATAGTGCATTTCCGCGTTAAGTCGCTTGACGAAGGCTAAAAGTACACCGCAAACACCCCGGGTTACAACACCGAGGTTTCCGACCATAGGAGAAGTGACCTCCCCCCCCAGAAACAGCCTTGAAGTTGGAGACTTCAGTTTTCGAAGGAACTTTCCTTGGACCTGGATCTCTACCTTCCGCTGCTTACCGGTGAAGATATTATGGTGCATTTTCGAATCATCCGAGGAGTCGCGGAGAAAGATCATGACCTGCCCAGAAAATAGCTCGGAGGAGATTGGGTATGAGATAGGATTGTTTGGGGTGACATTGGTTCGTTCGATTCTGGTGGGAGACTTGGGTGTCGTCATTAATGAGATTCTGAGATTTTGGAAAGCACCCGATTGCTTTGGACTCGACGGCATTTGTGTCGGCATTGTCCGAGGCGACGTTGTAGCCGCCGTAGACTCAGTTGGAGAGGAGATCCTGGGAGGGGTTGGAATGATGGTCGGCCTAGGCCCATCAACACTTCTAGAATAGCTCCGATCCGGATCAAACGATGCGATGTAATCACTGCTTGCGGCAGAAGATGTGGACGGAATCGACCGCCCCGAATTGGAACGGCGTCTGCCAGCATGCGTTGCCGCCGATGACGGTTTCGAACCAGAACCTCGGAGTTTGGTAATGACTGTATCAATGACATCCTTTAGCGAGCTCTTGCGGCTATTATTCCGAGACCCGTCGGCGTTGGAATTTCTACTATTATTTTTTGGAGATATTGAATAGCGCTCGCTTGAACGGCGCTCACTGCTTTTGCTTTTCCTGGGGCTGTTTGTAGTTCTGCTGCTGTGGCTGGTCGGTGGCGTGGAAGACATAGCTGTGGCCGCCCAGGATGACGTTATGAGGCTGATTACTTGCGGAGAAAGAATAGGAACACAGCAATCTACCGTCCCTTGGTTAGGGAGAGGTTCCGCCGCATCGGTTTCATCAGAAGTGTAGCCAATGGTGGTGTCTTCATCATCATCATCGTCATCATCATCATCGTCATCATCATCCTCGCAACTACCCCCTTCATTTTCCTCGTCGTAGTTGCTGACCAAAAGTCCGAGCTGCGATCCATAGCGGAATTGGACAACAACACTCGATGCGGCTTTGTCGTCTTTGATACCGCAAACCTCACGAATAATAAACATTTTCTCTGCCCCTGGCAGATTTACCATCCTCTGAAGCATTTTTTCAGTCACACAGACAAAACTCGTCGGGGCGGTAACTGTAGCAGATTCCCGGCGGATGGTGAGTGGACTTCTCTTGCTCTCGCTGCTGTCTTCGCCCTCAGTGTTACCGCCCCGTTTATTACTCTGGAGAATGTAAAGTAGCAGTGAGATCCTGTCCTTCTTTTTTTTCTTCTTCTTCATCTGCTTTGCTACTCTCGAGGATGCTACGGTCGAGACCAGTGCAACGTAGTTGTTCGCTTCATCCCCGCAATTTATGCTGCATGCCGACGTACGCCTGAGCATAAGGTGGGGCAGACACTTCTGAACGTACTGGGCATCCCGAAGAGGAGAGGTTGACAGAAGGAAGATGGGAGGGGGAGGGGGGGTCATTTCGACCCTAAAACGACGAATGAGAAGGAAAAGACGAACAAGAAGAAGATACGGAAGGGAATCTAAAATTGCGGCTCAGGGAGAATAAAAAGATTTCAGCTATTCTGACGAGATGAAATTATCATGAATTCGGAATGAAAGTCAGCTTCCGCATCTGTCAGACTTGAAAGTTGAAAGTTGAAAGTTGAAGAGAAGTAGTGCTGTAAAAAAACCAAGCCATTCCAATGTCTACATTATTATTATTTTGGCAGAGCGCCGCCATCACAGAAAGATGTCACTCAGTTTTTTGCCTCAATTCCGAATCAAGAGCGTCAAAAATTTGTTCGGCCTGCTTCACTTCCTTTTTATCTTCACCTCGAAAAACATCCAAGAATCCTTTTAACAATTTGTGACGCAACTTTGGCTCGTAATCATCTAATGTCATGAAAACAAAGTCACCTGGCACCATGTACCGGATTGCAAGGCAGGGGTAGGGGGTTCTGAGAGGAAAAAAATTCGGGTTTCTATGTGAATCAAAAGAATTTAGCGAGCACGACGAAAGCAGTGTGTAAGTATACGGATCTAAAGCAACGATAAAAACAAAGTTATATATGTGATGCACACCTCGGCTGCATGCACTCATTCAGCCGGCTTGCTCACCTCAACCCACTTGCATTGTTACAGGCATGAAATTCGCCGACCATTAGACCGCGTTCAACGAAATCTTCCTTGACAACCCGTTGCACACTGTCAATGATCTCGTGCGCTAACTTGAGTTCCACATCCGGAAACGTGAGGATCACTGCTTTGAATTGCCTCAACCTCCCCTCACTGGGCTCCAGTCTCTCAAAGATGGGGATAAAATCTTTCAGTAGCTTGCAAAGTATCTCCTTCACCGCATCGACTTTATCCTCTACGACAACGCCTTCTAAGAGTGCAGTGGTGCGTACCACGCTCATGTAAATCGAGTTCTTCTTAAGACTGGTGGGAACGAAGGGGCAAACCGGCCCACCTCGTCCGACAGCCGGGTGAGGCTTGGCTAAAAATTCCCTTACGTAGCAAAGCGTTGTTTGAAATTCGTTGGAACCAAAAATCTCATCGTTTTGCCACGTTTGACTTCTCTGTCGTTTCAAGTGGCTCCCGTCGCCTTTGCTCAATGCCTCTCCTGGCTCTCGAACACCAAACATAGGCATGGAGTCCATGGTGGCTCCACAGTCGCATTCGGGGAGGTTGCTCTCAAGGACCTTTTCGTCTATGTCTATTGGGGTGAGCAGGGTAACGTCATTTGCGTCGATGAAGTTTAGCCTCTTTTTGAATTTCGCAAAATGGTTTCTGGCAAAGAGCACAGCAACAGCAACGAGCGAACCGTGGACAATGGCTTTCGGTATTTTGTTACCGTTCCGAATGCGGGATATTGCGACACCTAAACAGAAAGAGGAGGCTCCGAGCTTCAGCTGTTGTCTGTGCTGGGAGATGTAGGCACCAGTAGCTGTCGTAGGCGCAATCCGCTGGTCAAACTTGAGCGTATCGAACCAGCGTTTCGTGCTCTCAAACAAAATTTGATCTCCTTCCATCGTTTTGCCGGCAGCAAAATTGTACAGCGTAGAGATGTCAGGATCATCGCCTGCATACTTGGACCGGAAAGCAAAGTCACAAACATTTCCAGGGCCCACTACGAAGCAACCGCCAACCTACGAAACGGGAGGCAAATGTTTGTTAGTTAGGCCCACGACCTTTTTATGCCCATGCCCATGGGGACATTTTTTTGCCAAGTTTTTTTTGTCAGTAGTGGGACAAGCGACTTCGCACTTGGCCGCATAAATTAATTGCTCACCTGAAAGACATCTCCTGGCCATATCGCAACGCTTCCGTCATGTCCAAATCCATCCTTATCAACGAGTTCTGGCATGTCCAGGTGTTTGATCGATTCAGAAACTTTCTGCGCCTCAGCATCATTCAACCGGAGCTTATCGATACCCCTTCCCAAGCGAAATGTTGCATAAGGTTCGGACTGGGTTTGGGACACCGCAGCCACATCACCACTTGTACTCGTGTCGACCCAAAGCTCACCGGTCCAATTGGTTATTTCCATCCATTGCTTTGCCTGCTCGCGCGATCCCAAGGATATGCAAACAACAGCCACATCATGCTCAGACAACTTCTCCACAAGTTTATTTTCCTTGAGGTCATTAATAAATCGACGACAAAAACGGCACCCGAGCTGTCGGAGAAAGATGAGTACAACGCGGCGGCTCTTCCAAAGTTCCGTTATTGGCTTACTTTCACCAGAATGTGAAGTCAGAAGCATCGTGAGAAACTGACAAGTAAGTGAGATCAGCAGTAATTATTTCAGAGAGCTAATATAAAAATCTGTGATCCACCGAAGCGTGTAGACCAGAAGAAAGAAGAGTATTGATTATTTAACCAACAATAAAGATTTGGCTAAAGATTTGGCTTCTTGCATCTGACTTCTGGACTGACCGACTGACTGTCCGACTGTCCGACCGTCCGACCTCACTTTTCAGAAATGATGTACCGGCAGTGTCCAGAACCGGTCCTGAAATTTGGACCCTGGTCGGTCCTGGTTCCAAAGGTCCTTGGAACCTGGTTCCAGTCGGTTCTAATCGGTTCTTGCAAGAACCGATTAGAACCGATTAGAACCGACTGGAACCGATTATTAGAACCGATTAGAACCGATTAGAACCGACTGGAACCGATTGGAACCTGGAACCGACAAGAACCATACAAACCAATATAACCATTAAAGAACAATGAAATAACACATTTAACACAAACCCGACTCCAACCCTCGTCTCAATCTTATCTCATTATGTAGGCACCACGCCGCTAATTGGCAACTGCTGGGCAGCGCCTCAACAACACGACGCCACGGTGCAAATGCAGTATCCCCCCTTCCCTCTCAAGGTTTCAATCTCTCCCCAGCGGTCCTGGCCTCGCCTTCTTTTGGCTGCTTTCGTCGCCGTTGTTTTCATTGCTGTTGCTGTAATAGTTGAGACCAGCGAACGAGCTCGTGGCCTTGGAGACTTTGGTCTTGCCGTTTATGTGATTCGTGGTTCTTGCATCCTTAGGTTCCAGTCGGTTCTAATCGGTTCCAAGAACCGATTAGAACCGATTAGAACCGATTAGAACCGATTAGAACCGATTAGAACCGATTAGAACCGATTAGAACCGACTCAAGTCTTAGAACCGGGTTCCGCTAGAACCGACCGGTTCTTCGTTTTTAGAACCGAATCGGTTCCAGTTCTTGCAAGAACCGACTAGAACCTGAATTTTTTGGTTCTGGCCGGTCCTTGAAAAAAAGGTTCTGGACACTGGCTTTCAGCTTCTACTCCAGATCTACAGATGAGCCAAATTAAAACAACTGACAGAGTATCATTTTAAAATGAATGATAAATTATTGTCGTGGAGTCGCTAAACAATCAATAGTAAACTGAAAATGGCTTTGTTTATTATCCCAGACCCATTGGTGGCTTATAGAAGCCCGTCTCCCCTCTCTCTTCCCCTAAGGGTAAACTCAGCTAGACTACGAGCTTGATTTTGTATCAACGGTAGTTCTCGCGAATTATCAAGGACCCACCATATTTGGAGGTGGTGTACTCTTGGACGCCCGGGGTTTTACCGGTAGGTAGGACGACAAATAAATACCGTAAGCAAACAACAAACTCAATAAACCCAGTATTTCTTTTCAATTTGGTGTTAAATAATTATTTATTACAATTCAATTGATGCATTAGCCCACGTTTGATGTACTCCACCTCTACCATGCGAAGGATTCAATCTTGAACTCGATGTTTTGTCTCATCCCCACTTCTCTCACAGTCTTCTCAACTGGAGCAGCACCCCCGCAATACATCAAGCCCCAGCGCTTTGCCATCTCCGGGTCCAGTACTCTTTCTGGTGCTGTTCTTGAGTCAGCTTTGACGTCTATTGAGTGACTGAGGGTTTCACGTTTGCGTTTATCCCTCCTTTCTTTCCACCAATTGAAGAACTCCTCAAAGCTTATCTTTCCATCAGTGTTCGCGTCGATTGCTTGAAAGGAGGCAACAATGTCTTCTCGGCTTGCACCCTCGCTCAGCCTTATGGAGAGAGACGCTAAATCTGAGATGCTGAGGAACCCTGTTTTCTTCGTATCCATCTCTTCGAATTTTTGCTTCAGAGACTCCTCCGAGGTTATCAATTCGACCATACTCAACAAGTCTTTCTTGTCGTCAGCACTCTGAAGGAAAACATTCTTATCTAGAAACGCAATAAGCTTTGGTTTCGTCAGTCTCCATTTGGGATCGAGGACTTCTCTCTTCTCGTCGGTAGAACCGTATTCGCAAATCTCCATAAGGATGTCGGTCACATCCATCGCTGTAGGAAGGTACGATTTTCCAGCCAAGGAAATAATCCTCTGCATGAACTCAACGGCAGATATCTCGCTTGTCGTCTCGTCAACGTAGCTCGCACGGAGAGCCGCTAACTCTACACCGCTCTCTTTCCGCATAAATATGCTCCCCAACCTTCCCCCTCCGCTCCGACGGTCGCGGATCCGAGAGGAAGGAAGTGTGGATGTACTCGACACCGCCCCCTCGCGAGCTTCCAATTTAGTCTTCGACGTATTTTTCAGACGTTCTTCTTCCGCCTTCTTCCGCCTCGTTTCAATTTCTTCCTCCGTAAGACGAGGAAAGAACGTGCTCTCTATGTCTTCAGCCGTCATTCCTCGTTTGACACAACGTCTGAGAACGAGCAGAAAAGAATCGATTGCTTTCTCCTCAGCGGCGATGCCGTCATATATGCCGTTCATATCTTCCATGAATGCGTCAGCCTTGCTGTCAATTTCTTCGGGGAGCTCCTTTGCGAGTTCGACGCAATGGATTATATCGATGATAGTCGTCTCCAGTTTAGGCCTTCCAGGAATGATGCGAACCTTCTCCGGCTTCTTGCTCAGATCCAGAGCGGCCTTTCCAGTGTAATAAATTAAAGTGATGCCGTCGCTCGGGAACTTGGTATGCTCCAAGAAAAACTCAACAAGAGAGTTGTCCCTGACCATCCAGATAAGCGATACAGACCGGTTGGAATTTCGATAATTCTCGATGCAGCCTAGAGCGGGGGTGATGCCGATCCCGCTCGCACAAAGAAGAAGGTTGTCGAAGTTGACAGCCGCCTCGTATGGAGAGGGCACGGGACCGTTCACCCACACGGGTCGGGCAGAGTTCCTCAGAACAGCATTGTGCAGCTTTTTGGTCCAGTCACCGATTGCCATCATGAAGACACAAGAATGGTTTGGTAATGTAGGGTGTGGATAAATCGAAAAAGGGTGCCACTCTTTCTTGCTAATCCAAGGGACGAGAACGTTGATGTAGCCATGAGCGCCTTTGTCGCCCCAGCTCTTCGGATTCTTGAAAGTCAGCTGGGTCCCCGACCCAAGTCTTGTGAAGACGCTCATGTCTATGCGATGCGTGTCGTAGGCGAGACGAAACACCGAGTCTACCAAGTAAAGGCTGACAGTGGCGCCGATTATTGTGCTCAACAACTTTGTGTGCCAACAGAGAGCAAGTGCAGCCGGGATCGCCAAGAAGTGGGCAGTCTTGCGAATTTCCCATGGGTACTTTTTCCTAAGCTTCTCGATGCCCATCAATGCCACGACGGGGGCCATCAGAAGGAAAGCTATCAGACCCGACCGCGAACAGTCGTTATCAACAATTAGCATGGCTTCACTTCGAACAATCCATCGAATGATGTGAAAGGCGGTGTGAACTACGGCCATAGCGGCAATTTGATACCCAGATGAAGTGTGGATGTCATGAAGATCTTCCATTGGGATATATATCGACACGACAGACACCTCGAGCTTCTGTATCACCTTGTAGCTTTTGGTAAAGAAGATTAAGACGAGGTGGGGGAACATCCAGTACGCGGAAAGGCGAGAGAACAGTAGAAAAATCACATCACGCCAGTTCTCGCTGCAAATTGTGAAACGAGGACACAACACGATGTCGCCCGAAGACGAATATTCCGCAACACCTATACCGGTAGAAGAAGGTAAAACAACCAAAGTAGCATAAATCGTCGCCGCCAGCTGTAGCCTTAATATCCACCTCTTCAATCGGCGAGTGGACTTCGCCTCGGAGATCTGTTTTTTGTCATTCTTCAACCCAGCTAACCCCAGCAAAGTATCTCTCCTTTTATCTGTCCGAAATGATGAAGCTTTCTTGATGATACCGGTACGTACGGATGAGGACCTATTTTGCAACGCTCCCATGATGAATTTCTTTGTATTCCTGGGTTGTCGAGAGTATGCAGATCCTATCTTTTGGCTGTCAACAGGTATAGGCGGGGCGGGCGGGGCACCCGTTGGAACAAGCAGATTTGAATCTTCGCCGGCGCTGTCAGAATCACCGTCAAAATCGTCATCATCAAATTCTTCTTCTTCTTCGTTGTCGTCGTCGTCATCATCACCGTCTTCAATTCTTGCTAGTGTACGCTGTATGTCCCGGTCTAGAGCACCTCTTGGAGCCTGGAAGAGACTTGATTTTCTCCTCTTTGGAACAGAAGAAGGAAGAGTCTGAGTTGGTTCTGAGGAGACACCAAATGTTTGGCTCTCACCCACCTGTCCATCTGAGCACTCAGTCTCTTCAGCTACACCCCCCCCATCAGTTCTTGACACCACAGACGGCTCCGGTTTAGCTCCTGCTGCTGTCGTTATGCCGCCACTACTCATGAGGTGAGGGGATTATATGTGTTGTAAACCAGTTATTCTTCTTTCAGTTAAATATTTCCCTTGGTGACATCATTCATTCGAACTTCGAACTCCTCTCGTGGAAATCGGCCTACCGGTATCATTATTAATAATGATCAGGATAATAATGGTCTCATAATATAAATAATGTCCGCCCGTGAGGGTCGTGATATTGAGATCACTTATAATTTTGATGTGTTTTCACCATAAAGAAGATTTGGTAGATGACATTCTTCCGCCTTTCGCACGACACCTTCCTTAATTAGTGAGCTTTCTGGTCCCAACTCATATCGCTGCTCGTCATCAGATCAATTCCCGTTTTCTTGTAAATTCATCCTGCAACATTATATCACACATTTAATTTATTCACCATAGCCTCGAACTCAGCGAAGGTGTAATCGCCAAATATGGTCCCATTACATTTCATTATAACTTTTTCTTCTTGGGTGAGTTCAATTGTGACGGAAGATGCATAAGGAGGCCAAAACCCGTCACTGTGGGAGTCAATTCTGAGCAGATCATCTGCCCCAACTGCGTGTAGCAACGAAAGAAGAGTGACATCATGGGCACTGTAGATGTGCAGCGGCCTTTCGCACCGTTCACTGCCTACAGATTCACCGCTCACGGGAATGCACTCTCGCATCACATCGCAAATCTCACTGAGGGGAGGATGCCCGACACTTCCAATAATCTGCGAATTGCTGTACCAGACAGCAAATCGTGAGTTGAGGGCGCGCTTAATTTTCGCGATGATCTTCTCCTTGTTGTCGTGATCTATTATTGTTGGGAGATCGCTCGATGGGTGGTACGACTGCGTGGTTAAATGGTCAAAAATGTGGATCCAGTTGAGGTCGTAGTCGCGATTGCCTTCCACTCTCCTCCTCCCACCGAAAAATCTTTGCAGGGCCCAGTCCCAAACTCCCACGGGCTTGTACTTTCCTTCCCCTGTCGCGTCGTGATCGCCAACCTCGACGTTCAAGCGCCACTCCGGCCCCTCCTTCACCTCCTTCACGAGACGCCTCATGAGGACTGGATCTCTATCATATGCATTGAGGGTGCAGACATCGTGTTCTCGAATTTTCACTGCAGGGTTGTTCTTCCCGGCAGCAGAATCCTTCGCGATCAATCCGCTCAAAAGTGCCTGGGCGCTGGTCACGGTTCTCAGGTAGTTGGTGGAAATGACGTTCACTGCCCATTTCCATTCTCCATAGCGCAAATATTCATTTAAATCTACTCCAACCTGTCGCAGCTGCTTGAACCCGTGATGCGTGAGATGTCCAAAAGGCGGGTTGTGTGTGTCGATGAAATGATGGTGGTCGCTGTTGCTACTGTTGCTTTTTGCCGAGCGATCCACCTTGAAGCGCTCGTTTGCCAAAATTGCCTCCTCGGTTCCATTCACAACCTGGCTACTCCAGTAGGTCAACTCTCGTTCCCGGTCTCGTTTCTTTGACGTTTCTAGATCTTCGCATATGGGAAGCCCCCCGTCTGCCCAAAACCCGCTGCTGTCGCCATCTCTTCCAACTACAATGCCACCAAATTCTCCCAGGCCACTTTCTTCTTCCCCGCCACCCCGTGCCACTCTCCCGACGCGCTCGCCCTTCTTGTCTAGCTCGCCCTTCTTGCCTATAGTCGAAGGCGGGAGGGGTCGGTCGTCGAAGAGGTGGTGCGCGGGAGCTCGATCACCATGTCTTTGGAATAGGAAAAAGGCCAGGGGTTGATGTTCAGGAGGTGTTTGTTTCGCATGGGGTAGGAAGGGGGGGGGGGACGTGCTCAAAGCAGCGGTCAAATATCGTGCGGTTAATAAGCGTGAAGATGCGCGGACCGAGAGTGCAGGGAGCATCAAATGTACGATGTCAGCAAACAATTCTCACGCGAAATTGAGAAATATTGGGTGTTTTTAGGGAAGGATGTTTTTCTGTCGATACCTGCGTTAATGATAGTGGGGTCTTCAACGATTCTTAAACGATTATGCTCAAATAATCTTGTGATAAAGGAAATATTCACTTGATGATATGATTATATTTTGTCTCCAGTTCCCTTTCGATTCGAGAAAATGAAGGTTTTTCAGCTGATTCTGTCCTTCGTTTGGCTCGTGCAGTCCTTCAATTTCCATACATTTCGTCGCCATTCATTGTTGAATGTGCAAACCTCGCTCATTCCATCATCGTCTCTGTCACCATCACCACAGCACTCACTGACCTTGCTGCAGGCCTCTCTCTCTTCTACTGTTACATCTAGTGAACCGGCGACTATCCTGCTCGTCGGCCCAAGTTTCTTGCAGCTGAATATCGCAAAGTTACTGAAATCACAGGGTCATCACCCAATTGTTGTAGCACCACAGAAGCAGCTGGACAAGTTCAAGGATTATATTGACGATGAGGATCTCTGTAGCGATGAGCACTTGTCGATCGGGCTCCCGGATTTGAAGGGGGATCCGCTTTATGACAAGCGTTTCTACGGTGGACGTGACTTTGTCGATGGTGTTATCTTCACAGCCGAGGATGCGCTTTTGAGCGGTGCTGTGTTAAAAAGGTGAGTCGTTCTTGAAAGTCGTTCTTGAAAGTCGTTCTTGAAAGTCGTTCTTGAAAGTCGTTCTTGAAATGTGGTTCTTGAAATGTGGTTCTTTTTTTTCTCTATTTCTTTGGTAACCTTTTATTAACTCCACTTTCTCTTCTCTCGCAACTCGTGTCGCATCTCGTGTTCTTCTTTTTGTAGCGTGCTCGGGTTCGAAGGGTACGGACCGGACGGTCCACGACGAGCCGTGGCTGCAATCCCGCTCACACAGTTTGTGAAGAAGGAGAAGTCGATGGGTTGGATGCCAATTCTGAACAATGACCAGAAGGAGAAGCAGATGTGGGACGATTTTACCAAGGAATGGCGCCGCCAGGAATCAAGCGACATTGGTGATCGCTTTACGACTGTGCGTGTCGGGTCATTGCTTGGAGGAGGAGTAGACGGACCTGCCGAGAACAAGCTCACCGGTTTGAATGAGGAAGTTTATAAAATGTCACTGGAGCAGTATCGGGATTTGAAGGAGCGTGCATTTGATCGATACCGTTGCGGAGTGCAGATTTTACAGGGCGACGCCGTCAATCAGAAGCCAGATGGTCAGTCTAAGCTCGAGGAAAAGGCACTCAAAGGCGAGGAGCTGGAGGCTTTCCGGGCCAGTGGAGCGTATCCGGAGCAAGACAGAACAAATCGACACACAGCTGCATATGCAATTGTGGAGGCTTATTTTCGCTCAAATCGCGGGGATTTCGCTGTAGATGCTGCAGGAACTACTCCAAAGGAATTCACAGTCCTGTCGAAGGCGACTCCTATTAGTGATTGTGCTGAGTGGGATGCAGCCTTTGCATCGCCAGGACCTGCTGCTTGGCCAATGCCTCCCTGAGCAGAAATAATAATAACAAGGAATGAAGTTTTAGAGTTTTAGCAATTGCCGTTTTGTTGTTAGTGTTAAGTTTTGCTGGATGATTCCTTCTATATCCCTCCTATAGGCATTCTAACGGTGTCCGTACCGTTGTTAGATGCTAAAATAAAATAAAATAAGAGGCAGAGTTGGGAGAGAAGGCCAGGGCCCACCCCTCCTCCTTCCTGCTTCCTGCTTCCTGCTTCCTCGACCCTTCGACAGCTAGCTGCAGCTGAGATCTGATCTCAAATTTCCAGACTGGAAGGAAAGAATACTATAACAAGGTATTACATTCCCTGTGACTCGACATCTATCCGTCAGAGCTTTGGGCGCTATTGGTTTGGATTTGAAGGCTTCTCCCTCTTCTTGTCCATCTCCCCTGCTCATCCTAGTCCCTCAAGGACAACTTGGTTCTCAAGTGGAGAGTAGACTAACTTCTCTGCGAGAGGCCCCGCGTTGCATCAAGACGGTCCAACAGAACACAGAACATACAAAAATCAAACGTACCACCCGTGCATCCTGCCTTTATCACTTCCCCTTCCCTCCTTCTTAGATCTGCTTCAGTAATCATGGCTTGGGAAAAGTTCAAGGATGAGACCGGCCGCTCGTACTATCATAACGCCTCAACGGGGGAAACCTCGTGGGAAAAACCCACCGAATATGGTGTGAAGGCAAAAAAACGTGACAAGCATCATCATGACCATGATGATCATGACCGTGATCATGACCGTGATCATGACCATCATAAGAAGCATGATAAACACTCCCGGAAGAGCGAGAAGCGTAGCTCTGATCATCATTCTCATTCCCGGAAGAGCGAAAAGAAAGGTCACGACCATGGCTACGATAGACATGCGTCTGAACGCCGGAGGGAAAAGGAAATGGAGAACCAGCTGCACGATTTTGTCGGGACAAAGAAGGCCCATGGTCGTTATGAGATTTTCCGCACTCCCGAGCAACACGCACATCCGGAGTCCTGGCCGATACTGTGGCTGAAGCACATCCAGCGCTGCTTCTTTGGCTCTTTTATGGACAAGAAGCTTGCATCTCGTGCAGAGAGGAAATACCTTGGTCATCAGCTTAAGATGGATCCAGAGGATGCCGGTGAGACTTTCTGCCTCATCTGCTGGCGAAAGTCTGTTCTCTACGTTCTGTTCTCGCTCATGTGCATGATATTGGTTTTCGATTTGGGTTCCGTCTATGAGGAATTTAAATACTGGGGATACCTTAAGGAGATGATGACTGCACCTCAGTATCATGCCATCTCTGGCCTGCCCCCTTATGAGCTTTTTGACGACTACATGAGCGAGGTAAGTGTTTTTGTCCGTGTTTTTATCCGATGCATACGAAAATGCATACCTTTCTGCGCGTTTTAGTGTGTGGCTCTAACAACAACTTCCCCTTCCTCGAATTACTACTTTTGCAGGAGACAATGGACAAGTACCACCTCAATAAGCCATCAACCTGGACAACCATCACTGGTCTAGTTGTTGAGAGTTCCTCGGGACTCTGCCTAGGCTCAAGAACTCCGATGGACAATAGCGGCATTGATTTTGCGATAGGTTCGCAGATTCAATTAAAACCCTGCAACGCCGCGGGCGAGATCCAGTGGCTCTACGGTTCTGATTTGAAGCTGTATACGTATGAAAAGCAACTCAAGATGAACCCGATCAACAGGTACGCCTCAGTTGATAACTTTGAAGGGACACCCTCGCCGTCCCCCGCTCCCACTGCGCTAATCCCTTGGAGAAATGACCTAAAGTGTGGTCCAAACTTCGCGGGGAGGATGGAAAACGGCGACCCATGGGAGTGCAACCCTAACAGCCCCATTGCGTTCTGCTGTAACCCGCTTATCCAGTCCTGTGGCAAAGGGTCCCAGTTCTGTGATTGCGAAGGATGCATTGATTATAGTGATCGTCGACTTGTAGGCATGGAAGATTCCATTTATGATGAGTTTTTCGGGGATATGGAAGGCTCTCATGACGAAGCTCCCAGAACATATACAGAGCAGCTCGTGACGGGCACCCACTCCCCCACCATGAGCCGCAACGGCAACCGCAAGCTCGGCCGTAGGCTTGGCTCATCGAAAGAGCCAGGTTTCTCCCTCCAGACATCTTCTTCTCCCGTTGGTGTCTGTTTGAACGCCTTCGTGGACACTAAGGCCGGAAGGCAGTACAAGGCACTCAATACCGATCTCTGTACCTCGAACCAGATGCAAGGCTGGGAGTTGACCGACGAGGGATGGTTGCGGAATATGCAGTGGCCTGACTATTGTGTGAGCGTGAAGAAGACTGATCTTGTCCAGGCTTCGATGGTGGGGACAGAACTGCACCTCGAGTCGTGCAAGTCCTCCCAATATCAGCCAATGATTTGGACACTCCCCAACTACGACAAAAAGCTTCTCAATACCCTCACCCACCACAGTTCCACCAACGTGAATGTAGTTACCCACGACCCGTGCTACTTCCTTTCCAATCCCAAGTCAGACGCGTGGTGGCCTACTGACAGTAACCGCGACAATCACAAGACTTGCCTAAACTTCTTCAACGAGAACAATGATGACGCTTCCACGATAAAGTATAAAGTTCCGAAGGGTTATAATCGCTTTCAGACCCACGTAGGGGTAAGTGGTGCGGGAGAGAATCCAGTTGGAAAAATTGAGTATCAAGTATTCATAGATGGGCAGTTTGCAACCCAAGTCGACTGCCAAGCGGAAGAACTTAAGTACGGAGAGGTGCGGCAAAACAACGAGACGATTTATCCGTATTTGAACCGCACCGGAGGACCCTCCAACCCAAACTACAACAACCGGTCGCATGCTTACATTAAGACGACCGTCAACGATGCGTTCATGACAGTCAAGGTCAGAAATATGTGCTCCTTCAAGGACTGCACCTACACTACCATAGATCAGCTTTTTGGAGCTGATGAGGAAAATAATCCTTGCCTGAAATCTTCCCAGGCGATCGATGTCGTCGTGGCGGACGCATCCGTCATTGAGCTAAAAATCCGCCAGTCTGGCTGCACGACAACCACCGCTCCTGATGGAACCGTGATCAAGACCGGTTGCGGCTCGCGTCCCTTTGCTGCGTTTGGCACTCCTACCTTTACGAATGCTGTCCGTGAAGGCGAGGAATCGCAGAAAGAGTACACTGACAGGATGCTTTGGGGGATGCATGCGACCATTTTTGAGCCTGTATGGGTGATCTACATAGGTATGGAGATCTTCATCCTGTTCATTGACTGCATTGCGATTGTGATCATTTTTTATGCCCTTTGGTACTGGTTAGCCTACAAACGCTCTCGTAAATACTTGTCCATTGCGTGGGCAATAACTTTTGTCGGTCCCCTGGCGGTCTCCTGCATCCCCGTTCGCATGTTCATTCCCTGGGATAGGGCCAACGGGCACATTGAAAATTATCTCCTCGATTTCGAGAGGCGCTACAATCTTCAGCGCTACGAGGATATGGTATTGGAGACTTGCCGCACCTTCACCGAAGGATACGGTGACACAGCGATCGAAGGTCTCATCGGAACTGTTACATCCCTGTGCGCCAAGAAGCTCAACGTCCCGGCGACTTGCCCCACTGAGGGCCCGGAAATTCTGGATAAAGATGACCCTTGCTTTCACTTCCAATCTCCCCGTGGGGGGGCACTTGAGTGGGCGGACGAGGTAAATCCTCCGATGGTGAACGAGCTAGTTTACTCCGACCTTCTCTACACGTCTCCTTCTAACCAAAGAGTGGCTGGTTTTCCGGGAACTTGTTACGATATTTTCGGAGACACAAAGCTTAACGAAGTTTGCGACGACGGTTTTGTGTATCCTCAATTGGATGGCGAAGCAGCAGGGCAGATGCCTTGTGAGTGCACCACCACTGGATGTGCGCTCACAGGAATGTGTAGATTATCTTCGAGTACTGAAATCGAATGTGCCAGTCTCTACCAGTACATGAACTGCAGTTTGGTGAATAAGTACTACAAAGACATCTGTGATTGCACTTGTTCGGTCGACCTGGAAAATCCTCCTCCCACGCCCGAAATTGGGATCAATAATGTAACCGTAGATGCTCCGGACTGGTACTACGATGATGTGTTAAATTTGGAATTTTGTGTTGACGGCATGATTGAGACGATGGTTCCCAAAGTCAACGCTGGGACCGTGTGGGTGCCCTTTAAAGGGAACGTGGATATGAACAGCTACCCTATGCACGTGGATTGCGGCAAGGCAAGGGGCTTGCTCTTTGAGGGGAAATTCGATGCTGCTATTGCCCAGGTCCGAGAGACTTGTGGTGAGATCATCGATATGTATGAGTCCAACGGTTTGAGTGCAATGGCACAGGTCTTGAATGGGTTGAGGGAGCTGTTGACCTATGCGACGCAATTGGCAGGTCTATCTGCGAGCGTTTATAATGCCATAACAATGTTTCAGATCGCTCTGCCCGTGGCCCTTTGCATTGGCCCTGCCCTACTTCGCGGCGCCCTCCGCACGAAACTGCTCGTCCCCCAATCGGCGACCCCTGGCCTCTTCATCCAGCTACTTCCCTGGCTTTACTGCCCTATTGTTTGGTGCTTGTTCAATTTTCTTTTTCAAATCCTGGGAAATATTTACCTTCTGCCGGGTCTTTTGCTCCTCGCATACACTCCAATGACATATTTTGTTGTTGGGGTGAAGCAGGAGTTGTCGAAACCTATGACCAAGGACGCAATCAACAGGGTGATTTACTGGTTGGACGTCTTCTGCGGTATCAGCAACGCGATTGCGTACACTCTCTTGCTCTACGGCCTTTACTACACCTTTTTTGAGGATCCTAATAGCAAGTTCTTGGCCGACAATATCATGATGAAGCTGGGCGGGAGCCAAAAACGCAGAATTGCTATCATTGTGCTGTGCGTGTTCATGGTGGTGAAAGTGATCTTCAAGTACGTCTGTACCACTTGCACCGGCGTGGACTTTATGATGTACGAGCTGATCCAACAACGATTTTACGAGATGTTCCTGGAGCGCGGAGATGATACTGCGATCGTTCTGCAGGAAGCGCGCGCAAACCGCCTTGATGCATTCTGCATGATTGTAAAGGACGAGAAGCGCTCGCGCAAAAAGAAGGGTAAACATCCCCCGAAAAAGAAGAAAAAGGGCAAGAAGAAAAAACGCAAGCACAAACACGAAAAGTTGGGCGACAACTCTTCGAGCGGCGGCAGCTTTCCGGGGGCCAGTAATGGCTACAGCAGTGGAGAAAATAGCGGTCCTGAATCGCTCTCTGGCCTCTCTACAGATGACCTCTCGGATATGGACCTCTCCGACGTCGACAGCCGTGAATCTTCCTTTGCTAGTAGCCGGCAGTCTCGCAGCAGTGGCTCCAGTAACAGCCACCGTCTCGCTGGGTCTGCTTCCATCTCGCAGGTGCTAAAGAAGCAGGCTTCCGTTTGGGATATGATAAACAACGGCCAGCCCCGTCCTTCCAGGGCGATCCCCAACTACTTTAACGCGATATTTACCACGTTTCAGCACCTTAAGCGATCCAGATCGAAGCTTGAGATTCATAAGAAGATGGCGAGCCGAGCTGAGGTAGCCTATCTATCTAAGAAATTCGGCCTCACGCATACGCCAGATTCAGCCATCGTTTACGAACTGCTGGTCTGGCGCCGTTCCTCTTTGTGGGTTTTGATGATCTTTGGCACTATTTCTACCCTCTTTGCTCTTGCGGCAATCAATAAAGGGTACCAAAACTCCGCCGCCTACTTTGACTTGGCCCACCCTGACTACTCCCTTCACCGCTTTCCGAAACCCGGCGAGCTGGACCAATACACGCTGGATCACTTTCGAATCCTCGATCCCTCGAACTGGACTCGTTTCAGTGGTCCAATTTCGACTAATGTGACTGATCCGTCCACGGGAAGGACTGAAAAGCGCTACCTTTCCCTCGTCGGCACCTCAGCCAAGTCTGTGACCGCCCCCGCCGGTTTGGTCTCGGAGTACCAGTACAACAAGCCCTACATGCAGTGGGGACTGAACGAGGTCAACGGGACGCTTCGGAATGAGGGGAGCTTGTGCTTGCAGAGTAGCTCCAAGGGCACTTTTGGGTGGGGTGAACAGGTATTCGGTTTCAGCTGCATCAACGACTTTCTTTACGACAAGGTCGCGCTCAACAAAAATCAGATATGGGGCTATAATCCCTCCACGAAGCAGATAAGTTCTTTCGATGGTCTCTTTTGCCTCGCATACGACAAAACAGTCTACAAGCGTTGGCATGATCCTGACGATACCGGCAGGCAGCGATGTGGCACGCTGTACCCACTGACTACAATGGACCCTGGTCAATGTGACCCGGCATCGCCTGACAAGTACTGCTGCAACAATGAATATTACGGATGGACGAACAAGTGGAGCATTGATACATTCATTGGTGGCACATGCGGCTCTTCTGAGGATCACTGCACTTGTGATGACTGTATTGACTACCGGGATGAAAAGTACCAAAAACCTCTTTCCAACGTTCCGGTTGTGGTCGCAAAGTGCGATGATCCGAATGATGCTAATGGCGGCCCTCTGCAGTTTGACATGCCTGATGAGAAGAACGTGATTGAACGCCTTCACAGCTACTGCAACGACGTCAATAACTGTCTGTGGGCAAATCAGACAACCATGTATGCCATGTACGATTACGGCAGTACATACTTTTTTGGCGATGACGACAAGCGCTGGCGTTGCTACAGCAAAAATGTGGTTATCGAAAAGCAGTACAGCATCGGCGGCCAGATAGTGGAGCGACGAGAATACGACAAGGTTGGCAACAAGTATTGCGATTTGCACATGCAGATTGTGGACTTGTTGGAGCGATCTCAAGGACGCGAGGATTTCAAGGTATACCAGAAGCGGATGAGCAAGGTGGCATATGCGCGAATGATGGTAGACGCGGAGGCAGCCACAGTATCCATCAACATTATATTGATCCTTCTCGCTTGGGCGGCCCTGATTTTGGCGTCGCTTTCTTTTCATTTGTACAGTAAGTACAAGCTTTCCCGATCCCTAGTAATGTTGGGCTGGCTGTGCACTTTCTTGGCCCCGTTCTTGCTCTCCATTATCCCTCTTCGCCTCTTTATCAAGTGGGACGACGCTCAAGAAGTGCAAGACGCCATGATGATGGAGCTTCGAGACGAGTACGGCCTCGACAGCAAGGAAAGCGCCCTCATTGAGACTTGCGCCAAACTGGAGGAGGACGAGACGGTCGACAGCATGATCGATCTAGTTTTGGCCATGTGCGCCTACACAAAAGAGGTCACCGCCGATCACGCTTATAATGTCTGGGGTGACTCCTTTTTCGCCACAGACCGCCAGATCCCTATGGGGGCCTACCACTGTCAGAAGGATGCATACAATTCACCCCCTCAATGGGATTACACTCATTTGATGGACAAACCTTACAACCAGACAAATACGTTGACTGGGTACCCTCCGGTGGGAAAAGATCCCTGCAAGGGAATAGATGGTTTGGACGGTCAAGCTTGGATCGATAAGGGAGATTATATCTGCAACAATGGTGCTGACTGTAACTGTCCGGAAGGCGAAGCGGAAAATTGCGACGCCGCACAGAGCTCCAGTACTGCTCCCGACCTGGAGGAGTGGAAGGAAATGTGCGAGAACATGCCTTCCGACCAAATTCAGGATCTTTACCCTCTGTACTACGATGGCTACGTCTCTCTTTTGCTGATGACCAGTAGTACTGAAGATACCGGAGTCAACCAGGAATTGAGCTGGCCCTTTAGCATATTCGTAAGCGATGTCAGCTTCGATTTGAATGAAGTCCACACCGAGTGTGGTCAGGCCCGGCGCCACATCTGCCAAGGGGAATTTAAAGAGGCCGAGGCGCGAGCGAAGGCAGCCTGCGCTGAGATTCGCGCCTTCCTTGACGACGATCAGGGAACAGATGCACAAAGCATAGAGGAAACGATTTCGCTGCTCATGGGAAGTATGAAAGAGCTGACGGAGATCAGCATTTCGCTGATCCACAGTCTCAAGTCGTTCAAGATGATGTCAAGCGCAACGTTTGCGCTCGCCCCCGCGCTTATTCGGAGTGCTATCCGAGTCAAGACGGCGGTTCCCCAGAATAGTATCAGTGGAATGTTTGTGATCGTACTCCCCTGGCTGTATTCCCCCCTCGTCTGGTGTGTGTATAATCTTGTGTTCCAGGTTATCGGTAACTGGCCGCTCCTCTTCGGACTGATAATCATGGCCTACGGGCCAGTCGCATTCTTCATCGTTGGAGTCTGGAAAGACATAACCCGGCCTATGCCTGACAAGGAGATTCACGTGATACGAGTCATGTGCACAGTGCTTAATCGATTAAAGCTGCTGTTGAGCGCGATTCTCATCGGGTGGGGACTGTGGAAGTACACCTTCGAGGAGCAAGAGGAGTACACCAACGAGTACAAAGAGACCTTGATGGACGATTTCTCCACCATCAGTATGTTAGAGCTGTGTAGCAACATTATGATGAAGTACTACTACACTACCCTTGTCGGGGTTGACTACATGCTTGCCCAGATATTGAGTGCACGAAAGTATGAGGTGTATATGGAAATGGCGAGCAAGAGTGAAAAGTGGAAAAATAGCCGTCCTGCGAAGCGAGCAGCGGAGCTGAAGGAGCATTACGTTCATCTCATGAATAATTTTTGCCACATGGCCGGCTTGTCCACCGCCGATTTACCCGCCTTCGCAAATTATCGGCTGCATAAACTGAACAAAAAGCGTCGTGAGGAGAAGAAACAGAAGGAGGAGCAACAGAAAGCAGCAAACAAAACCAAAACGAAGCGTCAGAAACGGGCGGAGAAGAAAACTTTCTTGCAACAAGTCTTCAGTCGCCCCCCCGATAGGTCCGTGGGCGTCCCCGACGTAGAACAGGAGCTGATAGACGTCGGTTTCACCGGGGACGTCACCCGCGATAATCGTGGCTTGAGCATCATGGAGATGAGCGAAAATCCTCTGGCAGACAAGAGGAGGAAAAAGAGAAAATCAAAAAAGAACGATGAGGAGAGTGGAGGGGTGGAGATGAAGGACTATAGGAAGCAGGCTAATGAGGAAGATGAGGATGACAGTGAAGATGAGCGAGACACCCCCCAGGGTTCTTGGGTTATCTGCACTGATCCCCAGAGTGGAAAAAAATATCGTTACAACGGGACAACCGGTATAACCGAGTGGCTGGAAGACATAACTTACGGCCGAGCCTGCGCCATGGAGGATGATGAGCTGACTGCTATGCTTGCAAAGCCGCCGAAAGAGGTCCCAGAAATGCACAGCAGGGAGGCCTTCAAAAAGTTCTTCAGGGGAATAGCGAAGAAGCGAATGCAATCGCTCTTGGAAAAGTGCTATGAAGGCAAGGACAGAGTCGAGGATCGGATCAAGAAGAGGATGAAGCTTCTCGAGGGAGAGTTCTACGGTGACAAGGACTTCCAGATGGCCGAGTGAGAGCAAGCAAACGCCGCAAAGTGTATAGAATGTGTTTTAATATGACTACGGAAACACGGGGTAACAAACTACTAAACCAAACCAAGAAAGGGGAAAAGAAACTTTGGTAAGAAAAGGTCCATCATATTTATTCTGTACTTTGGTCGAGAATCCGATTCCAACCTCGACCTTATTTACGATATCGACGTCGCCGAGAAACGATTTTCAAAATCTGATGACTTTCGTCAGTATTGGTTCTTTCTCAATTTTTTTCTTGAGTCTCCTTGACCCGTTTTTCTTGTCTGCATTATCGTTAATATTGTTTTTGTTGCTCTTGTTGCTCTTGTTGCTCTTGTTGCTCTTGCTATTTTTTCTGTTTTTATTGCTGCTGTTGCTGCTGTCGCGGCTATCGTCGTCGCCGCCACGGTCGCTGTCGTCAGCGATTTGTTCCTTCACAGAGAGAGCATCGTAGCACTCTCCAAATACCCTCTTGATTACCTCAAAGTTCCAGCAGCTGGCGCCCACATTGTTGCTGCCGGCAACGCCCCCCAAGCCTTCTGCATTGTCCACCGGATTCACAATCATCAAGGGGCCAGATAGGAAATGCTGTTGATGCTGCTGCTGCTGGTGTTGAGGAGCTTGTTGGTGTGTGTCGTGGATGTTCATCGCTGCAATCTTTAAAAAGGACTGATTCTGAGGTTGCTGCGACTGCTTCGATTGCTGATTCTTCTGCGGCGGCGGCGGCAGCGGCTGCTGCTGCAGCGGGTGTTCTTGTTGTCCGTGTCCCTCTCTCGAGACATCCCTTGGGACATCCCAGGCCCTCTTACTCACAAAGACGTTCTCCCTGCGCCCCCCCTCGCCCTTCCACCCCGCACCCTTCCTACGCCTTGCGTTCCTTTTTCCTTTTTCCGAAGATGGCAGTGAACCGACGCTCACCACATCCCTACCTCCATCAAAGACGAAGCCATAGTAGTACAAGAAAAAGAGCAGGAGCTGAGAGAGGTACTGGGGGGAGGTTGGTTGGAGGGAAAGGAGAGACGTGATCAGATGGTCGTAGGTCGGGTCTTGTATGATTCGGGGTGGGGTCGTCAGTTCCTTTGCGAGGGTATTTACGAGGGTTTTTGTGCCTTGCCCAGCTTTTCCGTATTGGTCGGCGACGTCGCCCGAGTTTTGGCGCGAATTTTGGCGAGATGAGCCTTCTTTGTCGTCTTCGGTGTCGTTTTCGCCGTCGTTTTCGTTGTCGTCTTCGCCGTCGTCCAAGCCGCTCTCGACAAACTCCCAGACGCCCAGGCAGAGGAGAAAAATGCCGTAACTTCCGAGGCCACCGCTCCAGGGCTTGTTGAGCTTCTTCTGCATGAGCAGCTCTTTCACGACGAGGACGAGACCTTTGAGCAGCTGCGGCTCTTCTGTGGGCAGGCGAGAGGTTACGTATGACGTTGAGGCAAGACCCAAGTGCGTAGGAGTGGTGGAGATCGTTATGTCAACAGGAACAATCTTTCCATCGCCGCCATCTCCCTTCCAAACAGTGTCATTCGAGTCAGGATCATTCGGGTCGTGCGCATCATTCGAGTGAGGTTCGCTCGAGTGAGATTCAATCGCGTCAGCGGCATTGGGCAGCCTGGGAAACTTTCCCTCCTCAAGCTTCTCCCCGTCCGCTAAAAACTTAACCACGGGCACCCTGCTCGTAGATATGCACTCAATGTCCCTCGCCCAAGGCAGAGACCTTATCTTCTCGGCTATTGTCGATATCGTTATTGTCTGTTCAGGGCTTTGGGACTGCTGCTGGAACTGCTTGCTGTTGCTTCTGCTCCTGCGAGACTTGGTAGCCTTGGGTGGAGGCACGAAAGTGACCACAATGTCCAGGTCACTGCCAGGCAAATCAAGACCATTCCTACAGCTGCCAAACCTCTCTATTTGAATGCTACTCGCCTCGTTTTTGTCGTCATTGTCGTTCTCAGCGAGGTCAGACAAGACCTCGGCGATTTCACTCTCAATGAGATCCCGGAGGGGCCTTATTCGCTCAAGTGTCTCGAGACGGAGCGAGTGAAACGTCTGCAGGTCGCGGGTTAAGCGTCGCAGGGTCGTCGAGCTTGGAGGTGAGTAGGGGAGTGGGAGAATAGGAGGATGGAGAGGATGTGTAGGGGTGCTGGCAGCGCTGACAGCTTGCAATGGGCTGATTGTTTGTGGCTTTGACTTTGTGTTTGTGTTTCTGTGTTTGGGTGTTGTCGCTATTTCTGCATTTGTCGGTGTTTTTATCGCTTCTGCTGAAGAATTTCTCGTCCTGGGAGTGGTCAATGCTGTGGGGATTGTGGTTGTCGTGATCCGCCTTGTTGGAGTTGTTATTGTAGTAATAGCCTTCGGGACTGCGACAGGACTAGTGTTCACAGAGATTGTCGACGCAGACTGTGAGGTTTGAAACTGTCTGCCGCCTGACTGTGACCGCTTGTTGCCCCTGTTCCTCCCGCCTCCATCGCTCCTGTCTGTCCTGCCACCATTCTGATTCCTGCCCTCGCGCTTCCCGACCTTACTGCCCTTCCCCCCTCCCCCTCTAATTGTGGTCCACTCTGATTCATGGCTGCTGTCGTTGTCGTAGTCGTCGTCATCACCACGGTCGCCACCCATTCCGACGCCGTCATCGCCCTCCAGCTCATCTCCATAGGCGTCGCCATCAGTGAAAGGAGAGATGGAGCGAGAGGGCAGAGAGTTCGAAGCGGGGGAGAAAGGCTTGCCGTAAGTCTCCACTTCCTCTTCTTGGTCGCTCCAGCCTCCTTCGCCTTGACCTCGGCTGCCGTCGTCGTCATCGTCCGAGCCGATTGTGGTGTTGTCGGTCCCCAAGCTGAAATCGGCGTCCCTGTCGAGCATTTTGTCGCCGCCAAGAGATGAAGATGCTCTCGAGGTGACGGAGCCAGAGCCACAAGAGATATTGCCTTTACCGGCGAATTTTCTAGTTTTCCGCGATTTCTTGCGGGATTTACTGCCGCTGTTGGCGCTATTGATTTTGTTACTATCGTCATCAATGCACTTTTTCATCCATTCGTCTGCCCACTTCTCTTCCACCTCCCCTTTGGCCCTGCTGATCCAGTTTTTTGCGGGGTCGAGGAGGGTGCGAATGGCGTTTGGCTGGTTTTGCTTTTTCGACTTCTGACATGGAGTTGTTGATGTTGTTGTCGCTGTTGTTGTCACGTTTTGGGCAGATGTTTGAGAAGCGCTCGTGTTGGAGTTGCTGCGGGGGCGCTGGGCAGTGTCACAGAGGTCGGAATTGGCACCGCCGCTCCAAAAAAGGGTCCAGTCGATTGGGGTAAATGCCAACAACTCCCCGATGGTACCGCCGCTACTTCTATTCTTCAGTCGCGGAGGGGGGGACGGCTGGGTGTGCATGAAGAAGGGATGGTGTTGCGGTGGTGAAGTCGAGGAGTTGCTCGTTGTTACTGCTGCTCCTGAAGCTGACGCTGACGCTGACGCTGACGTAGACGTAGACGAAGACGAAGACAATGAGGGTATTGAAGAGGAACCAAACGTCTCTGTTCCGAGTCTTGCCCGAGGGGAACCTTCCGAAAAGCCGAGAAGGCTCCATAAAAGGGACCAATTGTCCTGCGGCACTGGCGTAAAGTTAAGGAGGTGAGAGGGCGTAACAGTGGCAGGATTGTCACCGATATCATCGCCCACTTTGGGTGCGCGATCATCGCCATAAACATAGTCATCCACACTTTCCAACCATTCCATTGCCTTCATAATTCTCTCATCAACTTGAACTCGACAAGCGCCTGCGCCCATCGGGTCGATGCCCTCCCATTTTTTGCCGCTCTTTCCACTCTTTTCACTGCCTTCGGAACCCTTCGCATTGCCACCGGAGTATTCCTCTCGAACACTGGACAAAAAGCGCTCTTGGTATATCCAATAATTACGCCATATCTCCATCTCAACACGAGACAGTAGCAGCTCTTGGTAGCTAATTTTTGCGGTAGGATGTTCTGCTTTGCGATGTGACCTCTTGGAATTTGTATTGCTTTCGAGACTTTTATTATCGTTATTGTCGTCATCATTGTCGTTATCATCGTCATCATAAATGGGATTCTCGCACCACCATCCAGGTAAAATATTCAACTTGAAAATATCCCCTTTGTGGGAATCGTCGTCGCCGCTGGCCATGCCGTCCGCGACCAGGGATTTCACCCTCCCGCTGGGCTCCGTTCTGCAGACACCCCGGAGCCTCTTGGGACCCCTTCCTTCCGGCAGCCTCTTGAGGATCGCGTCCCCCATCTCCATAAGCGGCGGAAGGGTAGCGGTGGCAGTGGTGGCAGAAGGAGGGGACGTTAAAATGGACAAGGAGAGTGTCAATATCGCAGTAGAGGTGGTTCCAGACGACGACGAAGGGTGAGAGGATGGGTGTATTATTCGACAGTGGTCCACCAGCCCATGGGGTGAAAAGGATCCTGCATTTGAACTAGCATTTGAAGTAGAAGAGTTGTCATTATTTGTGGTTGGAGGAGGAGAGTTGGAGGTGAAAGTGGAGTTGGTTTTTGTCTCTGTCATTGTCTTTCTCAGCGGAATAGAGCTGGTTGGAGGAGTATCGCTGTTGGGCTTGTCGCTGTTGTTGCTATTGTCGTTGTTGCTGTTATTCTCACCCCCCTTCATTATCAATCCCATCCATTGCTCCGTCGTTATCTCAGAGGAGGATTGTTCTTCCCCCGCCGCCTTCCTTGATAATAACGATGATAACGAACCTGCGACGTTGATGTCGTTATCTACTGTACCTTTACCGCCGACTTTGCCGCCACCAAGAGACCTTGAAGTGTTTGGAGGCGTCATGTTGCTGAGTAAAACTGTATTTTTGGCGGCAGGCACAGATGCAGACACAGATGTAGGGTTAGCCACCGGCTGAGCAGTGGCGACAGCATCAACAGCCGAGTCGCTATTCGCAGCGTCAGATTGCTCGTCGCCGCCGACCCCGCTATTCTTCTTCCCCTTCTTCTTCCCCTTCTTACTCCCCTTCTTACTCCCCTTTGAATTCTTGGTAATTTTGTTGTTGCTCGCTGCTATTGTGGTTGTGGGTGTCGTTGTTCCTGATGCTGCTGCCAAGATGAAGCTCGCTGGGGATGCTATCACCGCACTCTTGTCCCGTCGTTTGCTCTTATCTGTCGATGTGTTGTGTGTGTGCGTGTGAGTGGACGTTTTCGTAAACGTGATGACACTTGATTTGGCATGTTATGGCATGTTATGGCATGTTATGGCTTTTTTGTGGCTTGTTATGGCTTTTTTGTGGCTTTTTATGGCTTGTCATGGCTTGTCATGGCTTGTCATGGCTTGTCATGGCTTGTCATGGCTTGTCATGGCTTGTCATGGCTTCTTATGGCTTCTTATGGCTTGTCATGGCTTGTTTTTGACCTCACCTTTCTCATCCTTGCCGCCTTCCTCTCTCCTCTTGGCCCAGCTCGCCTGATAATAGCTCCTCAGCTTCTTCATTGGCATCCTCTTACCACCTCCCCCTCCCGACATGTCGTCATCGTAGCCTTTGCCTTCTCCCTCATTTCCATTTGCATTTGATTCCGCTCCTTCTCCTGCCGCTCTGCCCTTCCTGACAGAACGCGACAACTTCAGAAAGGTTTCAATCCATTGAGGGTCTGATATGGAGGTAACAGATAGACGCTCCAGAGGGGTTAGGTACGAGAACCACTGCAGGATTGGAAGGGGGGTAGAACGGAGAGGGGCAGAGGGGGAGGAGGTGAAAGAGGAGGAGCGCATACTAAGATCTCCTTCTGAAGAGGCGGCGAATGCGGGAGTCCAATAAAATGTAGTAGAAGAATCGCGCGTGTGTGTATGAAAGGTGCCAGTCGCCAACAGGCTGTGTAATCTGGGTTTTTTTTTTGGGGTATTTTTTGAAGGAAGGAAAACTTGAAACGAGAGCTTTTTGAGAAATAGGAGGGAAAATAAAGCTCCTGGGGTCAAGTCAATCAAATATCTGTGAGGGATTGAGATTACTCGGCATCGGTAGGGTTGTTGATTACAAAAGCGGGTTAGGGGAAGATTAGGATTCTCGTTGAAATCATAGAGTCGAGCTAAGAGTCTCTTAGGATCAACATTTATGTCTTTCGGGTTTGCAGTCGTCGTTGTGGGGGTTCTTAGTTTTAGTTCGCTTGTCGTCGACAGCTTTCTGCATGCGGCACCCTTGTATGGACGACTTCGTTCATCAGGAGGACTTCAATCTCAATCATTAGGAGGATATTTTTTTCAATCCCGAGTCTCCCGCGCCCTCTCCCTCTCGGCACTCCAATCATTCCCCCTCCCGTCTCCCCCAGATGACCCCAAGCTTGCGGCGCAGTTCTCGCGACACCTTCAGGACAGGATCAACATGAAATACCAGATCATTGCTGCCCCGGCCATGGCTGGTCTTGCGCAAGAAATCACACAGTCAGACCCAGAGCGCTTCACTTTCCACCCTACAACGTGGGATAAGTTCCCAGATGGGACTGACAACATAATGCTGAGCGGGATGAGCCCCTACAATTTGCTGAGCGGAGAGAATGTCGTGTTTCTGGCTAGTTTCCATAGGTGAGCGAGAAAGCGACTGTGCGTGAGCGCGAAGCGTGAGAGAGCGATGTTGCGGCGAGCGTAACGCGCGATTAATCACGCGAAATGGTCCCACGGGTAATCCAAATTGACCTAACCACTTTGCGAGCAGCAACGATGCTACACTGAGCCAATTTCAAGTCTTGATTCAGCTGTGTTGGAGCTTCATCGGCAGTTTAACGGTGGTCCTCCCTTACTACCCCACGGGAACAATGGAGAGGGTCACTACTGAAGGGGAAGTGGCCACAGGAGCAACCTTCGCTCACATGCTTAGCAGTCTGCCCTCTTGTGGGCAGCCCTGCCGTGTCATGACCTACGACTTGCACACACTCCAAAACAGGTTCTACCTATCAGGAAATGCAATCGCCTCTCTGCAGACGACAATCCCCCTCTTGCAAAACAGAATCGATCAGGAGGGAATCGCCAATTGTATCGCTTTCCCGGATGACGGTGCAGCCAAGAGGTTCAAACCCCTCTTTGACTACGACAAATACCAACTCGTCACTTGTGGAAAGACCAGGGATGGCGACACCAGGAAGGTCGTCATTCAGGATGGATCGGCAAAGGGCAAGCACGTTGTCATTGTTGACGACCTCGTTCAAACGGGAGGCACCCTCTACGAGTGCGGAAAGGCACTCTTATCGGAGGGAGCGCTCTCAGTGAGTGCCTTCGTCGCCCATGCAGTCTTTCCCAATTCCAGCTATCAGAGATTTGATGTTGGTGGGGATCGATGCGTCTTTCGAAAATTCTATGTGACTGCCAGCATACCCACCGTCACAGACAACCTTCCAGTTGAAAACGGCATCTTTGAGGTCTTCAATCTCGGCGACATTGTCGTCAGAGATCTTGATTGCTTCACAAGCACTTGAGTAGTAGTAATTTAATCTGGACAGCAGTAGGATTTTTGTTTCGTTGTAGACAGAAAAGAACAGCTCTCTTGTCGTTGTGTTTTTAGTTAAATGTGTAATTGAATAGTCGGTGTGATGTTAATTGTGTAAAATTCGTGGGGCTTGGGTCGTAGTATCTGTTCTTGCGGTGTGAGCTGTTTTTGTTTTGTTCTTTCCTGTCTTTCTGGGTTCAGTGGGGACTTCTCCCTTGTTCTGATTTAGATTGGTGCTTTGGTTCTCTTTGTCATCGTCGTGTGTGCTCGTTTTTCGTTGTGATTTGGGTCCTAGGTTTCCGTTGGGGTTCTTGTGTGTTTTTGCTGTTCGTTCGTCATTTTTGTTTGTTTGTGTGGCTTTTTTCTTGTTGGCATCCTTTTGTCAACTTTTGAAAATTTTTCGTTTTCGTTTACTTAAATACATTTTTGTAATACATTTTTCTTTTATGATATTATTTAAGTATAAATTATAATTATTTTGAATAAATAATTTTTAAATAATTTAATAAAAATATATTATAGTTTTTATATTAATTTTAATTTAATTTATTATCAAAAAAAATAATAAATATATACTAATTTTTTGAAAACTATTGAATTCATAAATTCATGATATTTATATACAAATTACATTATTAAAAGAAATTATTTATCAAAAATGTATTTAAGTAAACGAAATTCCAATTTAAAAAAAAGCGCAGCAGGAAATTTGTTTCTTCTGCCTAACACATCTGATTTCAGCAACAAAAATCCCACGAGTAAAACGAGAACACGAAAAATGACTATAAAGAGAACGAAAACACCGACATCACACAAAATCTTTAATATTTTCTAGGGTATTTGGGAAATCTGTTCTCTATTCTTTCTTGTTCCCGCCACCCGTACCCCAGACCAATGCGGAGTTATTGGCCTTGTATTCTTCCGGCAATTCAATTTTCCTCAATTTCATGACTTTTGAGAAGAAAATGATGAAGGCAGGGATTGCCACCAACACTTGGGCGATGGCAAAGTTGTTCACTCCGACGAATTCATTGAGGGCGCTGGTTACGATAAAGGCTATAAGGCACCCGCAAGTGACGTCGAGAAAATGGTGTGCAAAGAGGTACATGCGTCCAAAGCAACCGCCTAGGGCAAAAAGGTAGCTAAGGTTGCTTCCGGTGATTTGCTCCAAGACGACGGAAAACACCATAGCTCCGGCTGCGTCACCGGAGGGAAACGATTCAAAAACTGTCCAACCCCCTGTGTTGCGGAATGTTATTCTCGGAAGAGAGCGAGGAATGTCTGCGACCTCCTTGGCCAGTGCATGGGCGGGGCGCATGCGGACGCAAACCACCTTCAAAAACATAACCACAGATTGGGTCAGCAGATAGCTACAAAAATACCAGCTAGCAAAGTGGCGACCATCGCCTTTCGAATAATAGTGGACGAATCCGTTACAGAATAGAATCGATGATGCCAATTTCAGTTTTGATATCTGATAAAACTTCTCGTGAGTGTCACTCAGACAAACATGTGCCCAAGCCATAATTTGCACGACCGTCAAAATCGCAGATAAAATCACTGTAGGTGTGAAGGGAGTTCCGCTGCTTCCGCCGCTAATCCAATCCGATACGCTAGCCAATGTGACGCAATGCTGTGCCATCGCTGTGATTGGTATTCCATGTTGGTGGCCAACAATGCTCAACAAGAACTCCAAAGTCTTGCTACCAAGAGAAATCTTGTAAACCAGCATCGACACCCGTTTGTCTATCACATCGATCATGCCGCCAAGGGCAGGGATAGATTGGATTGCTTTGTTTACCTTTTTAGAGCTCGGCATCGTGAAGATCCCTAGAAGTTGAAAGTGGATTCCGAGTAGCGCCAAAATGTTACAGTGCTGCAGATTCGACTTCAACAAAGTGAGTGAGGTGTGTTCGACTTCAAGAAAGTGAGTGAGAAGTGATGTGCGATTCGACCGAGATTAAACGAGGTATATTTTCTGTTCAACAAAAAGAAATTTGCTGAAATTTTTTTTTTTTGATACATTCCCGTTTAAGCACTTCCAAATTCCAAATTCTTCAAATAATATCATGCAGCGACTTGTAGAATCTGCATTTTCGGTTGTCATGCCTTTCAATGAATTGGACCGTAGCTCCCACTCTGATGCACCGATTCTCCTAATCACAACCTCGCAGCATCCTTCTCCCTCACCGAAAGGCGCGGAAATGCTGACGAAGGCCACCGCCAAAGCATACGAGGGGAAAGCTTCTCGTGTTCTTTTTGATGCTCGAGAGAGTGAATCTCCTCATGAGCTTGACTCACAACTTCATTTCCTTGGTACCTTCGTAGCCAATCACGCGAAGCGAAACGCAAAGGTGCTGGTTGTCACAGACAATAACGACATCCTGACGTCAAGCGTTTGTGAGGGTTTTGTGCGTAGTTTGAGCAAAGAAATTGGGGGGAAAGGTATAACTATAAATTTGCTAGAGATTGACAGTGGTGATGATAGCGACGATAGCGACGATAGTGCGCTGGTGAATGACGAGGCAGTGCAATATTTCCTGAGCGGAGATAGTTGTTTTGTTACTGGTCAGCGGCTAGTGATTGATGGATCTACGACGTCATCAGCTGTCTCCCAGAATGAAAACGTTGTCTTGACAGGGGCAGCGAGAGGAATTGGTTTAGAGACTGCGAAGGCAATAGCAGGGTTGAACGGAACGAAGAATTTACTGCTTGTGGACCACCCTGCCATGTCAGACCACCTAGAGAGGAGTGTGGAGGAGGTGAAAAAAATTGTTGGAAACAAAACTCTTCTTGTTTCTGGATTGAGCGTGGATGTGTGCGATGATGATGCCGGGGAGCTGATTGGAAAGGAAATTGGTGCCGGCATCGACTCAATGATTCATGCAGCAGGAGTTACGAGAGACAAGACGATGAAGCGGATGGACAGGGAGCGCTTTATGGAGTGCATGGAAATCAATCTTCACGCTGTGAAAAGAATTGATGATACCTTATTTGGCAACAAATTATACAACGAAAACTGTCGAATCACCCTCCTCAGCTCGACCTCTGGCGTAGCAGGAAACTTTGGCCAGACCAATTACGCGAGTAGCAAGAGCGGCTTGATAGGGTACGCCCAGTGGCGAACTGAGCAGGAGAGAGGCAGGAGTGATGCAGGTGTTAATTGCGTTGCCCCCGGTTTCATTTCAACTCCCATGACAGACAATCTTCCCATTTTCAATCGAGTGATTGTTCCTCGTTTTATGACAAACCTCGGGTGCATGGGCCAACCCAAGGACGTCGCGAACACAATAAAATTTTTATCGAGCAAGAGGAGTGGGGCGAAGGGGACGTTTTTGCGATGTTGCGGGGGATTGTTGTTGGGGAGATAAGATAGATACCCTTCCGGGATGAGCTAGTTGCTGGTCGGCCCAAATTTGGGCCTTGGTTGCTGGTCAGCTAGCTCTCCCGGAAGGGTAACAACAAATAGGGGCTTTTTTAAGCTAAACTGTTACTCGATGCTCCCGTTCTTTTCTTATCGTCGAGTCTATTCTTCCCCATTTTATCGACAATGTAACTGGGCAACACGCTGAGTATTCCAATTAATCCCAACCAAATCAGTGCACTCTCTTTGGTGTCAAAAAGCGTTATGATGTAGGGTCCTACAAACCCTCCAATGTTTCCAAATGCATTCACAAACGCAACGTAGCTCCCCCGATCTGGGCTTGCAACCGCCGCTTCCCCTATCAAAGACCAGAGAGGACCATAATTTCCCCTGTGGCAGTATCATTGCGATTTCTTTGTGTTAAAAAGCGAGAAGCATCGAGATCAGCAGCTGCAGCTGCAGTTTGCTGAGCTTTCTCAAAATGACGAAATATTATTCAATTCACTTCACTCACCAAAGTCCGGCACCTGCAAGAAAGAGCCCACCAACTTTTATACTGCTGTTTGAGCACAGGCTCGCCAACATCAGCCCAAAGAAAGCACAAACGCACGCGAGCGCCTGATGGAGTAGCCTCTTTTTATAACGCTGCGCCGAGTAAGCAAAACCAACGTTTCCAATGCAAGCTCCTAAGTAGGGGATTGAAGATATCAAAGCTAGGGCAAAATCCGAGTTGGACTCGCCCTCCTCAAAGTCTTCCACAATGGTAGGAGTCCAATAGATGAATCCCCAATACGGCAAATCAAATAAAAACCAGCCGATTGCATACAAATACATGGTTGGTATCTTTAGCAATTCGGAAAAATTTGCATCGTATGTCTCGGGCTTAGACTGGGAAGAGATAACAGGCCCAGAGCTTCCAGAGCTACGCTCTTCTATCCTCCGATTGTTCACCTTAAAATACCACAATCTCTTCTCTTCTATTGTCAAAAATGAGCAGGATGTGATGTCTCTAGGTTGGACCAAATAAAGCACAATGGAACAGACAACAGCAGCACCGCCCTGAACTAAAAAACATATGCGCCACGGCTCCCAAAACGCAGGATCTGGGTCCAGACTCTTGGAAATGCTCTCGATTCCAGTGATTACTGGTCCCCCAACGCAGAGCGCAATGCACGTGGCGGCGAGAGTCAATGCATAGGGAAGGCCAAAATCTTCATCACAGTAGAAAGACCGCAAATAGACAATTGTCCCGGGATAGAATCCAGCTTCGAACAATCCAAGCACGAAACGAGTGACCCAAAAATCAACTTTACCGGTGTTAAACGCAATCGCGCATGTGCACAAACCCCAGCCGAAAGCAATGAATGATATCCATCTCACCCCCCCAAACCACCTAAGTAACCTGTTTGCAGGAATCTGAAAAGTTGCGTACCCTGCAAAGAAAAACCCCGCCCCTAAGCCGAAATCAGTATCATTAATACTCAGGCTGTCCTCTAGTTCACTTCGAACAAAAGCAAGGTTGGTGCGATCCAGATATGAAACGAAGGAGAGGACGAAGAGCATAGGGATTACGCGAAGAGATACCTTCTTTTTGATGCGATTATTATCTGCTGCAAATCCTTCTTCCAGTAACGCCCTGGAAGGATTTTCATAACCCATATTGGGGTGTGTGACTTAATGATGTGTGTGTGACTTATTGGGTGTGTGTGACACAATGATGCTTGCATTCATTTGCATCAACAATTAATTCCGATCTTCTTCTACCACCAGGCGAAGTCCCGATCGATCGACGAGCCAGTTTTGACTGAACCATCATTTTTTTAAATCGCTGAAAAAGTTTAATTTTTTTACAAAGACAAAAATACTTCAATTTTGATTTTGGTTACCTTCTGAACCGGGTGATTCTAAAGTTTTGTATGAAAAAACGTGCAAGAGCGGACAAAGAGAATTCTTTCCGAATTTTTCCCCTAATAAATGTTCTCTCTTGTTTTCATTCCTCTATTGTTTTCAACTCCTCTATATGTTATTAAATTTTGAGAATAACTCTCGCTCTTTCCCATTCAGTGGAATGGCAACATCCTCGTCACTGTCAGGATAGTCATCGAAATTCACTGTAATAGCTTCAACCATGCCACTGTCACTGTCATTGTAATTGTCATTGTCATTATCATCATCATTATCATTATCACGCGTATCCGTTGCGGCCACAGTGGGTTTCTTGGGTAGAAAGGGTACCTCAATCTGTCTGTTTGCAACATTTTCCCAGTCGATTCCGCCAAACCACTTGTCCTTCTTGACATCCTTGACACCACCAGTGCCACATCCCAGCCTCTTCCTTCTATCTGGATTGAGAAGTTTTCCAATCAACGCTGTCGCCTTGACATCACAATCTGGGTTGTACGCAATTTTTGGCTTTGGCTTGTGGCAGATAAGTTTATAAACTTCAAACGGCGTATGAGCGTGGAATGGCGGCCGTCCGTGTAACATTTCATACACCAAGATGCCAAGAGCCCACCAATCGACCCCTAAACCATGCCCCTTGTTCTCAATCATTTCAGGCGCCAAATACTCAGCAGTTCCACACAATGTGAATGTCCGGTCTGTAATGACTTTGGCAAGTCCAAAGTCAACTAATTTTATGTGGCCAGAAGTTTCGAGAAGTACATTCTCTGGTTTTAAGTCGCGGTACATGATCTTCATCGAGTGAAGGTAGGAGAGGGCAAGAGTGATCTCCGCAGCATAAAACATTGCCTGCGGGTTTGTGAATTTTTCGTTTTTGCGGAGAAGTCTGAAGAGCTCCCCCCCGGAAATGAATTCGAGTAACACGTACAGCCTATTTTCGTCTTGAAAATGAGAGACCATGTTGACTATGAAAGGGTTGTTGAAAATATTCAAAAGGGTTACCTCACTGAATATGTGATCGAACTGTTTGTGGCGCATGATTTCGTTTTTCTTCATCGCTTTCAGGGCATAAAGGGTCGACTCCCCTCCGAAAGTCTTGACGAGCCGAACTCTCCCGAATGTTCCCTTGCCGAGGGTATTTAGAATCTCAAAATCTGCCAGCTTGAAGGGTTTGTGGCTCTTTTTGGTGGGTAGAGTTTCCGGTTCTTTTTTTTCTGGGGGGGCCTTCTTAAACATCTTCGCGAGGAAGTTGAAGAAGGTCGCCATTGCGAAGAAATAATAAATTGGCCTTTTTTTTGGGGAAAATAAAAACTCCAAAAAAAAAAGAGAGACTGAACGGATTTGAAAAGAAAAGATTTACCCAAGTTACCAAATTAGAAAAGACGACTTGGAAAGGAACCCACCCTGATTGATTAGCCATGCAATAGGTGCACAAACACAGAATGACCACAACCAGACCCCATACCACCCCGACGAAGTTACGTCAATCAAAACGTCGTGATGGTGGAATAACATTTGATGATAATTTTCGCGAGTTTCTTCGCGATACTGAGCTCTCCGCGCGCAAGATTATCAAGGAGAGCGACAGGAAGCGCCATGAGCGGGTAAAAAAGACTAAATTCCTGGAAAGAAGAGCACTAAAGGATATTGATAGCAACAAGTCAACAGTGATGATGACAACAACCATGGGGATGGAGAGCTTTGACGACAACAAAAACACTGTGATGAGAGAAATGACGAAAACATTTTTACCGGAAGCGTCCAAAACGTTGCCAATGCCCGAGAATGTGCTCAGAACTACCCAAACCAGCAGCAACAAAAAAACAAGCAGACAAAATAATCAGAAACACAGCAACATTCCCAAGAGCACTGTCGTTCTCCAGGAGGTCCCCGAACGGACCCGAGAGATGGGAGGAGACCAAACCGTCATCGCAGGATTCGGGGCGTCACTAGCCCGGAGCGTGAACGCGGCTACCATGAGGAGGACCGCTGGAGGTATTGCCACCGAGAACATGTTAGCGACGACAATGATGAGGAGCAGTAATGCATTCAGTGCCGAGAATAATTATAGCGACGAGGGGGAAGGAATCAACAACCTGAAGGGACCGAACGCAATAACGAGGGGGTTGGGGAGTATAAGACCGGAGGGAATAAGAACCAATGTGTCCAACATGACTATCGGTTACAGAGACAGTGAGACCGGTGAAGGGTTCGCGCGGACGAGGAGTAGCATCTTGGATATGGGCCATTTTGCGAGTGGGGGCAAGGGGAAGGGACTAAAAAATAATAGGGTCCTCAACGACAGAGGAGCAATCACCAGCAGCAGCAGGGCCGGATTTTCGGAGGGAGGCGGCGGGGGGGACAGACCTCACACAGTCGCCGGAGTTTCACCAGCAAGAGGGGCTCCAAGAAGCGCTGCCACCAAGATCGCAATGAAAAACTTAAACGCTGCCCTCGATAGGAATAGTGGAGGCGGCACTACCACCAAAGGCAGAAAGAAGAGCTCGAAAACGAAAATCCACAACACTCTTAGTAATCACATTTTTAACAGAAGTGCCACAAAGGGCTTCATTAACCCAGCAGCGAACAAGAAGCAGAACTACCGGCTGATGCCTGACAAGGAGGCCTGGCAAGATGTTGAGCCTCCGATGGGGGAAGGAGGGAATGCCAACCCAGAGCTCGAAGTCACCGGGCCTATCAACTGGTGCAGTGACGACATCAGAGTAAAGTGGAGGGGGGAAAGGGAGAGGGAAGAGGCCTGGAAAGTGGGGAGGGCAGCGAGAATAGCAACCGAAGAGTTAGAAAAGGGCACAAGTGGGATGGTTGTACCAATCGTAGAGCCCGCCAGGCATCCTATTCACGCCCTCTACTGGAAATATCTCAAGAAAGAGAACAAAGAGGCGTCCAAGAGGTGAGTGTTCTGTGGAGTAAAAAAGACGATCGAATTATTCGAGGTCACGGGGTTCACTGCTAATCACCAGTCATCATTATATTTTTGCGCATACCTTTTGCAGAGCATTTAAACGCAGCACGAACAGGAGATTCAATCTAGATGTCCACACCATCTGGCTGACCAACCTTCAGCACCTCAGTGAATACAAAGGTGGACTGGACAATATGGGTCGGCTCGAGAAGCCGGGACAAGGAGTCAACACTCACGCAGAAGCCGAGGGGAGAATCGCGCTGAAAGGAGGAAGGGACGTCGAAAATATCTTGAACGCCCGGTCTCAAATCCAGTCGGTCACCGTCAAGAGGAGCATCCAAGGTAGCCATTTTCAGAATGAAAAAGATGGGGAGCACGAGTGGGAAGGAGAATTCGCTACAGGGTTGAAACCAAGCCCAGCCTTGACGGAGCGTCCCATCGCGTTACCAATACTGAAACCACTGATGCAAAATGAGGCTGTTGTGATCAATGGAGAGTACATGCTGCTCAGCATCCATAGAATGGTACTCATGGAGCGCGAATATTTCGAAACAGCCGCAGTCATGGTCAACGGAAGATGGCAAGTTCCCGATACAGGAGGCTCGGAGGGCTTGGAACCGGGACTGATGGTCAATTATGGCGATGACATCATCAAGTTAAATCCCAAGAAGCTCAGAAAGAAGGAATTGGAGGAGCTCCGAGAGCAGGGGGATTTCGACACAATGATTGCGGACAAGATAAGAGGCGATGAAGAGGAAGAGGCGGACGAGGTCGTTGACGAAAGGACGGGACGAACACTCGAGAGTATGAAAAACTGTGACAGCTACACGGCCAAAAGTGGAAAAGGTTACGAGGATAAGGTAAAGAGCGTCGTCTGGAGAGTCAGCCTGTTTGGCGCCATTGACGGCGCGACAAGGAGTGCCTGTGTAACCGAGAGTGAAATGCTAAAGGTTGCCAACAAGCGTGCCAAGAAATTGGAAAGAAGTTACGCAGGAGCAAAGGAAAAAGGAGTAATAGTTCATAGGCAGGGGAAACGACTTCTGTGTGGCACAACCATGTACTCTGCGTTCGTAACCGTCTCCCTCAGAAGACCGGGAGAGGACGGACGCTTGATGATCGATTTGAATGTAAAAATCAAGGCGCAACAAAACAAAAGCACTGGCGTAGAGAAGCGAACGCTAATTTGTCTCGTGAAGAGGCTGACGACCTACGAGGCTCGGGAGAGGTTGAAGATGGGAGGCTGCGCGCCGGCTCGAGACTTTGACTGGTGGGCGGAAGGCGCGAGAGGGCAAGATGTGTGGCGAAAATTAATTGGGATGCTAATTCTACTCGGTGGGGTGGAGGGCGGGGAAGAGGGTAGTGTCGGAGGAATCGGAGGAGAGAGCGTCAGGGGCAACAAAGATGACAATTCCAAGAAGAAAAAGAAGAAGGAGAAGAAGAAGAGAGAGGGGAAAGAAAAAGAAGCCGCAGTCGGATTCAACAGGAACCAACCAGAACGTGTCGAATTCGTCGAGAGAGGGGGGAATGATATCTTTGCGTATATTTCTTCAGCGTACGACTGCCTTCCTCTCATCGGAATCGACGAAAACGCAGGAGGAGAAGACGAAGACATTGGGGAGGTCAGAGTTGAAGGGGTTCCATTGACCGAGCACAAGAACGACGAGAATAACAACGGTGGAGTGGAGTGGGGGCACGACGCCAACGTAGACTTTGAACGGATGACAGACAGAGTGGAGAGCTTGAGCATCAGATTGAGCGGAATGGACAGGTACAAGGAGTTGGTTCCTGGTGTCACCAACATCGGTAACCTTGAGCCTTTCAAGGCTGCACCTCGATTCTTGCCAGACGAAGAGGCTGATAAGAGGACCATGGCTGCGTTGATACTGCGGAGGGACGCTGATACAAGTAGTAGCAACTCAGTTCAATGTATCCACAGGTGAGTGCAAAAAATTGGAATCGGTGTGCCGATTTTCTTTCGAACATGGACTCACTCATTGTTTGTAATAACTTGTTCTCCTACAGTCTCGCCCTCGACACGCCACACTACGCTCCCCCAATGATATTCTGGGAAGTCAGCGATGCTCCCCAGGGACTAGCTAAGCACGAGATCATTCCGAACATCATACCCAAGTTCGTAGCCGAGTGCGAGGCGATCAGATCGGTAGAACTGGACAGTGCTCTCAACGTAAGGAAAGCGGGTAGGTGCTTTATTTTGAGTGGAAGCGAAGTTGCAAGAGACTTCGGCGGGTTGGATGAGCCCATCCCAAGCGTTAAATTCGAGTACTACGATGTCGTAGTTGGGCACAATGACCTTGGATTCGAAGTCAAGGAGCAACATAAAAGACTGAGACCGGAGCACAACCACCGGAGGCGCATGACCCGAATCGACGAGAACGGCTTCAGGCAAAATCTTATCTCAACGAAAGAAATCATACGACCAGTGGGCAAGATTAATGCCAACATTTTTGGCATTACCCAGAGGGGGGCGAGCAAGAACAACTGCGGAGTCAATGGAAGAACCATCTGGCACAGCAAACAGCGCTGCATGGAACAACTATGCCGTCAGAGAACACCTTTCGACTTTTTGGATGCTATGAAATCCAAGAAAGCCGGGTTTTGCGACGCGAGGGCCTACAGTATGCTCATGAATGGGTACTCCCTGGATGAAATGGTCGGTGTTGGACTGGGGGTGTACGAGCGCGTATACGAGAGGATCAGGAAGAAAAAAGTATTGGAGGAGAAGCAGATCG